>Ga0308173_10000757_pt1 | contig 14635 bp, 15 predicted proteins | sample PhyPR1_FD_203716 | JGI IMG/M metagenome (GOLD analysis project Ga0308173, IMG submission 203716) | Soil microbial communities from UC Gill Tract Community Farm, Albany, California, United States - DLSLS.P.R1 | ecosystem: Environmental > Terrestrial > Soil > Agricultural land | place: USA...
CGGTATGCGAGCGGGTCGCCGAGGCCCAGCAGGGCCGAGGCCGGATCGCCGGGCAGGGTCGCCGGCGAGCGCCAGAGACCGTCGACGGAGTGGAACGCGGTGAACCGGACGTCGTCGTGCCGTAGCGTCCCTTGCCAGGCGCGGACGTCGACCGCGAGAAGCGCGAAGACCGCGGCCAGGCCGAGGAGGAGGAGCGCGACGAGGAGCGGCGCCGCCCGGCGCAACCGCGTCATGTCGCTCCCTCGGGGCGCAGTCGGGTGTTGAAGAGCTCGTTCGTCGCGAGCAATCCGATGAGGACGACGCCGACCGTGATCAACGCCCACGGCCACGAGCTGGCAATCGGCTGCACCTGCTCGTTCGCCGTCGTCCTGTAGGCCGACGGCGGGATGAACGAGTTGTAGCCGAACAGGGATCCGAAGATGCGCACGTTGCCGGGAGACGCGGTAACGGGGACGATTCGCACCGGGACGTGCGCCCTCTTGAGCGCGATCGCCTCGGCGACGAGGGGCTCCTCGTCGGCCGAGCTGTCATTGAGGTCGCTGATGAGGAGAAGCGAGCCGTGCGTGACGTGGGCGCGCCGCAGCGCCTCCTGGCCCATGCGCAGCCCGGCCGAGATCCTCGTCCCGGCGCTGAACTGATTCCAGGGCGTGAGCCCGAAGATCGGCGTGCTGTTCCTGACGGCCTGCGGGTCGAAGAAGCGCTCGAATGCCAGCAGCGCGCTTGCGGGCGAGTTCGGCGGAAGCAGCTCGTAGGCGGTGTCGGAGAACATGACGAGCCCCATCGCCTGGTTGGCGGCCGCCAGCGCGCGCACCACCGTCGCAATCCGCTCGAAGGGCAGCCCGGACTCGCTGCCGGACATGTCGACCACCACGACTCCGGTTTTCGCGCCCGTCGGCAGGAGCGCGGCGCGGCCGCTCCCGGCCGAGCGCGCCAGGAGAAGCGCCCCGCCGAAGGACGCTGCGAGCGCAAGGACGAGCGCGATGCGGACCAAGGTTGTGCGGCCCGCCGGCGAGCGGAGGCCGGGCAGGTCGCCGAGCGCCGTGGCGCCTCGCCGCTTGAGCGTCGTCCCCCTCATCCGCCGTTCCGTTCCTCGGGACGCACCGCGACGCCCGCGCGCTGGGAGATCGCCTGCACGTCCTCCTCGTCCGGGGTCTCCGGCGACCAGGCGAGGGCGTGGGCAGTCTCGGACAGCTCATGGACGTCGAACGGCAGCTCGTCGGCGACGCGCTCGAGCGCCTTACGCTGCAGTGTCTCGTCGCCGCGGGCGTTGGCCCAGAAGAAGAGCGCGAGCGCCCGCTCGAGGTAGGGCGTGGGGGCGACCGGCATCGCGGAGGGGGCCGGCTGACGGAGCCGGAGCGCCCAGCGACCGCCGACGACGAGCGCGGCGGCGCCGCAGAGACCGGCGAGCGCGACAGCGAGCCAGAAGACGAGCCCCGGCGGAAGCCGGTAGGCGTCGCCCGCGGCGGGCGGGAGCGGGTACTGCCATTGGATGTGCTTGTGCGCCGCGAGGTAGGCCATCTCTCTCGGGCTGAGCTGCGACAGCATCTCGAGCTGCGGGAAGAACAGGTGGACTTTGTAGGTCGTCTTCCCATTGGTTCCGAGGCCGCGGACCTGCGCCGGCGGGAAGGAGAAGACGTGGGAAAGCGGGCCGGTGCTCGACCCCGAGAGGGGGACGCACACGGCGGTGAGGCAGCTGAGCTTCCACGTCCAGGTCGTCTGGACGTAGCGGCCGCTTCCTTGCTGGACCTCCTTCGGCGGCCCGACCGGCACGTAGGGCGAGAACTTCGTGATCACGTGGAGCCGCATCGGGTCGACGTGCTTCGTATCTGTCACGACCGACACGCGCGCAGTCACCGTGTTTCCGAAGAGCTGCACCGGAGGTGCGAACGTCGCCTTCGCCCTGAGATGATGTGCCGCGGCGGCCGGCCCGGCGGTCGCCAGCGCCACGAGCACCGCAGCGAGGACTGCGCGCTTCATACGAGTGCGCCTCGTGCCATGACCCGGAGGTCGGCCCAGCGCAGGAAGGCGGCGAGGACGTCGCCGGGGTGGTGGGATCCGATCTGGACGGGCTCGACGCCGAGGGAGCGGAAGAACAGTGTGAGATCGGTATCCCGCTGCTCGTGCGCCGCACGCAGCCGGGCTTCCTCTGTCCGTGTGAGGTAGACGGGAACGACGCGGCCCGTCTCCGGGTCGGCGTACGGAACGGTGATCGCGCCGACGTCCGGGAACGATCGCTCCCAGACCGGGTCCTGGACGACGACGGGGACGAGCTCCCAGCGATGCTCGAGCGCCCGCTGCCAGGCCGGCGGCTCCGGTGGTAGGAGGAAGTCGGAGACGACGAAGACGAACGTCTGGGTCGACAGGTCGCGCTTGTGCCGGTCGAGATGCTCGAGCCCGAGCGTGACCGCAGCGTCCGGAGCGTGGAACGGGCGGTCGAACGTGCCAGGCTCGGCGATCCGCTCGCTTCTCGGCGGCCGCCAGTACACGTCTCCGTCCGCATGGTCGACGTAGCCCGTCAGGCTGCGCGCCGCGTGTGCGCTCATCCCGATCAGGTCGACGGTCTGGAGGAGGGCCTGCGGCTTGTCGAGCCTACGCAGCACGGAGGGGCCGATCCCCATCGACGGGCTCCGGTCGGCGACGACGACGACGCGCGGCGACTCGTCGGCGAACAGCTCGTGGACGATGAACACGTCGCTGTCCCGGGCCGCCGAGAGGCGAGCGGACGACGGCCAGTCGATCCAGGCGGCGTCGTCGCCGATCTGGTACTCGCGCGAGCCGGCGACGTCGGAGCCGGTTCCTCGTCGCGCGCTCCTCACGCCGCCGAACGCGGGGCCGACGACGCGCCGGCGCGGGATGAGCGGGAAGGTTCCCGCCGTCATCGCTATGCCGCCGACGAGGGGACGTCGAGGTCGATGTCGAAGCCCGGCTTCGGCGCGAGCTCGAGACAGCGGGCCTGGACGTCGAGGGCGGCCGCGGCCCAGCCGCGGTCGCGGATCTCCGCCAGGAAGCTGGGCCGGAAGAGCAGGCGGTGCATGAGCACTGGTTCGATCAGCCTCTCGACGTCCTCCGGGGTCACGAACTTGCGGCCGTTCAGCATCGCCCATGCCCGTGCCGCGCTGTTGAGGGCCAGCGAGCCGCGCACGGAGCTGCCGATCGCGACGACCTCCAGCTCGCGCGTCGCCCGCACGAGGTCGACGATCCAGCGCCCGACCGCTTCGTGCACGAAGACCTCCTGCACCGCGGTGCTCATCACCGCGATGTCGCCGACGTCGACACTCGCCTCCAGCCGGGACAGTGGATGGCTGCCGAGCTGCTCTTCCACGATCCTGTTCTCGTCGTCGACGTCCGGATAGCCGAGCGTGGTGCGGACGAAGAAACGGTCGAGCTGCGCCTCCGGCAACGGGAACGTGCCCTCGTACTCGATCGGGTTCTGGGTCGCCATGACGAGGAACGGCGTGGCGAGCAGGCGCGTGACTCCGTCGACGGTCACCTGCTGCTCGGCCATCGCCTCGAGCAGCGCGGACTGCGTCTTCGGCATCGCGCGATTGATCTCGTCCACGAGGACGACGTTGGCGAACACCGGCCCGGGCCTGAACTCGAAGTCCCTCTCGCGCTGGTTGAAGATCGAGAGGCCGGTCACGTCCGTCGGCTGCAGGTCGGGCGTGCACTGGATCCGGGATGCGTGCGCTCCCTCGATCGATTGCGCGATCGTCCGGGCGAGCACCGTTTTCGCGGTGCCCGGCACGTCCTCGAGCAGCACGTGGCCTCCGCAGACGAGGGCCGCGACGACGAGCGTGATCTGCTCGCGCTTTCCGTGGACGACGGTCTCGATGTTGTCCAGCAACCGGCACGCCACCTCATAGGCTTCGGCGTGCGTCTCGATTGCCAACCCGGCCTCCCTTCGGAGAAGCGACCCTTGCGCGGAGCGTAGCCTCACTGGGCTGAGACGACGAAAAAGGCTGGAGGTTGGGAAATTGTTAAGGCCACCGGCGTAGCTCGGAGGGCCGAATCAGCTCCGTCTGACCTTTGCCCGGGCGGAAGCTCCGGTTTAGGATCGTCGCCGGGGTTTGTCAACGACGCGAGGAGGTTCCATGGCCGGTTTGGAGGTAGGTGACTTCTCGGCGCCCGACGAGACACGGGCGCCCGACAAGACGAAGGTAGAGATCGTCCGCATGGGCGGGACGAGTGCTTCCCGCATGTCCCTGGAGCCGGGCTGGCGCTGGTCGGACTGCATCAAGCCTGTCGTCGGTACCGACAGCTGCCAGGTTCACCACGTCGGCGTCATGGTGTCGGGGACGCTGCACGTCGCCCACGAGGATGGGACGGAGCAGGACATCAGCGCGGGTCATGCGTACGTGATCGAGCCCGGCCACGACGCATGGGTGATCGGGGACGAGCCCGCAGTCGGTTACGAGTTCGACTCCCGGGCCGCGGAGGAGTACGCGAAGGGCTCGTAGCGACCCGCGGTGAGAAGAGGTCAGGAAGGGCACGTCCCCGGCGCGTACCAGCCCCCTCGCGTGCCGGGCGTCAGTGGCTAGACAACGCGCCCTGCGTCGCTGCGCAAGCGACTTCCTGACCTCTCATCGCGAGATAGGACACCTCGCTGCCCACGTCGTCCCCAGGACGGACGGGATGGCTTAGTCCGTCCGGTTTGGGTGCCACTCATCCCTCGAACGGGCCACGACGGTCGGTGACGGAGAGACTGGCCGTTCCGGCGGGGCGCCTGCCGCAAAGGTCGCCCAGGATGTCCTCCAGACGGGTTCCGAGTTCGTGCACACCGCTCCGCGAGCGCAACACGACCGGGCCATACCTAGACACTGCGGCGACAGGCGGACTCAGCGCGAGTCCGCCTTCCCCTCTTCAGGACTCAGTCGATCTTGAACGCGACGTGCTTGAGCTGCGTGTACTCCTCCATCGAGTAGATGGACATGTCCTTGCCGTAGCCGGACTGCTTGTAGCCGCCGTGCGGCAGCTCGGACGAGATGGGGAGGAGGTGGTCGTTCACCCAGACCGCCCCGAACTGCAGCTTGCGCGCCGCATTCATCGCGCGGCCGACGTCGCGCGTCCAGACCGACGCGGCCAGCCCGTAGGGCACGTCGTTCGCCCAGCGGATGGCCTCGTCGTCGTCGGCGAACTTCTGCACGGTGACCACGGGCCCGAAGACCTCGCGCTGCACGATCTCGTCGTCCTGCTTCACGTCGGTCACGATCGTCGGCTGGACGAAGAAGCCGCCGCCGTTCGAGTCTCCGGTGCCGCCGCCCGTCAGGATCGTCGCGCCCTTCGCGCGCTCGAGGAAGCCGAGGATCCGCTCCTGCTGGTCCTGCGAGATGACCGAGCCCATCTCGGTCTCGTCGTTGAGCGGGTCGCCGACCTTGAGCGACTCGACCTGCGGCACCAACTCCTCGAGGAGCGAGTCGTAGATCCGCGGGCCGGCGATGACCCGCGAGCCGGCGGTGCAGTCCTGGCCCGAGTTCCAGTAGCCCGCGAGCCGGATCCCCTCGGCGACCGCCTTCGGGTCGGCATCGTCGAAGATCACCATCGGCGCCTTGCCGCCGAGCTCGAGGTGGACGCGCTTCAGCGTGTCGGCGGCGTTGCGGGCGATGGTCTTGCCGGTCTCGACGTCGCCGGTGAGCGAGACCATCCCGATTGCCGGATGCTCGACGAGCCGCTGCCCGACGGGCACCCCGTCGCCGGTCACGACCTGCAGCACGCCCGGCGGAATCACTTCCTGCGCGAGCTGGACGAAGCGGAGGAGGGAAAGCGGCGTCTGTTCGGACGGCTTGAGGATCTGCAGGTTGCCCGCGGCCAAGGCCGGCCCCAGCTTCCAGACCGCCATCATCAGCGGGTAGTTCCAGGGGCAGATGCCGCCGACGATCCCGATCGGCTCGCGCCGGATCATCGAGGTGTAGCCCTCGATGTACTCGCCGGCCGACTTGCCCTCGAGATTGCGGGCCGCGCCCGCGAAGAAGCGGAGATTGTCCGCCGAGAACGGCATCTCGTCGCGGGAGGCCATCAGCGGCTTGCCGACGTTGACCGACTCGAGCTGCGCGAGCTCCTCGGCGTGCTCGTCCATCACGTCCGCGAGCTTGAGCAGCAGCTCCGAGCGCTCCTTCGGAGTCTTCCCGAGCCATTCCGGCGCGGCGGCCTGCGCCGCCTCGACCGCGCGGTCGACGTCCTCCGCGCCGCAGCGCGGCACCTCGGCGATCGTCTCGCCGGTCGCTGGCGCGATCACCTCCATGGTCTCGCCGGAGGTCGCGTCGGCGAGCTCGCCGCCGATCAGGATCTTGTACTGGGTTGCAGTGGCACTCATGGTTCCCTCCTTGCCTAGACCGCTGGTATCTCGGCCGCCTCCACCGCCTCGGTCACCTGCGCCGAGCCACGGCGGATGACGCCAGTGTCGCGCATGACGCGCTGGGCGAGCGCGACCGGGATCACCGTGATGACTATTACGAAGAACGCCACGACGTTGACGACCGGCAGCTGCTGGCCGCGTTCGATGTTGTCGAGGATGAAGATCGGCAGCGTCTCCTGCGCACCGGCCGTGAACACCGTCACGATCACCTCGTCGAACGAGAGGGCGAATGCGAGGAGTCCGCCCGCGACGAGCGCGGTCGAGAGCACAGGCCAGAGGACGAACCGGAACGTCTGCCAGCCGTCGGCTCCGAGGTCCTGCGACGCCTCGACGAGCGACGGCGACGACCGGCGCAACCGCGCGACCACGTTGTTGTAGACGATCACGACGCAGAAGGTCGCGTGGCCGATCACGATCGTCCAGATCGAGGGCGTGAGGCCCACGAAGGTGAACGACGTACTCAGGGCTATGCCGGTGAGGATCCCGGGCAGAGCCAGCGGTAGGACGAGCAGGAACGAGACCGCCTCCCGTCCGAAGAAGCGGAAGCGGGCCACCGCCGCCGCAGCCATCGTCCCGAGGACGAGGGCAATCGTGGTCGCGATGAGGGCCACCTTCACCGAGAGCCAGAACGCATCGCGCGCGTCTTGGTTGTGCCATGCGACCGAGAACCAGTGAAGGGTCCAGCTCGTGATCGGCCAGCCCTGGATGTGCGAGCCGTTGAAGGCGTAGAGAGCGATCACGAGGAGCGGAATCCAGAGGAACGCGATCACCAGCGCCGACCAGACGGCGAACGAGATGCGAGCCCCGCGCCCGGTCATAGTGCCTCGAAGGCGCCTAGGCGCCTCGCGATCAACAGGTAGACGCCGACGATCGCCATCGGGATCGTCGCGTACGCCGCGGCGAACGGGGTGTTCGCCTCTTGCATGAAGTTGTAGATGGTGATGCCCATGAGCTGCGAGTTCGTGCCGCCGATGAGCAGCGGTGTGATGTAGTCCCCGAGCGTCAAGGCGAAGGTGAAGATCGACCCGGCCACCAGCCCCGGCAGCGCAAGCGGAAGGATCACCGAGCGCAGGGTCTTCGAGCTGCTCGCGCCGAGATCGGACGACGCCTCGAGGTACGAGTCGGGGATTCGCTCGAGTGCGGCATAGACGGGCAGCACCATGAACGGCAGCCAGACGTATGTGAACACGATCCACATCGCGGTATTCGTGTAGGAGAGGTTCTGATCCGGCAGTCCGAGCTTGTTCAAGCCCCAGTTGATTGCGCCGCCATGGGCGAGGATCGTCTGCCAGGCAAAGATGCGCACGAGATAGCTCGACCAGAGCGGCAGCAGCACCATCACGAAGAGGACGGCGCGCATCCGCTTACCTGCGAGTCGCGCCATGAAGTACGCGAGCGGAAAAGCAAGAATTGCGTCCGCCAGCGTCACCGCCGCAGCGATGCCGAGCGTGCGCCCGGCAATGCGGAGATAGGGCTCGCTGGTGTCAAAGATCTGGCGGTAGTTCGCGAAGGTCCAGGTGTGCTCGACCGTCGCGGTGAACGAGCTCACGGTCCAGAACGAGGAAATGAGGAGGACCGCGATTGCGCCGAGGTAGACGATCGCGAACACCGTGAGCGGCAGGGTGAGCAGCCCAACCGCCTTTAGCCAGGGCCGCTGCCAGAGCAGCCCCGAGAGCCGGAGGCGGGCCCGCCGTCCGGGCGGGCCCGCCTCGAGTGCGCCGGCGTCAGCAGCCAAGCGTCACCCGGTTATCTTCGTCCACGCCTGCACCCAAGCGTTGTAGTCCATACAGTCGCTGCCCTTCTGCCAGCCGCATTGCGGGACCGGCGTCTTCCAGAACTTGATCTTGCTGTAGTAGGGCGCCGGCTCGTTGAGGTGGTACGCCGCGCACGAGCCCTTCTGGATCTTGTCCATGTACGGGCACGCGAGCGGGTTGACCGGCGTCTCGCCGAAGACGAGCGCCTGTTGCGCTTCGACCTTGGGCGTCGTCACGTACTGCATCCACTTGTATGCACAGTTCGGATGCGGAGCCTTTGCGGCGAGCATCCACGTGTCGGCCCAGCCGGTCGTCGGCAGCGGCACGATCTCCTTGACCGGCTGTTTGTCACCCTGCAGCTGCAACGTCTGGAACGGCCAGCCGGCGCCCATCCACACGTCGCCGGACTTGAACGACGTGATCTCGTCGGTGGCGTAGTTCCAGTAGCGCTTGAGCAGCGGCTTCTGGCTGATGAGGAGCTGGCTGGCCGCCGTCAGCTGGTCCTTCGTCAGCTCGTACGGATCCTTGATCCCGAGGCTCGGCTTCGTCTGCATCAGGTAGAGCGCCGCGTCCGCGATCTGGATCGGGTTGTTCGGCACCGTGAGCTTGCCCTTGTACTTCGAGCCGTAGATCACTTCCCAGCCCGTCGGCGCCGGGTTCACGTTCTGCGTGTTGTAGATGAGGGTGTTCGGTCCCCACTGCACCGAGACGCCGTAGTGCTTGCCGTCGACCGTGTTGTGCGCCGGCGACTTGAACGCCGGCAGGAAGTCCTTCCAACTCGGGATCTGGTTGATGTCGATCGGCTGGACGTCGCCCGCGTCGATGAGGCGAAGGCTCGCGTCGCCCGAGGCCGAGACGAGGTCGTACTGCCCGCCTCCGCCGCCGCCGTTCGCGTGCATGAGCGCGAACATCTGGTTCGACGTGCCGGCGTCCTTGCGGTGGATGGTGCAACCCGTCTTCTGCTCGAATGACTGTGCGAAGCTCTTATCTGAGTAGTAGGGCCATTCGATCACGTTGAGCGAGCCCTCTCCCTTGCCGATCGTCGTCGACGTCGTCGTCGACGTGCCACCGCCACCGCCGCCACCGCCACCGCAGGCGCCCACCACGAGTGCGAGCGCCGCGGTGACGACCGACACGGCTACAACCGACGCGCGCGGCCTCTTGGGAATCCTCCTCACGTGCCCTCCTTGGTGATTTCGTAGGTGTGCTCCGGCCGCCATGAGAGGCGGACCCGCTTGCCCTGCTCCGAGAGAGCCTCCTGCGAGGACGTCTCGAGATTTTGTCGGACGACCATGAGTTGTCCGCCGGCGTCCAGGTCGACGATGAAGCGCGTGATCATGCCGACGTAGACGACCTCGCGCACGGTCCCGGGCTCTCCTTCGCCCGCATGCTCGTCGCTCATCCGAATCTTCTCCGGTCGGATGGTGATGCGCCGCCCGTCGCGTTCCAGCAGGTTCGAGACGCCTACGAAGCCGGCGACGAACTCCGTTTGCGGATGCTCGTACACGTCCGCCGGCGAGCCCACCTGCTCGATCCGTCCCTCGTTGAAGACGGCGAGCCGGTCGCTCATCGTCAGCGCCTCCTCCTGATCGTGCGTCACATAGACGAAGGTGATGCCGAGGTCGCGCTGCAACGCCTTGAGAAAGATCTGCATCTCCTGGCGCAGCTTCAGGTCGAGCGCGCCGAGCGGCTCGTCCAGGAGGAGTACCGGCGGCCCGTTGACGATCGCACGCGCTAGCGCGACGCGCTGCCGTTGCCCACCCGACAACTGGACCGGCTTGCGGTCGCCGAGCGCCGGCAGGCGCACCCGCTCGAGCACGTCCTCGGCGCGCGCGCGACGGTCGCGGCGCGACATCCCCTTGACGCGCAGGCCGTACTCGACGTTCTCGGCCACCGTCATGTGCGGGAAGAGGGCGTAGTCCTGGAAGACCGTGTTGACGGCGCGCTGGGAGGGAGCGACGCGCGTGACGTCGACACCCTGCAGCTCGACGCGACCGGCGTCCGGCCGCTCGAAGCCGGCGATCACGCGCAGCGTGGTCGTCTTGCCCGAGCCGGACGGGCCGAGCATCGTGAAGAACTCGCCCGTTGCGATGTCGAGGTCGATCCCGGCGACCGCGACGACGTCGCCGTAGACGCGGCGGATCCCGTTCAGGCGGACCGCAGGTGCCGCTGGGAGCGGCTCGGTGTCAGGCGCGTTCGGCGCCAGCGTCGCCAAGTGCCTCCTCCAGCAGGACTAGCCCCCGCTCGAGCTCTTCGTCGGATGCGGTGAGCGGCGGCAGAAGCCGGATAACGTTGCCGTCGAGGCCGCACGAGAGCAGGAGCAGCCCCTTCTCGAACGCGGCCGTGCTTGTTGCCTTGGCGGCGTCGGGCGTCGGCTCGCGCAGTTCGAGCGCGAGCATCGGGCCGAGCCCGCGCACCTCGCCGATGAGCGGCTGCCCGCCTGCGATCTCCTCGAGCCGCGCGCGCAAGAGCGATCCGACGTGCCCGGCTCGGTCCGAGAAGCCCGGCGCTGTCAGCTCGTCGAGGACTGCGAGCGCGGCCGCGCAGGCGACGGGGCTCCCGCCGAACGTGCCACCCAGCCCGCCGACGTGGACGGCGTCCATCAGCTCGGCGCGGCCCGTCACCGCGGCGAGCGGGAGCCCGCCGCCGAGGGTCTTCCCCGAGACCAGCAGGTCCGGCTCGACGCCGAGCTGCTCGATCGCCCACACGGTCCCGGTGCGCCCGCAGCCGGCCTGCACCTCGTCGTCGACATACACGATCCCGTGCTCGTCGCAGATGCGGCGCAGCGCCCGCACGAAGTCCGGCGGCATCGGGATGAAGCCGCCCTCGCCCTGCACGGGCTCGAGCACGATGCACGCGATCGAGTCCGGATCGACGTCCTGCTGGAAGAGGAGGTCGAGGCTCGCGAGCGCGTCCTTCGTCGAGACGCCGCGGAACGGATACGGCGCCGCGGCGCGGTAGACGTCCGTGGCGAGCGGGCCGAAGCCCTGCTTGTAGACGAGCTTCGCCGTCATCGCCATCGTCAGGCTCGTGCGGCCGTGGAAGGCGCGGTCGAAGACGACGACGCCGGCTCTGCCGGTCGCCGCGCGTGCGATCTTGACGGCGTTCTCGATCGCCTCGGCACCCGAGTTGAGCAGGATCGACTTCGTCTGCGCATCGCCCGGCCAGAGCTCGTCGAGCCTGCGGCAGAGATCGACGTACGGCTCGTACGTGCCGACCATGAAGCACTGATGGAGATAGCGATCGACCTGCTCGTGGACGGCGGCCACGACGGCCGACGGGCCGTGACCGAGGTTCTGGCAGGCGATGCCGCCGGCGAAGTCGAGGAACTCGCGACCGTCGACGTCCCAGACGCGGGCGCCTTCGGCGCGGGCGACGACGAGCGACGGCGTCGCGACGCCGCGCGCGACGTACCGTTCGCGCGCTGCGAGGACCCGGTCGGCGGCACTTGCACGTTGCTCCACAGACATCCGCGCCTGGATTATCTCTGCGCGATCCGGCGGGTTCAAGCCGCAACCGCCTCGCAATGCGAGGCGCAGGGCCGATCACGCTGCCGAAATGCGCGACCGGTACCGGGTACTGGTCACAAAAGCGTCTCGAACGTCCCGAGGCGCAGCTCGCTGTCGTAGTGGAAGCGCGTCGCGTCGACGCGCTCCATGTACTCCTCACGATGCGCGGCGACGAACGCGTTGTAGGCGTCGGCCGACTCCCAGCGGTCGATCACGAGATACCGGCTCGATGCCTCGGCGTCGCGCAGGAGCTCGGTGCCGATGTAGCCACGGCCCTGCCGGAAGAACCCGGCCCACTCGCCCTCCGTCCCGTACACGCGCTCGAACTCCGCGGCGTCTCGCACGACCTCGTAGCTGAAGACGAGTGCGATCACCCGGTGGAGGATAAGGTCCGCGGGTGAGCGCCGAGGCCGTCCCCGCCGAGCCCGAGTCCCGCCCCGAGTACGCGGGCGTCCTCCGCTTCTACCACCTTGCGAAGCATCAGGAGTGGCAGGTCGACGACGTTCCCTGGGGCGAGATCCCGTTCGTGCCCGAGGGCAAAGGGACGCCCGAGCGGCAGGCGCGGCGGCGCGACATCTGGCGCTCGGTGATCATGCAGCAGCTCCAGGCCGACGTCTTCGCCTGCGAGATGGCGTCGCAGCTGCTCGCGGCGGCGCCCGATCCGGAGGCGCGCCTGTACTACGCCACGATGGTGCAGGACGAGTCGCGCCACACCGAGGCGTGGTTGCGGCTGATCGGCCAGGTAGGCGGGGAGGGGGAGCGCGATCCGTACCTCGACGAGCTCGCGCACATGTTCCTCGAGGCCGACCTGCTCGAGGAGAAGGTCTTCCTCATGCAGGTCTTCTTCGAGCGGCTGATCATCCCGCGCTTCCGGCTGATCGCAAAGTCGTCACGCGGCACGGTGCTCGAGGATCTCTGCAACCGGCTCGCGGTGGACGACGGCATCCACCACGGCGCCGGGATGGCGTACGAGCGGGTGCTGCTGGAGTCGGCCGGCAAGAAGGTGAAGCAGCGGCTCGTCGACGCGGCGAACACCATGCTGCCGATCTTCGCGAACCACGTCCTCTGGCGGCCCAAGGCGCGCGAGGTGATCGGGACGCTGATGGAGGCACGCGACCGGGAGCGGCTGCGCGAGGAGCTGAACCACGGCGTACGGCTGGCGAACTCGCTCGGCCTCGACGTCTCCGACGTCCGGCTGCCTGCGGGATAGGAGCGGGCGTGACGGGCGTCGTCGACCACGTCGGCCTGCGCGTGACCGATCTCGACCGGAGCCGGCGGATCTACGAGGCATCCCTGGCGGAGCTCGGATTCTCGGTGCAGGGCGAGGGCGAGTTCGAGGGGGACCGCTACGTCCTCTTCGGACGCGAGGGCAGCGACGACTTCGCGCTCCACAGCGTCGGCGGCGCACCGGGCCGGGACCATGTCACCTCCGGGGCGCACGTGGCGTTCGTCGCGCCCGACGAGGGCTCGGTGGAACGGTGGCACCGCGCCGCAGTTCGCCTCGGGGCGACCGACAATGGCCCGCCCGGCCTTCGGCCCGAATACAGCGGCCGCTACTTCGCGGCGTTCGTCCTCGACCCCGACGGCAACAACATCGAGGCCGTCTTCCACGCGCCGGCATCGTGAGAAGCCTGTCCTAGCGCATGCCGCCGCGCTCGAAGTGGGCGCGGAAGAAGTTCTCGCTGCCGGCGGTCGCCATCGCTGCGGACGCGCTGATCTCCAGCGCGAGCGCCGTCGCCGCCACGAGCTGGGCGAGCCGATAGACCTTCCCCGGTCCCGCGCAGCCCATCAGCTCGAGCCAGCGCTTGGGATCCGGCAGCGTCGTGCCGCCGCCCACGGTGCCCACCTCGATGCCGGGGAAGCGGATCGACGCGAGGAGACCGCCCTCCACACGCTGCTCCGTCCCGTGAGCCATCGAGCTCGTACCGACCAGCCCGAGATCCTGGCCGGTGGCTGCGAACACCGCCGCGATCGCCGAGGCAGGCGTGAAGGCGACCGACTGCATGCCCGAGGCGACGGCGCCGTGCGTCCCGGCCCACGCGAGCTCCTCGAGGTCGGTGCGTGTCGTCCGGAGCACCCGCTCGATCGCCGTCTCGGTCAACGTCGCCTCGGCGATCACCGTCTTGCCGTGCCCCTGCTGGAAGTACTCGAAGGACGGCTTCTTGTCGCCGCCCATGTTCGCCTCCAGGATGCTGCGCTCGATCGGCACCGCCGCCTGGGGCAGGACGTACGCCATGTTCAGCGCGTACGCGTTGCGGGTCATCATGTTCGCGCCGAAGGCGTCACCGGTGGTGAAGCGCCAGAGGACGTGGCACATGGGGCCGACGACGTGCGTCTTCGCCTCGCGCAGCACGGCGTACCTGGAGAGCTCCGGGCTGTCAGCCTCACGGAGGAACTCGCGCATCGCGGGCACCTCGCCCTCGATCCAGCGCGCGAGCGCGAGTGCGTCTCCCGCATCTTTGCAGATGAAGCAGGATGCTCTGGTAATCCTGTCTGCGATCACGTACGTTCGGCAACCGCCGGACTCCGCTATCGCCTTGGCGCCGCGCTGCACGGAGGCGGTCAGGCCGCCCTCGGTGTGCGCGAGCGGGACGACGACCTCCTCGTCCGTGCGGCCGGTCTCGACGACCTCGCCGTCTTCCGAGAGCTCGTACTCGCCGAGCGAGACGGCGAGCTGGGCCACGGAGACGGGGATCGAGACGAGGCCGGTCACCGACTCGGCAGCCTTCGCGTACGGCTCGAGGTCGACTTCGGGCACGCCGAGCGCCCGCTGGCGCGAGCTGACCGTCTCGGCGTCGTTCTTGCGGGAAAGGCGCATCGGGCGGAGGCTATAACCTCGCCTCGTGCCGGCAACGATCATCGACGGCAAGGCGCTCGGCGCGAAGGTGCGCGAGGAGGTGGCCGCGTCGGTCGCCGAGCTCGGTCATGTCGGCCTTGCCACCGTCCTCGTCGGCGACGACCCCGCCTCGCACATCTACATCGACCTGAAGCAGAAGGCCGCGACCGCGGCGGGGATGGAC
>Ga0308173_10000759_pt1 | contig 14620 bp, 18 predicted proteins | sample PhyPR1_FD_203716 | JGI IMG/M metagenome (GOLD analysis project Ga0308173, IMG submission 203716) | Soil microbial communities from UC Gill Tract Community Farm, Albany, California, United States - DLSLS.P.R1 | ecosystem: Environmental > Terrestrial > Soil > Agricultural land | place: USA...
CTTAATCAGCGGGTCCTAGGTTCGAGCCCTAGTGCGTCCACCACTTTTTCACCGATCTGCTAACGTGACCGTTGGTCCGGACGGATCCGCGACCGCCGCAAGCGCTGGAGTCGTTTACGAAGCAGGTCGAGTTTTTGGTCGCCGAATGAGCATAAGATTGGGCTTGTAGCGAGCCGGAGCCCTCCGACGTTTGAAGGTCCATCCAATAAAGCCGAAACCCACCAGCATGGTCAGCCAGGTGCTAGGCTCCGGAACTGGCTGCAGCTGCGTCAAGGCGAACAGGCCGATTTCGTGTCCTTCCTGCAGTCCCGTGGCGCCGTCGAAGGGGAAATGGATGCCGCCCCAGATACGACTGTCTGCGCCCTCCTGGGACGCATCGCCGATGCTGTTCCAGCAGCGTTGGATTCCGCCGAAGGTGGCGCAAAAACTCTCATCGCCGATCAATCCCAAAAGAATGGCTCCGGCGGTGCCATCGGCTACCCCGTGAGCGGAGTAGTAGGAAGGATGGTTCGGCGCGACGATTAGGGAGGTCCAGCTTGGATCGCCGACGGTCAGTAGGTTGCCGTCATTATCTCCCTCGTGGATCGCTGTAACTGGACGCCAGAGGTTGTATTCATATTTATCGCCGAAGACTGTAACAAAGGCGTCGCTGATTCCGGCGCCGAGAAGCGCAAATAACCGCGCACTCTCCAATGTCGACATTCCTTCGTCCGAGGCTAGGCCGAGCCCTATCGTAATCCAGCTCGCGCCACCCGCCGCAGCCCAAAACTGAGCCGCTTCAGTCTGATCGGCAGTGCGCGTCAGACTTCCGGCGGCGCCGATAGCCATCACCTCATTGTAGGCGTTCGCATATTCGACGCTGTCGAGCGCCGGCGGTGGTCCGACGGAAGTCTGTGCTGAGTTCGGAAAGAATGCCGTGACGTCGCCCCAACCCGGAAGAGCCGCAGGCAAGTTGCCGGGAGGTGTGGGCACCCAGTCGCCAGGGTCGCTGCCTGGCGTATATGGCGTTGAACCCGCAGTCGCTGCGCCGTCTCCTGAGCGGGCCGATATGATCGCCCCCGCGTAAGCGGTACCCGTAGCGACGCCGGCGTCCCGCGCCGTGGCATCGGGAATCAGAGCCAGGCTCGCTACAAGAGCTGCGTCGTAGTCGGCCGTCTTTCCCGGATTCAAGTAAATCAGCACATCGTGAGCCGCCTGAGATGCGGCCGCGCGGACGTCGCCGCCGGTAGTCGAAATCGGAAGGTAATAGGCGTTCGGATTGCCGAGCGAGGAATTGACCGCGTCATAGACTGCGAGGTTCATCATAGCCGCCGATCGCGCAACGACTGGCGGAGGACCTACAAGTGCCGTGGTGCCGCTAGTCATGAGCTGGTTCCAATAGAGAACCGGGTCGTCGGTAACTTGGTACTGGGCACCTGCGAAGCTGGAGACGGTGACGGTCGCACTGAAAGAAGCAGCGGCGGTAAGCCATTTGGCTCGCATAGGAACCTCCCCCGTTTGATGGGTGAATTCGGCTACGCTGACGGGGGAATCGTGGTCGACTCTCGCGACTTACTTAACATTAATATTAACAACTTGTAACCTAAAATTGATTATACGGCAGGTTGTTGCTGCCATGACATTTGCTTGCAGAACGGCCAAAACCGTTACGGTCAATCGATCGCCTAATCTCCGATTTTCCACCCAAAGGGGACTCTACCGAACGGCAGGTCTCGACCTTTGCCGCCACTACGTCACCTGCATTGAAACCAATTCGCTTGGGATGGCGCGCAGCCTCTCGCGCAGGTGGAAGCGAATTTGCGAACCGGTGCTTGCGCAGGCATTCGCGCATGAAACGTTGCAGAATATCGAGATGTGGATTGCGGCTCCCTTACACGGCGATCGGCCCATCGCCCAGGATTGCCATGTCCCTTCCTACAACAATGATGTGTCCGCTTCGACCGGGAGCAGACATTAGACACGCACGAGGCGCTCTCCGGTCCCGACAATCGCGAAGATCCGGTCGTCTACGCGCTCGGCCTGCTCACCTGTGTCGAGCTGGTAGCGAGAAAAGCGCAAAAGGAAGCGCCAACAAAGAAAACGGTGCATGTTGAAGCGAGCGCCGCTCGCATCTTCAACGAGAAAACTGTCTTTGTACGCACACACAGGCCCGCTCCATTGCGGACGATTCGGCAAATGGACTGTGCCTCAAGCGGCGTAGCGAGCCAAGGCGGCGCTTGATCAAGCCCAAAGCTCCGTTTCGACCAAGTAGCGCATTCTGGCGAAAGAGGACGCTACGCCTATCTGCGATGGGTCGAAAGCAGACGCTGCTGATGGCTGGTTAGTAAGTGGACGTGTCAGGTGCCGAGGTTCGGGGGACCCAGGTGCTGTAGGAAATCGGGCTTGCCGAGCGATACGCCTGCATTACGGAGGATCGCATACGCCGTCGTCGCGTGGAAAAGGAAATTCGGAAGCGCGAAGCCAGTCAGATACTCACCGCCACGGAAATGATAGCCCATGCCGTTCGGGAACTTGATAATGACTTCCCGATCTTCGCTCCCTTTCAGCGCGGCAGCATCAAAGCCCCTTATATACTGGATCGTGCGAGTGCAGCGCTCTTTGAGTTCGGCGAAGCTCGTCTCGGTGTCTGCCATTGACGGGGCCTCAGTGCCGGTGAGGCGCGCAATAGCATTCTTCGCGGAGTCCGAAGCCATCTGGTATTGAGCTGGCAGCGGCCTCATGTCCGGCGCCAGTCGCGCGTCCATGAGTCTCTCCTCGTCCTTCTCCTGCGCTGCCTTGTCGAGCCATCCGAGCATGTTCGTGAGCGAATTGACGAACATTGGAACCGACGCGTCCCACATACCGAAGCTCATGGCGTTACCCTCTGCTATCGTTGCATGCCCGCATTGAAGCGTCGGCGTGATGTCCGCAATGGGTGGAAGCTCGACACCACGCGAAGCGAGGCAGCACACCGCAACAGGGTGGTCTTCAGCTGACGTTGCAGCAGGACGAGGTTACGTCTGCGCCGGAAAGCTTCCCCTACACCGGGCGCCGGGGTTCGTTCTCCCGAAACGAGGCCTCGGTAGTCTCCCGAGTACCCACGCGAAGCTATCCACGCTCAACTGCACTGGCCTGAACAGGAGGCCACGATGCATAACCCTCAACCGCAGCCTCACGTGAAACTTGATGCTTTGCACGCCGAACGAGTCAGCTTGCAATGCAACATTGCTGTGACGGCTAGCTCCCCTGCTTTGACTGCACACGAACTTGAAGCGATGTTCACGCAGCTGGCGCACATTGAAAATCAGATAGCACAGCTTCAGGGCGGTTCGTTTGATGCACACCTTAAGCTGGGGAAGTAGCGCCGCCAGAGACCCCGCTTCCGAGCCACGACCGACGGATGCGAACAAGGCGCTCGGCGCTATCGCCAGCAGGAACGATGCCGGGCCCGGCGGCTGCGGCGTTTATCTGCCGTCTGGAAGTTTCAGAAGTAACCGCAGTCGTCGGGCACTTTTTGGCCACACGGATGACGAGAAGTGTCCGGCTTCCGCCCAAAGCTGAGCCTCGCAAGGTGTCTGCTTTCGATCCAACGCTGACTCTAGCTGCGTGTCTTTTTCCGACCCGATTGCCACGCCTCGCCTCACCCTCAGACTAACTAAGTAGGTGCAGCCGATGCGTTGGAATTAAGCCAGGCTTGAGTGCAAGCTGCGGTTAACAGCGCTGGAATAACCCTCTCAGGCAGCATCGGTATATGAACCTATTCCGGGAGCGGCCGGCGGGTCATACGGTTAACTAGAGGCGTTAACAGCGATTCCCGCTTTTCAGGCGGCAGTTCAAAATCGCTTTCCGAACTCGTTACCAATTCCAGGGGCAATCCATGAAGAAATTTCTTCTCTTGCTTTGCGCATCCGGGACCGCGTTAGCCGCCACTCCGGCAGCAGCAACCGTCACGCTGGCGACCACGACTGGCACGCCACTCGCGAGCCAGATTTTCGGCATAATGAGCACCGGCAATCCAGTTTATGGCTCATCGCCGAATAACACCAACGTTCCGAACGTGACCTACACCGCCGACACCATCACGACGATGAGCATCAAGAGCGGCGGTGCCCAGATCAACGACGACAACAGCAAGTCCGGTCCCAACTGGACGATGCTGATCATTAATCCCGATCTCGACTTCTCCGCGATGAAATTTGCGCTGCAAACCACCAGCGCTGCCAGCGTGGACGTCTTCTACTTGCTTTCAGGGTCGGGCTTGGACCCCAACGCCTTCGCCAGCTACACAAGCCAATGTCCGACCTGTCTGTTCAGCTCGGACAACAAGGCTGACGACAAGTACCTGATCGACGGTGCGACATTCGATGGCATCATGCTCAGGATGGCAAGCACTGCTTCCCTCGTGGCGCCGCCCACGATGTTCGAGTTCAAAACGAACTCATATGATTTAGCCCAGCCGTCGAACGTTCCCGAACCGGCAACATGGGCGCTGATGCTGCTCGGCTTCGGCGGGGTCGGCTACTCAATGCGCCGCCGCCGCAAGGCTGTAATTCAGCAAATGGTGTAATTTGAACTCAGAAGCAGGCGAGCGCCGCGCTCCATCATTTCCGGGGCTCGGGCGCTTGCTTGTTCGGGGTTCGTTTCATGCGCGACGCGCGGGATGAGCCCACGCGCATCAATGCTTGCCTTTGTAGAAGCCCTTGAGCTCGAGACTGATACATTGGCGCGTCGCGGCGCTGAGCGCATCCATGAAGGATTCACGGACAGCATGTGCTTATGGCAGCTTTGAGTCGAAGCTGACGCCCGGTTGGAGTCAACTTGGGGTGGAACAGCAGACATTCCGTCATGTAGCTTCTGACCATGTTCCAAAGGCGGAGCAAACTACCCAGCCTCGCTTCTCTCAGGGTTACGCCGGAAGAAATCGTTTTGCGCCTGCGCCGAGCGTCCCTCCGCGACGAGCTTCACAGCTGGAGAGGTCGCAGCTCACGGTCGTCCGTTGGGCCATTCAAGTGGCAGCCCTCAAAGCCGCGAGAGGCGTCCGATCTCGCCAGATTTCATCACGCCAGGCGCGTCAACCTTATTGACTGGTACCAGGCTCCGCCTGCGCCTCGAGCAGCTCTGCCAGTTGGCAGGCGCCAAGATCGATGTGCGCAGCGATCTGTCCAGGCGCCGCCACGCGGTCGAGAATCTGGATGGCAGCGCGAAGTTGCACCAGCGCGCTAGCGAGGAGTTCTGTTCGATTGAGGTCGTTGTGCATAGTCACGCTGATTTGGAACAATGCTGTTAAATTAACATTAAACAGACTTCTGTCGGTGGTGTTAATTGTGGCAAGCAGCAAGCGCGGAGGGGACAGATGGCTCCAGAATGGTTGCAATCGCAATCGGCGCTTCACCTGTATCGCATCATCAGTGGCGTGACCTGCCCTCTCCGGAGACGGCGATGAAGCTCGTGACACTCTGCCATTCATTAGTAGGGCTCGCCTTGGCAGCCTTGCCGCACCGAGGCGACGCACAGTCGATTCGATCAGCAATTAGCCCGCAGGCTCGGGCAAGCGTCGGAATCACCGTCAGCGCCAGACCGCTTTTCCCGGTCACGATCTCTGACAAGACGGTGAGCGTTTCGTCGAACATGTCGTCGCGGCATCGATACTCGGTGCTCGTTCAACCGGGCGAAGGACGCCCATTCTCTGCACACAACGCCCAATCGCTGGGCTTGATCGGCACAGGAATCCTGTCCTTTGCCTCAGTGTCGCCCGCGGCTTCCGAGTTCGGCGCACAAGCAGAGCAACTCGTGCTGATTGTTCCGGATTGATCGCGTCGAAGGCATGAGCATGTGCGCGCCATCAGCGCCTCGCTTGACCACCTAACCTTCTCGGCTGACGGTCCAGTGGAGCTGGCTGTTTAACGCGTCTTTAACAGCCTTAAGATTACTTCCATAACGGAACGGTTTTCATGGCCGTTACGGTGTGGAGACAAATCATGGACAATGCTCGGTATCTTCGCCTTTCGGCGCTGTGCGTAGCGGCAATCCTGGCAAACGGCGCGGCCGACGCCGCGACTTCAGGAAGCCTTGGCGCGACCTCGACTGGATCGGTGTCGATCGGCGCCTCGGTCCCCAATCGGGTCCAGATTAGCGGCCTCAGCAACGTCGACTTTACGAACCAGGACCCGGCTGTCGCTGCTGTCAGCGCGCAGAATGTTTGCGTTTGGAGCAACACCAGCACCAAAGGCTACAATGTGACCGCAAGTGGCAGCGGAACCGCGAGTGCCTTCACACTCGCCAACGGTGCGGCGACGGTGCCCTACAGCGTCGAATGGGCACAAACCTCCGGTCAGTCCGCGGGCACCTCTTTAGGCGTCGGGACAGCTTTGACTGGGCAGAAGTCAACCGCGACCAATGCGCTCTGCGCCTCCGGCCCGAGCAGCACGGCAAGCCTGATCGTCAGAATGTCGACGGCAAGCCTGCAGAGCATGCCGGCACTGACGGTTTACACGGGCACGCTCACTCTGGTGGTGGCACCCGAGTAAGGCCGAGTTCGTGGTGGCGATCGATACTATTGCCACCGCCCTTCTAAGCAAGGCTGGCGGGAGGAGCATCCGGCGAAGCACGCTTGATTGCGTCGCTTGGTGCGTCGGCGCTTGTCTTGCGCCGGCCGCGCCGGCGTTGCTTGCCGCCGGCCTCGCCGTGCTGGGAAATGGACCTGTTGAAGCCGCGAGCAATAAAGTCCGGATCGCGAACCTCGTCGACGTCAGCTTCGGTACCATTGCGAACCTCGGCGCGGACGCGGTCCAGAGCCAAAGCGTTTGCGTCTACGCCGATACTAACACCAACGGCTACAATATCACGGGCATCGGCACGGGCCCGGGCGGATCGTTCCAGCTCTCGTCAGGCGCTGCATCGATGTCTTTCAACGTCCTGTGGAACAGCTCGGCGGGACAGACTTCCGGAACCCAGCTCACTCCGAACGTGCCGCTGACTGGCCAGGTGAGCGCAGCTACGCAGCAAACGTGCAGCAACGGACCGGCGTCATCTGCCAGCCTGGTTGTCGTGGTGCGATCGGCGGCGCTTTCGAGTGCAGCGGCAGGAAGCTACAACGGATCCCTGACGCTTCTCGTCGGGGCTGAATGAATGATCGGCCCGGCGAAACGCATTGCCGTGCACTTGGCGTGCCTGCTGGCGTTAACCATGTTCGTTCCGGACGCGGCGCACGCCACGAGTCCGGCGTTCGCCGCGGCCGCGGCGCCGGAGGGTTTCGGCCAGCTTGCGAGTTCTCGCGTCGTCTTTGTCGACGTCTACTATGGGGGCCGTAAGATCGGAGAAGCGTTCGGCGTGACGCGCCCCGGCGCTTTCCGCTTCCGATCCCCGAGAGACGTGCTTGCAAAGCTGTCCGACGTGATCGAAACGCCCGAGCTGGCGGCAATGCTGACCAGCGAGCTCGACACCAACAGCAAAGCAGTCTGCTCGCAATCGAACGCTCCGGAGTGCGGCACGATCAGCCCACAAGTGATTGGAATCGTTTATGATGAAGACCGTTTCCGGGTCGACGTGTTCGTCAACCCGCGGTTCTTGCGAACGTCGCTGAGTCAGCCCGAGGGCTATCTCCCCGTCCCATCGGCATCCTTGTCTCTTACCAGTGCCTTCGGGCTGAATGCATCGGGCACGATCGGCGGGTCCTCGCTCTATGACCTCCAGAACCGAACTGTCGTTGGCCTTCGCAACGCCCGCTTGCGCGCCAATAGCTCGGTTTCATCGAATTTTGGACTGATCATCGACGATCTCGTCGGTGAAGTCGACGTCAAGAGCTTGCGCTACTCAGGTGGAATGTTCTGGGCACCGGGGAACGACTTCATCGGACAGCGCCGGATCATCGGCGCGGGCATTGCGACGCAGTTCGACACCTGGGCAGACCAGGCGCAGCTCCAGGGAACGCCGCTGATCGTTTTCCTTTCGCAGCCCGGTCGGGTTGAAATCCTCGTCGACGGGCGGCTGGTCAGCTCTCGCTCTTATCCCGCGGGGAACATCGGTCTCGACACTTCGGAACTGTCCGACGGTTCGTATCCCGTGCTGGTGCGCATCATCCAGTCGAACGGCGCCGTCCGAGAAGAACGGCGGTTCTTCGTCAAGAATGCACAAGTTCCGCCCCGCCGGCACCCGATCTTCTTCGCCTACGCCGGTGTGCTCGCCAACACACGGCGCCATCAGCCGATCAGTCCTTCCAACACTTTTTACTACCAGGCCGGCACTGCTTGGCGGCTGAGCAACGGCTTTGCCGTGGACGTTGCCGCACTTGGAACCCAGCACAAGGCCATTGCACAGGCGGGCGCCTGGTTGATGCGAGGGCCCGTCCGTGTACGCGCAGCAGGATTGTTCTCGAACGCTGGCGACTGGGGCGCGCTCTTGCAGGCAGGCACCGCCGGCCACGGCCCGGTGAACCTGAACTTCGACTTGCGACGGATTTCGTCCCGCGATGGCAAGCCGCTCATTCCGCTGCCTGTCTACACGAACAGCTTCGATCTCGCGGCGCCCACGGGGGTTCAGCTCGCTTCAGGCTCTTATACGCAGGCCACCGCGAGCGTCGGTCTCCAGCTTGGCCGTGGCTATTTGTCGTTGGTCGGTTCGTACCGCAAGGATCGGCGATTCGCGCCCGACTATTCGATCGGACCAAGCATCAACTGGCCGGTCGTGACCCGCAACGGGGTCCAGGTCATCGCTGAAGCCTCTGCCCAGAGGACGCGAACGTCCACGGCCGCCTTCGCCGGAATTCGAGTGCAATTGAACTCCGGGCGATTGTCGATGCTCGGCGCCGTCGGAGGCGCCATCCAGAACGACCCTGGCCACTCGGAGGGTGCCGTCTCCCGTGCAGTGGGCACGATTGGCGCCCAATATGCCGCCCAGAACGCGTCAGGCCGCCTAAACGTCGGAGCCGGGGTGGACCGCAACATCACCTCGTCGCTGGCGCGCGCCACCGCCACGGTCGAGGGCCGCTTTGGAAATGCCCGCGCCGACGTACTACATAATCTTGAAGGCCAAGGCGGCACCCAGTACGACATCGCACTGCAGTCGGGCCTAGTCATGGGAGCAGGCGGCGCCGAGCTCGGGGGCCAGGACTTGCAGCAGAGCGCGCTCGTCGTGTCGATCAACGGTGACGCGCGCGACGCAATCTTCGACGTCGTGGTGGATGACGTGCGCAAGGGACGGGTCAGGATGGGCCGCCGACTAGTTCTCTTCATGGCGCCCTATCGCACCTACAACGTACGCCTCGTGCCAGTTGCGGCCGTAGCCGTCGATTACGACACGGCGGCGCGCCAAGTCACCTTGTACCCTGGCAATGTGCAATCGCTACCGTGGCGCGCGCAATCCTACTTCACCATTTTCGGGCAGGCCGTTTCAACAGCCGGGGCCCCGGTCGCGGACGCACTGGTCCAGACCGCGAAGGGCATCGCGCAGACCGACGCCAACGGCTATTTCCAGCTTGACGTCAGGCGCAACGACCGGATCACCATTGCCAGGGAGGACGGATCATCGTGTGAGATGAAGCTCGGGAACATCGCCGTCAAGAACGACTTCGCTTCAATGGGAAAGGTTGTCTGCGAATGAGAGGCCGTCATCTGCCGATCCTGTGGCCGCTCGGGGCGATCGCACTCGCGCTGCCCGCTGCGGCGCACGCCGACCTCGTGCTGAGCGAACTGATCGTCGAGCTTCAGCCCGGGAAGGTCGCCCGCGACGACGTCGAGGTCTGGAACAATTCTCCGGAGCGCACCTACGTCGCCGTCGAGCCGCGCGAGATCATAAACCCATCGCTTCCGTCGCAAAGCGACCGCAAGGACCCGGATCCCGAGAAGCTCGGCCTTCTGGTCGAGCCTGCAAAGATGATCCTTGATCCTGGTCAGCGCCGACTTGTGCGCATCGCCGCTCTCCCCGGCAACACCGAACATGAGCATGTATATCGAGTGACTATCAAGCCAGTGCTCGGGCCGGTCCGATCGGAAAATTCAGGACTTAAGGTCGTCGTCGGATATGACGTGCTTGTCTTGGTGCGCCCGTCGCTTCCACAAGCGCACGTCATGGCCAATCGCGTTGGGAGGAAGCTCACGTTCAACAATGCCGGAAACGTCAGCGTTGAGGTGGTCGACGGGCGTCAGTGCGTGACTCGTTCGCAATGCAGCGATCTTCCGGGCAAGAGGCTCTACCCGGGCGCGTCGTGGATGGTTGACCTGCCGTCCGACGGCGCCGCCGAATATACGCTGAAATCGCCGGGCCGAAGCGAGCGCGTGACGTATTGAGCCCCACGCTGCGAGGCGACGTACGCCTGCGATACGGCTGTGAAGACGGCCCATGTGCTGCATTGCCGGCACGCCGCAAGTGAAAGAAGACCCGCCGCGTCCAGAAACGACGGGCCTTCATCTCACTTCAACGCTCCAAGTGGGGTAGGAACGCGTGAGTTGTCGTCTAACGGCCTGTCCTTAGCATGCCGTTGATAATGGAGCCGGAATGGGTGGGATACTGAGATGCCGATGCGATCGTGTTTTTGATCCAAGTTTTAGTGGTCGCGCGCGGCATCGCGGCTGCTAGCTTGCGGGACTGATGTTCCGCTGCGAAATCTTTGGTATGATGTCGCAGTCGCCGAGCTCGGACGCGATGGGGTGGGTATGGATGGAACGGCCTCTGGACTAGAGATTAAGGGTGTCACTGCTTTGGCTTACATGGAGCAGGCGCTTGAACTGCTTGATAGCTGCAAGGGTGCGATGGACGTCGGAGGACATCTCGACCTCGCAATTTGCCGGCTTCGCGATGTTTTAGAAGACAAGGGCATCGCGGTCCCATCGCGCCCGCCTCAGGGCCTGTTATAAGCAGAATTTCAGCTCGGTCCGATGTCTGTGATGGACGGATCCCCGAAGGATCAGAATAGTCTCCCCTCAGGCCCAGCAGATAATTTTGCCAGTATCCCTCCTTGAGCATCGGCGGGTAGTCTGACGCATTCTACAACACCTGGATTAACACGAAGCGAGCACCGCCGGTGCTGATCTCTCCGTCGCCGATCAAGTCAATTTGATCGTGCTAATATGCCTGACTGAGCCCCTTTCGTGTCTAAATGATCGGAAGCATCGACATCGAGCCCCTTTCCGCGTGAGGCCGGCCCAAAGTTATCAGGCCACTACGACTGGAGGAATCAAGAAGCTTCGGCAGCGCCCGGCCCTTCTCAGGCGCGGCGGAAGTCCCATTCAAGGCGCCAGCGGGATGCGACCGTCGACCCAGTGTGCGATGATTTGCATCGGAATCGGAGTTTCGAAGATCACGCCCGCTTCATCTCCATCGGTCCACCGAACAAAGGAGTCGAGCGATGGCAAATCACCAAGCGAGATGACTGCCCGGTCGCCTGCCTTGAGCGGTGATGTCGTTTTAATCCGTGCGCCCATACTGGAGATGTCGCACACTGCAGCGGGATAGATGCGTCCCCCGCTCCGCAGGCACGCCGCCGCCCGAACATTCACGCGCGGGGTCGTTCGGCGCCGGTGTGGACGAAGCTTTTGCTGAACGCGGAGCAGCGCTGCACCGCCCAATTCTTGATCGAAGCTCATGCCGGCAGTGTCGCCTTCCATCCACAGCAGCTGGCCCTGAAGAGGCGCTTCGTCCGCGGCGCGGAGTGATGCTGCGGCACCGACAACGGGGCGAGCATAGCATTTGAGCTGCACCCCCGACGATGAAATGTTCTTGATCAGGCAGAGTGACGACCTGCCGCTCTGTTCCAACACGCCAACTCTCAAGATGAGCTTAAAGCGGGCCTCTTTGCGCCGCTCAGCAAATCGCCAACTCTCTATGCTATCAGATGAACTAAGCATTTGATCGGACCTCCGTCGCTGCCATGCTGCCAACGGCGGGTTGAGCGAATCTCAACAGTCGCTCCAAAGTGGTAGTGATGCGGGTTTCTCGCCAACGATAGCCACGACGAGCTCTCCCAGAAACCTTCTGTTAACCAATACTTACAATAAGCAAAACCGCTCGGAAAACTAGTTAATGTCTTCGGACGAGGAAATGATGGCAAGCGTAGCATACAGCAACCTGGCGCATGTGACGTCTTTCAGCTCCGTTGAACTCGTCAGCAATTATTCGCAGCCATCTCCCTTGGCTGAAGACCGCGAACGGGCCGAGCAGAGGCTACCAAGCCGAACCGTAAGGGCCGTGCAAGCGGCTCGCAGGCGTCGTCTTGCACTTTTTGACGGCGATCTGTTCTCGGACCCGGCCTGGGACATTCTTCTGGAGCTTTATGCGCTGCATCTGGAGCAAAGGCGCGCGTCCGTATCCGCCGTATACACGGCATCAACGGTTCCAGCGTCAACGGCACTGCGTTGGCTCGCCAAGCTGGAGCAGGACGGGCTGGTCGTTCGTACGGAGGACCCTTTGGACCAGCGGCGCAACTGGATTGATCTGACCACTGACGGCCGCGAGCGCATGGGGCGTTTTTTTGAAACGCTCCCGTTCGCAGCCCTCTCCGTCTAAGATTCACATGGCCGCCGTACGGCGTAAATGCTTCGCCGAATTGCTCCAGAGTTGCCCCATAAATCGGGTTATTGCACGGCGCGTCGGGGGGAACTGAGGCGCATCCTCGTGGAATTCGAGGCCAATCGTGCTGCCCGTTGCGTGCTGCTCGAGAATGAACCACTTCGGAAGCAATCGTAGAGAAGACTTAGCTCAGAACCGGCGAAAGCCGCCCGATGCTAATGCTCATCACTGCGGCGTCTATCGCAACCTCGACTATGCCAGTCCCAGCCGCAACAGCGGTGGCTGCCGCTCAAGCAATCGTCCGGATCCAGCGCCCTGCCCTTGCAAATGCAGAAGAGTGGCAACGCGCTTCGCCTGACCGACAGCGGCGCGAACGCATCATCACTGACGAGCGAGGAGGATCCCAACTTCAGCGCCTTGTTGAATACCAGTGACGCTCGGAAGCGGACGAGCGCCTGCCGGCGGCGGTGCGACCGCTCCAACCGGCTTGTGGCGGCATCGCGGAAGTTTGTCCTAGACTGGCAACGGCCAAGGCGTTTCAACGCCCCACGGTTCCAAATTCATGCCGCGGAAGGCAGCAGATGCGCTATAGAGGAGTCTGTTGAGTGGGGCTTGATGCCGAACCGGGACAATCGATCAGAAGGGAGATCCAACGTCTTCCTTGCGGTCAGCCTTAAGACTGGCGACCGCATTATCCCCGTGCGGGTGCGCAATATCGCGTCGAGGGGCATGCTCGTCGAAGGCGTCGCGCTTCCGCCGATTGGCACGCGCGTGACGTTGGTTCGGGGGGACTTGTCAGCCGCGGGGCAACTCGCCTGGGGTGGTGACGGTCACGGCGGAATCAACTTCGACGAGCCGATCGACGTCGGCAACTGGATCGAAAGAGTGGGGCATTCCGGACAGCAGCGCGTGGACCAAATCGTTGATGCCATTCGTACGAGGCGCGCGAGCACGAGCGACGAAGGACCGGCCGAGCTAGCGACGCTGTCTCAGATCAGCAGCGCATTAGACGATGTTTGCCAGCGACTTGCGGACGCACCGCAAAAGTCGTTCAAATTCAGTGAAGCGCTCGTCGTTCTCGCTACGATTGCGCAAGCGCTTCGGCACAAGGCGGCCGACAAAGCGTTCTGACCAGCGGTCACCCCCTGCCACGCTTAATGCCTGACCGGTCACCGACATTTGCATGACGGTGGATCGCGCTGACTGACGAACATTCCGACCTCGCTTGACAGCCGTCGGGAACTTCGCGCGAAGCCTGAAAATTCGGACCGTTGCCGAAGGGCTCGAGAGCAAAGATCAAGCCGACCTTCTGCGGGCGGCCGGCTGAGATTACGGACAAGACTTCCTTCTCGGCACACCGGGCCCGCCGAGGACGCGCTGCGTCATCTCGAGACGACCGCCGCGAGGGCAATTGGTTTGACTGGATTCAGACCCAGCTGACGAGCCGAACGCGTCTCTAAGCTCAAATTCCCCGAGAAGCACTGCGGGTGCCGTTTGCATTATGCCGGCTCGGCCACACGAGTCAGCCAGCACCGTTCGCGCGCAACCGGCCGCTCCGCGAGTACGCGTTCGGGACGCTCATCCCGTCGGACGCTGGATGTCGTCGGCCTCGCGTCTAAAAAGACGCTCGGATGAAGTGGTGCAGGCGTGCGGTGTGTTGGGCGCATTCGCGCCAAATACCGCAATTATCCGGATGGCACTCAGTTCGCGCCGACCGCACGCTTCCAATGGTTCTTGGCGGAAGGAAATGCGTGAGATGGGTCCAGGTGCATTGGTGCCCCGGAGCGTTGCCGACTGGTTTTACTTTGAGCTCGAAAGTTTCCTGGATAGCTGGCGGCGCCAGGGTATGTCAGAGGACGTGGTGCGCGCGGCGCTCGATCGTGCAAACAGCGCTTCCCAAGCAATCGAAACTGTCGGTAAGCGAATGACGGCGGCGCATCATCTCTAGAGTGAGCTGCGGACGAAAGACTTTTTGGAGGGCCGTACCCATGTCGGCATCATAGGATGCTGGTTGGCGGCGGTGGCATTCGATGCTCCTTGTTCGACCCAAGTTGTCGTGCTCAGGAGCCATTTGCTGCAACGCGGTGAGAGTTACTGTGTCGGATACTCCAATTGCGAGGCGACGACACTTGGCAGCCAG
>Ga0308173_10000760_pt1 | contig 14614 bp, 9 predicted proteins | sample PhyPR1_FD_203716 | JGI IMG/M metagenome (GOLD analysis project Ga0308173, IMG submission 203716) | Soil microbial communities from UC Gill Tract Community Farm, Albany, California, United States - DLSLS.P.R1 | ecosystem: Environmental > Terrestrial > Soil > Agricultural land | place: USA...
GAGTCCATACGCGTTCTTCCGCCCCAGTTTGGTTCAACTCACGTTCCTCGCGACACGGCAGCCGCCAACCCGGCCCCCACGCGACCGGAACCGGAATCGAGCCTGGGGCAATCCCATGCAGCGCCCCGCCGCTCCAATATCTCCGTAGCATCAATTCAGCAGGGACGTTCCGCGAACATTCACGTTCCCGCTCGTGCTACACCGGGGAAAGTCGCCGGGCAGCCCGAGATACCTGGTACCGCGTCCGCCGCGGCTCGCCCCTCACCGACCAAAGTCGTTCCCCCTCCCCCACTCGACCTGTTGGCCGGCGGGTCAGTCAACTCTGTCCCGCATATAAGCATATCTGCGTTGCCACTGCCCTCTCCTCCCCAGCCCGATAGCTCGGCGCCTGGTCGCAGCCCAACGAAGAGGGACGACGCGAAGCTGGCCTATGTTCCTGCTCAGCCCATCAGGCAAGTGATGCCTAGCAAGCCACCCTTGGCTCCTTCAACTTATCGGGCTGTGGACATCGTGGTTCAGGTCAAAGTAGATGAACACGGCCTAGTTACAGAGGCGCACCTCCTCCCGCAAACCGGGATCGATGCAGCGCTTGCAACTCGGGCGATTTCGGCCGCCAAACAGTGGATCTTTCAGCCCGCTAAATTACGTGGTAAAAATGTTCCCAGTGATCACACGATCGTCTTCCGATTTCGTCCTGTCGAGTAGGACTCCGGATTGAGCCCCAAGAGCATCGTTGTTATCGGAGGTGGGATTGTAGGGCTCGCCACCAGTTTCCGATTGGGTCAGAGGTTCCCCGATGCCCGAATCACTGTACTCGAAAAAGAGGCAGCCGTTGGCCAGCATCAATCGGGGCACAACAGCGGCGTGCTACATGCCGGCATCTATTACAAGCCCGGCTCTACTAAGGCTCGGTTGGCCGTACGCGGTATTCGGCAGATGGTCCAGTTCTGTGAAGAAAACGGCATATCGCATGAAATCTGCGGGAAGCTGGTCGTTGCATCCACCGAGAGCGAATTGCCCCAGCTTCATGCATTGTTTGAGCGCGGCCGGCAGAATGGCTTGAAGGGTCTTGAACTCCTGGGCCTACCCCAGATGAAGGAAGTAGAACCCTACATAGCGGGAGTCGCAGCCATTCGGGTGCCGGAAGAAGGTATCGTGGATTATCCAGCGGTTTGCACCGCTCTTTCGCGCAAAATTCGCGGGAGTGTCGTCACGAGCGCGAAAGTTGTACAACTTCGTGAACATGCCGGTACCTGGATAGTGGGAACGACATCAGGAGAGTTTACGTGCGATCTGCTCATTAACTGCGCGGGCCTTTACAGTGATCGTGTAAGTCAATTGGCAGGGCTGCGGGGCGGCGTCCGTATTGTGCCGTTTCGAGGAGAATACTACAAGCTGCGGCAGAGTCGCCAGCACCTCGTCCGTAATCTCATATATCCGGTTCCCGATGCAAAGTTTCCCTTTCTAGGCGTTCACTTTACTCGTATGATTCACGGTGGCGTCGAGGCAGGTCCGAATGCAGTGCTGGCATTTGCTCGGGAAGGATACAGCAAATTCGATTTTCGATTTTCGGATCTTGCCGATTCAATCACGTTCCCGGGATTTTGGGCTTTTCTGCGCAGATATCCCCGAATGTGCTTCGCCGAACTGCGCAGGTCGTTTAGTAAACAGCTATTTTGCCGCGCTCTTCAAAAACTTGTTCCCGAAATCACTACCGGTGACCTTGAGCCGGGAGGATCAGGCGTACGGGCTCAGGCCCTCGATACCACGGGCCAACTCATCCAGGACTTTTATATTCTCCGACGCGGAAATTCAATCCATGTCTTGAATGCACCCAGCCCGGCCGCAACGGCTTCACTCGCCATCGGTGAAGAAATTGTGAATAGGCTCGAAGAAAGCTGATGTGACTCTAACCCTTTCAGATTGAGATTGCGAGCCTGCGGTCACGGATGATGACTGTGGGGATTCCGGTGAAGCTGAACGCTCGTTCCGGGGGGAAGCCGAACGGCATTCCGGGATGATCCCGAACTCCATCGGAGCGTAGCGCTCTGAATCGCACCCGCCAAAGCGCATCACACGGTGCATCCCCGCACGCCGATTCAAACCGTTTCCTGGACCCCTGCCATTATATTCCTTGACGCGCATATGCTTGGTGGCGTATATAAAGAGAGTGGAATCTGTGTTCGAAATCATTGCGGAGCCGAACCGCCGCGCGATATTGAGCCTCCTGGTCTCGTCACAACGGTCGGTTGGAGAGATCGAACGTCAGCTTCGTATGCCGCAGCCGACCGTGTCAAAGCACCTGCGAGTGCTGCGCGAGGCCGGTTTCGTGGAATCCACGGTGGACGCACAGCGGCGTCTCTATCGACTGAAACCTGAACCACTTCAGGAGGTGGATGCCTGGCTGGCTCCGTTCCGTCGGTTCTGGTCCGCTCACGTAGACGCTCTCGAACGTCACCTCGACCGAATGGATCAATCAACACCCACGAAAAGGAAGACAAGGAGAAGAAAATGACCAATCGCGAGCAGTACACACCGGGTCCGGCCAGCGGGGCGGAGGTGCGGAAGAACGGAGAGAAGTGGACGCTCATTCTCGTCAGAGAGCTGCGCCACTCGCCGGAAAAAGTCTGGCAGGCGCTTACCGACCCAGCGCATCTCCGCGAGTGGGCTCCCTTCGACGCCGATGGGAACCTCGGTACGGCTGGAACCACGGTAAAGCTCACCACGGTGGGAGCACCGACGCCGTACGTTTCCGAAACAACAGTGACGCGAGCCGACGCTCCCAAGGTGCTTGAGTACAGCTGGGGTGGCAACGATGTCCGGTGGGAACTCGAGCCGCTCGGCAGCGGCACGCGCCTCACGCTGTGGACCAACATCGATCGCCGCTTCATCTCAATGGGTGCTGCCGGGTGGCACATTGCTTTCGATGCTCTGGACCGGCTCCTCGCGGGTGAGCCCATTGGACGCATCGTCGGCCCCGAGGCCATGAAGTTCGGCGGCTGGCAGCGATTGAACGCCGAGTACGCAAAGCAGTTCGGCGTTGAGGCCCCTAGTTGGCCGCCCAACACCCCGAAGCGTTGAAGCGTAGGAGGAAGAACCCCATGGAATCGACCCTGCAAAAGCCAGCCCTCGTCGCCGCTGCCCACAAGCGCACAGGCCGTTTGGTGGCCGTTGTGCGCGATCTTATTAAGACCACCCCCAAAGCCAAGACCATCGTCTATTGGATCGTCACCGCGCTCTTCTGCCTGCAGATGAGCTTCACCGCCTACGCGCAACTGCGCCTGCCGCAGGTGGCCGGGGCATTTAGCCATCTCGGCTTTCCCGCCTACTTCCGGGTGGAGCTCTCGTGGGCCAAACTCCTCGGCGTGGTGCTGATGCTTGCGCCGGTGCCGTCACGGCTTAAGGAGTGGGCCTACGCCGGCTTTGCCATCACCCTCGCCTCGGCGCTGATTGCCCACGTCTCCGTGGGCGATGGCCCGGACGCTTGGGGCTGGGCGGCGGCAACCGGCGTGCTCTGGGCGCTGTCATACTTCTTCTGGCGCCGCCTGCAGGCTGGTTTCGCTGAGCGCAGCGAAAATACGTGCGCGAGTGGGAGGTGTAAATGAAAAGGCCCGTCCCGGTGGAATCCGCCTCTGCATTAATCGACGAGAAGATCAAGGAACTTGGGGACTGGCGCGGCAAGACACTCGCGAGAGTGCGCCAAATCATACACGAGGCAGACCCTGAGATCCTCGAAGAGTGGAAGTGGATGGGCACTCCCGTCTGGTCCCACGGCGGTATCGTCTGCACGGGAGAGACGTACAAGACCATTGTCAAGATGACATTTGCCAAGGGAGCTGCGTTAAAGGACCCTTCGGGTCTATTCAACTCCAGCCTCGACGGGAATGTCAGGCGCGCCATCGACATCCACGAAGGCGACAAGGTCGATGAGGCGGCCTTGAAGGATCTCATCCGCGCTGCCGTGGCGCTCAATCTCGAGGCCAAGAACACGCCGAAGCCCAGGCGAGCGAGCAGCAAGCGGGCCGACTAGCTTCATCGCAGGTCCCGGCCCTGTCTCCTCCTATAGGGAAAGAGCTTCGGTACCTGCCTCATACGCCAAGCAGTTCGGCGTCAAGACCCCGAGCTGGCCGCCGAAGGGCGCTCAGTCTTGATCGCAGAGGAGACTGCTATGTGTATGGAACGTTCATATGGCGGTCCAGCGTGAGTCGTGCCGATGACGACCGGACCGTCGACGTGGTCACGTCATCAATCACATCCTCCTCGAGCCCCTGCCGTATCGCAACTCCACCGTCGAGGTGCACGCGACGAACGCCGTATCTACTTCGGAGTGCGCTTCAATGAGTCCAGGCTGAATCACTGCTGCCAGGCGTACCTCGACGCTCATCAAGTGGTTCAATAGGCGCCCTTGCCTTTGGCTACTGCCCTTAGCTGCGTCTTGACGGGCCTTTCTAAAGCGGCGAAGCTAAGTCTTGGCTTCTCAATTCTCTCCGCGGCTACGCTTCACCACTCTATATTCGGCGATTACCATTTTTCTTGGTGCATTTCTCCTGTTCTTAGTCGAGCCGTTAATCGCGAAGAAGATAGTGCCTTGGTTTGGAGGATCAGCCGCGGTGTGGGCGGTATGCCTGGTGTTTTTTCAAACCGCCTTGTTGTTGGGCTACCTATACTCTCGCGTACTTACGCATCTCTTCCGGCCGCAAATTCAGGCGTTGATCCACATCATTCTCCTTCTCGTTTCGTTATGGCTACTGCCTGTCGGGCCAAGCGCAAGGTGGAGACCTGGGCCATTGCAAGATCCCAGTTGGTTCATCCTGGAGATGCTCACTGCGGCGCTGGGTCTCCCGTTTGTTCTGCTTTCATCAACGGGCCCACTGTTACAACACTGGCTTGCGCGCGGCGGGCATCAAACACCCTATCGCCTCTTCGCGCTGTCTAATTTTGCCTCCCTCGCCGCGCTGTTAAGCTACCCATTTCTCATAGAGCCATCCTTCGACACACGCTGTCAAAGCCTGGGTTGGTCCGCGGGTTATGGCGCATTCGTTCTCCTATGCGGCGTGTGTGCAGGGTTTGTATCTCGCCCTCACGCTACATCCGGTGGGCATGTCAAACAGCCAGCAGAAGTATTGGAGGCTTCCGCAGGCTGGCTATGGTTCGCGCTCGCCGCTTGCGGCTCCATGCTGCTGCTGTCTATCACAAACCATCTTTCCGAAAATGTCGCAGCTGTCCCGTTGCTATGGATTCTGCCTCTCACGATTTATCTTCTGACGTTCGTTCTGGCATTTAGCGGAAGACACTTCTATAGTCGCGAATTGGGAACGCGATTTCTGGCACTGGCTTTAGGCCTTGTGGCTTACGCGATCTACAACATTCGTTCCATCGAAAACATAGTTGTCAGCCTCGCCGTGTTCCTCTTCGCCCTCTTTGTAGGCTGCCTTTTCTGCCACGGCGAGTTGTACCGCAGCCGTCCTCCTGCGGGAAACCTCACCACGTTCTACCTGCTTATTGCCCTAGGCGGTGCCGCCGGTGCCATCTTCGTCGGAATTCTCGCGCCAAAACTCTTTACAGGTGTATATGAGCTCCCCCTCACTTTATCCCTCACCTCAGCGCTAGCCGTCCTGTGTACATGGCCCGGTCGGGACTGGACCGTAAGGATCTTCTGGATTGCAATTACCTGCTGCATGTTCGTCGTCTTCGGCGCCTACCGGAACGCCTTTCAGCGGAACGCAATCTACATGAATCGAAGCTTCTATGGGTCGCTGCGTGTCTTGCAGTCACCTCATGCGGGTCAGAATGAAACTCGAAGGTTGTATCACGGCACGGTTGAGCACGGAGCCCAGTTTCTCCTACCTCCTCGCCGCTTCCAACCCACCACGTATTACGGGTTAAATTCCGGTATTGGACTAGTGCTGGGCGATCGCTTTGCTCCGGATCTCCACGCCGCAGGTGGAAAGCATGTCGCCGTAGTCGGGTTAGGGGTCGGGACTCTGGCGGCCTACGGAAAAACTGGCGACACTTATTGGTTCTATGAGATCAATCACCAGGTAGTTGACGTTGCTCAATCCCTGTTTACGTATCTCCGCGAGACGAAGGCACGGGTCCAGATTGTCGAGGGGGACGCCCGATTGTCGCTAGATCGTGATCCTTCCACTAGGTTCGATGTCATTGCCGTCGATGCTTTCTCGGGTGACGCCATCCCCGTACACTTGCTAACACGGGAAGCATTCTCCCTCTATTTGAGTCACCTCCGTTCTCCGGATGGGGTCCTGGCATTTCACGTCTCAAATCGATACCTCGACCTGGCTCCGGTCATCCGACAACTCGCAGATGAAATTGGCTACGCCGCGATTTTGATCAGAAACGATAAAGATGATGAGGAATTGATTTCGTCGGCCGATTGGGTTTTAGTCACTAAGAACGCAAAGTTTGCAAATGATCCAGAAATAAAGGCTCAAAAGCTTCCCATCCCCACGCGGCCCGGCAAGCGTTCTTGGACCGACACTTATAACAATCTCTTCGATGTCCTGAAGATGCCGCATTTCGGCATGAATCAATAGCCTTCCCGTCAGATGAAAGAATTCCGGCGACTGACCGGCACTCTGGCCGTAATTCTGCTATTTTGACACTACTTCCTCATGTGGAGACTTTTTTCACTGCTATTGCTCGTTGCCGGAGCCTTGGCGGCCTTTGCCAACTCTTCCGGCCAGTTCCGTTTTGCCATTATTGGCGATCGGACGGGGGGTGCAGTTCCCGGTGTTTATGAGGAAACCTGGCGCGAAGTGTCTTCCGAGCACCCCGACTTTGCCGTCAACGTGGGCGATACGATCCAAGGTGGGAACGACGCCAACGCCGACGCCGAATGGGCGAAGGTGACAAAGCTTGTTCTGCCGTATCGCCGCTGTCCGCTATTCCTCGTCCCCGGAAATCATGATGTCTGGTCGGCTGCTTCGGCGGCCGTCTTTCAGAAGTATGCCCGTCATTCTCTCCATTACGGCTTCGATTATGGGAATGCGCACTTCACCGTTCTCGATAACAGCCGTTCCGACAGCCTGGCCCCCGATGAAATTCAGTTCTTACGGCAAGACTTGCAAGCGCACGAAAAACAACCCGTCAAGTTTGTCTTTTCGCACAGACCGTCCTGGATCTTGCAGCTTGTCTTGGCAAATCCAAACTTTCCTGTTCACAAGATCGCGAAACAGTACAACGTGAAATACGTGATAGCGGGACACATTCATCAAATGCTTCGATTTCACCTGGACGGAATTACCTACGTCTCCATGGCAAGCTCGGGCGGACATCTTCGGGCTGAAAAGGACTATAAGGACGGTTGGTTTTTCGGATACGCTCTCATTTCGGTAAGGGGTGATTCAGTGAACTTCACAGTCAAAGAATTAGGACCGCCTTTCGGCCGATCGCGGCAGACGGACTTGGAGCGTTGGGGCCCGGCAGGCCTGACGACTAACGAGCAATAAGGTGTGGCCTTACGGTTTGTCGTAAGGCCCGAACAGGACATGCGTCATGCTCCGGAAAGCCATTGGATCTCGCAACCAAAAGTTTCAGCCCCCACCATGGTCGATAGTTTGCATAGGTTTCGGCGCCCTTGCGGCCTTCGTTGCCGCGGGATGGTACGCGGGTCAGCGCTCCGGAACGATTCAGCGGCGATTGTGGAGCACTGAGCTATCGCAATTAACGCAGGAGCTAGCCGCCACAAGGCTGGCGTATCAGAGAGAAACAGCGCAACTGTCGGCCGCTGTTTCAGCGCTCCGCTCATCAGGAATAGGAGTGGCGCTCGACCGCGAGCAGAAGTTGCGTCGACAACTTTTGAAAGCTGAGGCGGATGCCGAAGACTGCAAGGAGATCGTCGATCGCCAGCAACTTTCCCTTGCAATCAATCTCTCCCTGGTCTCCATTTTGTCCCAGCCGAACGTCCGGGTATTCTCTATGAAGGGGGTGGAACCAGCTCTTTCCAGCATTGCGTATGTGATGCTGATCCCCAGTGAGAAGTTGATCTTGATAGCGAGCCATCTGCCGGTGCTTGGGCCCCATAGACAATGGCAGGCATGGATACTCCGAAGAGAGGTTTCCAGGTTTGTGAGTGCAGGCTTATTGAGTCCAGTCGGTGGCACGGCTATCGTTCAATTTACAAACCCCGAGTTGATCTCCGACTTGGGTTCTATTGCTGTCACCGAGGAGCCCCTGGGGGGAAGTGCAACTCCGACCGGTCCGAAGCTGTTGGCAGCGGAGAGCTCTGACCATACACCAGATTCGTGAAAATATACTTCCCCCCGCTCTCTGCGGCCACATGCAAAACCCGGTTTCCCAAGACTCTTCGTAATCGCGGCACAGCCGGCTTTTCCGCCAGCAAGTAGCATCGCTCGGAACCGTCCCACAAGCGTCGCAGCTCGTTATCGTCAATAAAGACGTGCGGAGCGTCAGGAGCATTCGACCCGTACTCCAGGTTGTTAACACGTCCATTCAGCAGCAGCACCTTCTTGTCCGTATAAAAAACAACCGAGGAAAACGTATAGTACTGGTCGTCGAAGATGATGCGGCCAGGCGGTGAAGCGAGCAGCACGTTCGACAACCGTCGGGATGACATGTAGGGATCGAACGTCACCATGGCAAGCCGTGCTGCATGCACAAACAGCAGCATCATTGCCGCCAAGCTCAGATAAGCAGTCCGGCCGCGCCGGGTTAACGCCCCAATTGCACCTACCGCGAAAGCAATCGCTGCAATGCCCAGGGGCCACCGTAGGTATGCAAATGCTGCCAGCGTTAAGTCCCCCATGTGGCCGAGCGAAAGCGTATATTCCGAGGGATGCTGCGTCAGCGCGTTGGAGATGTCGCCGGGATCCGGAAAGTTCCGAACCCAATACAGTAGGCCAGCCGTGACGACACAAGCTGCTGCCGCGATTCCCGAGATAACACGCAGACTCCACTTGTTCCAACTCGTTTGCGTCGCCATGGCACAGCCAAGAAGCAGGGCAAATGCTGGGTAGGACGGCATTGAATAGTACTCCTGCGTCGTTGAAAAGGTGAAGAACGCAAGGACGAAGCCTATCCATATCAGGGCAAGCAAACGCAGGCGGCTTCCTCTGTCCGCGGTGCCATAGCGCAGACGGAAGAGGGAAGGCAGGAACACGCTCCACGGAAATAGCCACAGTAGATGGAACAGCCAAAACCATAGGCGTGGGACCGTATTGTAGTCGCGCGGGTAACGGAGATTTAAGAATCTCAATAGGTGTTCATTGATGAAGTAAAACCATAGAAACCCCTTGTAGTGGCCTGGACCGCTATGCAGTGTAAAGACAAAATATGGCGGATTTCGAAGAGTGGCAATGACGTGCCAAGGTGCCCCAATCGCCAGGACAATTAAAATCCCCTGCCAAATGTAGAGTCGTTTCCAGACGAAGGAACGTCTCAGCTGCCGGGTCGCCACAAGATAGAAAAAGGCGATCCCAATCGGGAACACCATGGCAATTAAGCCTTTTAGAAGTAAGCCGACTCCAATGCCCGCTGCATAAGCGGCAGCCCACACGCGAGGACGTGGTTCTTCTTCTTCAATTGCCCGCAGAAAGGCCCACAGAGACAGGCTGATCGCCAGCGTAAGACAAACATCAGGAATCAAAATGCGCGTAAATAGAAACAGTCCGATGCAGGTGGCAAGGACCATTCCTGAGTACACGCCCGCTTTGCGGGAAAAACCCCATCGTCCGATTCGGCTGACGACCCAGCAAAGCAAAACCGCCGAAAGCACAACCGGTATGCGAGCCACAACATCGTGCACGCCAAAAAGCTTGAAACAGCCGGCTATCAGCCAGTACCAGAGTGGCGCTTTCTCCAGATACTTGACTCCATCCAACTTTGCCGTTACCCAATCGCCGGACTCCAGCATGTTGCGTGCAATCTGGGCTTGCACCGCATCCACATCGTCCATTAAAGATGGAGGACTCACGGCGCAGCCGGCGAAAACGACCAGTGCAACGAGAACGACTAGCCAGCCGCCAAAGCCATATCGGCGCATAGGCTATTCTTAGCCACCTCCCCAGTCTCGATCTCCCAGCGCCGAATCCACAAATGCAATGTGACAAGTCCCCACAGGTGATATCCCCAATTCGCTTCACGCGAAACATGTTGTTTTACCAAAGTACGAATGGCGTTTGGGTCGAATAGCCCGGTTTTCCTCACCAAATCGGGATTTAACGCATCGCTCAGCAGCGGCTGAAGCGGGCCGCGCAACCAACAGTGAGCCGGGATGTCCAGTCCTTCTTTCGAACGCTCTAAAACCTCGGCGGGCAGCTTGTCACGCATCAGAGCTCGCAGAACGCGCTTTGTCCGCCCTCCGCCTATTTTCAGATGCGTCGGCAATTGAGCGGCAAATTCAACGATTCGATGGTCCAGAAACGGAGGCCTCACCTCCAGTGAATGGGCCATACTCATGCGGTCGCATTTATATAAGATATCGTCCGGAAGATAGTAATGCTGATCAGTATAAAGATAACGGTCGGCGTTTCCCGAACGGACCGGTAGGGCTCCCAGTTTCCGGCATAGTTCGCCGGTGGACTCCGGCGAGGTATTGAATCCCAACTCGATCTGTTCGGCTCTGCTGAAAGTACCGTTCCAGTAGAAATGCGCTTCGTCATCGGAAAGCAAGGTGCCTGCCAGGAACCGTTTGATTTTGTAGTCGAGCCCGATCTTTTCGTCCGATACCGGTATCCATCCGGCTGCTCTGGTGGCGAGCCGGCGCAGCGATACAGGTAAGCATCGTATCCGGCGTGCGTAAATATCCGCTAAGTAGGTCTGATAGCCACCGAAAATCTCGTCGGCGCCGTCGCCGCTCAACGCTACCGTGACATGTTGCGAAGTCAACCTCGAAAGAAACCAGATCGGGAGTGCCCCGGCATCCGCGCTCGGCTCATCGGAGTAATAGCTGATGTCGTGTATAGCACTCGTCAGGTCCACGTCGCTGCCGAGGTCGAATTCGTGGTGGCGGGTCTGGTAACGCTCCGCCAGTGGCCGGAAGTATCGCCTCTCATCGCATTCCCTTCCAGAGAAGGAAATCGAAAACGTCTGCAACTGACGTGAGCATTGTTGCGCCGCGTAGTGAAGAAGCGTTGACGAATCCAGCCCGCCGCTAGCCCAGATGCCCAGGGGGACATCGGAGACCAGGTGCTCCTGAACCGACTTTTGCAGCAAATGGTCCAACTGCTCGCAAGCCTCGTGCAGGCTCAGTTTCTGGGGATGAAACACATTCCGCCAATACACCTCGGTCTTAATTTGCCCAGGGCTGCACTCCAGCCAAGTTCCGGGAGCAAGCTTTTCAATCCCTTCCACGAGCGTATGCGGGCCTGGAACGTAGTTCAGGGACAGGAAATAGCCAAGTCCGGTTCGCGAGAGCCGGCGAGGAATTTGCGGGTGTTCGAAGATAACCTTCAGTTCAGACCCGAAATATATATTTCCGTCCCGAACAGCATAATACAGAGGCTTTATTCCGAGTCGGTCTCGAACCAGGACCAGCCGTCGAGTGGACCGCTGCCAGAAAGCCGCCGCAAACATCCCCCGAAACCGGCTGAAACAATCGGTGTCCCACTCGACAAACGCGCGAAGCACCACCTCTGTATCGCAGTGGGACTGAAATCGATGGCCACGCTGCTCCAAATCTCGCCGAATCTCTGCGTGATTATAAATCTCTCCATTAAAAGCGAGCGTACACTCGCCATCTTCGGTGCACATGGGCTGGTCACCACCCTGAAGGTCGATGACTTTCAGACGTACCGCTGCCAGCGACACATCCGGGCCCTCATGGTAGTCGTGCTGATCTGGCCCGCGGTGACGCAGTTTCTCCGTTGCACGTCGAAGCACGGCAGCAGATGGTTTTCGGCCAAAATGCGTATACCCCAAAATTCCACACACGTGTTCCCGTCCCCCCCAAGCCCCTGCGCAGCGTTCCCCATTGCTGAGCAGAGACATCATTTTCACTTACCGAAACATTAAGCAGCTCTTAACAGAATGAATCACCGCTTAGTGCATTTATAGTAACAGTAAGCGGCCCGACGTTGACAGACAATATTAAAGGAATTTTACACCTGTGCGAATGCGTCCGGCGTGGCAAACGGCATGGGCACTTGGAGCTTCTTCAGTAGGAGGGCAATCTCGAGATGACCTAAATCGAATTGGCAGCACTCTATTATTCATAGCGGAGGGCGGTGATGGGATCGACCTCGGCCGCCCGACGGGCCGGAAGATAGCTGGCGAGAATGGCGAGGGCGAGTATGAGCAGAGATCCAGCGGTGAAGCTAATCCAGTCCAGCGGCTTCACATGGTACAGGAAGGTTGTGAGATATCGCACGGTGGCGAGCAACACAGCAAGGCCAATCGCAATCCCGCCCATCGCCAGCATAGCTCCCCTGCGCACGATCGAACGCAATACCATTCCCTTGGGCGCTCCCAGAGCCATGCGAATTCCGATCTCGCGCGTAGTCTGACTGACGGCGTAGGAAAGAAAGCCATAAACACCAACGGCCGCAAGACACAAAGCGATCAGCGCAAACGAAGAAATCAGTAGGGTTTGCGTACGGCGTGAGCCGATAGATTCGCTCAGCCGGTGCTCCATCGTGGAGACGTCGAAGATTGGTTGCGCCGGATCGATCTTGGCGATCTTCTCGCGAATGGCAGGAAGAAGCACGGTGGCAGGCAAATCAGTGCGGAGAGCGACGCCTACCAACGAGGGCAGAAAATTCTGTGCGTAAGGAAGAAAGAGTTCGGGGCTGAAGTCTTTTTCTAATCCGTCGTGGTGGACACTCGCAGCTATTCCCACCACGGTGACCCAAGGATTTGATGGTGGGCCGTAATGGAGGCGTTTCCCGAGTGGATCGACTTTGCCGAAAAAGCGCTGGGCGAAGCTCATATTAATGATGGCAACAGCGAGCGATCGGTCGGTATCGTTGTGAGTAAATGAGCGTCCTGCCAGAACAGGGATATTGAGAGTGCGGAAATATTCGGGGCTGACCATCATGGTGGGAGCCGATGGAGCTTCACCGGGGGGCAGAGCGGGTTCGCCATCAATTCTTATTGCGGCGCTGAGAGTATAGCCGGTGAGCGGCAAGGAACTGCTCGCACCTATGGAGCGAACCCCGGGAATCGAACGGATGCTTCCCAGCTCCGAGTCTAGGATCATTGCTTTTTGTGCGGTGGTTCTGCGCCTGAAGTCACGGAGGTCCGTTCGAAAGGTGGCGACGCTCTCCCGTTGGAAGCCCGGACTAACGGCAAGCACGTTCTGCAAGCTGCGAAAGAGAAGGAGCGCTCCTACCAGAAGTACCAGTGTAAGAGCCACCTCGCCTAGCACGATTGGGCCACGAAACCGGGAACCAGAGCCGAAGACCGAAGTGGCTCCACCCTTGATGGCCTCATAGAGAGCAGGTTTGGACATAACCAATGCGGGAAGTGCGTCACAAACGAGCCCGGCCATTACCGAAACCAGGAATGTAAACGCGAGAACAATTCCATCGATCTGTAAGGGATCAGCACTCTTGAGATGAAGAAGCGGGGTCGCGCGGAGAATTCGGACGAGGCCGCCGGCGAGCAGTATTCCGCATGTGCCTCCCGCCAACGAGAGAACGAGGCCTTCAGTAAGCAGAAAGCGCGCGAGGCGAGCCCGGCCAGCACCCAGCGCCGCACGAAGCGCCAGTTCGCCCTGGCGTGCTGCTGCGCGGGAAAGCTGAAGGTTCACCACGTTGGCACCTGCAATTCCAAGCAGGACGAGAACTGTCGAAAGGAGTAGGATTAATGTCCCTCGCCTATCACCGACAAGTTGATCTTGGAGCGGAATTATCCCCGGCGGCTGAAGCTTGCGGCGATAGTTATGCAGCCACGCGGGCATGTTTGGCTCCTGGCGCTTGCTGATCAGATTCAGATCCGAGATGGCGCGCTTTGGAGTGATTCCCTTATGAAGACGGCCGATCACGGTGACGCCGTGCATCATCATATTGCCCCAGTTTGGCTGGGAGGGAAGCTGGGCCGGGATCAGTAGCTCCGGGCTGACATCGCCGGGGAAGCGAAACGAAGCGGGGAGAACGCCGATGACCGTGGAGGCCGTACCGTTCAGTCTGATCTGCTGGCCGAGAATGGAATGATCGCGGGAGAAGTGCTCACGCCAAAACTTATCCGTAAGGATAACCGTCAGTGATGCGTTCGGGAGATCTTCCGGCCTTGTGAAGTTACGCCCAAGGGTTGGCGAGACCCGTAAGGTGGTCAGGAAATTTGCGGGAACGCTCGCAGCCATTATGCGTTCAGGAGGCCCACTGCCGATGAAATCGAGCTCACCGCTGGACCAGCAGGTGAGCTGGTCGAAGTCGTCGCTTTCCTTGCGCCAAGCTTCAAACTCTGGGTCAACGATCGGAATTCCAAAGTTGGACTGCGCCTGTCTCAGCGGCTGAGTAACCGAATAAAGCTGCTCGGGCTGCGGATAAGGCAACGGGCGAAGCAGCATGGCGTTCAGCGCCGTGAAGATCGCGGTATTCGCTCCAATGCCCAGCGCCAGCGAAAGAATCGCAGCCGCCGCAAAGCCACGATCCCGCCGCAAGCTGCGAAGTGCTACCGAAGTGTCCTGCACAAGCTG
>Ga0308173_10000762_pt1 | contig 14607 bp, 11 predicted proteins | sample PhyPR1_FD_203716 | JGI IMG/M metagenome (GOLD analysis project Ga0308173, IMG submission 203716) | Soil microbial communities from UC Gill Tract Community Farm, Albany, California, United States - DLSLS.P.R1 | ecosystem: Environmental > Terrestrial > Soil > Agricultural land | place: USA...
CCCAGCTGCCCTGATACAATCCCGTTCTGTCATGGCAGACGAGGACTTCCACGAGATCCAGTTGAACGGGAAGCAGCTGGTCTTCCTGTTCATGGCCGGCACCGTTGCGGCGGTGGTGATCTTCCTGTGTGGGCTGATGGTCGGGCGCAACCTCAAGGCCCCGCGACTCGAGGCGGCCGCCGCCACGCCCGAAGCCACGATCGGTGACCCCACGCGTCCGTCGGAAGCGGACCTCCCGCCGCCCACGTCGGAGGTCGGCACGGGCAGCACACCTGTCACGATCAACGAGCAGCTGACGTATGCGTCGCGCCTCGAGGAGCCGAGCCCCGTCGAGGAGACCCTGAAGCCACTCGACACGCCGGCCAAGACGACGGCACCGAAGCCGGAACCAGCGAAGGGCGGCAAAGCCCCGGCACCCCGGCAAGAATCCCCTCGGGAAGCGGCGATCGCCACGCCGAGCGAACCCGCCGCTGCGGGCTGGACGGTCCAGGTGCAGGCGGTGAACAACCGCGCCGACGCCGACGCCATCGCCAATCGCCTCTCCGCGAAGAAGTACCCGGCCTTCGTCACCGACCGCGGTGCCGGCAATCCGAACCGCTATCGGGTCCGCGTCGGCAAGTACGCGAACAAGCAGGAGGCGGAAACCGTGAAGACACGCCTCGAGAAGGAAGAGCAGTTCAAGCCCTGGGTGACCCGCTGACTCACCGGTACGCGTCCATGAGTGGAACCGTCATCCTCGAGACCGAGCGACTCGTGCTTCGTGAACTCGAACCCGCCGACCTCGACTTTCTCGCATCGATGATGGCCGATCCTGAAGTCAGCCATCATTACGACCGCCGCTTCAGCCGTGAGGCAGCGGACGAGTGGCTGCACCGGCAGCTCGAACGCTACGCGGCCGACGGGCATGGTCTGTGGCTGGCGCTTGCCAAGGAGAGTGGAACACCGGTGGGCCAGGTTGGTCTCATTCTGCAGACCGTCGGCGGTCGCAAGCGTCCAGAGATTGGCTGGCTGCTGGACCGGCAGCAGTGGGGAAAGGGCTACGCCACTGAAGCGGGGGCCGCGGTGCGCGACGCCGCGTTTGCCCGCTGGAAGTATCCCGAGGTGATTTCGTTGATCCGTCCCGCCAACACGCCGTCACAGCGTGTCGCCGAACGCCTCGGGATGGAGGCCGGTCCCCGCGTGTGGTTCAACGGGTCCGAGCACATCGTCTATCGATCCGAAGCGCCGACGGCGTAGCTGCGGACGAAGCCGCGCCGCCCGTCAGGCCCCGTTCCGCTCGAGTCCGACGAGTCTCCATTCGTTTGCGGTTCGGCGGAAGTACGCGTGAACGGGGATGGACCAACTCTGATGTGCCGCGGATACCGCGCTGACATCGACCTCCATGACCGTACCGACTCTGTCGGGTAGTTGCGTCAGCGCCGCCTGCCGGCCGGTCGCGGTCAGCTCACCCAGTCCGCGCGTCGTGCCGCTGACGTCGTCGTAGACACCCCACGCGATGTGATAGCTGGCCGGCTCGTCTGCGACATGGGCCAGCACCGCGGCATTGTCGAACGACATCACACCCGCCGGCGTCAGGGCGACGTTCACGACGGGATTTATTGCAGTGAGGTACGCCGCGGCGATCTTGTTCCGCCGCTTGATGAGGACGGCCGTGAGATGGTCCTCGGCGCGGCGGTCGGTGTAGCCGCCTGTCCGGACCATCGCGCGAATCATGTCGTCGCTGAAGGCGGCAACGCGCCGGGCGGCCCAGAAGAGATCGTCAGGCTGGACGTGTCGCAGCCCCGCCATCGGCACCCGCGGCTTCCACGCGACCGGATCGAAGACATCGCCTTCGAAGGGGCCGATCGCCGCCACGTCCTCGTAGGAGACTGTCTGCCACGGGGTAATCACGAAGCCAAGCCTGAGCAGCCGCTTCTTGACGAGATCGCCTTCGAACAGGTGCTCCCAGCCTTCGTCGTATTCGCGCGGACCGTTGGCGCCCGATCCGAACGTCGAGCCGACGTCCTGCAGGTAGTGGCGGACACGGCCGCGGCCGCTCTCGGTGATCATCACGTCGAGCGTGTTGCCTGCCTTCATGTCGACCAGGTTCGTCCACGCGCCGAATACCTTCAGCGCGCGCAGTTCGCGCCGATGCTCGTGCGGCACGATGTCGTTGGGGTCGTCGGGTCGGGTGCCGTAGTAACGGAATCCACCGAGCGGCTGCCCGGGCAGGGCGCGGGCCGCAATGGCGCGATACGAGCCGTCGGCCGACTGATGGGCGCGGCGCCAAACTTCATCAAGGTCCGATGCGCGCAGCTTGCGGCGCGTCCCAGACATCGGGACGAACGTCGCAGCCTCGCCGATCTGCAACTGTTCCGGCCGGATGGCGATCAGCACGTTGTCGACCTGCCAGTAGCCCAGCGCCCAGAAAATCTTGTTGGCGACCATGATGGCGCCGGTGGCGGCCTCGGCGTAGCCGCGCGCGTCCAGCGACACGAACCAGCGTTCCCCACCGCTATCGGTCATCGTGAACCCTGGCGCGAATCCCACCTCCTTGGCCGCGACGACCGTGAGCGGCCCGGGCGCGGGACCACCGCCGGACTGCGGGCCGCGCGTGATCTCCTCGAGGGTCAGTGGGCGGGCGACGATGCGATTGGTGAACCAGCTGGAGTCGGGGACTTCATCGATCGTGTTGACGTTCATCGCGTGAACGCCAGCGGTCGAATCACCCGGGCGGCCGAACAGGTTGGTGGCGAGATCGACGAACAGATCGATCTTCCATTCCACCACCTTCGAGGCGTCTTGGGTTTCCGGTTCGCGGGTGAGGGGGTCGTCGGAGCGGAACCGCCCGCCGGCCGCGGTGAGCGGGCCCGGGACGGCAGCCGCGAGGAGCAGGGCAGCCAGGCACCACGATAGGGGCGACCGGAAGGGCATGATGACCGGCTCGAGAATTCCGCAACTGGCGTGGAGGTGGGATAGGACGCCTCCACACCAGCTGCACGGGAACGTTGCCTTAGAAACGGAAGCCGAAGGTGACGGGGAAGTACTGACCGTTGGCCTTCTGCTTGTTGCCGTTGAGATCCGTGAACTCCGGACCCCAGATGTAGTGCCAGCGCGTTTCGACGTAAAACTGCGCGGAGTCGCCGAGCTGGAACGTGATGCCGCCGCCGATGTTGATGCCCATGTCCCACGACGAGCGATCGCCGATCACCTGGTCTACTGGCACGAGAGCCGGATAGCAGACGTACCACCACGGATCACAGATGGTCGTGTAGCCGACCGCGGGCGTCGTCAGGCTGACGGACCGGTAGTAGGCGCCGAAACCACCGAGGCCGTAGGCCTTGACCGGCGAATCCCCGTGCATGCGGCCCACCGCGTTGAAATCGATGTACTGCATGTCGTGGTGGGATGACAGGAGACCATTCGTCACCGTTCCGCCTCCCGGCAAACTCGAGATCGGGATCGTACGGTCCTGGCCAGCCAGCTTGTTGTAGGAATATTCCACTTGAAAGCCGACGACCGGTTTGGGATTCACTTCGACGCCGATCACAAAGTTGCCGCCGGTGCCGAACTCGTCCTTGATGTCGGCGACGGGCACTGTGAACCCACCGCCGATGTTCACGTGCACCAGCTTGTCGTCCTGAGCGCGCGCTGGCGTCGCGGCAATGAGCGTCACGAACAACGCTCCCAAGAACACCTTCTTCATGTCTTCTCCTTCCGCGCACTGACGACCCGACGTGGGGGACGCTGTCTACGCGTGTATGAAATCGAGCGTAAAGGCCCGACCGCTGAGTGCTCTATGCAGTTTCGGTCGCAGGATTCACGGCCGATTCCGCATAGCCGGCCGCAGGGGGAACAGGCGAGGCTTTGCCGGCAGGAGGGCAGGGATCTTCATGGTCACGCGTGGCAGTCGCCGTCTGATCGCGGCGGTGGTCGTTGCGGCGTTGTCGGCAACATCCGGGGGTGCCCTGTCACCATGGGTCGCGGTGGCGCTTGCCGTCGTCAAGGAAGTCGCGCCGGCGCCGGACGCGCCGTGGCCTCGCCGGTACCAGGCAACCGACGGCAGCGTCGTCACGATGTACGAGCCGCAGATCGCGACGTGGGAAAACCAGAAGAAGATGACGCTGCACGCGGCCGTGACGCAGACGCCGAAAGGCAGCGACATGCCGCTGGTCGGCACGGTGATCGTCGAAGCCGATACCAAGGTCGCGGTGGCCGAACGGCTGGTCGATTTTTCCAGCTTCCGCGTCGTGCAGTCGCACTTTCCGACCGCGTCCAAGGAGCAGGTCGCCGCGGCGGTAGCGGCGCTCCAGCAGATGCCGATCGCGGATCGGGTGATCGCGCTGGATCGGGTGCTCGCGTATTACGATTCCAGCAGCCTTCGCATCAACAACGCCGACGGCGTCAAGGCCGACCCTCCGGTCGTCTTCTTCTCCACGAGCCCGGCCGTCGTCGTCAACATCGACGGGCCGCCGGTCTGGAGTCCGATCGAGAAGAACGATCTGCGTTACGTCGTGAACACGAACTGGGATCTCTTCGAGTACGGGCCGGCGAAGACGTATTACCTGCGCTACAACGGTACGTGGCTGAAGTCCGCCACGCTCGCGACCGGCGCGTGGGCCGCGGCTGGAACGCTGCCGGCGAGTTTCAGCAAGCTGCCAGCGGACGAGAACTGGAAAGAGGTCAAGGCGGCGGTACCCGGGCTTTCGCTGGCGGCCGCCTCGGTCCCGAAAGTCTTCGTCAGCGAGTCACCCGCTGAACTGATCCTGCTGAAGGGACAGGCGGTGTACGTTCCGGTCAAGGGCACGCAGTTGCAGTGGGTGCAAAACACCGAGTCGGACGTGTTCCGCGTGGGCACGACCGGTCCGGTGTATTACCTCGTCGCCGGCCGCTGGTTTTCCTCGCCAGGCTTCAACGGTCCGTGGACCTTCGCCTCGACCTCGCTACCGCAGGATTTCAAGAAGATTCCGCTCGAACACGAGCGCTCTCGCGTGCTCGCATCGGTGCCCGGCACCACGCAGGCGGCCGAGGCGGTGCTGCTGGCACAGCTTCCGCAGACGGCCCGCGTCAACAAGAAGGCGATTGCCGCTCCGACGGTGAGCTATCAAGGCGATCCAAAGTTCGAGGCGATCCCGCAGACATCCGTGGCGCGGGCGGTCAACACCGACAAGGACATCATCAAGGTCGGCGACCTGTACTACATGTGTTTTCAGGGCGTCTGGTTCAGGAGCCGTTCACCCAACGGACCGTGGGAGGCGACAGGGTCGGTGCCCAACCAGATCTACGAGATTCCGATCAGTTCTCCCTCGCACAATGTCACCTACGTCACCGTGGAAGACGACGATGACGACTGGGTGGTGTACGCGACAGCCGCCGCCTACGGCGGGATGATGGTGGCCTGGGGTTGCGCGGTGTGGGGGTCGGGCTGGTACTACCCGCCGTATGTCGGCTACGGCGGCTTCTATCCCGCTTACTTCCCGTATTACCCGACCTACGGCTACAGCGCGTGGTACAACCCATGGACCGGCACCTACGGACGCGGCGCCGCCGTGTACGGTCCCTATGGTGGTGCCGGCGTGGGCGCCCGCTACAACCCGCGGACGGGAACCTATGCCCGCGGCGCCGTGGCCTGGGGACCGGGCGGTGCCCGTGGATACGCGTCGGCCTATAACCCTCGGACGGGCACGAGTGCGGCGACCCGCCAGGGTGCTGGTGTCTACGGCAGCTGGGGCTCGACCGCCGTCCAGCGTGGCGATCAGTGGGCCCAGACGACGCGGCGGACCAGCAACGTCACTGGCAACACCACGCGCGTGACACAGGGGAGCGGCGGTGGCACGGCAGTCAGCCGGCGCGATGGTGCGCAGGGAGGATTCGTCGGCCAGTCGGGCAGCGGGAATGTCTACGCCGGGCGCGACGGTAACGTGTATCGGAACGAGGGTGGTTCGTGGCAGAAGTTCGAGGGCGGTACGTGGACCGATGCGAATCGACCCGCCAACCAGCCGACGGCGGGGGCCACGGATCGAGGCACCTCGAGCCGCACTGATTCGGCCACGATGAATCAGCTTGACCGCGATGCGGCGGCGCGCCGTGATGGCTCCCAGCGCACCAACGACGCCACATCGGTCCGCAGTGGTTCGACAAGCGGCAGCGGGTCCAGCAGTTATCGGCCGAGCGGGGGGAGCACCGGCGGCGGGGCACGCCGTTCAGCAGGCGGAGGCGGCGGCAGACGCCGCTGAGCGCGTATGATTTCGACGTCGTCCTGGCGCAGCCCGGAGCTGCAGACGGGCGGAGATTCCGGTCGGGCCACCATGAAACCGCGCACAGTCATCATCGATGACCACACATTACTGGCCGAGGCGTTCAAGAAACTCCTCGAGAGCGACTGTGAGGTTGTCGCGACCTACGGCGACGCCCGGCAGTTCCTGCTGGACGTTCCGCGTCTCAACCCGGAGGTGGTAATCCTCGATCTGTCGATGCCGGCCCTGAACGGGCTGGACGCGGCACGCGAGCTGAAACGGATCCTGCCGACGGCGAAGATCATTTTTCTGACCATGAATGAAGACCCGGACATTGCGGCCGAAGCGTTCCGGATTGGCGCGTCCGGGTACCTGCTCAAACGCTCCGCCGCGTCCGAGCTGCAGCTGGCCGTCCGCGAGGTGATGAACCACCGGTACTACATCACGCCGCTGATGACCAAAGAGCTCGTCGGATCGCTCGTCCACGATGGCTCCGCACGCAAGCCGGTTCATCAGCTGACCTCGCGGCAGCGTGAAGTCTTGCAGTTACTCGCTGAGGGCCGCTCAATGAAGGAAGTGGCCTCGATTCTCAACGTGTCGGCCCGCACCGTGGCCTTCCACAAGTACCGCATGATGGAGACGCTGCGCGTGGACTCCACCGCGGCTCTCATTCAGTTCGCCGTTCGCGAAGGCCTGGTCTAGGCCGGCGCCGGCGTTCCGCACCGTTCTTCCACGATCCGCAGCGCACCGTCCGCGCCTGCGCCGGGGCTCCGCGGACGTTTCGCACGTCATTCCGCTCGTCAGATCGCGACTGGCGGACACGGGCCGGCCCGCCGGCGTGACGGAGCCCTCTGTCACACACTGGTTACATCCGCAGGTGTTTTCCCGTGTCCCGCGGGAAAAGTCATGGCAAACCGTCCGCAAGTCGCAGGCAGTGCTGCAACAAGTACCAGTGTGCCGCTCGCAACAAATCCGGGAAGAAACGGTAATGCCGCGAGTTCCCCCGTGGTTTTCCGGTGGATAGCGTACGAGGGCATGGACATCTTCCCACTTCGAACGTTCTCGAACACCAGTGCGGGGCATGTTTCGTCGCGAGCCGTCGGCCGTCCGGCGCCGCGGCGACCGTCCCGCGCGGAACTTGTGGCGCAGGTCGATGATTTCCTGCGCGACAACATCAATGACCCCATCACCGTGGGCGACCTGAGTCGCATGGCCGGGGTCAGTGAACGCACCCTGCGCAGCGCCTTCCACGACGTGCTGGGCATCAGTCCGAAGCAGTGGGCGCTGCGCCAGCGGCTGGCGGCCGCGCACGAAGCGCTGTCGAACGCGGATCCGACGACCACGACGGTCACCGAAGTGGCGATGTCGTATGGGTTCTTCGAGCTCGGTCGGTTTGCCGGCCGCTACCGATCGGCGTTTGGCGAGATGCCGTCCGAGACGCTGCACAGCGGCGTCGAGGAATGGGCGGATCGCGCGGCCTGCTGACGCGACGGTTTCAGCGAGACTTGTCATGACACGGAATCAGCGCTTCGCAGTTGTCGTCTCGGTCGGCCTCAGTCTGGCCGTGACTGGGCACATCGTGGCGCAGCAGCCGGCTCCGGCAGGCTTGTCGTCGCGGAAGACGACCGCGGTCACCTACGAAGCCAGTCGCGATACCGGTGTGGATCTGGTCGGCACGCCGCTGCTGCCGCGGGCACGCGGCGAGGCGCAGGTGCACACTGAGGCTTCCGGCCCCGTGCGCATCAAGGCCAAGGTGAAATCACTCGGCGCCCCGGGACAGTTCGGGCCCGAATACCTCACCTACGTGCTGTGGGCGATCCCGCCGCAGGGGCGACCGAAGAACCTTGGCGAGCTGCGCATCGATGAGGGCGAATCCGACATTGTCGCCAGCTCCGACGTGCAGACGTTTGCGTTGATCGCGACCGCCGAGCCCTACTACGCGGTGACTACGCCAAGCGATGTGGTAGTCCTCGAGAACTCCGTCCGCGCGGATACCAAGGGGCGGACGTCGATGACGTCGCTCCAGCACGAGATCATCCCGCGCGGCGCCTATGTGGCCGCCGCCGGTAGCTACAGCCTGCCGCCCTTCAGCAAGAAGGAGCCCGCGGACGTCCAGCAGGCCCGCAATGCTCTCGCGATTGCGCGACTGGCCCAGGCCGAGCGATACGCCGGCGCCAGCTTCGCGACAGCCGAGCGCCTCGTGGCCCAGACCGAGGACCTGGTTGCGAAGGGTGACAAGCGCGACATCATTTCGATGGCCCGCGCGGCGGTTCAGGCGTCTGAGGAATCGCGGCTCCAGGCAGTGACCGCCCGGCGCGCGGCCGAGGAACAACAGGCACGTGTGGACGCGGCGGCGCGTGAGCAGGCCGCCCGCGAACGTGCCGCCCAGGAAGCGGCGGCCCGGGCGGCCGCTGAACTCGATCGACAGCGCGCGGAGGAGGCGGCGAGGCGCGCCACCGAGGAGCGCCTGCAGGCCGAGCAGTTGCGTGCGCAGGCCGAAGCCGCCCGCACCGAGGCACAGCTGCAGACCGCTCGGGCCGAGGCGCTGCGAGCGCAGGCCGAGGAGAAGAGCAACCTGCGCTCGACCCTGCTCAAGCAGTTCAGCTCCATTCTGGAAACGCGTGACACCGCGCGCGGCTTGATTGTGAACGTCGGCGACGTGCTGTTCGAAACCGGACGGTTCGAACTGAAGCCGGTGGCGCGGGAAAAGCTGGCGCGCTTCTCCGGTCTGGTGCTGGCACACCCGGAGCTGATGATCGAGGCCGAAGGCTTCACCGATTCGACCGGGACGCTCGCCACCAACCAGAAGCTGTCGCAGCAGCGCGCTGACGCAGTGGCCCAGTTTCTTTCGACGCAGGGGCTGCCACCGCAGCGCGTGGCTGCCCGCGGCTACGGTCCTGACCACCCGGTGGCTTCAAACGATACGCGCGAGGGCCGGCAGCAGAACCGCCGAGTGGAACTCGTCGTCTCCGGCGACGTCATCGGCACACCCATCGGCGCGACCACGCGGTAGGCAGGAGGAACCATGCATCTATCGGGCGAAGCAGTCGACACAGTAGCGGACTACCTGACGATCTTCATTCTGATCTTCGTACCGATCGGGGCGATCTACCTGTTCTGGATGGTCCACATCCTGCCGGAGAAGATCGCGTACAAACGCGGACATCCGCAGGCGGACGCCATCAAGACGCTCTGTCTGCTGTCGCTCGTCTTCGGCGGCCTGTTGTGGCCGATCGCCTGGTTGTGGGCGTACTCCAAACCGGTGCTCCACCAGATGGCCTACGGGCATGACACGGTCGATCACGGTCCCGAGCACGGTGGGGGACCCGTGAAGCCCGATCCGCATGACCTGCCGCTGGCAGCCCCTGGCCACGTGGCGGCCGTCGGCCCGCGCGAAGGAGCCTGACCATGGAAGCCCTGCTGCTCGGGATTTACGCGTTCTTCGTCTGGCTGATTTTCTTCAAGTTCAAGTGGCTGCCGTGGACGACGGCTACCGCGGTCGTCGTTGTCACGATTCCGATCATCGGCCTGACGACGCTGCTGCTGCTGCTGAACATGGTCGCGCCGTCAGCACTCGACGTGCAGGTGCTCAAGTACACGGTGCAGGTGATTCCGCGAGTCACGGGCCGGGTCACCGAGGTGCCGGTCGAGCCCAACCGCCTGGTGAAGAAGGGCGACGTTCTGTTCAAAGTCGATCCGCGTCCGTTCCAGTACGAGGTCGATCGTCTCCAGGCGCTGCTCGCGATGACATCGGCCGGGATCCAGGCCCAGCGGGAAGATTTGGCGGCTGCGGAAGCGCAGATCGAAGTCGGACTGAATCGAGTGACGTCGATCCAGAGCTCGATCGAAGCGACGCGCGCCAAGCTGCGCCTGTCGGAAAACCGCGCCTCGCAGACCCGCCAGCTCGCGACCGCGGGCGCCGGCGATCAGTTCGAGGCGGAGAAGTGGGAAACCGATGTCGCCCAGCAACGCGCTGACCTCGGCGCGTTGCTGCCGCAACTCTCCGGCGCCGAGCAGGAGGTCACCGCGTACCGCGCCAAGGCTGCCGGCCTGCGCGAGCGAATCGACGCGCGTGTGGGAGGCCAGCAGGCGGACGTTGCGCAGGTCCAGGCGCAGCTGGACGACGCGCAGTGGAAGCTGGGTGAGACAACGACCTACGCACCGGCCGACGGCTGGGTGATCAACCTGCAGTTGCGGCCCGGTTCGACAGTGTCACAGCTGCCAGTCATGCCGGTGATGACGTTCGTCGAGGAGGAGCAGGTCATCCTGGCGATGTTCTGGCAGAACGAGCTGCACCAGGTGGAGGCGGGCAACGAGGCCGAACTGGCGCTCGATACCTATCCGGGCAAGATCATCAAAGCGAAAGTGGACTCGATCATCTGGGCGCAGGGTCAGGGTCAGCTGCCGCTGACCGGGACGCTGCCGCAGACGGGTGCGGTGCCCGCACCCGAGGGGCGCTTTGCCGTCAAGCTGCTGCTCGACGATCGAAACAAGGATCTGTTCCTGGCGGCCGGTGCGCGCGGTACCGGCGCGATTTATACCCACCACCTCGAACCGATTCACCTTGTGCGCAAGGTGCTGCTGCGAGTGGCGTCGTACTTCAACTACATCATCATCAAGCACCACATCAGCCTGCACTGACGCCATGCGGAGCCCAGTCCCTTTCGTCATCGTGAGCGTCGGGCTGCTGGTGAGCGCATCGTGCGCCGTCAAGCAGCCGCCGCCGCCTGCCGACGCGCTCAAGAGCGTGTTGCCGGCGACGACGGCGCTGCCAGTGTTCTACAAGGAATCGTCCCGCGTGGCCGGGATCGTCAACACCACATGGGTCGCGACGTTCAATGACACGCAGCTCGACGCGCTCGTCATCGAAGGTCTCCAGAATAATCTGGAGCTCAAAGCCGCGACGTCCAGGATCGATGCGGCCGCCGGTCTCGCGACGCAGGCGCAGTCGCTCCTGTATCCGCAGATCGCGATCATTGGCGGCGCCGGCCTGGTTGGCCGCGACAACGTCAAGGACCGCTCCGGCATCGCCGGAAGTCTGAACTGGGAGCTCGATCTCTGGGGCCGCGTCCGCGCCCAGGCGGCGTCGGCGGCAGCGGCCCAGCAGGCGGTGGAATCCGACCTGCTGTTTGCCCGCCAGTCGCTGGCCGCCAGCGTCACGACGCTCTGGTTCAACACGGTGGCCGCGGAGCGTCTGCGGCTGACGGCGCAGGACGCCATCACGATCTATGGCGATCTGCTGCGCCTGGTCCAGACGCAGAACAATATCGGCCAGGTGGGCCAGGAAGAGGTCAATCTGGCCGGTGCGGATCTCGATCGCGCGCGACGGCTGGAGCGCGGCTATGCTACGTCGCGCCAGACGATCGTCCGCGGTCTCGAGGTGCTGGTGGGCCGCTATCCGTCCGCCGAACTGGCGCTGGCGCCAGATCTGCCGCCGATGCCTGGTCCGGTGCCCGAGGGTCTCCCGGCGGAACTGCTGACGCGACGCGCCGATCTGGTAGCGGCGGAGCGCGCCGTCGCCGCTGCGTTTCACCTGATCCAGGTCGCCGAGGCCGCGCGCCTCCCGCGCATCGCGTTAACCGGCAGCGGTGGCGTCTCCACCAGCGAACTGCTGCGGCTGGCCAACGTGCCGGCGTCATTCTGGCAATTCGGCGCCGACATGCTGGCGCCGCTGTTCACCGCCGGGGCGCTCCAGGCACAGGTGAAGATCGCCAACGCGGATCAGCAGGCCGCGCTGGCGCTCTACGGCCAGGCGGTGCTTCGCGCCTTCAACGAGGTCGAGACATCGCTCGCCAACGAACAGCTGCTGGCGGATCAGCAGCGCTATCTCGAATCGGTCCTCGCCCAGGACACAGAGGCCGTGCGCCTCGGACGCTTGCGGTACACCGCGGGCGCAACCGACCTGCTGCACGTGCTGCAGCTCCAGGCGAAGCAGCTCAGTACACGATTCGATCTCATCGGCCTTCAGAACGAGCGTCTGGCGAATCGCGTCGCGCTCCACCTCGCGCTGGGAGGCGGGTTCGAGCCGCCGCCGCAACCCTGACACGGAGACTACCGCAATGGCTGTCGTAGCGTTTTCATCCGGCCGGTCCGAATTCGAGACCCTGCACCCGTTCGAACGGCTGATCGTCACGTTATCCAGCGCGTTCAGCTCAATCGACAGCGAGGCGCTTGCCGAAGCGCTCGATCGCACACTCGAGGATGTTGGCACGGCGTTCGGCATGGATGAATGTGCGTTGCTGGCCTTCGATAACCCGGCAGCCCGCGTCCTCGCATCGTGGGCGGTGCCCCCGGCGGTGCGCTGGAGCGACGGTGATTTGCCGGCCATGCCATGGCTGGCGCAACGATTGTCTCGAAACGCGGTTGTGGCGATGAATGCGACGACGGAATTTCCGCAGATGGCGGCGCCGGATCGCGCGCATGCGGAACGGATGGGCGTGGGGGCGCGGCTGGCGGTCCCGATCACCATCGACGGACGTGTGGCGTACGGCCTGATCATCGGAACGCGGCAACGCCATGCCTCGTGGGACGTTCCGGTGATCGATCGACTGCGCCTGGTCGGCGAAATCGTCGGCGGCGGCCTGCTGCGGCACCAGCAGGGCGAGTCGCTTCGCGTGCGCAAGGGCTCCGTCGAGCGGCAGGTGGCGACGACGAACACGGATCGCATCTATCTCGAGGAAGAGGAGCGGAACCGTCGCGAGCAGGACGAGATCATCGGCGAGAGCGCGGTGCTGCGGGGGGCCCTGCATCGATTGGCGCAGGTTGCACCGCTCGATGCAACGGTCCTGCTGCTCGGGGAAACAGGGACCGGCAAGGAACTGTTCGCCCGCGCGCTGCACCAGCGGAGCCGCCGCCGGGAACGGACGCTCGTGCGCGTCAATTGCGCGGCACTGCCGCCCAGCCTCATTGAGAGCGAGCTGTTTGGCCACGAGCGTGGCGCGTTCACCGGCGCGATCACGACGCGTCAGGGACGATTCGAACTGGCGGATGGCGGCACGATCTTTCTCGACGAGATTGGTGACCTGGCGCCGGAGCTGCAGGCGAAACTGCTGCGGGTGCTGCAGGAGGGTGAGTTCGAACGCGTCGGGTCATCCAAGACACGCCAGGTGGACGTGCGCGTCATCGCGGGCACGCACGTCAATCTCGAGAAGGCCCTCAACGAGGGACGCTTCCGCGCCGACCTGTATTACCGCCTCAGCGTGTATCCGATCGCGCTGCCGCCGCTGCGCGAGCGGCCGGGCGACATCGAGCAGCTGGTCTGGTTCTTCGTGCATCGGCGGCAGCGCGACTGCGGCCGGCGCATCACCCGGATACCTGCGGAGGTGATGGAGGTGCTCCAGCGCCATGACTGGCCCGGCAACGTGCGGGAGCTCGAAAACGTGATCGAGCGGGCGTTGATCTGCAGCACCGACGGGACGCTCCGCCTCGACGATCCCCTGCGTTCGGCCGGCCGTGGAGTGCCGGTGGAATGCGGAGACAATCTCGACGCCATCCAGCGCGTCCACATCGAACGCGTACTGCGCGACTGCGGCGGCCGCATCAACGGAGCAGGGAATGCAGCCGAGCGCCTCGGTCTTCACCCCAACACGCTGCGCTTCCGCATCAAGAAACTCGGCGTGGTGAATCCCCAGCGTCCCCGGACGGCGATGGAAGCACACTAGTCGACCCAGTGCAGGACGTCGCGGATGATTGACCACCGCGGCGCGGCGGACGTGACGTTCTTGCCCAGGATCCAGTACTGATACAGCTCGTCGAACGTACCGTCGTGCCGTTTCAGTTCGATCCAGGAATTCACGAAGCTGGCGAGCTCGGGCTCGCCGAGCGCCATGCCGAATGCCAGCGGGATGTGTATGGGGTCCGGCAGCGGCACCACCGCCGAGTACTGCGGATACCGCATCGTCCACGCGGACCCGCGCTCGGCGGGCATGAGCAGGGCATCGAAGTCCGATGCCCTGAACAGTTCCGCCATGCCGTTGACCGGCACGATCTGCGCCTCCGGTAATCGCTCCGCCACCTTGTCCTGGTAGTAGGGAATGTTCGGCCCGGCAATCCTGATGTGGCCGAGCGCGCGAATCGCGTCCCACGATGCGAACTTCTCGCGCTCCGGATCGCGCACTACGAATCCCATCGTCTCGTCGAGATAGGGTGTCGAGAACTGGATCAGGCCGGCGCGCGCCGTCGTGATGGCGACGCCACCGGCGAGAATGTCGCAGCTCCCGCTCACGAGCATCGCGGTGATGCCGTCGGGGTGGAGCATCGCCTGTCGCTGGATCGTGAAGAACTCCAGCCGGACAGCCATCTCGACGGCCAGCCGGTGAAGCGCAGCGATGTCGTAGCCAACGAGTTCGTTGCGACGATTCGTGTACGCGTAAGGGAGTGCGTCCGACAGGTA
>Ga0308173_10000763_pt1 | contig 14593 bp, 13 predicted proteins | sample PhyPR1_FD_203716 | JGI IMG/M metagenome (GOLD analysis project Ga0308173, IMG submission 203716) | Soil microbial communities from UC Gill Tract Community Farm, Albany, California, United States - DLSLS.P.R1 | ecosystem: Environmental > Terrestrial > Soil > Agricultural land | place: USA...
CGTCGCCGTGGGTCGCGTGCTTCTCAACCTCACGACGAATGCGGTGAAGTTCACGGAGCAGGGCTCCGTGACGATCGCCTGCGAGCCGCGCACGCGTACCAGACTGGAATTCTCCGTCGCCGACACCGGACGCGGCATCCCGCCCGACGCTTTGCCGACGCTGTTCGATCCGTTCCGTCAGCGCGCCAATCGCAGCGAATACGCGTTCTCCAGCTCCGGGCTCGGACTCTCCATCTGCCAGCAGCTCGTGCAGGCGATGGGCGGCGAGCTCAAAGTGGACACGGAGCTCGGAAAGGGCACGCGCTTTTCGTTCGTGCTCGACCTCCCGATCTCCCCACGCGTCTCGGGCGCCTGGTAGGAGTCTCGCTCAGCGCGCTGGTTGGCGGGCGGCACCACCGATAGCTTCCGCCCATGTCCGATCACATGCCGAGCGACCTCGCCGCGGTGGAGACTCCGGCGCTCGTCGTCGATCTCGACCGGCTCGACGCGAACCTCGGGCGGGCCGCGGAGTACGCCGCGTCACACGGCTTGGCGTTACGGCCGCACGTGAAGACGCACAAGTCGCCCTACGTTGCCGCCGCGCAGCTCCGTCTCGGCGCGAGGGGACTGACCTGCGCGACACCGCGCGAGGCGGAGGTGATGTCCGAGGTGTCGGACGACGTGCTGCTCGCGTATCCGCCGGTAGGTCGAGCGCGCGCGCGACGCATCGCCGCGCTTCCGGACTCGCTGCGCGTGATCGTCGCACTCGATTCCGAGCAGGCGGCCAGTGAGCTCGCTCGGGCTGCTCGCGACGCACGCCGTGAGATCGGAGTGTACGTCGAGCTGGACCTCGGCATGCATCGCGTCGGAACGCCCACGGTCGATGGCGCCGTCGCGCTGGCCAGGCACGTTACCGAGTGCGACGGCCTCTCGTTCGAAGGCATCGCGTTCTACCCGGGACACATTCGGCAACCGATGTCGGAGCAGGATGCCGCACTCGAGACGCTCGACACGAGTCTGGCTCGCGCGCTGGAGCGGTTCCATGAGGCCGGGCTTCCGCCGCGAGTGGTGAGCGGTGGCTCGACGCCAACGCTCTGGCGCACCCACGAGCTGCCTGGCGTGACGGAGATCAGGCCGGGAACCTACGTGTTCAACGATCGGCAAACGGTCGCCACCGGTGCCTGCGCGTGGGACGATTGCGCTCTCACCATTCTCGCGACGGTGGTGTCGACGGCGATCCCGGGGCAGGCGGTGATCGATGCGGGGACCAAGGCACTCGGCCGCGAGCCGATGAGCGATCCGGCGGAGGGGTTTGGCCAACTGCTCGATCGTCCGAACGTGCTCGTGGCGCGCATGTCCGAGGAGCACGGCATCCTTGATCTCGGCGACTCGGGTTGGAGGCCGCAGGTCGGTGACGTCGTCCGGGTCGTGCCGAATCACGTGTGCGTCGCGGTGCATCTCCAGGATCTCATGTACGGCGTTCGTGCCGGGCGACTCGAGCGAAGCTGGCCGATCGCGGCGCGCGGGCGAGGACAACCCGTGGTCTGACCCGGGCCTTGGAGAAGCGCGGGCGCCTGGGCATCTTTCTTCGACGCTCGCCGAGCACCGCGCGCCGTCTCCGCCCACCCGCCGGTTCCGATGCCAACTACCCGCCGTCCCGTCGCCGATTCGGCGCCCGCTGATCCCGTCGCGAGCCTTCGTGCACGCGCCGATGCGCTCTATCGCGCCGCCATCGAATGCTGCCGGCAGCACGACCGCGCCGCGAAGCTGTTCGGACACTCCGACCCTGAGTTGGAGCACAAGCACGCCGACGCGCTGTGCGCCATGTGCGACGGCTCCCTCGCCGAGCTCTCCAAGGCGTACGAGACCGCAGCGGCCAACGTGCAACTCGGCAAGGACGTCGAATGGTGGCATAAGGCGAATTCCATGTGGCATGCGAGCCGCGAATACGCGCGCCGGCATGCGGGCTGCGACGCGCTGTCGAAGCGAATCTCGGCGAAGCATTCGCCGGAACAGCTCGCCACCATGCAGATGGAGTACGAGCTCGAGGCGTCGTCGCTGCTCGCGCTGCGGCAGGCCGCCGAGGGATATCGCAAGACTCGACCGGAGCTAGGCTGACACGATGGCGATGCGCAAGAAGAGCTCGACGCAGGCGACGTCGGACACGAAGACACCACGCAAGTCGGCACGCGGGAAAGGGAAGTCGATGGCGCGCCGCGGCATCCAGGCGCGTTACCCGTGGAAGGAGGAGCCGAATCCGTACTTCGAGCTCCGGACCTCGGAGATCCAGGGCACCGGTGCCTTCGCGATCCGCACCATCAGGAAGGGCACGCGCATCATCGAGTATCTCGGCCAGCGCATCTCGTGGCGGACCGCCGACAAGCGGTATGATGACGAGAAGATGAACCGGCATCACACCTTCCTGTTCACCGTCGACGACAAGACGTGCATCGACGCCGCGGTGAAGGGGAACGACGCGCGATTCATCAATCACTCGTGCGATCCGAACTGCGAAGCGATCAACGATCGGAAACGGATCTTCATCGAAGCCACAAGGACGATCCCCGCCGGAACCGAGCTCGTATACGATTACCAATACGAGCGCACCGACGATCATTCCGCGGACGACGAGAAATTCTACAAATGCCGATGCGGATCGCCGAAGTGCCGCGGCACCATCCTCGCGCCGAAGTCGACCGACGGGTGATGTGAGCACGCCCGCGGCCACCCTGCGCGCGTTGATGCGCCGGCTCGTGGACTACGCGGGACTGTTTCCACCAGCCGCGCTTCCCATGGAAGAGGCGGTCCGCCGCTATGCGGCCCATCTGTCGTCGCCGGACGCGTGGATGCTCGGGCGATTCGTCGTGCCGGTGGAGCGGCTGGCCGACTTCGCGAAAGCGGCAGCTCCGCACGCGGGCAGCGCCGGCGACGCGTGGCATCTCAGTGCGCTGATCGGTTCGCACGCCGCCGACGCCGGACCGAGGATCCGCGCATTCAACGCGGGGCATCGGGGACGGTTCGTCATCGACGTCGTGGAATGCCGTGCCGTTGCCCCCGGTTCGGTGGCGACCTCGATCGGGGCGCTGCCGGGCGAGCTTCGCATCTTCGTCGAGCTCCCGCTGCTCGACGATCCACGCGACATGCTGATCGAGATTCGTTCCTCCGGCGCCTGGGCAAAGATGCGGACCGGTGGCGTCACGGCCGATGCAGTTCCGTCGGCGCGCGAGGTCGGACGTTTCATCGCGCGCGCCGCGGAGCTGCTCATACCGTTCAAGGCGACGGCTGGCCTGCATCATCCGGTCTGTGGCGACTATCCCCTCACCTATGATGACGGCGCGCCGCACGCTCGAATGTTCGGGTTCCTGAACGTCTTCGCCGCGGCGGTGTTCGCGCAGAGTCGCGCGCACGAGCGCGCGATCGTGGAGATCGTGGATGAGAGCGATGCGTCGGCATTTCGCTTCGGCGAAGATGCGCTGAGCTGGCGAGGTCGCTCCGTGACACTCAAGCAGATCGGCAGCGCACGGAGCTCGCTCGGCATGTCATTCGGCTCATGCTCCTTCCAGGAGCCGGCCGACGGCCTTCGCGCGCTCGGGCTCCTGTGAGTCTCGACCTCGACGACACCCATCGCGCCGATCTCCGAAGCTGGATCGAATCGGCGAACGAGCCGTCCACAGATTTTCCGATCCAGAATCTGCCGCTCGGCTGCTTCCGCACCGCTGGTGGCGCGAGGCCATGCGCCGCGATCGGCGATCACATGGTGGATCTCTCCGTCGCCAGCAGCGTGCTCGCGCTCGATCCGCGCATCACCCAGGCGATCCACGCGAGCACCGCCGAGGGTGCCCTCAATCCGCTGCTGGCCCTTGGCCGACCGGCGCTGCGCGCGCTCAGAGTGGCACTGAGCGACGCACTGCGCGCGGGCAGCGCCACCGCCGAGCGCGCGCGCGCGTTGGGCGACGCACTACTCGTCGCGATGGACGGCGCGGAACCGGTCGTGCCTGTGCTCGTCGGCGACTACACCGACTTCTACGCGTCGATCCATCACGCGAGCAACGTCGGAAGCATGTTTCGGCCCGACAACCCACTGCTGCCGAACTACAAGTGGGTGCCGATCGGATATCACGGTCGCGCGTCGTCGGTGGTGCCGAGCGGTTCGTCGGTGCGACGGCCATCCGGCCAGACGCGGGACGACGCGTCGGTGCCTCCGACCTTTGGACCAACTCGCCGACTCGACTACGAGCTCGAGGTCGGGGCGATCATCGCCGACGGCAATCCACTCGGCACGCCGATCCCGATCGCCGAGTCCGAGCGACACATCGCCGGACTCTGTCTGGTGAACGACTGGTCGGCTCGCGACGTCCAGGCGTGGGAATACCAGCCGCTCGGACCATTCCTCGCGAAGAGCTTCGCCACGACGGTCTCACCATGGATCGTGACGCTCGATGCGCTGGCGCCCTTCCGCACAACGGCGGCGGCGCGAGGCGAAGACGATCCTGCGCCGCTCCCCTATCTCGATGACGGTGATGCCGCGGGCGCCGGATTCGACATCGCGCTCGAGGTGCTTCTCTCGACGCGACGTATGCGGGACGAGGGTGTGCCTCCATGGCGAGTGAGCCTCGGATCCTTCGCCACGATGTACTGGACGCTGCGGCAGCTCGTCGCACACCACACGAGCAACGGCTGCAACCTCCGGACAGGCGATTTGCTCGCGAGCGGCACGGTGAGCGGGCCGACCAAGGAGTCGCGTGGCTGTCTGCTGGAGCGCACCTGGCGGGGCACGCAGCCGCTCGATCTCCCAACCGGTGAGACGCGCCGTTTCCTCGACGACGGCGACGAGGTGATCATGCGCGCGTGGTGCGAGCGCGATGGTCAGCGTCGGATCGGCTTCGGCGAGTGTCGGGGGACCGTGTCAGCGTGACGTCGTCGTCCCCGGCAGCGAATCGGGGATGATGCCGGCCGGGAATGGGTGAGGCTGCTGCGTCCATGGCTTGACGAGCAGCGTCTGTCCGATCCTGATCCGGTCGCCGACCAGGCTGTTCCACTGTCGCACCGAGTCGGGGGTCGTGCCGTACAGCGTCGCGACCGAGGAGAGCGCCTCGCCACGCTTCACCGTGTGGTACCAGGGCCGGCGGCCCTCGTAGATCTGCACGAGGCGGGCACGGTCGCGTGCGCGGCGCTCTTCGCGGCGCTGCCACCCAATGGCGCGAAGCGTCGCGTACTTCTTGGCGATCGCCGAGCGAACCGCGCCGGCGTCAGCGGCGGCGCCAGCCGGATAGCCCATGACGAGTCGCGGCTCGCGCGGAGGGGCGATCGCGAGCGCGTTGGCCACGTAGAAGAACGTGCGAGTGGACGTGACCCGGACGAGTGTATCGATGGGCCACTCGCGCTCATCGAAGGTGGGCGGCGCGTCCGCCGGGCTGAGCGGATCGCGCGGCTGCAGCCCAAGGTAGATCAGGCGCCCGCCGACAGGATGGGCCGCGTCGGACGGCGCATCGGTCACGACGAGGATCCCGCGCGTGGCTCGAAAGTAGTCGATGAGCGGTCGCTGCCAGACAGTGACCGAGGCGACGACGCGCTCGGTGGGGCGCAGCGTGGTGAGCCGCAGCTCGCGCTCGGCGAAGACGCGCGCGTCGCGTGGGTCGGCGCGGTAAGCGTGCAGGGCGATCTGGGCGAGGCTGAGGACGACGGCCAGGACGAGACTGACGACGAGATACTTCAGCCAGATCGGATACGGCGCACGACGACGCTTTCGCCGGTTGCGGCGAGGCATCGCATTCCAGTTCGGCAGGTCGGCCAGATCACCGCTCCACGCGCCCTCGGCGGGGATCGGTCTCGGTGCGTCGCTCACGTGATCCAGGAAACGAGTACTGACTGCAGAGGGAAGAAGAGTGCCGCGACGTCGGGGTTCGCCGGCTGGGCCCATGTAACAAACGTCGCGGACGAGCTTGTTTCGGATTGGTGATCCATATTACCATCCGATACCCCGATCGGCGCCACTTCCTCTCCCGGCGCCTGCCTCGGCCTGAGTCCGTACGACCGGAGGCTGTCATTCGTATTCCGTCGATCGCTCGTCAGCTCGCGTTCGCTGCTGCTGCCGCTGGCACAGTGTGGTTCACCGCCACCCGCACGCAGCCCGTGTTCCTCGGTCAGACTCCGGTCGCCGGTCGCGTGCTCGCGGCGGCGTATCTGGACTCGTCCGCGGTGCGGGCACCATGGCTCAGCCTTCCCGAGCCGATGGCGATGCGGCATCCGCAGTTCCTCCGCGATGTAAGCGCCTTCGCGGCGGACCTTCGGCGGACGGGACAGCTCGAGCCGGCGCGTGCGGACTCGATAGCGCGGGTGGCGGTACGCGAGGCGTACCATCGGCGCATCCCGCCGGCGCTCGTGCTCGGAGTGATGCTGACGGAGAACGACGGCTTCAAGCGCAACGCTCGCTCGAACGTCGGCGCGCTCGGCCTGATGCAGATCATGCCGCGAGTCTGGATGCCGAATCTGGGCCCCATCCTGGGGAAGAACCTGAAGGACGACGAGACCAACCTCCGGTACGGCGTCTACATCCTCAAGCACTTCGCGAAGCGGACCGCGGACACGCTGGACGCGAAGGACGTGACGCGGATCGCGCTGCTCGCCTACAACGGCTGCGTGACGGGCTCCAACACGCCAAACTGCCGCGCGTATCCCGAGCGAGTGCGCCAGCACGTGGACGAGAACGCGCAGACGATCTGCTCCGGTCGCGACTTCCACGAGTGCGTGGCGCTCCCGCTCTGGGCCGCGCTTCGCGACACGACGACGCCCGCAGTGCCACGGAGCGAGCCGTCGGTGCACGTGGACTCCGCGGGTGGCGCGGTGGGCCCAGTACGCAGGTCGGCTTCCGGCCGCAGGCTCAGCGAATGGCTCGGCGGCATCGTGGCGGACACTCCGGCGCGTCGAACCCGCTGAACCCGGGCGACCGACCGAAATACGAAGGGCGCGGCCGTGGCCGCGCCCTTTCACGTTGGTCTGCCGGTGATCACTCGATCGGTTCGATCCGGGTTTGCGCGTTCTGCTGCAAGCTGATCTCGGCGCCCTGGGCGAGAATCTTCAACTTCAGATTCACGTCGTCCACCGAGGTGGCGCCGAGAAAGACACCCTTGGTGCTCACGTAGAATGCGCCGTTACTCCTGCTGGACGATACCATGGAGATCGGCGTCCCCTGGGGTGTTCCGCTTCCCGCGGCCTTCACCGACGTCACGCGCGCGACCTTGAACGCGCGCACGCCGCCGATGGTGGTGTCGCGCTCGACGGTAAAGTTCGACACGACGGTACGGTCCAGCTCCATTCCCTGCTGCATCACCTTGCCGGTCGACGTATCGGCCCAGGTGGCGCCCTGGCGCAGATCGGAATGGTAGGCAGGAAGGAAGCGCGCGATTGCCTCCGCGAGCTGGGTGGCCACCGGATCGCTGCTCGTCGGCGCCTTGGATGAGTAGACGTGACCGGTCGGCGAGACAAGCGATACGAACTTCGCGCCCTGGAGCGTGCTGACGTCCGCGATGGCGGCGGCGCCCGTGAGGGTGATCGAATCGAGGGTGACCGTCGCCATCAGCGTATCCTTTGCCTGGTGCGCGACATTGAGCGTGATCCGCTGCTGCACACCCAGCTCGAACTTGCTGCTGCCGAGCGGCGTAGTCTGACTGCCCGAGGTCGTGGTCGAGACGCGATAGCGCGTGGTGCCGTCGGTGTACTCGACACCCTGCGCGCGGACCGGCGCGGCGAGAGCGAGCGATGCGCACGAGAGCAGAACGAAGCGAGCGGACATCGACTGAATCCGGTGACTAGAATTGAGGCTGGCAGGACGCACCATATACGCCTCTCTCCCGGTAAGGTTACTCAGATGCACGACTCCCGCGCGATCATCGAGCGGCTGTACGACGACGTCACTCCGCCGTCGCGCGCGACGGCGGGCTCGGCCGGTCATGACGTTCGCGCGCATCTGCGCGCGAGGGTGGTGCGCTGCTCCGACGGGGTCAGCCAGGTCGATCGAGCGGCTGACGAGCGCGACGGCCAGTGGGGGATCGATCTCGCGCCGCGAGAGATGGCGCTCGTGCCGTTGGGCTTCCGGACGCGTCTCCCCCAGGACGTGGAGGCGCAACTGCGTCCGCGCAGCGGGCAGACGTTCAAGCACGCGCTGACAATCCCCAACGCGCCCGGCACTGTCGACTCCGACTACGCCGAGGAATGGATGGTGATCGTGCGCAACGATGCACCGGCGACGCGGCGGCTGGTGCACGGCGAGCGCATTGCCCAGGTGGTGTTCGCGCGATACGTGGCGCTCGAGCTTCACGAAGCGGCGGTGCAGCGAACGACCGAGCGCGCGGGCGGCTTCGGGAGCACGGGGCAGCATTGATGAGTGAGGCCTGAAACGACCTGTGGGGCTCACCACGACGCCCAGGTCGTGGCAAGCCCCACATGGTCAGACCGGTCAGCGCGGAGCGCCGGTCGGCGTTTCGAGTGCCGGGTTAGCGGCTTCCGGCGATCCGCGCCGTACTCTGGTCAGTAGACAATGGATCACCTCCTCTGAATTCGGGTTGAACATTCGGGCGAACGAACACTCTACCCAAAAAAACCGATGGCGTTCCGCGACGCAAGGCGTGCGTCTCACCTCGCGCCGTCAGGGGAAACACGCTTGCGGTCGCTCGGCGCGATGAGTGAAGTTGAGCCGCGCGCACTCCCCGCGCATTCCCACGTGACGCCCAGCCACTGATGACCACTCGATCCGCGCGAGCTCGCTTCGGCCTTCTGGTCGTGGCCGCCGGGTGCGCCGCACAGACGCGCATGCCTCCTGCCGCGACTGCCGCGCAGCAAGGCACGGCGACGCACTCCGTGCAGCCGCCGACGCAGGACTATCTGGCGCTGGTCGCCTCGGAGTCGGTCGATCAGATCGCGGTGGTGCGCTTCGGGCCCGCCGGGATCCGGATCGAGCGGACGAACACGACCGGCATCATGCCCGCGGACGTGGACGGGCCGCACGGCGTCGCGGTGTCGCCCGATGGGAAGTACTACTACGTGTCGACCGCGCACGGCACGCCATACGGATTTCTCTGGAAGTACGCGCTCGCGAACGACTCGCTCGCCGGACGCGTGATGCTCGGAAATTTCCCGGCGACGACGCAGATCACGCCGGACGGGGCGTTCGCGTACGTCGTGAACTTCAACCTCCACGGCGACATGGTGCCGTCGAGCGTCTCGATCGTGGCGACCGACGAGATGGTGGAAGTCGCGCGGGTGCCGACCTGCACGATGCCCCACGGTTCGCGCATCAATCCGCAGGGCACCCGGCAGTACTCGGCGTGCATGATGGACGACATGGCGGTGGAGATCGACACCCGAGCATTCACCGTGTCGCGCCACTTCCTGGTGGGGAAGGGGAAGGAGCGCGGCGTCGAGGGAGCGCCGGTGGGCAAAGGAGTCGAGCACGCGTCCCACGACATGTCGGGGCATGGCATGGAGTCACCCAAGCCGGGAGACGTGAGCTGCTCGCCGACGTGGGTGCAGCCGTCGGCCGATGGCACGCGGATCTTCGTCGCGTGCAACAAGAGCAGCGACATCGTGGAGATCGACGTGGCGCGCTGGGCACTGGTGCGGCGCATCCCCGCGGGCGAGGGAGTGTACAACCTCGCGGTCACCCATGACGGCAAGTTGCTCGTGGCGACCAACAAGCGTGGCAAGTCCGCGAGCGTGATCGACCTCGCGACTGGAAGTGAGTTGGCGCGGATCGCCACGACGCGTCGCGTCGTGCACGGCGCCGCGATCTCACCCGACGACCGCTATGCGTTCATCTCGCAGGAAGGAGTCGGCTCGGAGCCGGGCACCGTGGACGTGATCGATCTGCGCGCGCTGCAGAAGGTGGCGAGCATCGACGTCGGCCAGCAGGCGGGCGGCATCGACTTCTGGAAGGTGGCCCCATCGCGGTAGCTCGGCTGCAGGCGAAGGAGTACTGGGCGACGAGTCGCTCGCACCGCCACAGTCTGCTGTTCGCGCTTCCACTGCTCGTCCTGTACGAGCTGCTCGAGGCGGTCTCGCCGGTCCGCGCTTCGGGCGGCGTGGTGCGAAACGGCGCCGACGTGCTGCTGACCGGGTTGTTCACGTGGATGCTCGGTCCGCGCGGGCCGCTCGTGTTCATGGCGCTCGTGATCGGCGCCGCCGTGTGGCTGATCATGCGCGATCGCAAAGGAGGCCCGGTACGGGCGAGCACCCTGGCCGCCATGCTCGGCGAGTCGCTGCTGCTCGCACTGGTGTTCGGCCTCGTCGTCGGAACGGTCACGGCGCAGGTAGTCCGTCCGCTTCGCGCGCTCGCCGCCGGGGGAGGGCTCGACGGCAATGCGCTGGCGCGCCTGACGCTCTCGCTCGGGGCGGGACTGTACGAGGAGCTGCTGTTCCGCGTCGTGATCGTCGCGCTGCTGGCGAACGGCTTCCGCCTGCTGTTCGGCGTGAGTCGGGTGGCGGCGGGAATCGCCGCAACTGTGCTCGGCGCCCTCCTGTTCTCCGCATTCCACTACGTGGGGCCGTTCGGCGAGCCGCTGCGCCTGGAGTCGTTCGTCTTCCGCGCGCTCGCCGGTCTCGCCTTCAGCGGGCTGTATCTGACCCGCGGCTTCGGCATCACGGCCTGGACCCACGCGCTCTACGACGTGGCGGTGCTGCTGTAGCACGATCGTCCCGGCTGTTCGTGGGGCGTCGGGGGGCTAACTTGCGCCCGACGCTCCACCACGCTCCTCAGCCCGTTGCCGATGCCATTCGCCAAGTTCAAGCTGCACCCCGACCTGCTTCGCGGAGTACGGGAGCTCGGATTCACGCGCGCGACGCCCATCCAGGAGCAGGCGATCCCGCCCGCCCTCGAGGGGCGCGACCTCCTGGCTTGCGCCATGACGGGGAGCGGCAAGACCGCCGCGTTCCTGCTGCCCATCCTCCACCGGCTCATGAACAAGCCCCGTGGAGTGACGCGGGCGCTGGTGCTGACTCCAACGCGAGAGCTGGCCGCGCAGATCGAAGAGCATCTCCGCGAGCTCGCGGTCCACACGCCGCTCTCGGGTGCGGCCGTGTTCGGCGGCGTGGGCATGGGGCCGCAGGAGCACGCCTTCCGCAGCGGCGTGGACGTCATCATCGCCACCCCTGGACGGCTCCTGGATCACTTCAAGCAGCCGTACGCGAAGCTGTCGGGGCTGGAGGTGCTGGTACTCGACGAGGCGGACCGGATGCTGGATATGGGCTTCCTGCCCGACATCCGACGCATTCTGAAGCACCTGCCCACCCGCCGGCAGACGCTCTTCTTCTCGGCGACGATGCCGGGACCGATCCAGACGCTCTCACGAGAGCTCCTGCACGACGCGGCCTCGATCAACCTCGAGCGCAAGTCCGCGCCCGCGGTCGGAATCCGCCAGGCGATCTATCCGGTGCGCGAGGAGCTGAAGCCCGCGCTGTTCGTGGAACTGATGCGGCGGGGGGACGTGGGCAGCGTGATCGTGTTCACCCGCACCAAGCACCGGGCGAACCGGCTGGCGGACTACCTGGCCAGCGAGGGGATCGCGAACGCCAAGATCCACGGCAACCGGTCCCAGGCCCAGCGAACGGACGCCTTGGAAGGGTTCAAGTCGGGTCGCTACCGCTGTCTGGTGGCGACGGACATCGTGGCCCGCGGGATCGACGTGGAGCAACTGGAGCACGTGGTCAACTTCGATGTGCCGCACCTGCCAGAGGACTACATCCACCGGGTCGGGCGGACCGCCCGGGCGGACGCGACGGGCGACGCCTTCACCTTCGTGTCGCCAGAGGAGGAGCAGGATCTGGCGGCCATCGAGCGAGCCGTGGGAAAGCGACTGCCTCGGGTGATCGTGCCTGGCTTCGATTATTCGAGCAAGCCGAAGCAGCGATTCGAGGTGCCGATCGCCGAGCGCATCGCCGAGATCCGGGCGCGGAAAGCCGAGGAGCGCAAGCGCGCGAAGGAGAAGCTGGCGAGGAAGGCTGCCAACGCGGCAGCTCAGTCGAGCGGTGGCTCGCGGTCGAGCGCATCCGACGGCGCGCGGCGCAACGGCGGTCCCGCCAAGGATTCAGCGGAGTCTTCGCGCAGCAGCCGACCGCCGCGTCGGCGGGGAGGGCGGGGGGGAGGCGGCACGAGTGGCGGGGGAGGACATCGCTCTGGCGGTGGGGCTGGCCCATATCGGTAGGGTCTCCATCGTCTGTGGAGACCACTTGATGAAGTACCTCATCAAGTGGCCAGAATCTGCTCGGAGTACAGCACTTACGGTGTGATCACAATTGTGCGACGGTGTTGTTCGCTGTCTTGGACGAGCAGTTTTCTGCTGGAGAAGAAGAAAAACGGCGCGGCACCTTTCGGTGCCGCGCCGTTTCCCGTTGGGTGCGCTCTTACTGCGGCGTGAGCTTCGTGCCGTACTTCGCGTTGATAGCCGTGATGATCTCGTTGGCGATGAGCTGGTGCGCGGCGCCTGACGGGTGCACGGCGTCGAGGGAGATGAGCGGGCCAAAAGTGGCAGTGGTGCTCGTGAAGTTCGGGAAGGGCGGGATCTCACCCGTGGCGCGCTTCGCCACGAACAGCGGGTTCGGATCCCAGTAGGCGAATCCGATCGCGTTGGCCTTGCCCTGGATGTAGGTGTTGAAGCCGGCGATGAGCTGGGTGAGGCTCGCGAGCTCCTGCGCGTCGAGCACGAAGACGTCGCCGACGGGCGCCGTGAGCGGGTCCTTCGCGCACGAAATGATGGCGGGATGCGCGTTCGCCCGGACGGCGATGAGCCACTGGGGCACATTGATGAGCGACGAGGAGCCCGTGCAGTTGGGCAGCACCGTCACCGGTTTGCCCGCCGCCGCGGTCAGACCCGCCTGAATCGCGGGGCTGCCGGCGATCAACGCGCCGGCGCTGAACGAGGGCAGGTTGGCGACCTGCGCGACACCGATCAAAACCCCCTTCACGTCCGGCGCGCCGGCGGTGAGCTGGGCGATGATCGCGTCGTAGCTGGTCTGGAACTGCGCCTGGTTGATCACGATCCCGGACTGACCGGGCACCGTGCCGGGAGTGATGACGCCGCTCAGACCCGCCGAGAGCACGTCGTTGTTGCCGATCCAGATGGACACGAAGGTGGGCCGCGCCTCGAGCGCCTTCTGAACCTGGGTCTTTCCGCCCAGGATGAAGGTGGTGAGCGCATTGGATGCGCCGGTGCTCGGGCTGGTCGGATCGGCGACGCGAGCCCCCGGGACGGCGACATTGTTCAACACGTCGGTCACGGATGTCGGAATTCTGGCGGAGCACGGCGGCGCTGCGGCACCGCCGACGACCGCGCCCGTGAGGCCGTTGGCGATCGGGGGCGGGCATCCAGGCAGGGTGAGCGAGGGATACGCGAAGCGGGTGCCCATGGACCGGGCGAGGAGCACGGCGTAGCTCTGGCGCTGGGTCGAGTCGTTGATCCCGTTGCTCTGGAAGCCGGCCGTGATGCTGTTCCCGATCGCGACGTAGCTTTGGAAGAGCGCTCCGCCGATGGGCGGATTGGGGCCCAGCACGTCCCGGTTGGACTCGCAGGCCACGACCGCGAGCACGGCCCCGACGGCCGCGGCTCGGGCGAGATGCTTCAGGCTATACATCAGAAGGGTCTCCGGGCGCGATTAGAGGGAAGCCTTGAGGCTCAGCGAGAAGACGTTGGCACGGAGGGTATACGAACCCACGTTGAGCTGGTCGGCGGTCTGTGAGAGCGACGTCCGCTCGTCGATCCGGCCCCGGCGGCCGGGAGTGAAGATCTTCAGGTACGCGCCGTCGATGGTGAGCCAGCTGGTGAGCGGGTACCCGCCGCCGATCGTGCCATAGGAGCGATCCTGCTCCGGCAGGAGCGGCGTGACGGTGACGTCGGGAGCAGCCGACGCGGCGAACGCGTAGCCGCCGCGGATGGCCGCTCCATTGGTGAAGCGATGATCGGCGCCGAACCGGAACGAGGAGGTGTTGTTGTAGTTCTCGTAGAGCGTGCGATCGGTCGCGGGCCCCTGGAAATCGACTGGCAGATCGGGGAATGCCGCCTTCCACCCGACCCACGCGTAGTCGACGGCGATCGTGGTGTTATTGAACCCACTGTACCCGAAGCCAACCTCGACCTGCGCTGGGTGGCGGATACGCGTCTTGACCTTCTGCGCGGTCAGCGCGCCGGAGCCGGTGAACTGTCCGGCGAGCAGTGCATCGACGGGTGTTCCCGCAGGAGCACTCAGTGGATTGTTCGCGGCGAGGGTGAGCCCGGTCGGGATGGCGTCGAAGGTCGCGTCCGCATCGTCGTACTTGAAGTCGAGCTGCGAGAGGAAGCGGCCGCCGACTTCCCAGCTCGGCGAGATGCGACCGTGGAAGCCGAGGTTCACGCCAAAAGCGTTGGCGTCGCCCTTGAGCCGGGCGCGTGCGAACTCGGTGCGCTTCGGGATACCGAGCTGGCCAAACGTGACGGGGCTCCCCGGAGGCTTCAACGTCGAGAGATCGATGCCCTGAATCAGCTCGACGGAGGAGTGACCGAACACGGGTCCGATGCCCACCGACCATCCCTCCGTGATCTGGAAGGCGACGTTCGGCTGCACGTAGATCGTCTGCAGCGAGGCCTTCATC
>Ga0308173_10000764_pt1 | contig 14592 bp, 10 predicted proteins | sample PhyPR1_FD_203716 | JGI IMG/M metagenome (GOLD analysis project Ga0308173, IMG submission 203716) | Soil microbial communities from UC Gill Tract Community Farm, Albany, California, United States - DLSLS.P.R1 | ecosystem: Environmental > Terrestrial > Soil > Agricultural land | place: USA...
GGTTCTCGCCCTCGATGCTGCGGCTGGACACGTCGTTGCCGACGGTCAGCGCCACCAGGCGGCCGGCACTGTCGGCCACCAGGCCGAGCTCCGGTTCGGGCACGTCCCAGTCGGAGTCCCGGCGGATCCCGACCGGCTCGCCCGGACCGCGCACCCGGCCCGGCGCGGCCTTGCAGAACAGCTCGGGACGGGGTGCCTCGTAGACCCGGTCGTAGATGTCGACCGGGCCGGCCTCCTCGTTGCGGGCGGTCCGGCTGCGCTCGAAGGTCACCCCGCTGGCCCACACCTCCTGGGCGTCGACCGGCGCGAGCAGCCGGCTGCCCGCCGGCACCTCGCCGGCGCCGGGGCCGGACAGCGCCGCCGAGAGCGCCGCGCCGGGCGGTCCGTCACCGTCGCGGAGCAGCCCGGCCACGTCGAGCCCGCCCGGGAGGAGCTCGACCGGACCGTCGGCCACCGTCCCGCGGGCCAGCCGGACGGTCCCGTCGGGGAGGGCGAGCCGGTACACCGCGCTCATGCCGCGCCGCCCGAGATCGTGACCGTGTGCACCTGGGTGTAGAGGTCGCGGGCGGCCTTGCCCTGCTCCCGGGGCCCGTAGCTGGACTCCTTCACCCCGCCGAACGGTGCGTAGAAGTCGACGCCCGAGGTGGCGGCGTTGACCCGGACCAGGCCGGCGTCGAGCCGGTCGGCCAGGTTGAGCGCATGGCCGAGGTCGCGGGTGAACACCGCGGCCGCGAGCCCGTAGCGGACGCCGTTGGCGACCCGGACCGCCTCGTCGGCGTCCTGCACGCCGAGCACCGCGGCGAACGGGCCGAAGACCTCCTCCTGGGCCACCCGCGCGTCGGGGTCGACCCCGGCCACCAGGGTCGGCTCGACGAACCAGCCCTCACGCTGGGGGGCCGAGCCGCCGGTGAGGACGCGCCCGCCGGAGCCCTCCGCCTCCCGCGCCGCGGCCAGCACCGCGTCGCGGGCCCGCTCGCTGATCACCGGGCCGACGGTCACGCCGTCCTCCTCGGGCGCGCCGGTGCCGAGCTTCGTCACCGCGGTGGCGAACGCGTCGGCGAACCGCTCGGTGAAGCCGTGGCCGTCGTCGACGACCACCACGCGCGAGGTCGCGGTGCACTTCTGGCCGGCGTACCCCATCGCGGCGCCGGCGAGCACGGCGGCGGTGCCGTCGACGTCCGCGTCGGGCAGCACCACCGAGGCGTTCTGGCCGCCCATCTCGCACTGCACGGGGACCGCGCCGGCCGCCTCCCGGACCTTCGCGCCGGCCGCGACCGAGCCGGTGAACGAGACGACGTCGGCCTGCCCGACCACCGCCTGGCCGGTCTCGGCCCCGCCGGGTACGACGGCGAGCAGGCCGTCCGGGAGGACGTCGCCGAGCAGCTCGGCCAGCCGCAGGGCGCAGCCGGTCGACTCGGGTGCCGGCTTGAGCAGCACCGCGTTGCCGAAGGCCAGCGCGGGCGCGGCCTTCCACAGCGGGATCGCGAACGGGAAGTTCCAGGGCGTGATCAGCCCGGCCACCCCCCGGGGCCGGCGCCGGGCCATCAGCAGGGTGTCCCCCGGGGCCGGGTAGGTCTCGCCGTCGGGGTCGAGCACCTGCTGGGCGTAGTAGCGCAGGATCGCCACCGCGCGGGCGGCCTCGCCGCGTGCCTCGACCAGCGGCTTGCCGACCTCGCGGACCATCAGCGCGGTCAGCTCCTCGGACGCCGCGGCGACGGCGTCCGCGGCCGCGGACAGGGCCGTCGCGCGAGCCGTCGGAGGCTGGGCCGCCCACTCCTGCTGGGCGGCACGCGCGGCGTCGGCCGCGGCAGCCACCTCCGCCGCCGAGGTCGCCGGGACCTCGACGACGAGGTCGCCGGGACGAGCCGGGTTGCTGCTGCGCACGGGTGCGTCGGTCATGGGTTCCTCCCGGTCGGTGTCGGGGCTGGGTCGCAGTGGCTCACGCACGGTCTCTCTGTTCCGCTGCGACCTCGGCCGCGGCGGTGTCCTCGACGGGACGGTCGCCACGGCGGCGCAGCGTGAGCATCACCAGACCGGCCGCGAGCAGGCAGACCGCGAGGAACACCGACGTGGTCTTGAAGCTGCCGCCGCTGGCGTCCTGCAGCCAGCCGCCGACGTACGGTCCGACGAAGCCGCCCAGGTTGCCCAACGCGTTGATGAAGCCCATCGCGGCACCGGCGATAACCACCGGGACGGCGCGGGAGGCGGTGGCCCAGAACGGGCCGTCGTAGGCGAGCGCGCCACCCATCGCGACGCTGATCAGCAGGATCGCGAGGACCGGGGTGGACGTCCCGAGCGCGACCGCGACGACCAGCGTCACCGCGCCGATCAACATGGACAGGAAGACGTGCGTGGAGTAGCGGCCGGTGCGGTCGGCGGCCTTGGCGTTGTACCAGAGGCCGAACATCGCCACGACGTACGGGATCGCGGTGACCAGCCCGACCTGCCAGACGGCGCCGCCGGTGATCGTCCCGACCACGTGCGGGAGCCAGGTGTTCAGGCCGTAGAACCCGATCTGGATCAGGAAGTAGACCGCGGTCAGCCGCCAGACGACGCTGTTCGTGACCACGTCCCGCAGCCCGCGGCGCTCCTGACCCTCCTCGGCGAGCCGGTCGGCGGCCAGCCCTGCCTCGATGTAGTCGCGCTCCTCCGGCGAGCACCACTTCGCCTCGCGCGGGTGGTCGGCCACCAGGCCCCACCACAGCGGAGCGGCGATCAGGAAGGGGAACACGCCCTCGATGATGAACAGGGCCCGCCAGTCGGAGAAGGTCAGGATCCAGCCCGACAGCGGGGCGGTGATGATCGACGCGATCGCGATGTTCATGATCCAGAAGCCGTAGGCGCGAGCCCGCTCGGCGGCGGGGAACCAGTGGCTGATCAGGACCAGGATCGCCGGCCAGATGCCGGCCTCGGCGACCCCGAGGAGGAACCGTACGACGAGCAGCTGCTCGAAGCTCTGCACGAAGCCACCGGCCACGGCCAGCAGACCCCAGACCAGGATCATGATCCCGACGAACTTCTTCGCGCTCCAGTGCTCGGCGAGGTGCCCACCGGGGATCTGCAGCGACAGGTAGCCGATGAAGAACACCCCGGCCGCCAGCCCCTGCTGGGTGGCGTCGATGCCCAGGTCCTTGTGCAGCCCGTCCAGGGCGAACCCGATGTTGGTCCGGTCCATGAACGAGATGATGTAGACGACGATCGCGACGGGGATCAGCCGGACCCACCGCGTCCGGCCGACCGAGGCGGCCGTTGCGCTGGTCGGTGCACTCATCTGCTTGCTCCTTCGTTTGCCAGGCGCCGTGGTCCCGGACGGGTGGGCGCGGGGCCCGAGGTGGCCCGGACGTCCGGGGACGCGCGATGGGGTGGGGCGACGGTGGGGACGGGGGTCATGTCAGCCGGCGACGACGGCTGCCGGACGGCGCGGCCGGAGCGGCTCGACCCGCCTGACGACCAGCGCGTAGGCCAGCGCGCCGACCACGCCGAGGCCGCCCACCACGACCAGCGGCACCACGAAGGAGCCGGTGAGGTCGTACAGCGCGCCGACGAAGAACGGGCTGCCCACGCCGGCGAGGTTGGAGGCGAAGTTCTGGATGCCGCCGATGGAGGCGACCTGCCCCTCGGTGGGGGCCACGTCGGCGGGCAGCGACCACACGCTGGCCGCCGCGAAGGTCAGGCTCGCGTAGCAGACCGAGAGCAGAGCGAGCGCGGCCACCGCGCTCGGCACGACCACGGCCAGCGCGATCACCGACGAGAAGAGCATGCCGCCGACCAGGCAGGTCTTGCGGGCCTTGTTCAGGTCACCGGTGCGGTCGTAGATCCGGTCGGAGACCCAGCCGCCGAGCCAGCCGCCGAAGATCGCCACGATCGCGGGGATCACGCCGTAGAAGCCGGTGCCCAGCAGGCTGAACCCGCGGGCGTCGTGCAGGTAGGTCGGGAACCAGGTGATGAAGAAGTAGATGACGAAGTTCAGGCAGAAGAAGCCGAGCATCATCCCCCACACCGTGCGGTAGGTGAACAGCTCGCGCCAGCGCACCTGCTCCCCGGCCTGGGGCGTGTCCGCGGCGTCGGCCTCGTCGACACCGCGGGCCCCGCCCTCCTCGATGTAGGCCAGCTCGTCCTCGGTGAGGCCGGACTTCTCGCGCGGGTTGCGGTACCACACGAACCAGGCGACAGCCCAGAACAGGCCGAGGGCTCCGGTCACCACGAACGAGGCCCGCCAGCCGAGCCAGGCGACCAGCGCGGCCACGACCGGCAGCGCCACGGCGCTCCCGAAGCGAGCCCCGCTGTCGTAGAAGCTGGTGGCCAGCGCCCGCTCACGCTTGGGGAACCACATGCTGACCACCTTGGCGCTGGCGGGGTACGACGCGCTCTCCCCGATCCCGAGCCCGAGCCGGAACCCGAACAGCGACGCGGCGCCGGTGGCCGCAGCGGACAGCGCGGTGAACACCGACCACCAGACCACCGCGATGGCGTAGGTCACCCGGGCACCGAGCTTGTCGATGAAGTGACCCGCCGGCAGCTGGAAGAGCGCGTAGGTCCAGAAGAACGCGCCCAGGATCAGGCCCTCGAGCGTGTGCGAGATGTGGAAGTCCTTGACGATCTCGGGCATCGCGATCGAGAGGTTGGCCCGGTCGAGGTAGTTGATGGACACCCCGAGGAAGCACATCCCCACGACGGCCCACCGGAGCTTGCCGCGCGGTGTCCGGGTCCGCTGCCCGCCCTGTCCGGGCTCGCGCCGGGGGCTGGGCCCTGCGCCACGGTTGTCGGTGCTCGTGCTCATGACGACTCCTCCACGAGACGGCCGGTGCGGGGCCGCGTTGTTCACGTCCTTGAACGATGTTCCGTCTATTGACCGTAGACACGATGGCGTGTGATCGTCAACACCTCAGGGCGGAGGTTTCCGAGCCTTTTGGGTCCGGCCCGTCCCGGCCCGGTCGGGGACAATGGCCTGGACGGGAGTGGCGGAAGGAGAGCGGCGATGGCGGAGGGCTCGACAGGCGAGCGGGACTTCCGGCCGGTCAAGTCGGCCTACCGGGCGCTCGACGTGCTCGAGGCGATGGCCAACGGCCCCGCCACGCTCTCCGAGCTGTCCCGCACGCTGGAGATCCCCAAGAGCAGCCTGCACGGGCTGCTGCGCACGTTGACCGAGCGCGGCTGGGTGGCGCCGACCAACGGCGGGAACCGGTTCCGGCTCGGCGTGCGCGCGCTCCAGGTCGGGGCCCGCTTCGTCGACGAGGACGAGCTCGTCGCCCAGGTCGCCCCGAGCCTGGACCGGCTGGCCGCGGTCACCGGCGAGACGGTCCAGCACGCCCGGCTGGACGGCGACCGTGTGGTCTACCTCGCCAAGCGGGACTCCGCGCACCCGGTGCGGATCATCTCCTCGATCGGGTCCCGGCTCCCGGCGCACGCGACCGCGCTCGGCAAGTCCCTGCTGGCCACCCGCGACGACGAGACGCTGCACTCGATCCTGCACCCGCCGCTGGTGGCGCTGACCACCCACACGCTGACCGACTGGGAGCCGCTCGCGGCCGACCTGGCCGCCACCCGGGAGCGCGGCTACGCCGTCGACGACCAGGAGGCCGCCGAGGGCCTGCGCTGCTTCGCGGTGGCCGTCCCCACCGGACGCGGCCCGCGCGCGACACAGCCCTCGACCGACGCGATCAGCGTCTCCGTGCCGACCTTCCGGCTGCAGGAGGGGCGGGAGGAGGAGCTGGTCTCCGCGCTCCTGGCGGAGCGGGCCCGGATCACCGGCTTCGCGCCTTCCTGGTGAGCCTCACGGTCGCGGGGCCCCGGCCGGCACCGCGTCGAGCACCTTGCCGGGGTTGAGCAGCCCCTGCGGGTCGAAGACCGCCCGGATCTGCCGGTGCAGCGCGGCGCCGGTGGGGCCGATCTCCCGTTCCAGCCAGTGTCGTTTGAGCGTGCCGACACCGTGCTCGCCGGTCGTGGTGCCGCCCAGCCGCAGGCCGAGCTCCATCACCGCCCCGAACGCCTCCTCGGCCCGGCGTACGCCGTCCGGGTCGTCGCGGTCGATCACCACCGTGGGGTGCATGTTCCCGTCGCCCACGTGGCCCGGGCAGGCGATGACCACCCGCTTGTCCCGGGAGATCTCCTCGATGCCGCGCAGCAGGTCCGGCAGCCGCGGCCGGGGCACGGCCACGTCGTCGACGAGCTTCGAGCCGAGCATCTCCAGGCCGGCGTTGACCAGCCGGCGGGCCTCCAGGAGCAGGTCGGCCTCCTCGGCGTCGCCGGCCTCCGCGACCTCCACCGCCCCGTGCTCGGTGCAGATCGCGGCGATGCGGCGCACGTCCTCGGCGGCACGCTCGCCCCGGTCGGACTGGGCGAGCAGCAGGCCTCCGACGTCCTCGGGCAGCCCCATGTCGCGGTAGGACTGGATGGCACGCGCGGTCAGCCCGTCGATGAACTCCAGCAGCGAGGGGCGCATCCCGGCCGCCATCACCGCGGCCGCGGCCCGCAGCGCGTCGTGCGCGTCGAGGAAGGTCGCCGCGGCCGTCAGCGCCGCCTCGGGGGCCGGCCGCAGCCCGAGGGTCACCTCGGTCACCACACCGAGCGTGCCCTCGGACCCGACGACGAGCCGGGTCAGGTCGTAGCCCGCCACGCCCTTGACGGTGCGCCGGCCGGTGCGCAGGACCTCCCCGGTCCCCAGCACCACCTCGAGCCCGCGCACGAAGTCCCCGGTGACGCCGTACTTCACGCAGCACAGGCCCCCCGCGTTGGTCGCGACGTTCCCGCCGATCGTCGACTGCTCCCAGGACGAGGGGTCCGGCGGGTAGAAGAGCCCCTCGGCGGCGACCGCCCGGGACAGCTGCGCGTTGACCACGCCCGGCTGCACGACGGCCACCTGGTCGGCGACGTCGAGCTCGAGGATCCGGTTCATCCGCTCGGTCGAGACGAGCACGCAGCCGTCCACGGCGTTCGCCCCGCCGGACAGGCCGGTGCGGGCCCCTTGCGTCACCAGCGGGACCCGGTGCTTGCGCGCCGCCAGGACGACCTGGCGCACCTCCTCGGTCGAGGCCGGCCGCACCAGCGCGACCGGGGTGCCCGCCGGGCAGAAGCTCGCCGAGTCGTGGCGGCGCGTCTCCAGCACGTCGCGGTCGGTGACGACGGCTCGCTCCCCCAGCCGCCGGCGCAGGTCGTCGACGATGTCGCAGCGCTCGGTGCCCATGCGTCTCCTTCTACATCGCTCTACATCGAGGTGCCGAGCAGGCCCCGGGTGACCTGGAAGCCCACGTTGCCGGTCGCCAGCGCACGGGGCGTGTGCGTCCCGGAGGCGACGTTCACGAGGGCTCGCGCGAGCCCGTGCGCCTGCTCGTCGTACGACCCGGCGAGGGTGCCGTCGAGGTCGGCGCCGAAGCGCTCCTGCGTCTGCGGGTCGGCGCTCAGCTGCACCACCGGCAGCAGGTGCTGTCCCGCCACGCTGCTGCCGGCGACGTGCACCAGCAGCACCTGGGCGCCGCCGGCGCCCAGGCCGCTCCCCGCCTCGGTCCAGTCGGTGCCGGGCATCCGCATCACGTGCCACCCGGGGCGGGCGGGACGCTGGCCGTGCGCGAGGGTGCACGGCAGCCGGTCGGTCGCGCCGAAGGCGTGCTCGCGGAAGGACGGGTGCGCCAGCAGGGCACCGGTCGAGGCGAGCAGCACGCTGCCACCCTCGCCGACCACCCAGCCACCGACCTCGGCCAGGGCGCGGGCGGTGGTCGCGTCCAGCGGCCCACGAGCCTCCAGGGCCACCGTGAGGTCGCCCAGCCCGCTCGTCTCCCGTCGGGGCGGGACCATCTGCTCGGAGACCTGCTCGAACCAGGTGCGGGCCCGCTGCGTCGCGGCCTCGATGCCCCCGTCGCGCTGGATGCTGGCCCAGCCGAAGCGACCGGGGTCCAGCCCCTCCTCCACCAGCCGCGACCGGAAGTAGTCGTTGTGGGTCTTCTCGCAGCCGTGCTCGAGCAGCACCGCCAGCGCGACGTTCGGGTGCGCGAGGTAGCTCGTCATCATCCGCGCGTACGTGTTCTCCGCGGCGCCGCTGGTGACGCCGCACCCCTCGGTGTGCGGGAGGGCGACGGTGCGGGTGGCGCGGCCGTGGGTCCAGTCGCCCTCCGCGGCCTGTTCGGCGAGCCGCAGCGCGATCTGGCCCGAGCAGAGGCTCGTGGGCAGCACCAGCGCCAGCTGCTCCGGGCTGCGCCGGCCGTCGAGCTCGTACATCGACAACCCGTCCGCCACGCCCGCCGGCGCCGTACGCCGCACGCCGGCCAGGGGCAGGCCGTCGAGGTCGGTGTCGGCGTCGTCGTCGGTGAACGCAGACGACCCGGGGGTGACCTCCAGGGTCAGCGGAACCGGACGGCGCGGACCGGTCTGCCGCCACTCCCGCCAAAGCGAGACCTGGCTGTGCCCGGCCCGCTCGCCGGCCGAGGGTGTCCCGGAGGCGGTGGCGATCGTCTGCTCGAATGTCTCGGCGGTGAGCTCGGGCATCGGGGTGCCGGTCAGGTAGCGGCCGGCGTCGACGTCCATCTCGTGGTGCAGCAGCGCGTACCTCGCCGAGGTGGTGACGAACTTCAGCGTCGGGACGAACGGGAAGTTGGTGATCGAGCCGTTCCCGGTGGTGAAGAAGACCAGGTTGCAGCCCGAGGCGACCTCCCCCGCGACCGACTCCAGGTCGTTGCCGGGGCTGTCCATGAAGGTGAACCCCGGACCGGGCAGCGGCTCGCCGTAGTCGACGACGTGGTCCAGCCGCAGCCGGCGGTCCCGCTTGCGCGCGGCGCCCACGCTCTTGAGCACGATGTTGTAGAGCCCGCGGTAGACGTTGCCGCCGGACGGGTTCCCCTCGGCCGTGGCGCCGTGCCAGCTGACCCGCTCCTTGAAGGACTCCACGGCCTGCAGGAACCGTCGCGCCACCTCGACCGAGCGCACGTTCTCCAGGACGTAGCCCTCGGCCCCGATGAGCTCGTCGGTCTCGGCGAGCACCGCCGACCCGCCGTGCCGGATCACCTCCGCGCACACCGCGCCCGCGAGCGGGTTCGCGGTGATCCCCGAGAAGGCGTCGGAGCCGCCGCACTGCAGCGCGATCCGCAGGTCCGACAGCGGCTGCTCCGTGCGCTGCTGGGTGGCGACACCCGGGATCCAGGGCCCGACGATGCGGGCCGCCGCCTCCAGGTCCTCCTCGAACCCGCCCCGGCGGGTGAAGAACGCGTGCGGCACCGCGATCTCGGGGTAGCCACGTTCCCGCATGAACGCCCGCACGTCCTCGCCGCCGATGGCGTCGTCCGGCTCGTCGACGAGCAGCACCGCACCCACGTTCGGGTGCACGAGGAACCCGGCCATCGCGGTGAGCACGAAGCGTGCGTTGTTGGGCCGCCCCTGCTCGCCGGCCTCGGTGTGCGCCACCGGGACGACACCGTCGAAGACCGGGTGGTCAGCGCGGGCGAGCCGGCGCGCGAGCTCGGTGACGAAGGAGCTGCTGCGCGAGGTCAGACCGATGACGACCACGTGGTTGCGGGTGCCGGCCGCTCCGCGCTCGCGGGCGTAGCCCCAGAAGGTGCGCGGCCGCGCCACCGGGTCGACCTGGTCGCCGACCCGCAGGGCGGACTCGTCGAGCCGGTACGGGTCGAGCGGCACGTTGGTCGCCGAGTGCTGCTCCGGCAGGTCGGTCACGCCGCGGTCGCGCAGCGCGGCCAGGCTGCTGGGCGTGCACACGTAGTCGCCGGGTCGCAGGTCGCGGTGGGCGCGGGCGAAGGGCGTGCCCCAGGACAGCAGCGGGCCACCGGCGGCGATCGGCTCGACCACCAGCCGGTGCCCCTCGAGGACCCGGTGCGGCAGCGCCAGCTCGCCACCGCGGTGCCGCAGCCGCGTGCCGGGGTCGAGGTCGCGGGACACGATGGCCACGTTGTCGCCCGGCTCGGGCAGCACCGCCACGTCCGCCAGGTCGGTCACGGTCGTCGGGGGCATGACCCTCCTCGCCTCGGATCCAATACGATCTACGATAACGGGACGTGACGGCCGGCACCTCGGGAGGACCACCACCATGACGACCAGCGCCACCGGATCGACGTACGACGGGATGCGGGCCCTGGTCACCGGAGGCGGCTCCGGCATCGGGGCCGCGACGGCCCGGCTGCTGCGCGAGGCCGGCGCCGAAGTGGCCTGCCTCGACCTCGACCCCTCGGGCGCCCCAGAGGGCTGTCACCGCGTGACCGGCGACGTCTCCGACCCCGCCGTGGCCGCGGCGGTCGACGAGGCCGTCGGGCTGCTCGGCGGGCTGGACGTGCTGGTCAACAACGCCGGCGTCGGCGCGGCCGGCACCGTCGAGGACAGCGACGACGACGTGTTCCGCCGGCTCCACGAGGTGAACGTCCTCGGCACGGTCCGGGTGACCCGGGCGGCGCTGCCGGCCCTGCGCCGCTCCTCGTGCGCGGCGGTGGTGAACACCTGCTCGGTGGCCGCCCAGGTCGGGCTGCCGCAGCGGGCGGCGTACAGCGCCAGCAAGGGCGCCGTGCTGTCGCTGACGCTGGCGATGGCCGCCGACCACCTCGCGGACGGCATCCGGGTGAGCGCGGTCGCCCCCGGCACGGCCGACACACCCTGGGTGCAGCGGCTGCTGGACGCCGCCGACGACCCGCGCGCGGAGCGGCGGGCGCTGGAGGCGCGCCAGCCCATCGGGCGGCTGGTGTCCGCGGAGGAGGTCGCGGCCACGATCTGCTACCTGGCCTCGCCGGCGTCAGGTGCGGTCACCGGGGTGGTGATGACCGTCGACGGCGGGCTCACCCACCTGCGGCTCCCCCAGCGCTGATCCTCACGCCCAGCGGGTGATCCGGCCGTCGTCGTCGAACGCCATCGGCACCGGCTCCCCGTCGACCGAGAGCCGGTCGTCGGCCTCGACCTGCTCGCGCAGCGACTCCGAGACCAGCAGGTGCTCGAGGTCCAGGGTGCTGCGCACCCGGACCACCCGCGCCCGCTCCAGGTCCGCACGGCCGCAGGTGAGCAGCGCGGCCGCCACGGCGCTGCGGTCGGTGGGCATCGCCATCGGGATCTGCCCGCGCTGGGGGCCGCCCAGACCGGAGGTCATCGCGTTGACGTAGGCGCTGCGCAGGTCGATCTTCTCGAGGATCCGGAAGGGGATGAAGTCCGCGAGACCGACCCCGATCGCGTTGCCGTGCGAGGACTCGGTGACGTCGAGCACCGCGATGTTGGCGATTCGCGGCCGTTCGAACTCCCGGGAGCCGCGGATCATCATCCGGCCGATCACGTTGGTGTCCATGCCGGCGCCCGAGATGTCCTTGCCCATCACGTCGACCACGGCGACGTCGAGCTCGTCGAAGGGGATCCCGGCCATCAGGGACTTGGCCTGCTCGAGCAGCCGCGTCTCCCCCGGACCGGCGATGTCGTCCGGCTCGAGCAGGGTGATCCCGGCCGCCCGGTCGAAGGCGTTCTCCACGATGGCCAGACCGCCCAGCACGGCGCCGGTCTCGATGATGCGTCTGGCCACCCGCGGCACCCAGACCGCCAGGTTGCGAGGGCCGAACCGGTGGATGCCCTCGGCGCCCCGCTGCTTGCCGAGCCCGATGGCGATGATCTTCGCCAGCCCGCTCTCCACCTCGCCCTGGAAGTCGGTGTGCGCCTTGACCCGGTTGATCGCGATGATCCCGTCGGCGCGGGCGGCGTGGGCGTCCAGGTGCACCGCGGGGCCGTCCGGCAGCCGGCCGAGCTCGACGGTGTCCATGGTGGCCCGGATGGGCATGTCGACCGAGTCCTCGGTGACGCGCAGGCTGCGCAGCATCTCCACCTGCCCCTCGGCGGTGGCACCACCGTGGGAGCCCATCGCGGGGACGACGAACGGCTCGGCACCCAAGGAGCGCAGCCAGGCGCCCGTGGTCCGGAGCACCTCCGGCTTGTCGTGGATGCCACGGCTGCCCGCGGTCAGCGCCACCGACATCCCGGGGCGGATCCGGTCGCGCAGCGGCTCCAGCGCCTCGCGGGTCGCGCCGGCGACGTCTGGCACCTGAGGGGCGTCGAACTTCTGCCGCACCGGGAGCATCCGGGGGAACGGCGCGTCGTAGTGGAGGTCGCGGACTGCTTCGAAGGGCCCGAGGGACGGCCGGCGCTCGGTCATACATCCGCACCGTACCCGAAGCCGGCCCGAGATCCTATAGGATGGCGCCGTGACGGTCCCTGGGGATGACGTCCCGGCACTGTCGCGCCGGGTGCTCGCCGACGACGTGTTCGAAGCCCTCACGGCCCTGGTGATGGACCACGTGGTCGAGCCCGGGGCCCGGCTCTCCATCGACGGCCTGGCGGCCCGGCTGGGCGTGTCCCCGACGCCGGTGCGCGAGGCGCTGGCCCGCCTGGAGGCGCTGGGGCTGGCGAGCAAGGAACCCCTGCGCGGCTATCGCGCGACGCCCCTGCTCTCCCGCGCCGAGCTCGACGACCTCTACGAGTTCCGGCTGCTCGTGGAGCCGTGGGCTGCCGGCCGGGCGGCCGCGCGCGGTGCGGGCGCCGAGCCGCTGCTGGCGCTGCTGGCGGAGATGCACGGGGCCCCTGCCGAGGGCTACGCGCGCTACCGGGCCCTGGCCGAGCACGACCGTCGCTTCCACGACACGGTGCTCCGGCTGGCCGGCAACGAGCACGCCCGGCAGGCGTTCGCCCGGACGCACTGCCACCTGCACATCTTCCGGCTGCACTACGTCCAGCAGATCGGCAGCACCGCGCTCGCGGAGCACGCGGTAGTGGCGCGTGCCGTCGCCGCCGGCGACGCGGCCGGCGCCGAGGCCGCGATGCGCACGCACCTGGTCGCCTCGCGGGACCGGCTGCGCCCGGCCGCGGAGCCGTTCGGCGGACCGGCCTGACGGCGAGGGTTTGCGAGAAGCCTCCTACGGCGCCGGCACGAAGCGCTGACGCTGCCGGCCGAGGCCCGCGATCTCCAGCTCGGTCACGTCCTCCGGCCGCAGGTAGCGCTGCCGGGCCATGCCGACGCCGGCCGGCGTCCCGGTGTTGATGACGTCTCCGGGCTCCAGGACCATGAACTGGCTCAGGTAGTGCACCAGGTGGGCCACCGGGAAGATCATGTCGGCGGTCGTCCCCTGCTGCATGGGCTCCCCGTTGAGCGACAGCGACAGGGACAGCGCCTGCACGTCGCCGGCCTCGTCGGGAGTCACCAGCCAGGGGCCGAGCGGGTTGAACGTCTCGCAGGACTTGCCCTTGACCCACTGGCCACCGCGCTCCAGCTGGAAGGCGCGCTCGGAGACGTCGTGGGAGATCGTGTACCCGGCCACGACGTCGAGCGCGGCCGCCTCGTCGGGGAGGTAGCGGCCCTCCTTGCCGACGACGACCGCCAGCTCCACCTCCCAGTCGGTCTTCTCGCTGCCGCGCGGGATGCGGACGTCGTCGTACGGCCCGACCACGGTGTTCGGCGCCTTGAAGAACACGACCGGCTCCGACGGCACCGGCTGTCCGGACTCGAGGGCGTGGTCGGAGTAGTTCAGCCCGATGCACACCACCTTCGGGGGTCGCGCGACGCACGGACCGACCCGCTGCCCGGCGAGGTCCACCACCGGCAGGTCCCCGGCATCGGCCAGGGCCGCGCGCAGCCGGTCCACCCCACCCCCGGCGAGGAAGGCGCCGTCGTAGTCGTCCACCAGCGCGGACACGTCCACGACGCTCCCGTCCTCACGGAGCACACACGGCCGTTCCCGGCCCACCTCACCCACGCGCAGCAGTCGCACCGGCACCTCCTGTGATCGCCTCGGTCATGGAACTCTTCGCGACAGAGCCCTTACGCTAGCGGACATCAGATGAATAGATGACTGGCATCCGAACCGACCACCTACTCCTGGGAGCCCCTATGCGCGATGGTGTGTACGTCGCCAACGTGACCCCGTTCCGCGACGACCGCGACTTCACGCTCGACCTGGAGGCCTACCGGGCGCACGTCTCCTGGCTGGCCGAGCACGGCGTCACCGGCATCGTGGCCTTCGGCACCAACGGCGAGGGACCGTCGGTGGCGACCTCGGAGAAGATCACGACGCTGGAGGCGCTCGCCGGCGACGACCACGGGCTCGACCTGGTGGCGACACTCATGGAGGGGAACCTCCCGGACACCCTGCGTCTGCTCGAGCGGCTCGAGGACCTGCCCCTCGGCGGGGTGCTGGTGCTGCCGCCGTCGTACTTCCGGCCGGTGGCTCTCGAGGGACTGCGGATCTTCTACGAGCGCGTGCTCGAGGCCACCCGGCACCCGGTGCTCGCCTACCACATCCCGCGCTACGGGGTCCCGGTGCCGGCCGAGCTGGTGTGCGCACTGCCGGTGTGGGGGGTGAAGAACTCGGCCGGGGACGCGGACTACTCCGCCGCGGTGCGCGCGGGTGGCCGGCAGGTGATGCTCGGCACGGAGGACGACCTCGCCGGGGACCTGCCGGACTCCGCGGGGGCGATCTCCGCGCTCGCGAACATCGTTCCCGACCAGATGGTCGAGGTGCACCGGCGGGCCCGCGCCGGTGACCGCGAGGGCGCCGAGCGGCTGGCCGCGCACCTGCGCGACGTGGTGGCGGTGACCAAGGAGCACGACTCGCCCGCCGTGCTCAAGGTGCTGGCCGGCGC
>Ga0308173_10000765_pt1 | contig 14569 bp, 12 predicted proteins | sample PhyPR1_FD_203716 | JGI IMG/M metagenome (GOLD analysis project Ga0308173, IMG submission 203716) | Soil microbial communities from UC Gill Tract Community Farm, Albany, California, United States - DLSLS.P.R1 | ecosystem: Environmental > Terrestrial > Soil > Agricultural land | place: USA...
GGCTCCCCGGCCGGTCCGGCGATCCGCGCCTCCAAAGGAGTCCACATCCTCGTCGCCCGCCACCACATCGACCTCGGCACCGCGCTGATCAGTCGTACGAACAGGAGCGTGCTGCTGATCATGCCCTGGGGACGGCATTGGATCATCGGCACCACCGACACTCCCTGGAACGGGGACCTCGGGCAAGGCCCCGTCGCCGCCTCCGACGCCGAGGTCGACTACCTGCTGGAACAGGCCAACTCGGTCCTGCGATCGGCTCTGCGGCGCGCCGACGTCGACGGCGTCTACGCGGGGCTCCGGCCGCTGCTGACCGGCCGTACGGCCGACACGACCAAGCTGTCGCGCGAGCACGCCGTCAGCCGCCCGGCACCAGGCCTCATCACGGTCGCCGGCGGCAAGTTCACCACCTACCGGGTGATGGCCCGGGACGCCGTCGACACCGCCGCCACCCATCTGCCCGGCCCGATCCCCGCCTCGGCGACCGAAAGGCTTCCGCTCCTGGGCGCCGAAGGCTACGAAGTGCTGTGGAACGAGCGCCATCGGCTCGCCCGTCGCGCCGGGCTCCCGCTCACCGCCATCGAGCACCTGCTCGGCCGGTACGGCTCCGCCATCGAGGATCTGCTCGAACTCATCACCGCCGATCCCTCGCTCGGCGAGCCGATCTCGCCCGCCACCGGCTATCTCAAGGCCGAGGCCGTCTACGCCGCCAGCCACGAAGGCGCCCGGCATCTCGACGACGTTCTGATGCGCCGTACCCGCGCCGCCATCGAGGAGCCGGACGCCGCCCGCGCCGCCGCCCCTGAGATCGCCGACCTGATCGCCCCGATCCTCGGCTGGGACGAGGACACCGTGAAACGAGAGCTCGAGCGGTTCCACCAGCAGATCGTGGACGGCCGCACCGCCGAGTAGTCGCGATCTGTCGCCGAGCAATCAGTACTCATGGGACCGGCAGCACCAGCGTCACCGTTCGCTGGTCGCCGAGAACACGAGACCGCCGGGCCTGCCCGCCTCCAAACCGCCCGGCCCTTCAAGGCGACCAACAGGAAGAGCCCGGGCGGGTCGCCCGGGCTCTTCGCGACGGTGCGGGTCAGAGGACGACGGCGGCGGTGCGGGCCGGGATGCTGCGGCGGGTCTTGGCGGCCAGGCCTGCGGTGCGGGCCAGCAGCATCGCGACGGACAGGAAGATCAGGGCGTCGGTGAGGGCGCCGAGGGTGATCTGGTTGGTGATCATCCAGTGGGCGAGCTGCATCGTGAACAGGTGGGCGGCGCCGTAGGCGAAGGCGATCCGGGCGCCGACCACGGTGACCCACACCAGGGCGTACGAGAAGCCGGCCTTCGAGACCGTGGCGCCGGTCCGGCGGTCGACGCTGACGCGCATCGTGGCGGCGGCGACGACGCCCAGCGCCAGCCCGACGGCTGCGGCGGCGACCTCGAGGACCAGGCCGTTCCCGGAGGCGGCGGCGCCCTTGATGAAGAACGGGATGATCGCGGCGGCGGCGATGAACGGACGCAGGAGCCGGATGGCGGTGACTTTGCGGCTGCCCAGGTCGGAGATCAGGACCATGGCCAGGATGACGAGGTTGGGGACCAGAACGTTGGCGTCCATCGCGGGCTCCTTCGGGGGGTTCTTGTTTCAGCGGCGATGGGTACAACGCTAGGTTTCCGGCCCTGGCCCGCACGTCAGCCCACGGCTCGACTCCGGGTTGAACCCGGGTGGAGACCGGCTCATCAACCCGACGCTCGACCCGGCCGGTACCGGCGCCCGATCTGCCGCGCTCCACGCCGTACGGCCATCGGGTTCGCGGGGCGGCCCTCGGGTTCGCGGGCGCGGCCCTCATGACTCCGTCAGAGCCAGAGGGCCGCGCGTGTTCTAGGCGACGGGGGTCAGCTGGAAACCTACGGGGAGGCCTTGGGCGTTGACGGCGGTGCCGACGATGACGCCGTGGTCGTTGACGCTGGACGCGGTGGCCAGGGTGACGCCGGAGCCGGCCGGGACAAGGGTGTTGAGGTCAGTCGGGGTGCCGTTGCGGTAGATGAACGCGTGTCCGCCGCCGTCACCCACGATCACGCCGCTGGAGTTGATCGAGGTCGCCTCGGCGTCACCGGCGTTCCCGAAGCGCAGGTCGGTGGCTTTGCCGTTGGCCCAGAGCACGGCGTGCGCATTCAAGTCGGAGGTGAGCACGTCGGCGCCGACCACCTGACCGGTATTGTTGACCGCCAGAGCCTTGGCGTCTCCGGCACTGCCGGACAGGAACGGTAGCTTCTTGATCGCGCCGTTCACCCACTCCACCGGCACGCCGCCCTGTGTGCTGGTGTCGGCGTCGCCGACGATGGTGGTGCCGGTGCCGTTCACCGCGATCGGATGGGCGTCAACGCCGTTGGGCAGCTCCGGTAGCAGGGTGACCGTGCTGCCGTGGATGGTGAAGCCGATCGTGGTGTCGCCATGGGCGCCAGGTCCCTCGCCGTACCCGACGATCAGGCCGTTGTCGTTGATCGAGGTGGCCTGGGTCTGGAAGAACCTGCTGGCCAGGGTGGGCAGCGACTGAAGGTCGGTCGGCGTACTGCTGTCGGGCCACTCCAGCGCGGTGAAGACGCCGTTGTCGGACTCGCCGACCACGGTGTCGGCATCGTTGAGGGACTCGGCGGTCGCGAAGGCCGAACCGGCCTGGTCGGCCGGCACGTCGAGGGTCAGCGACTTTCCCGACCCGGCCGTCAGCAGGAAGGGCGCGGTGAAACTCGTCTCCGGCTGAGGCCCATCGCCGATGATGTCGCCGTTGTTGTTGATCGCATGGTAATGCGTGTCCACGACCGTGCTGAGGGTGAGCTTGTACTGCGCGGTGGCCGCATGCGCGGGCCCGGCGACGGCTGCTGCCATCACGGCGATTCCGGCGGCGGCCATGCCCGCCGACAACGGCCGCCGAGGCAGGGCCGACCATGCGAGGCGCGGGAGCTTGGGCACTGGTGAACTCCAATCTCAGGGATGCTCACCTAGGGATAGGCCGACCGGTTACACCCACCCGCCGGAGCATGAGGCGCTGCTGCACGCGATCGTCCTGAACGTGGGGAGACGCAGCTCGCTAAGGTCCGGTGATCTCGTCGGCGGCGTGGTGGACGCTGTCGGCGTCGGTGGACAGGCCGGCCAGCGAGAGCCGGCGGGCCAGTTCGATCAGGTCGGCGGCGGCGCGGTGTTTGTCGGAGCCGGGTGCGGCCGCGTAGTCGTGGTAGGCGGCGATGGTCGTCTCGGTCAGCGCTGTCGCCTGCGCGAACCGGGTGAGGTCGATGAGGCGGATCATGAGGTTCTGCCGCGCTTCGGCGAGGGTCAGGAGGTAGTCGAGCCTGCCGTCCTCGGAGGGGGTGAAGCCTTGGAGTGTGTCGATGACCGCCTGCTGGGTGTCGAGTGCCGGAGCGAACTGGCCGGCGTCGCTGAGCCGCTGCGACAACCCGGTCATGTACCTGGCAACCTCCAGCGGGTCGGTGCCGGACGGCACGGTGCCGCCGATCTGGAAGAACACGCCATCCGTTTGTTGCTGGTCACCGAAGTTGGGGATCAGTGAAAAGGACAGAGTGGAGAAGGCACCGGCCAGTCCGATCGTGCCGTTCGAATCGTTGAGGCCCCCGACCGATTGGTCGCTGGCGTGCCCCACCACCTCGTCGCCCAGGACGCGGAAGCCGGAATCACCGCTCAGCCTGGTGGTCAGCGGGCCGCCCTCGAAGGACAGGATCGACCCCAGTGAGCCCAGATGGATCACCGGGTCGTGCAGGGGTGTGGCGAAGGTGAGAGTGAACTGGTGCCCCGGGCCGCCGGCGAGTTCGATCATGCCGGTGGCGGACAGCCGAGGGGAGAACATGTCCGCGTTGAATCCGTGGTAGTCGTCGTGCAGGAAGAAGGCTTTGTTCAGCGGGCCGCGCAGCTCCACCGCGCCGCCGTGCAGGTTGCCCACGGCCACGGACGTGACCGGGTCGGCGGCCGTCCAACTGACGAACTGCGGGGTGATGGTGACCGCCCCGGGCGTGCGTACCTGCTGGGCGGCGGCCGCGGCGGAGATGACGGTGCCGAGGCTGACGTGCGGGCGGGCCGAGGCCAGCTCGATGGTGAGCTGGTCCAGGTCGGCGGCCAGCGACGGCAGGTCCGCACCGGCCGCCACGGCCGCCTGCTGATGGGCGAGGACGGCCAGCGCGGCGACCTCGTCGAGCCGCGAGAGATCACCGAGGCCGATCATCTTGCTGACCACGGTGTGCAGTGCTTGCGCGAGGAATGCCTGTGCCGCTGCCGGCGCCTCGTGGTGCGGGTCGGCCGCCCGCAGGATCTCGACGGCGCTCTGTGCCGCGCGCAGGGACTGAGCGCCCGACAACCGGGTCGCGATATCCAGCAGCGTCCGGGCCGTCTGGACAGCATCGGCGCCGGTGGCCACGGCGAGCCCGGCGGCGGCCACCGCGTCGGCACCGAGATCGTCGGCGGTATCGTCGGCGGCGGCCACGGCCTGTAGCCCGGTGCTGAGCACGCTCCAGTGTTCCGCCGCATGCTCAGGCGACGGGATGACGTCCCGGAGGACGGAGACCGCGGATCGGGCGGTCAGGGCCGCGGCCTGCTTCTGGTGATCGGCCAGGAGCTGCGCCGCGGTGGCCAGCATGTGCTGGGCCGTCGCGATCTCCGCTGACAGACCGACCACGATGCCCGTTTCGGTCTCAATACGGGGTGGCACGACGGTGGAGGACTGCCAGCGGCCTTCTCCGACCGCGCTGTCGAAGGCCAGTCGGCGGATGCGGCCGAGTCTGCCGGTCCAGAAGACATCGAGGCGTTCAGGGGTACGGGCGACCACGTGCAACGAGCCGGGTTCCGCCTCGGCGTTGTCGGCGAGCTCTTCCGGCGGCTGCCAGCCGTCGCCCCCGGACGCGGCGTTCCAGGAGGCATGCCGGATCTGGCCGCCGGGGCCGATCCAGAACACGTCGAGTTGGTCCGGACGCCGTGCGACGCAGCGGATCCCCCCGAACGCCGCCTGCCCTGCCTCGCCGATGTCCTTGGGCGGCTGCCAACGCCCCTGGTCGAAGCCGCTGTCCCAGAAGCTCCAGCGCACTTGTCCCTGCGGGCCGATCCAGACGACGTCGAGATGCTCAATGTTGCGCGCGACAGCTGACACCGCGCCGGGTTGCGCACTACCTGGTCCGGCGATGTCGAACGGGTCGTGCCAGCGGCCCTGGTCGGCCTCCAGATCCCACCAGGTGGTGCGTAGCTGACCGGAAGGGCCGACCCAGAACAGGTCCATATGCTCCATGCGCCGGGCGACGGCGCACAGTGCGCCGGGGGCGGCGGAACCGGCCTTGCAGACGCCGGGGAATCTGACCCACTGGCCGGGAAAGGGGAGAATGTCATTCCAGCCCAGCTCGGGAGTCTTCTGACGTTCGTCCCACAGGGCGCTCTGGATCTGCCCCTGGGGGCCGATCCAGAAGAGGTCCAGCCGCTGGGGATGCCGGGAGACCTGTGCCACCGGCCCGGGAGCGGCGTTGCCTGCCGGGGCGATCTCCTCGAGGTGGCTCAGCGCGTACGCCCATGCAGCGGCCTGTACTTGGCCCTGCGGACCGACCCAGGCCAGGTTCATGTTGTCCAGGTCGCGGGCGACGGCGGTGACGACGCCCGTACCGGGGTCGGTGCTGCCGAGCGGGGTGACGTCGACCGGCGCGGCCCAGTGGGGGGTGAAGACCTCGTCCAGCCAGGTCGCGCGGATCTGCCCTGCGGCACCGACCCAGAAGAGGTCGAGTTGCCCGGGCCGACGGCCCACAGCGGCGGCTTCACCGGGGGACGGCGTGGGGTCCAGCGAAATCGCGTAGTGCATTTTGTACGAGGGCGCCGCCCCGCAGTCCTCCGGGGACGTGAGGTGCGCCCCGGTCGTCGACAGCGCCACAGCTCCGGACCGTGCGTCGAACAACGCGCGTGCGCCGAACTCGACATCGATCCAGGTGAGCACCGGGCCGTTGCAGTGCGGGTTCGTGAACAATCCGGCGATACCTGTGACGACGTCGTCGAGGACGTCGACGACGAGCGCCGCGACGATGACTGCCCCGGGGATGAGGACGGCGCCCTCAGCGCCGGCGAGCATGGCCGCCGCGAACGGGAGGACGGCGGCGCCGCTTATTTTGTAGACGACGGCGTCGACTTCGTGAACGTAGTGGGTGGCCGCGACGACCTGATCCGCAGCTGACTCGATGTCGGCGCAGTTGACCGCCTTGACGCAGATCGTCACGTGCGAGTCGGGCAGCACCAGGAACGGACCGAGGATCTGGCCGCCCAGTGGGATCCGGTCTCCGGAGTGCAGATTGCCCCCGAGCAGCGAGGGCTCATCCGAGACCGGAAACGAGCGCTCCTCCCCGTCGACGGTGATTTTGGCCGACAGGTACACCGCATCATGATGGTCGCGGTCGGCCCGCTGGACCTCCACGTCCACCCCGTCGAGCCGCCAGAACATCCGGAACATGGGCGCACCCTCCCCCGCCGTTCAGAAATTCATCCGCGGCGGCCCCCGCGCCGCTCCACCTTGGTCAGACCCCACGTCATCAGGTGTCACGGCTGCCTGTACGTAGCCTTCCCCGACCCGCCACCGCCCTCACCTACCGGGAGAGGCCGACCTCCTTCGAAATCACGGCGGTGAAACCCCCGCACTTGGTGCCAATGCCGCATCAGGCCAGCCTCGCGTCGTAGAAAAAGCCTCCTGCCTGACGTACGTTCAATTCAACAAGAAAAGGCGGAAAAAGCAGCCGGGTGGTCGAGGGAAATCCATTTGTTTCGGACGACCTCCGGCTGGCCGGAAAAGGGGTGATGCGTTGTGTCCGGTTCGCAGTTGCTGGAAGAAAAACTAGGTGCGGCCACCGGTGTGGTCGAGCACTATGTAGCGGACGAGAGCGTTGAAGCCGTCTATTTGTCCGGCAGTTTGATGGCCGGCCTCGGCACCCCGTTTTCCGACACCGACGTCTTCGTCATCACCGATGGCGCACCGAGCGAAGCGGTGCAGCACGGGGCCGGTGCCGATCGGGTGGATGTCGAGTTCCGCTCGGTGGAATGGCTCGATCAGGTGACCGCGCTGGCCCGCCCGTACAGCTCGACGATGTACGACAACCAGGCGCTCACCACACCGCCCGGTCTCATCGACGACGCCGTACGGCTGCGGGTGGGCCATGACCTGAAGCCGTCGCCGCGGCTGACGGCGGTCCGGGCGGCGCTGGATGACGGCGACCACAACCTGCGCAAGCTGCTGGTGTCCCAGCTCGCCGCGGACTCGGGCGCGGCGTGGATGGACGCCCTAGGTTTTCTGAGCAACGGCGATCTGGACTCGGCCGGGCTCGTCGCGCAGAAGGTCTTGCTCATCGGGCTGGACGCGGCCTGCGCGGCGGCCGGTGACTTGTACCGCGGTGGAAAGTGGGTCTGGAGCCGGGTGCGGCGCGATCCGGTGCTGGCCGACGCCGTACCTTGGCTGCGCGACCTGCTCCTGGAGCCCGCCGCCCGGCCGACTCTGCGCCGGCTGCTGGCGGCCCAGGAGATCCTCGCTTTCGCGCTGCACCGCACCTGGTATCCGCAGCGGCCGATACCGGTGCCGACCGAGCCGCCGTACGCGCTGGACGGTCTGGTGCGCAGCCCGTACTGGATGCCGTTCAGCCTCGCGGCGGGGTTTTACCTCAGCGAGCGCGGGGCGCGGCATTTCACCGCTCCGGACCTGGCACTGGCGTGCTGGGCGGGTGCCAGGGGCCGCTCCCGGGCCGAAATCGAGCGTCAGGTCGCCACGGTTCGCGGCGACGAGCCCGAACTGATCCGGCAGACCATCGACGCGCTTCGGGCGATCGGCGCGATCGGCGACGCCGGGCAGTGGGAATCCCTGTTCCGGTCGCAGGAGAGGGGGTGACATTCAGGTGAGTGACGACGGCACGAGCGGCTTTCTCGAGCTGAGCGACGACGAGGAGAAGCAGATCCTCGGCGGCACGGGAGTCGAACTCGTCTTCTGGCCCTGGTCGTAGGACACAGAGCACAAGCGCGGTAACGATCAGCGAAGTACGCATGACAGCGAAAGGGGTTCGGCAATGGAGAAGAACATTCCCGCGAAGAACGAGGACCTGGCCGCCGAGGAGGTCTCCGAGACCGAGTCGTCGGAGCTTCTGGGGGGCACCGGAATCGAAATGGTGGTCGGCCCCTCCATGGAGGAATAGCAACAGTTCCGCGCTGTGCCTTCCCCCGGGCGAGTCCCGGGGGAAGGCACAGCCTTGCTGAGAGGAGAAATGATGACCGCAAGAGTTCCCCTTGTGTTGCAAGCCGCGCCGGCCGACTGCGGGCCCGCCTGCGCGGCGATGGTGCTGTCGTCGCGACGCGGCGGCCCGTTGTCGGTGGACGAGATCGATCGACTGAGCCTGCAGGCCAGCCGGGACGGCATGTCGGTGAGTGCGCTGCGCGGCGCGCTGGGCGGTGGCGGAGTCGAGGCCAGAGCGCTGCGAGTGACCGACGGGAGCGCGCTGAAGGACCTGCCGGTGCCGCAGATCCTTTTCTGGGACGCCAACCACTTCGTCGTGGCCGAAGGCTACACCGGCAGCTACGTCAAGATCGCTGACCCGGCGATCGGACGGCGGCGGGTCGACTGGGCGGAGTTCGCCGACCACTTCACCAGTGTGGCGATCGTGCCGACGCAGACTCCACAGCGCCGTTTGGGTTCTGGACGGCGGGCCCGTGGTCGGCTCAAGATCGGTTACATGCTGGGGCTGTCGGATCCGCGTCAGTTGGGCAGGCTGCTGGGCATCGGGCTGGTGACGATGTCGCTCGACGTGCTGGCCCTCGGTGTGGTCTTCCTGCTGCGCACGCTGCTCGCCGACGTCGGCGTGACACCGGTCACGACGCTGACCGCCGCCCTCGGCGCGCTCGCCGTCATCGAGGTCACCGGGCTCGCCCTGCGCGGAATGCTCGTGGCGCGCATGCAGACGGCCACCGAGACCCGCCTGCACACCGAACTGTTCGAACGGCTGCTCAGGCTGGACTGGTCGTTCTTCACGCGCCGTTCCAAGGGCGACCTGCTCAGCCGGCTGGAGTTCGTTCGCGAGCTGTACTCGAAACTCTTCCACGACTGCGTGCTGGTCGCCTTCGGGATCGGCACGTCACTGGTGGCCCTGGTGGCGCTGTGGATCGTGGATCCGGCGGCCGCCGGGGTCGTCCTGGTCGTGGGCGTTCTCTGCCTGGCGCTGTCCAAACTGATCCGGGAGCGCTTCGTCTCCGTGGCGACCTCGGCGGTGGAGGCGCGGGTCCGGGTGTCGAGCTTCGCCGACGAGGTGCTCCAGGGCCTGGAGGGGCTGAAGGGGGTACGGGCCGAGGGCGCCGTCGGCGAGATGTGGCGATCGCGCCGGGCCCGGCTGGCGGCGGTGAGCCGGGTCGACCGGCTACAAGTGAACGCGCTGGACGCCATCCAGTCGGCGGTGATCCGGACGACGCAGGTGGTGGCGGTCGCCGCCGCGGCGCTCACCGCGTCGCGCACCGCCTCGGCGGGCGACCTGGTGGCCGCGTTGAGCCTGTCCGGGATGGCGCTGACCCCGGTGCTGCTGGCCGTACGCAACTACGTCGGCTGGGGCGAGCTGGAGAGCTACGTCGCCCGGTACAACGACCTGCTGGACCGGGCCGCCGCTCCGGCCCCGCCGATCGCCAGACCCGGATTCCAGCGGCTGTCGGTGGAGGGGATGTCGTTCGCCTTCGGTGGAGGCCGCACGGTCATCGAGGATCTGAGCTTCGAGATCGGACGCGGCGAGCACGTCGGCCTGTGGGCTCCCTCCGGCGCGGGAAAGACGACGCTGCTGCGGCTCATCTCCGGGGCGCTGAAGCCGACCCGGGGTGCGGTGCTGGTCGACGGCCGCCCCCTCGACGAGGCGGTCGCCGACGGGTTCTTCTGCGGGATCGTCCCGCAGGAGGTGGCCCTGTTCGCCGGGACCATCGCCGAGAACCTGCGGGTGGCGGCGCCCGACGCGACCGACGAGGAACTGCTGGCCGCCTGCGCCGTCGCCGGACTGTCCGCTGACATGGCCCGCATGCCGAACGGGCTGGAGACCCGGCTGGGCGTCAACGGCACCGGCATCTCCGGCGGGCAGCGCCAGCGCATCGCGATCGCGCGGGCGATTCTCAGCCGTCCCGACGTCCTGCTGCTGGACGAGGCGACGGCCGCTCTCGACTCCCCGACCGAGGCCGGGGTCATCGGTGGTCTCCGGGACATGACGCTCATCGTGGTGTCGCACCGGGAGGACCTCATGGAAAAGATGGACCGGGTCATTTCGCTTTCCAGGAATGTGCCTGGCAGCGGTCCGGATGACGGAGGAAGGCGGCTCGATGTTCCCGCTTGAGGATGTCCTGGAAGTGGAGTTCAAGTTCGTCCCCGACCAGCCGGAGAGCACGATCGTCGCCGAGCAGGCGGCGCTTTTCGGTGCTGACTACGGTTATGTGAAGTGGCCGCCCTGTGTGAATTTCGATATCTATCTCGACACTCCGGATCTCGCGCTCCACCACGCCGGAACCCCCCTTCGGCTACGCCGCTGGGGCACCCCCTTCAAGGTCAAGGCGGGAGTCTCGTCGAACTTCAAATATCCGCGCGAGCCCGGCGAGGGACTGCACCGCAGGGAACTGAAGACGATTCTTTCCGAGCAGGACGCGGCCGAGGTCTGCGCCGGGGCCATCATCGGCGACTCGCTGGAGCACGCCGCGAAAATGGCAGGCATCGAGCCTGACGGCCCGGTGCGGTTCGCCCCGCAGCTGATGATCTCGACGTACTGCAGCATCTACGTACTGCGGCGGCGGTCCGCGCCACCGGCCTCGGAGCTGCTGCGCGGCAAGGAGGCCGACCTGCTTCTGTTGTCCTTCGAGCACTGTGCGATCCAGTCGATCCCCGCGCACAACGTCGCGCGTCTGGTCCGCAACGGGATGTACGACCTGGATCCGGCACGCCCGGTGGCCGAGTTGTTCGAGGCCGAACTGGAAATCGTCGCCACTCCGGAGAACTTCGCGACGGCGGCCCGGCTGTACTCGGCGGCCTTCCACGCCGTCCGCGATTCCGGCGCCGAGATGCCGGAACGTTCGAAATACACCGCCGCGGTCCAGGCTGTCCTGGCGCAAAAGGCCCGTGATGCGCGGCAGTGAGGTCGAGATGACCTTCGCGCTGGCCGACGCGGACGTCGAGCAGGTGTTCGCGGCGTTCGGGTCGGCCGGCGATGCGGGCTTTCGGGTACGCCGGCGGCCGGCCCGTTCGGTCCTGCACTTCTACCTCGAACCGACAGGCCCGCGGGCGACCACCCGGCTGCGCGTCCGGCGGAGGCGCTCGGTGCTGCGTACGTCGCTGGAGACCAAGCAGGTCGTCCACGAGGAGACCTGGCGCGTGCACAAGACCGAGCGAACGTGCGTGGACCATATGCCGCCGGCGCAGGCGGCGGCCCTGCTGTGCGACGCCGACCCGGTGGTCAGCGCCTTCATCAAGGACCAGCACCGCATGGCGCTGGAATCGCCGGCCGGAACACTGAAAGCGTCGCTGGACCGGATACTGCCCTTTCGGGCCGACCGGCCCGAGACCACCGGTCCACCGTTCTGGCATGTCGAGGTGGAGGAGACCGGGGCGTGGCCGCTCGCCGACTTCCTCGGCTCGGCGTTCGTACGGCATGAACTGACCGCGCTCCGCCCTTTGCTGCGGTCGAAATGGGAGGCGGCCCGGCTGGGGCCGCCCTGCGCGGTGCCGGACGCAGCGCGCGATGACATCGGCGCCTACTTCTCGGCGCTGCTCGACCGCGGGGAGCGCGCGCTGCGTCCGCAATGGCGCGCCGCATGACCCGCGTCAGGCCTCAAAGCCTGTCCGGCTCTTTCAGCCGCCAGTTCCTCAGCGTCTTCGCCGTCCGCAGAATTCTTCGGCATGTCGCGCGGGCCCGCTCCTGCGACCGTTCCTGCGACTCCCCCATCGTGAACAGAGTGAGCCGAACGCACTCGTCTTCGCGTCGTACATGCAGATGCTCCAGACGATCACCGGGCTGGGCATGCGCCCAAAACGCGTCCGTCAACCGTGCGTCGTTCACGTGTGCACCCTCGGCGGGTGGAACGAGGAAGAGCACCGTTACATACATGGCATCCCGGTTTTGATCGCATGGCGTGACCGCTCCTTCCAGATTATGTCAGACAGAAAACGAGCCGACCCCTACTCCTGATGGCAGCAGATGTCCATCGCTACAAATTGCCAGCAAACGATGTGTGAATATCGGTTCGCCGTAGGCCGGATTACGGTCTGCGACAGCAGGGCAGGAGTGCACATGCTCGAATCGCTTGAAGCGCTTGGCCTCGACGCCATCACCGAGACGGTCTACCGCCGCCTTCTCGCCAATCCGAATTGGGGTGTGGCCGATATCGCCGATCATCTGCATATCCGAGAATCCGATGTCCGGCAGGCCCTGGATCGTCTCGCCGACCTCTCGCTGCTGGACTGGGACGCCGCCACGCCCGGGCATGTGCTCGTCGCGAGCCCTGATGGCGGCCTGGCGGCGTTGCTGGACCACTTTCAGGACGACCTGGTGAAACGCCAGCGGCGCATCGCCGAGGCCAACGCCGCCATCGCCTCGATCACCGCCATGTATCGTGACCGGGACCGCCCGGACGGCATCTTCGAACTCCTGCAGACCACCTCGTCGGTCCGTACGAGACTGGCGGAACTGGCCGACCGGGCCCGCCTGGAGCGTCTCCTTCTGCTGGCCGGGGAGCCGATGGCCGTCGCGATGCTCGAGTCGGTCTGCTCCCGCGGCGCCTTTCGCCATGGCGTCGCCACCCGCGCGGTGTACCAGGCCGGCGCCCAGCCCGATCCGGACCTGATGGCACAGGCCCAGCGGCTGATGCTGGAAGGCGGCCAGGCACGCACCGCCCCGGTCGTACCGATGACATTGATGGTGATAGACCGGGAAGTCGCCTTCCTGCCACATGACCCGCACGACGGCGGCCGGGGCTTGATCCAGGTGCACAGCACCGGCATCGCCGTCGCCCTCGTCGCGCTCTTCGACCAGCTGTGGGCGTCGGCGACATGTCCGGCAGAGGCGCATCCGGCCGGCCTCACGCCGGTGGAACGCGAGCTGCTGCGGTTGCTCGCCCAGGGATTCACCGACCAGCGCGCCGCCAACGCCCTGGCGCTCTCGCTGCGTACCGTCCGGCGGCTGATGAGCAACCTGCAGACCCAACTCGGCGCCCGCAGCCGCTTCCAGGCCGGAGCCGCCGCGATGCGCCGGGGATGGGTATGAGCGAGCCGGACGGGGTTGTGAGCCACTGTTGAACTGCGCCGGGGCCGCGTGCGTAAACCCTTTCGGAATGGCTCGGAGCTCTGTTTCCGTACGAGAGGTATCGCACTCGTGACCCTGACCGGAGCAGGTCCGACTCGGGTTGACCGTCCCGGCAGTCATCCCGAGGGCGGCGGTCACGAGGAGCGGGGGTGGAACAGCTCGGTCATCCTGGTGACGCTCGGGTTGCCGCTGCTTGTCGTTTTGCAGGCGCCGATCCGCCGGGCGTTGTCCGCGCCGGGGGTGGAGAGCTGGATGACGGTGTTCATCGCGGTGACCATCCAAGCGGTTCCGTTTCTGGTCTTCGGAGTACTGCTGTCGGCCGCCATCGCGGTGTTCGTCCCGCCGTCGTTCTTCGCTCGCGCGCTGCCCCGCCGGCCCGCTCTGGCGGTGCCGGTGGCCGGGATGGCCGGGGTGGTGCTGCCCGGCTGTGAGTGCGCCTCGGTGCCGGTGGCCGGGGCCTTGGTACGCCGCGGCGTCACCCCCGCCGCGGCGTTGGCGTTCCTGTTGTCCGCCCCGGCGATCAACCCGATCGTGCTCACCGCCACCGCCGTGGCCTTTCCCCGTGATCCGCAGATGGTCCTCGCCCGGTTCGCGGCGAGCCTGCTGGTGGCATGCATGATGGGCTGGTTGTGGCAACGGCTGGGCCGCCACGACTGGATGCGCCCACCGGCCCGCCCGTCACTGGAGGGCCTCGGCAAGGTGGCGGCCTTCTTCGGATCGGTACGCCACGATGTGATGCACGCCGGCGGTCTCCTGGTCATCGGCGCGATGGCCGCGGCCACCCTCAACACCGTGGTACCGGCGGGCTGGCTGCGCACCGCGGCGCATAACCCGCTGGTGGCGGTCCTCACGCTGTCGATCCTGGCGGTGCTGCTGTCGATCTGCTCGGAGGCCGACGCGTTCGTGGCCGCGTCCCTGTCCCAGTTCTCGCTCACCGCCCGGCTGGCCTTCCTTGTGGTCGGGCCGATGATCGACCTGAAGCTGTTCGCCATGCAGGCCGCGACGTTCGGCCGTTCCTTCGCACTCCGGTTCGGCCCCGCCACCTTCGCCCTGGCCGTCCTGGTGTCGGTCCCGGTCGCGGCGGTCCTGCTGTGAACCGGGAAGCGCAGGCCGCCGTCATGTTCCTGCTCGGCGGAGGGCTGGTGCGCGCCGGCTCCACCGACCTGTTCCTGCGCTACGTCAAGCCCGGTTCGCGACCGCTACTGCTGGCCGCCGGCATCATTCTGATCTCGACCGCGATCGTCAGCATCTACTACGAATGGCGACG
>Ga0308173_10000766_pt1 | contig 14568 bp, 13 predicted proteins | sample PhyPR1_FD_203716 | JGI IMG/M metagenome (GOLD analysis project Ga0308173, IMG submission 203716) | Soil microbial communities from UC Gill Tract Community Farm, Albany, California, United States - DLSLS.P.R1 | ecosystem: Environmental > Terrestrial > Soil > Agricultural land | place: USA...
TTGACGATAAGGCGTTACTACCCTGGAGATACTCCCCTTTCTCCAGGGTTTTTTTATGCTTGCCGTGCGTCATCCGCGGCATCTGACCCCGGCTGCGCATCTTCGGGCTCCGGCACATTCAATCCCAGCAGGCTTTCAATACGCTCGGTCGCTTCTTCAAGGCCAGTGCGCTTGAGCGCCGAAAACAGCTGAACCGTAAACGGGTAAGGGCTGCCGTCCTCCATTACGTAACTGGCCAGTATCGTGCGCGCCTGTCGCAGGGCATTGACGGCATCGTTGCGGTTGAGCTTGTCAGCCTTTGTCAGAATACAATGGATCGGCTTGCCGGTCGGCGCAAACCACTCCACCATTTGTATATCAAGATCCGTAAACGGGCGGCGCGAATCGATGATCAGCACCAGCCCGGCCAGTTGTTCGCGTCGCTGCACATAATCGCCTAGCAATTTCTGCCAATGCAGCTTGGCGTCCCCGGAGACTTCGGCATAACCATAGCCCGGCAGGTCAACCAGCAGGCCGCGGATTTCATTGACCCGCGTTTCATCCTTGCGGTGCTGGCCGACGTGGGCGCCGCCGATCGAAAAATAATTGATGTGCTGCGTGCGCCCCGGCGTCTTGGATGCAAAAGCCAGCTTTTTCTGGTTGCACAATACATTGATGGCCGTGGACTTGCCGGCGTTGGAGCGGCCGGCAAACGCAACCTCCGGGACCTGTGTTCTGGGCAGATCGCGAAGATGATTAACGGTGGTGAAGAAACGTGCCTGCCAGAGTTGGGACATGGAGTTGTACAGAAATTACTACTGGGAAGGCGACAAGCCGGAAAGCTATTGTACAATAAGGGGTTAATGCTGTCGCGCCCACGGTCCGGTTGCTTTGCATGCAGCATCGACGACAGTGCAGAATTTAAAAACAAGTCTCAGGGTGTCTGAATGAATCGTGCGTTTCTACCATTTGCAAAATCCTTGTTTGTAGCATTGCTGGCGGTTTCTTCAGTCGCTGGCGCAGCAGAAGAAACCAAAGCCGTCAAAGCGGATCCTGCAAAGGGCGAAACGATCTACACCAATGGCGATGCCAGCCGCAACGTTCCGGCATGTGTGGCCTGTCATGGCGCCGCAGGCAATTCCACCATCGTTCAGAACCCTAAGCTGGCAGCTCAGCACGATGCTTATGTTTACAAGCAGCTGTCCAACTTCAAGACGCCTGAACGCAATAATCCCGTGATGACGCCGATCGCCAAGGCGCTGTCCGAGGAGGAAATGCGCAATGTTGCGGCCTGGCTGGACAAGCAGGCGCCCAAACCGGGCGCGGCCAAGAACAGGAACACCATCGACCTCGGCAAGAAGATTTATCGTGGCGGCATTGCAGAGAAAAATGTGCCTGCATGCGCAAGTTGTCATGGCCCGAACGGCGCCGGCATTCCAGCCCAGTTTGCCCGCCTGGCAGGTCAGCATCAGGAATACACGGCGGCCCAGTTGACAGCATTCCGCGCCGGCACGCGCAAGAACAGCCCGCAAATGACCACCATTGCGAGCCGGCTTTCGGATGAGGAAATTGCTGCGGTGTCAGACTATATCGCCGGCCTGAAGTAGCAAGCAGAACAACAAGAATCGAATGACGGGGCGGCCGAGGCTGCCCCTTTTTGCTTTTCGCAGAGCCTGTTTGCATGAGTGCAAACAAATGGAAATGAGCATAGGCAAATGAACACCAATACCGCAGGCATACAACTGAAAACCGAGCGCCGGGCGCTGGCTGGCAGCGTCGAACTGCTTTCGTCCATGCGCTTTGCCATCAGCCTGCTGTCGGTGCTGGCAATCGCTTCCATCATCGGCACCGTGCTCAAGCAGAACGAGCCCATGCCCAACTATGTCAACCAGTTCGGCCCGTTCTGGTTCGATGTGTTCGACAAGCTCCATCTGTATTCCGTATATTCGGCCTGGTGGTTTCTGCTGATCCTGGCCTTCCTGGTGATATCGACTTCGCTATGCATCGTCCGCAATGCGCCGCGCATGCTGAGCGATATGCGCAGTTGGCGCGAAAACGTGCGCGAGCAGTCGCTGCGCAACTTCCATCACAAGGCCGAATGGCATGCGCAGCAGGGCGAGGCGGAACTGGTCCGGCAGTCGGCCGAGCGGATTGCAGCGCATGGCTACAAGCTCAAGGTGGTGCAGAAAGAGCATGCGACGCTGATCACTGCCAGGCGCGGCGCGGCCAATAAGTGGGGCTATATCTTTGCCCACACCGCGATCGTGATTATCTGCATCGGCGGCCTGCTCGATTCCGACCTGCCAATCCGCTTCCAGGAATGGATATATGGCAAGACTCCTTTCGCCGGGAATGGCGTCATCGCCGAGATTCCGGCACAGCACAGGCTGGGGCTCGCCAACCCGACTTTCCGTGGCAATACGCTGATTCCGGAGGGCGCCAGCAGCAGCACTGCCATTATCCCGCGCCAGAACGGCGTGCTGATCCAGGACCTGCCATTCACGATCAAGCTCAACCGCTTCATCATCGACTTCTACTCGACCGGCATGCCCAAGCTGTTCGCCAGCGAAGTGCAGGTCACCGATCATGAAACCGGAAAGACTTTCCCGGCGACCATCAAGGTCAACCAGCCGCTGATCTACAAGGGGCTGGCGGTGTACCAGTCCAGTTTCGAGGATGGCGGCTCGAAACTGAAGCTGAAAGGCTATCCGATGACTGGCGCAAGCAGCGGCAGCTTCAGCATGGCGGGCGAAGTGGGCGGATCAACCCCGCTGCGTGGTGGCCAGCAGGGCGATTACACTGTCGAGTGGTCTGGCTTCCGGCCATTCAACGTGGAAAATATGGCTCAGAGCGGCCAGGACTTGCGCGCTGTTACCAAGGCCAAGAGCCTGTCGGAGGACCTGGAGCAACGCCTGGGCTCGGCTGGCAAAGGCATCAATGCCAAGGACCTGAAGAACGTCGGCCCAAGCGTGCAATACAAGCTGCGCGACAAGACCGGCCAGGCACGGGAGTTCAACAATTACATGCAGCCCATCCTTGCCGAAGGAGCCTATGTTTTCCTGTCCGGCGTGCGGGACAATCCGAATGAACCGTTCCGTTACCTGCGCATTCCAGCCGATGACAATGACTCGGTCGAGGAATGGATGCGTCTGCGCGCGGCCATCCAGAACCCGGCGCTGCGCGCCCAGGCCGCGCAGCGCTACGCCCAGCGTGCGATGCCAGGCGGAAGCGAAGCTGTCCGCAAACAGCTGACCGAATCGGCGCAAAGAGGCATGGATATCTTTGCCGGCAATGACAAGGAGTCCGGCTATGTTGCCGTCGCCCGTTTCCTGGAGCGGGTTCCGCAGGCGGAACAGGAAAAAGCGGCCGATATTTTCATGAAAATACTGAACGGCAGCTTGTGGGAATTGTGGCAGATCGCGCGTGAGAAGGATGGCTTGCAGCCGGTGGAAGCGGATGATAAGCATGCCCATTTCCTGCAACTTGCCACCAATGCCTATGCTGATGCATTTTTTTATGGCGCGCCGGTCTATCTCAACTTGACCTCGTTCGAAGAGATCAAGGCCTCGGTGCTGCAGGTTACCCGTTCGCCTGGCAAGAACGTGGTTTATATCGGCTGCCTGTTCCTGGTGCTGGGCGTCTTTGCCATGCTCTATATCCGGGAACGCCGGGTCTGGGTCTGGATCAAATCAGGCAGTGGCGGCGGGGCGCATGCGCTGATGGCAATGAGCACGCAGCGCCGCTCGCTGGATTTCGACAAGGAATACGAGGCGCTCAAGGCCGGGCTGCTGCACGGCCAGGCGGGCTAGTAATCAACAGGCGGTAGAGTCCATCCACTATACTTGCTGGATGCAGGCAGGAACACTGCATGAATGTGGCGCCGCGAGGCGGGCCAACCGGAGAATACGCATGGAACTCACTCAACAAGGCACAGCGGTTTATACACAGCCGCCGGGGTTTTTTCGGCGCCTGAGCATCATAGACTGGCTGTATGCGCTGGCACTGGCGGCCGGTGCCCTGTTCGCGCTGAACCGCTACGGCGGCTACATGGACTATTACGAAAAAGCGGTGCTGGTGCTGGCCGTTCCCACCTTTGCCTGGCTGGGATGGAAGTGGAAATCGGTGCGCTGGCTGCTGGCGCTGCTGGCGCTGCTGGCGCTGTGGGCGGTCTGGCTGTATGCCGGTTCGCTGGACATGGCGAACAAGAAGTTTTTCCTCAAATACATGCTGTCGAGCCAGTCGGCCATCCTGTGGATGAGCATGCTGTTCTTCCTTTCCACCTTGTTTTACTGGGGCGGCCTGCTTGCCCGTTCTAATGTAGGCAGCGCGATTGGCAGCAAGCTGTGCTGGGCGGCGGTGGTGCTGGGCTTTACCGGCATGCTGGTGCGCTGGTACGAGTCCTACCTGGTCGGGGCCGATGTCGGCCATATCCCGGTATCGAACCTGTACGAAGTCTTCATCCTGTTCTGCATGATTACCGCGCTGTTCTACCTGTACTACGAACAGCGCTATGCGACCCGGCAGCTGGGGCCGTTTGTGACCCTGGTCATCTCTGCCGCTGTCGGCTTCCTGCTCTGGTACACGGTCAGCCGCGACGCCGCGGAAATCCAGCCGCTGGTGCCGGCGCTGCAAAGCTGGTGGATGAAAATTCATGTGCCGGCCAACTTCATTGGCTATGGCACGTTTTCGCTGGCCGCCATGGTGGGCGTGGCCTATCTTTGCAAGTCGCACGGCATCCTGGCCGACCGGCTGCCGGCGCTGGAGCTGCTGGACGATGTGATGTACAAGGCCATTGCCGTCGGATTTGCCTTCTTCACTATCGCCACCATCCTTGGCGGGCTGTGGGCAGCGGAAGCCTGGGGTGGTTACTGGTCCTGGGACCCGAAGGAAACCTGGGCGCTGATTGTCTGGCTCAACTATGCGGCCTGGCTGCACATGCGGCTGATGAAGGGCTTGCGCGGCCAGCTCGCCGCCTGGTGGGCCTTGATTGGCTTGCTGGTGACGACCTTCGCTTTCCTCGGCGTCAACATGTTCCTGTCCGGCCTGCATTCGTACGGACAGCTCTGACCCGGTTTTCATCCGATCCCTGAGCCGGGGCGTGCAGCATGCGCCCCGGTTTTGGTGTACTGTTCTTTAATATAAGAGCAGACCCTGGAGTGAAATCATGCTGATCAAACGCAGTCCCAACGGCATCGATTTGCCATATTCCTCCGAGATTACGCCACGCGAACTGTTTGAATCGCGCCGTCATTTCATACGCCAACTGGCGGTCGGCTCCATTGCCGGTGGGGCGCTGCTGGAGATGGCGGCGCGCGAGGCCTTCGCGCAGACGGGGCAGAAACTGACGGCCAAGCCCAATGCTGGCTATGTCGTGATGGACAAGCCGACCGCCTTCAAAGACGCCAGCACCTACAACAACTTTTACGAATTCGGCACTGACAAGAGCGATCCCGCGCGCAATGCCGGCACGCTCAAGACCCGTCCCTGGACCGTCGCCATCGAAGGCGAAGTCAAGAAACCGATGATGCTGGATATCGACAGCCTGCTGAAGCTCGCGCCGCTGGAGGAGCGGGTCTACCGCCTGCGCTGCGTGGAAGGCTGGTCCATGGTTGTGCCATGGATAGGCTATTCACTGTCGGAACTCATCAGGAAAGTCGAGCCGACCGGAAATGCCAAATATGTTGAGTTCACGACCCTGGCCGACAAGAAGCAGATGCCCGGCCTGTCCAGCCGGGTGCTGCAGTGGCCTTACGTCGAAGGCTTGCGCATGGACGAGGCGAACCATCCGCTGGCGCTGCTGGCAGTGGGCATGTATGGCGAAGTGCTGCCTAACCAAAACGGTGCGCCGGTGCGGGTCGTGGTGCCATGGAAGTATGGCTTCAAGTCGGCCAAATCCATTGTCAAGATACGCTTCACCAAGGATCAGCCGAAAACAGCGTGGAACCTGGCGGCGCCGTCTGAATACGGCTTCTATTCCAACGTGAACCCGGACGTGGACCATCCGCGCTGGTCGCAGGCAAGCGAGCGCCGCATAGGCGAGGACGGCCTGTTCGCAAGGAAGCGCAAGACCCTGATGTTCAACGGCTATAGCGATGTGGCCGGGATGTATGCCGGCATGGACCTGAAGAAGTTCTTTTAATGCCAGCCGCTCTTGCCACTCTGGACGCGGCACAGTTGAAGCGCCTGAAGGCGCTGCTTTTCCTGGCCGCCTTGCTGCCCTTTGCGCGCCTGGTCATATTCGCCTTCACCGATCGGCTGGGCGCCAATCCGGTCGAATTCATTACGCGCAGCACCGGTGACTGGACCTTGTATTTTCTCTGCATTACCCTGACCGTCACGCCGCTGCGCCGGCTGTCCGGCTGGAACTGGCTGATCCGGCTGCGCCGCATGTTCGGGCTGTTCGCTTTCTTTTATGCGAGTCTGCATTTCATGACCTTCCTGTGGTTCGATCATTTCTTCGATGTTTCGGAAATGCTCAAGGACGTGGTCAAGCGGCCATTCATCACGGTTGGCTTTGCCGATTTCCTGCTGCTGATCCCGTTGGCTGCCACCAGCACCAACGCCATGATCAAGCGGCTGGGCGGCAAGCGCTGGCAGTGGCTGCACCGGCTGATCTACCTGATTGCGCCGCTGGGCATATTGCACTTTTGGTGGATGAAAGCCGGCAAGAACGATTTCGCACAACCGATACTGTTCGGTCTGATCGTCGCTGCGCTATTGATGATGCGGGTGTACTGGCGCTTTGCGCAAGGGCAGCGCGCGTCGGGCGTGGCCCGTCCCGCGCCTTCAGGGCAGTAGCGATTCCAGCGCGAACAGCTCAGCCGGATTTTCCCGCTTGCGCACCAAGTGCACTTCGGCACCATCGACCATTACTTCCGCAGCGCGGCCGCGGGTATTGTAGTTCGATGCCATCGTCATGCCATAAGCGCCCGCCGACATGATGGCCAGCAGGTCGCCGCTCTCGATCGCCAGCGCGCGGGAGCGCGCCAGCCAGTCCCCCGATTCGCATACCGGGCCCACCACGTCGTAGATTTTGGCATCCTGGATGCGCTGCGTGACTTGCTTCACGCCATGCCAGGCTTCATACATGGCTGGCCGCATCAGGTCGTTCATCGCGGCATCGACCACCGCGAAATTCTTGCTTGCGCCATGTTTCAGGTATTGCACTTCGGTCAGCAGGACACCGGCATTGCCGACAATGGAGCGGCCCGGTTCGAACAGGACCTTGATCGGCGCACCCTGGTATTTCTCGTCGCGCCAGGCATTGACGCGGGTAAACAGTCGGCCCAGGTAATCGCCGACTGCGACCGGTTGTTCCTCATTGTAGGTAATGCCCAGCCCGCCGCCGATGTCCAGATGATGCAGTGGCATGCCAAGCGCCGCCAACTGGTCGACCAGTTCGATCACCTTGTCCAGCGCTTCCAGCAAGGGCGCATCGTCAAGGAGTTGCGAGCCGATATGGCAGTCGATGCCAATCACGTCCAGGTGTTCCAGTTGCGCCGCTGCGCGGTAGGTCGACAGCGTGTCTTCATATGCTACCCCGAACTTGTTTTCCTTTAGTCCGGTGGAAATGTAAGGATGGGTCTTGGCGTCCACATTCGGATTGACGCGCAGCGATACCCGGGCCTTCTTCCCGAGTTCGCCGGCGACTTCATCAAGCCTGTGCAGTTCAGGGATGGACTCGACGTTGAAGCACAGGATGTCATGGCCGAGCGCCAGGCGCATTTCTTCACGCGACTTGCCAACCCCGGAAAAGATCACTTTGCGCGGATCGCCGCCGGCGGCAATCACCCGTAGCAATTCCCCGCCCGACACGATGTCGAAACCGGAGCCCATGGACGCCAGCAGGTTAAGCACGGCGAGGTTGGAATTGGACTTTACCGAATAACACACCAGCGCGGCGTCCTTGCCACGCGCATGTTGCTTGCAGGCGCGCGCGTAAGCGGAGAAATTCTCCACCAGCGCGGCTTTGGAATAGACATAGGTGGGTGTGCCAAAACGGCTGGCAATCTGTTTCAGGGGCACGGCTTCAGCGCAAAACTCGCCGTCGCGATAGGAAAAATGCGGCATGGTGGAGGAAAAAATTATTGGAGAACGGGCTGCGGCGGCGTCGACGTTGCGGGCAGCGGCGGCGGCGCGGCCGCCGGGGTTGACTGCCTTGGCGCAGGTTTGACCGGCATGTACAGCGGCCCGGTCTGGCCACAGCCAGCCAGCATCAAAGCCAGCGCAATGACGCTTGATCGAGGCAGGTGAAACGGGGAGTTCACGATTAGAATCACGGGTGAATAAACTTACCGGAGTGTAGCATGACGGATTCAGAATTCCTGGCCCTGGCGGAGGCGACGCTGGACAATATAGAAAGCGCGCTTGAGCAGGTGGCTGACGATACCGACGTCGACATCGAGTGCAGCCGCAGCGGCAATGTGCTGGAAATCGAGTTTGCCGACAATGGCTCTAAAATTATTGTGAACAGCCAAGCGCCGATGAAGGAAATGTGGATTGCGGCGCGTTCCGGCGGCTTTCACTACCGGCGTGAGCAGGACCGTTGGGTCAATACACGCGACGGCACGGAATTTTATGCCGCGCTGTCGCGCATGGTCACTGAACAGGCTGGCATCCCGCTGGTGCTGAAGGATGCCGGCTGAGGTGCTTCAGAACAGTTCGTTCTTGACTTCGTCGCGTGTCTTGTCAGCTTCGGGTGAAGCTTCGCCAGGCGGACGGTCCGCCACGCCGAGTGAGCGTACTCCGGTGCCCGGCGGATATTCCGCGTAATAATAGTCATTGTTGGCCTGGATCAGGCCCTCCGGCATGATGCGTTCATCCACCGGAATCGTCTTCAGCGCTTTCTGCATATAGCCTATCCAGATAGGCAAGGCCAGGCCGCCGCCGGTTTCCTTGTTGCCCAGGTTGCGCGGCTGGTCAAAGCCTATCCAGGCCACACCGACCAGCTTGGACTGGTAACCTGCGAACCAGGCGTCGATGGAGTCATTGGTGGTGCCTGTCTTGCCGGCGATGTCCGGACGCTTCAGTACCAGCGCCTTGGTCGCGGTGCCGTATTTCACGACATCCTTCAGCATGCTGTCCATGACGAACGAATTGCGGGCATCGATTACGCGGTTCGCTTCCACCCCGGCCTTGTCAGGCTGCACCTGGGACAGCACGTTGCCGGCGGAATCAGTGATCTTGGAAATCAGGTATGGGTTGACCTTGTAGCCGCCATTGGCGAAAACCGCATAAGCGCCCGCCATCTGCAGCGGGGTGACCGCGCCCGAACCCAGCGCCAGTGTCAGGTAGGCCGGGTTCTTGTCCGCATCAAAGCCAAAGCGGGTTGCATATTCCTGGCCGTACTTGGCGCCTATCCGGTTCAGGATACGGATCGACACCATGTTCTTGGACTTGGTCAGACCCTTGCGCATGGTCATCGGACCATCGTATTTGCCGTCGTAGTTCTTCGGCTCCCATGCCTGGCCGCCGGTCTGCCCGGCATCGAAAGTGATAGGGGAGTCGTTGATCAGCGTGGACGGCGACAATCCTTTTTCCAGCGAAGCGGAATAGATGAAGGGCTTGAAAGACGATCCCGGCTGGCGCCATGCCTGGGTCACATGATTGAACTTGTTGCGGCTGAAGTCGAAACCGCCGATCAAGGCGCGGATTGCGCCGTCTTCAGTGCTGGCCGACACGAATGCTGATTCCACTTCCGGCATTTGCGTGATGCTCCAGGTCTTGCCCTCCTGGACCACGCGTATGATCGCGCCGCGCTTCACCCGGCGATTGGGCGGCGCCTTGTCGCTCAACAGGTTGCTGGCAAAAGCAAGGCCCGGACCGGTGATGGTGATTTCCTCGCCGGAGGCAAGCACCGCCCGCAGACTCTTGGGGTTGGCCTCCAGCACCACGGCGGCAACCAGGTCATCGCTGTCCGGATGGTCGGCCAGCTCTGTCTCGATTGCGTCCTCCGCTTCCTCGCGCGCGGCAGGAATGTCCATATAGCCTTCCGGCCCGCGATAGCCATGCCGCTTTTCATAGTCCATCACGCCGCGTCGCAGAGCGATATAGGCAGCGTCCTGATCAGCCTTTGTAATGGTGGTGAAGACATTCAGGCCACGGGTATATGTTTCTTCTCGGAACTGATCGTAAACCATCTGCCGCGTCATTTCGGCAACGTATTCGGCATGGATACCGAATTCACTGGTTTCCGACTTGATCTTCAATTCTTCCGATTTGGCAGCCGCATATTCGTCATCAGTGATGTAGCCAAGATCGTGCATGCGCTGCAGGATATATTGCTGGCGCGCCTTTGCCCGCTTCGGGTTGACCACGGGATTGTTTGCGGATGGCGCCTTGGGCAAGCCGGCCAACATGGCGGCTTCGGCCAAGGTAATGTCCGACAGCTTTTTCCCGAAGTAGACCTGTGCCGCCGACGCGAAACCATAAGCGCGCTGGCCTAGATAAATCTGATTCATGTAGACCTCGAGAATCTGGTCCTTGCTCAGATTCTGTTCAATCTTCCATGCCAGCAGCGCCTCATACAACTTTCGCTTCAGGGTTTGCTCGCTGGACAGAAAGAAATTGCGTGCGACTTGCTGCGTGATCGTTGACGCGCCCTGGCGGGCGCCGCCGGACAGGTTATGGATTGCGGCGCGCAGGATGCCGAAATAATCCACGCCGCCATGCTCATAAAAGCGGTCATCCTCGATCGCCAGCACGGCTTTTTTCATTACATCCGGGATTTCCTTGAAGCGCACGACGTTGCGGCGCTCCTCACCGAATTCCCCAATCATGACGTTGTCCGCTGTAAATATGCGCAACGGGATCTTTGGACGGTAATCAGTAAGTGAGTTCAGTTCGGGAAGATTGGGATAGGCCATTGCGAGCATAAAGCCTACCAACAAGATGCCGATAACCGTAAAGCCGGCCATTAATCCAAGTGCGCCAAGCATGAGGCGCGCAAACAGGTTCATGCGCCGCTTGGGCTGCGGCGAAGACGCCCTTTGGGGGGGATTGCCTGAGGAATTAGGAGGGTTCATGCGGGGGAGAAGGAAGAAATGCGGAAGGGACCTAAAGTCTGTGCATTATACGGCAGCTTACCCAGGCAGGCGTTTACAGGGCGTAAATCCCTTTTTTCACAGAATACCCAAGCCTTCCGTGGGGTTTTGGCAACGGAGATTAGTGTTACTCTACGGAAATTGCTTTACATCCAGAGAATCTTATTGCTACGATTTGCCGACACCTGCGCATAGTCTAAATACCGGTATTTAAAGGATTTTTTAGGATGTTTGCGCTTGCGGAAAAAATTAGACAAGCGCACGGATCACGCGTTCGCACGGAAAAAATATTTTCGGAAGGAAACGCTCTTGGCTATGGACTTCAGTTCTTTATCACATAAAAAAAACGCACCTCTGATCGGGCTGGATATCAGCACGTCGGGCGTCAAACTCGTGGAGCTGTCCGAAGCTGGCAAAGGCATGTTGCGGCTGGAGCGGTACGCCAGCGAGCCCCTGTCGCGCGGCGCAGTGGCGGACGGCAATATTGAAGATATTGAGCAGGTATCGGAAGCGGTGCGCCGCGTCTGGAAGAAGAGCGGGACGCGCGCCAAGCTGGTTGCCGTAAGCCTTCCGCCAGCGTCGGTGATTACCAAGAAAATCGTGTTGCCGGGCGGCCTGTCTGAAGATGAACTGGAACTGCAGGTCGAAAACGAAGCCAGTCAGTACATTCCTTTTGCGCTTGAGGAAGTGAGTCTGGATTTCGATGTCATTGGTCCGCTGCAAAACTCGCCGGACGATGTGGAAGTGCTGCTGGCGGCGTCGCGCAAGGAAAAAGTGGAAGACCGGGTGGCAGTGGTGGAATCGGCCGGCCTCAAGCCCAAGGTCATGGATGTCGACTCCTACGCCGCGCGCGCAGCGCTTGACCGGGTGATGCGCCTGCTGCCGCAAGGCGGCCAGGGGCAGATAGTCGCCCTGTTCCAGATAGGCTCTCAGGTTACCCATATTTCCGTATTGCTGGATGGCCAGCCGTTGTATGAGCGTGAGCAGCCATTTGGCGGCAACCAGCTTACGCAGGACATAGTCCGTGCTTACGGCATGAGCCTGGAAGAAGCTGAAAACAGCAAGCGCGCCGGCACTCTGCCGGAAAGTTTTGAGCGCGAGCTGCTCGCTCCCTTCCTGGAAAGTGCCGCGCTGGAAGTCAGCCGGGCAATCCAGTTCTTTTTCACATCGACTCCATATACCCGCATCGACCAGATTTACCTGGCTGGCGGTTGTGCCAGCATGCCTGGCTTGGTTGATATCGTCGCCAGCCGTACCAAGGTTTCCACCGCTGTGATTAGCCCTTTCCAGGGAATGCAACTGGGCGCGTCAATTCGCGAGAAGCAGTTGCGCGCGGAAGCCCCGGCCTATCTTGTCGCCTGTGGACTGGCAATGCGGAGGTTTGACTAATGGTCAGGATCAATCTGCTTCCGCACAGGGAAGCCCGGCGCAAGGAACGCAAAGCCGCTTTTGTCGCAATGCTCATTGCCTCGGTTTTTGCCGGCGGCCTAGTGGTGCTGCTGGTTGGCGGCGTAATTGCCACGCGTATTGCGGATCAAAATGAGCGCAATGCCTTCATCAAGGACGAGAATGCCAAGCTCGATGTCCAAATCAAGGAAATTGCGACGCTGAAGCAGGAAATCGAGGCGCTCAAAGCGCGTCAGCAGGCCGTTGAAGATCTGCAGAGCGACCGCAATCAGCCGGTCTACCTGATGGATGAACTGGTAAAGCAAGTGCCGGAAGGCATTTATCTGCGTTCGTTCAAGCAGTCCGGGCAGCGGGTGACGCTCAACGGTTATGCCCAGTCGAACGAGCGCGTATCCGAACTGCTGCGCAATCTGGGCAATGCATCGCCTTGGCTGGAACGACCGGAACTGGTGGAAATCCGCGCCGCGACCGTGGGCCAGGGCAAGGATATGCGCAAGGTCTTTGATTTCACAGTCAATGTCGGTATCAAGCGGCCCCGCGACGCGGACGCCGTACCGGTAGCCTTGGGCGGCCCAGGTCTGGCCAAACATCCCTGACATAGGAGACGCGACATGGCAAGCATAAAAAATCTGGATCTTGGCGCGCAATTCCAAAACCTTAGCGGGCGTCATCCTGGGCTATGGCCGCTTTTGCCGCGCGTGCTGTGCGGGGCCGGCGTATTGCTCGCGGTGCTGGGGCTAGGTTGGTTTTTCTACTGGGATGGTCAGCTGGAAGAGCTGGCGCAGGGCAAGCAGGAAGAGCAGCGCCTGCGTGACGCATACAAAAGCAAGATACAGCAGGCAGTCAATCTGGAAGCGCTGCGCAAGCAGAAAGAGCAGGTAGGCGAGTATGTTGCGACACTTGAGAAGCAGCTTCCAAGCAAGGCTGAAATGGATGCTCTTCTATCGGATATCAATCAGGCCGGCCTCGGGCGCGGACTGCAGTTCGAACTGTTCAAGCCCGGCCAGGTAATCGTGAAGGATTACTACGCTGAACTGCCTATCGATATCAAAATTGCCGGCAATTATCACGATGTCGGCGCATTTACCAGCGACATCGCCAACCTGCCCCGCATCGTAACGCTGAATAATCTGAACCTTGTTGCCGGCAAGGATGGTTCACTGACTATGGATGCGGTTGCCAAGACCTTCCGCTATCTCGACAAGGAAGAATTGGCGGCGCAGCGCAAGGCGGAGGCGGATGCCAAGAAGGGAGCGAAGAAATGATGCCATCCCGGATGGGGCGGGCACTGTTGTGCTGCTTGTTGCCAGCAATGCTGGCCGCATGCGGCGACGGTGGCATATCCGAAATCAGACAGTGGATGAATGAAACCCGGCGCCAGGCCAGGGTTGTAGTTCCTAAACTTGCGGAGCCAAAAAAGTTCACGCCTTTTACTTATAGCGGCAAGGACGCGATTGATCCATACAGTCCTAAAAAGTTTCTCGACGCAACGGACAGGCGAGCCGGTCCGGGTAGCCTGAAGCCTGATCTGGAGCGTCGGCGGGAGGCGCTGGAGTCTTATCCGCTGGATAACCTGAGAATGGTTGGCACCATGCAAAAACAGGGCGCCACCTTTGCGTTGGTGCAGGCTGAGCACACCATATTTCAGGCCAGGGTCGGCAATTACATTGGCCAGAACCTTGGCCAGATCACCAAGATCACCGACGGTGAAGTGCAACTCAAGGAAATCGTACAAGACGCGTCCGGCGAGTGGGTCGAGCGTCCTGCCAAGTTAGAGCTGCAGGAGAATAAAAAATGATGAATCTTAACTATCGTGCCCTGTGGCAAGCCTGTGCTGTCGTTTGTATTGGCAGCGCCTGCAATATCAGCCATGCGGTGGAGAACTCGATCGAGTCCATCAGCGCAAACCAGCAGGGCTCCAACGTCATTGTAAAAGTTTCAATGAAGAGCCCGGTGCAAAAGCCGCCAATTGGATTTTCAGTTACCAACCCGGCCCGAATTGCCTTGGATTTTGCGGACACTGGCAACAGTGTCGGCTCGTCTATGCAGGAAATCGGCATTGGTGATGTGCGCAGCGTCAATATCGTGCAGGCCGGCGAACGTTCCAGGCTGGTGTTCAACATGAACCGGCCTCTGAATT
>Ga0308173_10000767_pt1 | contig 14564 bp, 10 predicted proteins | sample PhyPR1_FD_203716 | JGI IMG/M metagenome (GOLD analysis project Ga0308173, IMG submission 203716) | Soil microbial communities from UC Gill Tract Community Farm, Albany, California, United States - DLSLS.P.R1 | ecosystem: Environmental > Terrestrial > Soil > Agricultural land | place: USA...
CCTGCGCAGCAGGAACTCGATCTGCGCGTTGGTGGAGCGCAGTTCGTCCCCCGCCCACCGGGCGAGCGCCTCGTAGACGAGCGGGTCGAGCCGCAGCAGCACCTGCTTGCGCGGCTTGGCGGACGCGGACCCGGACGTCGACGTGGACCCGGACGTCGACGTGGGCGTGGGCGTGGAGCCGGACGTCGGCGTCGCGGCGGCCGGCTCCGGCTGCCGCGGCTGCCGCGCCGCCCCCCGCGGATGTGCCGCGGGATGTCCCGTGTCCTCCGAGGACGCGCTCACTGGTACAGCGACCCCGTGTTCAGTACCGGCTGCGGCGCCCGGTCCCCGCACAGCACCACCATCAGGTTCGACACCATCGCCGCCTTCCGCTCCTCGTCCAGCTCCACGATGCCCTGCTCGGCGATGCGGGCGAGCGCCGCCTCGACCATGCCGACCGCCCCGTCCACGATCTGCCGCCGGGCGGCCACGACCGCGCCCGCCTGCTGCCGTTGCAGCATCGCGGAGGCGATCTCGGGAGCGTACGCGAGGTGGGTGAAGCGGGACTCGACGATCCGTACCCCGGCCGCCGCCACGCGCGCGTGCAGTTCGACGGCGAGCTTCTCGGTGATCTCCTCGGCGTTGCCGCGCAGCGAGAGGCCGCCCTCGTCGTGGGCGTCGTAGGGGTACTCGATGGCGATGTGGCGGACGGCCGCCTCGGTCTGCGTGGCGACGAAGTCCACGTAGTTGTCCACCTCGAAGGAGGCCTGGGCGGTGTCGCGGACCTTCCAGACCACGACCGCGGCCAGTTCGATCGGGTTGCCGTAGGCGTCGTTGACCTTCAGGACGGCCGTCTCGTGGTTGCGCACCCGGGTGGAGATCCTGCGCCTGGAGGTGAAGGGATTGACCCAGCGCAGGCCGTCGTCCCGGATCGTCCCCCGGTACCGGCCGAACAGCTGGACCACCCGGGCCTCGCCCGGCGCGACCATGTTGAGCCCGCGCATGGCGACGACCGCCGAGAGGCCGATCAGGAGGCCGAGGACGATGAGCACCGCCTTGGCCCCGGCCGAGGTGAGTGCGGCGGCGGTCGCGAGCAGGCCGACGGCGATCAGCAGCCCCACCAGGCCGAGCAGCAGCGCGAGCCCGCCGCCGATGCTGTGGGCGGGGAACTCGCGCACGGCGGGTGCGGGCATCTCGGGAACGTCGGGCGCGCCGGCCGGGGGAGCGGTCGGTCCAGGTGTGGTCGCTCCGGACCCTGACGGTTCGTGTGCGGACATGGGTGGGCCCCCGTAGTTCGAAGTGCGCGGAGGGCGATGCCGCCCCCCGCGGTGCTATCCAAGTGATATCCCTTTATCCCTCTGCGCAACCCTTCGGCCGTGCGCGCCGTCGATTTCTTCGGACGGGTGCTGATTGTCACGTCCGTTTAGGCACGGTAGGGCGGCTTTTGCCGCCCTGGCGTCACATCGTGCGGTGTTAGCTTTCAAAGCTGACTTGTGCGACGACCTGCGTGACCGACGAGAGCGAAGCGGAGCGGATCTACTCATGGGACGAGCGGAAGAGAGACGAGCGCGGCAGCGCGGCGGCCGCCGCGCGGCTCCCCCCAACCGCTCGGAGCAGGTCCGTGAGGCCGTGTCGCCGTCCGCGGCGGAGGCCGGCGCCGACTCGGCGGCGGGTCAGGGCCGTGCGGCGGCGCGCCGTGCCGCCAAGGGCCGGGGCAAGCGCGGCGGGGCCGCCAAGAACGCCGGGAAGGGCCGCATACGCCGCCTGTTCACCTGGAAGAAGGTGCTCGGCACGATCCTCGGGGTGTGCCTGCTCGGCATCGGCGCCTTCGTCGTGATGTACATGATGATCCAGATCCCCGAGGGGAACGCCGCCGCCAAGCTCCAGAGCAACATCTACAAGTACAGCGACGGCTCGATACTCACCCGCAAGGGAGAGATCAACCGCGAGGAGGTGGACCTCTCCGAGGTCCCGAAGCAGGTCCAGAAGACGTTCGTCGCCGCCGAGAACAAGACCTTCTACAACGACTCCGGCGTCGACCTCAAGGGCACCGCCCGCGGTCTGCTCAACACCGTCTCCGGCAAGGGCGCGCAGGGTGGTTCGACCATCACCCAGCAGTACGTCAAGAACTACTACCTGACGCAGCAGCAGACGGTCACCCGCAAGTTCAAGGAACTGGTCATCTCCCTGAAGCTGGACCGGGAGAAGTCCAAGGACTACATCCTCGCCGGCTACATCAACACCAGTTACTACGGCCGCGGCGCGTACGGCATCCAGGCCGCCGCGCAGGCGTACTACAACGTCGACGCCAAGGACCTGAACGTCCAGCAGGGCGCCTATCTCGCCGCACTGCTCCAGGCGCCGAGCCAGTACGACTGGGCGGTCGCGACGGACACCGGGAAGAAGCTGGTCAAGGCCCGCTGGAACTACGTCCTGGACAACATGGTCGAGCAGGGCTGGCTGGACAAGTCCGAGCGCGCCGGCCTGACGTTCCCGACGCCCGAGGACCCCAAGGCCGCCCCCGGCATGGAGGGGCAGACCGGCTACCTGGTGAACCTCGCCAACGCGCAGCTCGAGAAGCAGATCATGAAGGAGCAGAACCTCACCCAGTCCGAGGCGGCGGCGAAGGTCGAGAACCAGGGCTGGACCATCACCCTGAACATCGACAAGAAGAAGCAGGCCGAGCTGGAGAAGTCGGTCAAGTCCCAGCTCACCAGCAAGCTGGACGGGAAGAAGCGCAAGGTCGACGCCGACGTGCAGGCCGGCGCGGTGTCCGTCGACCCGAAGACCGGCAAGGTCCTCGCCCTGTACGGCGGCATCGACTACGTCAAGCACTTCACCGACAACGCGACGCGCACGGACTACCAGCCCGCCTCCACCTTCAAGCCGGTCATCCTGGCCGCCGCCCTGGACCAGGGCGCGAAGACCCAGGACGGCAAGGACATCAACTCCAACACGATCTACGACGGCACCAGCAAACGTCCGGTCGTGGGCAGCGACATCGGCTTCGCCCCGGAGAACGAGGACGACCACGACTACGGCGACATCACCGTGCAGACGGCGATGAACCAGTCCGTCAACTCGGTCTTCGCGCAGATGGGTGTCGACGTCGGCATGGACAACGTGCTGAAGACGGCGGGCGACCTGGGCATGGACACCGAGGGCCTGAAGGCGGTGCCCGCGCAGACCCTGGGTTCGATGGGCGCGAGCCCGCTGGAGATGGCAGGCGTCTACGCGACCCTCGACAACCACGGCAAGAAGGTCACCCCCTCGATCCTCAAGTCCGTCGATCACAAGGACCAGGTGGTCGACCTGCCGGACCCGATCGGCGGCCAGGTCGTCAGCAAGGTGGCGGCCGACACGGTCACCTCGGTGCTGACCGGCGTGGTCGACGACGGCACGGCCCGCACCTCCGTGCGCGACAACCCCAAGCGCGACGGCCAGCAGGTGGCCGGCAAGACGGGTACCTCCGACAACAACAAGTCGGCCTGGTTCACCGGCTACACGCCCGGCCTGGTCACCTCGGTCGGACTGTTCGGCGAGAGCGCCAAGAACCACAGCCAGGTGGCGATGTACGGGGCGGGCGGCCTGCCGCGCGTCAACGGCGGCGGCTACCCGGCGCAGATCTGGGCGACGTACATGTTCGACGCGATCGGCAAGGTCACCAAGTTCGACCTGGACACCAAGGAGGGCGCGGCGGTCCAGAAGTCCAACTCGCCGACGATGAGCGACACGCCCTCCCACACCCCGTCGAAGACGGCGTCGAGCAAGCCGCCGGAGTCGAAGTCCCCGGACGCGACCACAAGCTCCCCGGCCAAGGGCGACGAGGAGACCTCCAAGCCGCCCGTCACGAGCTCGCCCCCCGCCAGCCCCAGCAACACGGCGTCGGGCGACGGCGGGGGCGGGGACGACGAGGGCAATCTGTTCGGGGAGTGAACGACGACGGCTGGGCCGGCGCCCGCCGGTTCGCCGCGCCCGCCGGTTTCCCGCACCTCCGTCAGGGGTGTGGGAAACCGGCGGGCGGAGCCCCACCAGGTGGCGGTGGCGCGTGCCTCAGGGCGTGGGCGCGGTGAGGTACCGCTGGATCGTGGGTCCGAGCCAGTCCACGATCTCCTCGCGGCCGAGCGCCACGCTCGCCGGGAACCGCAGCACGTAGCGCGTCAGCGCGAGCCCCAGCACGGCCGAGGCGCACAGGGCCGCCCGGGTGGCCGCCTGTTCCGGCTCCGGGCCCACCCGGCGGGCCAGCGGGATCAACTGGTCGCGCAGCACGACCTGCATGCGCTCGGCGGCGGCCGCGTCGGTGGCGCCGACCCGCATCAGCGCGGTGAACTCCCCGTTCTCCTCCCACAGGGTGAGGAAGTGGCGCACCAGAGTGCGGCCCATGTCCTCGCGCGAGTCGAAGGTCAGACCGGGCAGCCCGGGGTCGATCGCGACGGCCGCCGCGAACAGGCCGGCCTTGTTGCCGTAGTAGCGCATCACCATCGACGGGTCGATCCGCGCGTCGCGCGCGATGGCCCGGATGGTCGCCTTCTCGTAGCCGTCCGAGGCGAACCGCTCGCGGGCCGCGGCGAGGATCGTGGCACGGGTGGCGTCGGAACGCCGTGCGGCCTGCTGGTTCTCCGTGGTGCCGGTCATGCCGACCAACTTAGGCCAACGCGTGTTGACAGTCCAGGGCGGACGGCGCCGCCCCGGCCGCGGCGCCCGACGCACGGCCCGCCGCGGCCGGTCACCCCGGGTTCACGGTCACCCCCGGTTCAGTTCGAACCAGACGACCTTCCCCGTGCTGAGCCGCGTCGCTCCCCACCTCCGCGCCAGCCGGTTGACGAGGTACAGCCCGCGGCCGCCCTCGTCCGTGGCGCGCGCCTGCCGCAGTCGCGGGAGCTGCGGCACATCGTCGCCCACCTCGCACCGCAGCACGTCCGTGCGCAGCAGACGCAGGGTGATCGGCCGCGACGCGTACCGCACCGCGTTGGTGACGACCTCGCTGACCAGCAGCTCCACCGAGTCGGTCATTTCCTCGAGGCCCCACCGGGACAGGGCGCGCCGGGCCAGCCGGCGGGCACGGCCCGGCGCGGAGTCCTCGGGCTCCAGGAACCAGTACGCGACGTCGCTCGGCGCGATCCCGTCGAAGCGGGCGGCGAGCAGCGCGATGTCGTCGTCCCGGTCGCCCGGGCCGAGCATGTCGAGCACCTCGTCGCACAGCGCCTCCAGCGGCGGCGGGTGGTCGACGCCGGTGAGCTGCGCGGTCGAGGCGAGCTTCTCGCGGAGCTGCTCGATGCCGGTCCACACGTCCCGCAGCCGCGACTCCACCAGTCCGTCGGTGTAGAGCAGCAGCGTGGCGCCGGCGGGCGCGTCCAGCTCGACGGCCTCGAAGTCGACGCCGCCCACGCCGATCGGGGCGCCCGCGGGCACCCGCAGCACCTCCGCCCGGCCGCCCAGGTGCAGCAGCACCGGCGGCGGATGGCCGGCGTTGGCGACGGTGATGCGGTGCGCGACCGGGTCGTAGACCGCGTACAGGCAGGTCGCCATGCGGTCGGTGCCGAGCCGCTGGGCCTGCTCGTCGAGGTGGTGCAGCACCTCCTGCGGCGGCAGGTCGAGCCCGGCGAGGGTCTGCGCGGTGGTGCGGAGCTGGCCCATGATCGCGGCGGAGGTCATGGAGTGGCCCATGACGTCGCCGACGACGAGGGCGACCCGGCTGCCGGGCAGCGGGATCGCGTCGTACCAGTCGCCGCCCACCCGCGCGGTCTCCGCCGCCGGCAGATAGCGCGAGGCCAGCCGGACGCCGGTGCAGCGCGGCAGGTGCTCGGGGAGCATCGTGCGCTGCAGCTCGTCCGCGATGTAGGCCTCGCGGCCGTAGAGGACGGCCTTGTCGATGCCGAGCGCGCTGTGCGTGGCGAGCTGCGCGGCGACCAGCAGGTCGTCCGCCTCGAAGGCGGGGCGCTCGGGCCGGCGCAGGAACAGCGCCGCGCCGATCACCCGGCGGCGGCCGCGCAGCGGGGCGAGGATCGCGTGCTGCCCGGGCGGGACGGGGAGGTCCTCGCCGAGGAGTTCGGGCAGCGCGGCCGCGGCGCCGGGGGCGTCGGCGAACACCGGGCGCACCCCGCGCAGCACCTCGGCCAGCGCACCGCCGGGCCGCACCTCGCACAGGTCGTTGGTGCGCGCGGTCAGCCCCGAGCTCTCCGGCGCGGGCACCGGCAGGATGCCGTCCTCCACGTCCCGCTGCTGCGGGATGCGGTCGGTGCGGCGCAGCCGCAGCAGCAGCGGACCGGTGGGCCGCTCGTCGCCGACCGGCAGGGGGTCGCGCAGATAGACGAGGATCGCGTCGGAGAACGTCGGCACGGTGGCCCGGCACAGTCCCATGACGATCTCGTCGAGGTCGATGCCACGGGCGATCCGGCGGGTCGCGGCGCCGACGAAGCGCAGCCGGTCGCCGTCCCGGCGCATCGGCATCGGGCCGTGCGGCGGCGCGGACCGCCCCGTGCGGCGCTCCAGGCCGGCGGACGGGGCGGGGGTCGTCCGCTCCTGCGCGCCGCCGGCCGGCTGCACCGGGACGGAGCCCGGCGCGGGGCGCGGGCGGTGCGGGCCGGGCTCCTCGGCGGCCGGCTGGGAGTGCTCGGCCCCGTCGCCGTCGCCCACCGGCAGCGGCGTGCCGGACGGAGTGGACCGGCCGCTCTGCCCGCCGGCCGAGGCCTGCGGCACCGGAGCCGCGGGAGCCGCGGGAGCCGTGGGCGTTGCGGGGGCCGCGGGGAGGGGATCGCCCTCCACGAGCGGACCCGGCACGGCGGAAACGGCCGGAGAGGCAGGGGAGGCGGGCGAGCCGGGGGAGGCGGGGAGACGAGGAAGCGCCCCGGCGGGGTCCGCGGGGCCGACGCCCGGCTGGGGCGCGGGGACGGCACCCGGCTGGGGCCGTTCATGGGATGTGGGCTGCTCCGTCACGCGTGTCGAATCCGTCCGTCAGGGGCTGGGCGCCGCGCGTGCAGTTCGTGCCGCGCCATTCCGGATACCCGCGACACCGGGTCGCGGAACAGGGCTCCCGCGTGCTCAGGGGGCGTTCTCGCCACGCCGCCGCGCGGCCTGGCCGCGCCGCGGCCGGTCCGTTCCTCGTACCCCTCGCTCACGGTCTGCCGCCCCTCGGTGACGTTGTGTCAGGCCCGGCGCCCGCCGCGGGTGTTGCCGTGGTGCGCCCTTGCGGAGGACGATCCTACGGTTGGCCCCAGGGGGCGCCACAAGGGTCTCATGCGACCGTGTGTACGGACATACGGTGCCGGGCACGAGGTGCGGGCCGGTGTGCGGGCCGGTGCGAGCCGCGCCCATGCGAGCCGCGCCCATGCGCGCCGCGCCCGCGCGAGCCGCGCCCATGCGCGCCGCGCCCGCGCGAGCCGCCCTCACCGGGCCGCCGGGGCGGGCGTACCGTCCCAGTCGTCCGGCAGCGCCGGCACGGGCCGGCCGGGGTCCGGGCGCCAGTTCTCCCACCCGTCCGCGAACGGTGTGCCCCACGCCCGCACCACCTCCAGCGCCGCCCGGCCGGCCTCCCGCACCCGGGCGGCGCCCGCCGCGTCGAGCAGGCCGTCGCGCCGGGCCTGCGCGAACTCGTCCTCGTCGCGCCACTCCCAGCTGCGGTCCGGGTAGACGCAGAGGTCCAGGAAGTGGTCCTCGGAGTCCACACCTCCGGACCAGCGGGTCAGCGGCTCCTCCAGGTTGACGTACCAGTTCTTGAACCGCCAGCCCGGCTCCCAGAACAGCCACACCGACCAGGGCTCGCCCGGGCGGGCCAGCTTGAGGACGCCGGTGCCGAACCAGCGGTCGCGGTGCGTGGTGCGGGGCGTGGTGTACCGGGTGGCCAGGGGCTCCCGGTGGACGGGGCTGCCGTCGGCGAGGGCCGGCCTGACGCACTCGGTGCCGGGCGCCAGCCAGACGGCGAGCAGTTCCTCGTCGTCCCGGACGACGGTGACGGGGCGGGCGATGTGAATGCGCGGGCCGGCGTTCTCGCGGTACCGCCACAGGATGGGGGTGCCGGGTTCCCAGTGGGGCACCCGGGCGCCCCGTTCCTTCGGCCTCACGGCTCCCATGTCCTTCGCCATGCGGAAATAGTAGGGGCGGGGGTGGGAGAGGGCGGACGGGGCACCGCGGAGCGCGCCGACAGGACGGGTGACGCGCGCGCTCGCGAGGCGGGTGCCCGCTTTCAGGGGGCGGGCGCCGCGTGCACTCTCAGGGGCGGGTCATGCGGAGGACGTCGAGTGCCTCGTCCAGTTGCTCCGCGGTCAGCAGCCCCCGCTCCACGTAGCCGCCCTCCTCCACGACCTCCCGGATCGTCCGCCGCTCGGCCAGGGACTTCTTCGCCACCTTCGCCGCCTCCTCGTACCCGAGGTACTTGTTCAGCGGCGTCACCACCGACGGCGACGACTCCGCGTACTCCCGCGCCCGTTCGCGGTGCGCGACGATCCCGTCCACCGTGCGGTCCGCCAGCAGCCGGGACACGTTCGCCAGCAGCCGCACCGACTCCAGCACGTTCTTCGCGATGACCGGCAGCATCACGTTCAGCTCGAAGTTGCCGGCGGCGCCGGCCGCCGCCACCGTCGCGTCGTTGCCCGTCACCTGTGCCGCCACCATCAGCACGGCCTCGGGGATGACCGGGTTCACCTTCCCCGGCATGATCGACGATCCCGGCTGCAGATCCGGCAGGCTGATCTCGGCCAGCCCGGTGCGCGGCCCGGAGGACATCCACCGCAGATCGTTGGCGATCTTCGTCAGACCCACCGCGACGGTCCGTAGCTGCCCGCTCATCTCCACGACGCCGTCCCGCGCGCCCTGTGCCTCGAAGTGGTTGCGTGCCTCGGTCAGCGGCAGCCCGGTGGCCCGGGCGACCTCGGCGATCACGGCGGCGGAGAAGCCGGGCGGGGTGTTGATGCCGGTGCCGACCGCCGTGCCGCCCAGCGGCAGCTCGGCGAGCCGGGGGAGCGAGGCGGTCAGCCGCTCGACCCCGTACCGCACCTGCGCCGCGTAGCCGCCGAACTCCTGGCCGAGCGTGACCGGCGTGGCGTCCATCAGATGCGTACGCCCGGACTTCACCACGTCCGCGAACTCCTCCGCCTTGCGCTCCAGCGAGGCGGCCAGGTGTTCGAGGGCGGGGATCAGGTCCCGGGTCACGGCGGCGGTGGCCGCGATGTGCAGGGAGGAGGGGAAGACGTCGTTGGACGACTGCGAGGCGTTCACGTGGTCGTTGGGGTGGACGTCCCGGCCCAGCCGCTCGGTGGCGAGGGTGGCGATGACCTCGTTGGTGTTCATGTTCGACGAGGTGCCGGAACCGGTCTGGAACACGTCGACCGGGAAGTGGTCGTCCCAGCGCCCCTCGGCGACCTCGGCGGCCGCGTCCGCGATCGCCTCCGCGATGTCCTTGTCGATCACCCCGAGCTCCGCGTTCACCTTGGCCGCGGCGCCCTTGACGCGGGCCAGCGCCTCGATGTGGGCGCGCTCGATGCGCTGCCCGGAGACGGGGAAGTTCTCCACGGCCCGCTGGGTCTGCGCCCGCCATTTCGCCCGGGCGGGCACACGGACCTCGCCCATGGAGTCGTGCTCGATGCGGTAGTCCTGAGTGTCGCCGTCGTCGTCAGTGATGTGCGTCGTCGTCATCGTCGTCGTACCTCCGGGAGCGTGAGCGTGCGAAGGACGCGGCGGTATTCCCGCGCCGCGCCGTCCGCCCTGCGCTTTCCGTCTTCCCGGGCGCGGCGGCTACGACGACTTCAGCGACTTCGCCATCTCGGCCAGCCGGGTGAACGAGGCGGTGCCCGTCACCAGCGTCGTCGAACCCTTGTCCTTGGACACGAGCGCGTCGTAGCGGCCGCCGGTGTAGTGCCGCCAGGTGCGGCCGCCGATCTCCTGGGTGGTCTTCGTGGCCTCGGAGCCCTGGCTCGCCTCGTCGATGAACGTGGCCGCCTTCTGAGTCGACTGCTCGATCGCCACGTATTGACCCTTCGGATCCTGGAAACCCAGATGCCAGTGGTCGAAGGAGGCGCCGTCGAAACGGACCGAGGTGGCCTTCCAGCTGTCGGGCAGCCCGTCGGGCGCGGCGACGGGATAGGCGGCCGCGCGCCGGGCGGTGACGAGTTCCACGTCGTAGCTCACCCGCTTGACGTCGGGGGCCGAGTCGTCGTGCGGGAGGAAGAGGTAGATGACTCCTGCCATCAGCCCGATGAGGGCCAGGGAGAGGATCATGTCCCGGACCGTCTTCTGCTTGCCGTTCGTACCAGCCACGTCCCTATCGTCGCAGGTACCCGGGTCCGCTCATCCGTGGGGCCCCCTGCTCATTCTGCCCACTCGGGGATACAGTCGGGCTCATACCCTCATCCGGCCGTCGCCGTATCAGAAAGGTGCGCTCCGATGACCGAGAACCACCACCATCTGCCGTCCGAGCTCGAGGTCCCCTCCGAGGCCCCCGACCGCAACCTCGCCCTGGAACTGGTCCGCGTCACCGAGGCCGCCGCGATGGCCGCGGGCCGCTGGGTCGGCCGCGGCGAGAAGAACGGAGCCGACGGGGCGGCCGTGCGTGCGATGCGCACCCTCGTCTCGACCGTCTCGATGAACGGCGTCGTCGTCATCGGCGAAGGCGAGAAGGACGAGGCCCCGATGCTCTTCAACGGGGAGCACGTCGGCGACGGGACCGGCCCCGAGTGCGACATCGCCGTCGACCCGATCGACGGCACCACGCTGACCGCCGGGGGCATGCCGAACGCCATCGCGGTGCTCGCCGCCGCCGACCGCGGCACGATGTTCGACCCGTCCGCCGTCTTCTACATGGACAAACTGGTCACCGGCCCCGAGGCCGCCGACTACGTCGACATCGACGCGCCCGTGCACGTCAACATCCGCCGGGTCGCCAAGGCGAAGAACTCCACCCCCGAGGACGTCACCGTCGTCATCCTCGACCGGCCGCGCCACACGGACCTGATCCGGGAGGTGCGGGCCACCGGCGCCCGCATCAAGCTGATCTCCGACGGCGACGTGGCCGGCTCCATCCTCGCGCTGCGCGAGGGCACCGGCATCGACCTGCTGCTGGGCGTGGGCGGCACCCCCGAGGGCATCATCTCCGCGTGCGCGGTGAAGTGCCTGGGCGGCACCATCCAGGGCAAGCTCTGGCCCAAGGACGACGCCGAACGGCAGCGGGCCCTGGACGCCGGGCACGACCTGGACCGGGTCCTGACCACCGACGACCTGGTCTCCGGCGAGAACGTCTTCTTCGTCGCCACGGGAATCACCGACGGCGAACTCCTGCGCGGGGTGCGCTACCGCTCGGAGACGGCGACGACGGACTCCATCGTGATGCGGTCGAAGTCCGGGACGGTGCGGCGGATCGACTCGGTCCACCGCCTCAGCAAGCTCCGGGCGTACTCCACGGTCGACTTCGACCGCGGGATGTAGGGGCGGGGGCGGGGCGCGCCCTTCACGGCTCCCCTTCGCGGGCAGCCGCGCGGGGTCCCGCCGGCAGGGGTGTCCCGCCGGCGGGGGTGTCCCGATGTCGGGGGCGTCCCGTTCGTCCGGAGCGCGGGGTGTCCCGCCGGCAGGGGCGTCCCGATGTCGGGGGCGTCCCGTTCGTCCGGTCGTCCCGTTGGTCCGGTCGACTGGGTGGTCCGGTCGGCCGGTCCTATCCCGCCGCCGCTATCGTCGCGCCCGCCGCCTTCTTCAGCTCCACGTCCCGGCGCCGCCGCCGCGCCAGCACCACGCGCCGTTCCGCGGCGGTCAGCCCGCCCCACACCCCGTACGGCTCCGGCTGCATCAGCGCGTGCTCCCGACACTCCACCATCACCGGGCATCGCGCGCAGACCCGCTTCGCCGCCTCCTCGCGCGACAGCCGTGCCGCGGTCGGCTCCTTGGACGGCGCGAAGAACAGTCCCGCCTCGTCGCGCCGGCACACGGCCTCCGTGTGCCACGGGGCGTCCTGGTCCCGGTCCCGCCCGGGCCCGCGCTGGGACGGAACTGCGGCGACCTGCAGAGACGAATGCGGCGATTGCAGCACGGTCTACTCCTGACGACGGCTTCGCGAGCGAGAGACGATGCAGCAAGCCTTACCCGCTGTGCGGGGCCCTAAGCGTGGCGTACCGACTCCCGGGCAGCCTTCCGTGGCGCTTCCCGGCCGCCGTCCGGTTCACAGCCCCATGCGCCGCCGCATCTTCCGGTCGGCCTGCTCCAGCTTGCGGTTCACCTTGCGTTCCCACTGGCCGGCCGACTTGCGGTCCACGCTCCGCGAGACCCGCTCCGACACCCGCTCCAGGATGTCCGCGACCAGCCGTCCCTTCCGGGGCGTCGCCTCGACGTTGCCCAGCACCGCCCAGCCGTCCACGAAGACCATCGGCGCCTGGGGGTCGCCCGAGTCCAGCGGGCTGACCTCGAAGTTGCCCAGCACACCGCCGCCCGTGCCGCGCATCGACACGTTCTCCGGGACGCGCACCTGCACATCGCCGAAGACGGATATCGCCTTCACCACGATCTGCTGGTACTCGAACAGCGCCTCGCTCAGGTCGATCTCGACGCTGCCGAAGATCGCGTACGCGTGGATGCGCCGCCCTGCCCGCCAACGGCCCCTGCGCACCGCGCTGCTGAACACCGCGACCACGTTCTCGTCGGCCTCCGCCGGTATCGCGGCGGAGGGGCGGTTCGGCGGCGGGGCGGTCTGCGAGCCGGACGGGCGGGAGCCGTGCGCGGCGGGCAGGTCCCGTACGAAGGCGTCGAGTTCGCCGACCGTCTTGGCACGGAGCACCCCCTCGACTCGCTCGGCGTGCTCGTCCGCGGTGAGCCGCCCCTCGGACAGGGCGTCGCGGAGCATGTCGGCGATGCGGTCCCGGTCGGCGTCCGAGCAGCGCAGCTCGGTCGGCGGCAGGGGCCGGTCGCCGGCGGGGGAGTCGGGCCGGGCGTCGGTCGGGGCGGGGCTCTTCTTCAGGTCCACGGCAGCAGAGTACCGAAACGCGATAGATCGCGACTACCCCTTGTCGAGGTCTGTGGAAAACCGTCCGCGGAGACCGTCCGCCCGGAAGTGAGCCCTACCTCACCCTCACGCTCCCTCCGGCAGGTCCTACGCTGGTGGACGCTGCCGACGAGAGGCTGGCCGCCGTCGCCGAGAAAGCCCGCGACGCGTCATGTCGAGTGAGGAATGGGCGAGAATGCCTGAGTTCGCGTACACCGATCTGCTCCCCATGGGAGAGGACACCACCCCCTACCGGCTGGTGACCTCCGAGGGTGTCTCCACCTTCGAGGCCGACGGGCGAACCTTCCTCAAGGTCGAGCCCGAGGCCCTGCGCACGCTCGCGGAGACGGCCATCCACGACATCCAGCACTACCTGCGCCCGGCCCACCTCGCCCAGCTCCGCCGGATCATCGACGACCCCGAGGCGTCCGCCAACGACAAGTTCGTCGCCCTGGACCTGCTGAAGAACGCCAACATCGCCGCCGCCGGCGTGCTCCCCATGTGCCAGGACACCGGCACCGCGATCGTCATGGGCAAGCGCGGCCAGCACGTGCTCACCGAGGGCGGCGACGAGGAGGCCCTGTCCCGGGGCATCTACGACGCCTACCACAACCTCAACCTGCGCTACTCGCAGATGGCTCCGCTCACCATGTGGGAGGAGAAGAACACCGGCTCCAACCTCCCCGCCCAGATCGAGCTGTACGCGACCGACGGTGGCGCCTACAAGTTCCTCTTCATGGCCAAGGGCGGCGGCAGCGCCAACAAGTCGTTCCTCTACCAGGAGACCAAGGCGGTCCTCAACGAGGGCTCCATGATGAAGTTCCTGGAGGAGAAGATCCGTTCGCTCGGTACGGCCGCCTGCCCGCCGTACCACCTGGCGATCGTCGTCGGCGGCACGAGCGCCGAGTTCGCCCTGAAGACCGCCAAGTACGCCTCCGCGCACTACCTCGACGAGATCCCCGCCGAGGGCTCCCCGCTCGGCCACGGCTTCCGCGACAAGGAGCTGGAGGAGAAGGTCTTCGAGCTGACGCAGAAGATCGGCATCGGCGCGCAGTTCGGCGGCAAGTACTTCTGCCACGACGTCCGCGTGGTCCGGCTGCCCCGGCACGGCGCCTCCTGCCCCGTCGCCATCGCCGTCTCCTGCTCCGCCGACCGCCAGGCCGTCGCGAAGATCACCGCCGAGGGCGTCTTCCTGGAGCAGCTGGAGACCGACCCGGCGCGCTTCCTGCCGGACACCACCGACGCGCACCTGGAGGAGTCCGGCGACGTCGTGAAGATCGACCTCAACCAGCCGATGGACGCGATCCTCGCCGAGCTGACCAAGTACCCGGTCAAGACCCGGCTCTCGCTGTCCGGCCCGCTGGTCGTGGCCCGCGACATCGCCCACGCCAAGATCAAGGAGCGGCTGGACGCGGGCGAGGAGATGCCGCAGTACCTCAAGGACCACCCGGTCTACTACGCCGGCCCGGCCAAGACCCCCGAGGGCTACGCCTCCGGTTCCTTCGGCCCGACCACGGCCGGCCGCATGGACTCCTACGTCGAGCAGTTCCAGGCGGCGGGCGGCTCGAAGGTGATGCTCGCCAAGGGCAACCGCAGCAAGCAGGTCACCGACGCGTGCGACGCGCACGGC
>Ga0308173_10000769_pt1 | contig 14563 bp, 14 predicted proteins | sample PhyPR1_FD_203716 | JGI IMG/M metagenome (GOLD analysis project Ga0308173, IMG submission 203716) | Soil microbial communities from UC Gill Tract Community Farm, Albany, California, United States - DLSLS.P.R1 | ecosystem: Environmental > Terrestrial > Soil > Agricultural land | place: USA...
AGCGAGTCCTACCAGCTGGTTCTGGCGAGATGGTTCGCGGTCTTGACGCTTTGGCTCGTACCGATTTCAACCGCGGGCGTCAATCTCGGCTCGGGCGCGTTCGCGCTGATGGCCTTGACGTCGCCGGAAGTCTGGCGGCGCGCAGGCTCGCTGCGATTGCGCTCGCCTGCGGGCTTCACCGCGCTCGTCCTGTTCGTCGCGCTGACGCTGAGCGTCTCGTACAGCGCGTCGGGACTGCACGAGGCGTCCGACTTCCTGATGAAGTACCGCAAGCTCCTGTTCATTCCCCTGCTGTATCTCGTCTTCGCCGGCGACGACGCATCTGCCTGGGCGTCGATGGCGGTGTGGGGCCTGTTCGCGGCGCTCGGCGTTACGATGCTGCTGACCTACACGAACTACTTCGGCTGGACCGCATGGGGACCGATGCACGGCCCGGACGTGCTGACGAAGCCGTGGGTCTTCAAGGATCACATATCCGGCGGATTGATGATGGCGTTTCTCGTCTGCCTGTCATTCTCGCTCGCCAAGGCGACGAAGCGCGCAGCCGGCAGCAAGGCGCTCTATGTCGTCGCGCTGCTCGCGATGGTCAACGTGCTCTTCGTGCTGCAGGGACGCACGGGGCAAGTCGTCGCGATCGCCTACATCGCGATTTACCTCGTCATACACGCAACTCAGTTCCGCCGATACGACAAGCGGACGCGCTGGCTCGCTCTCCTCGGCACGGTGACGGTGTGTGCGTGCGTCGCCACGTTCGTGCTCTATTCGAAGCACTCGCGCCTCGCGGACACCGGGCAGGAAATCACGCAGTTCGAAACGCAGAACAAGACGACGTCGATGGGCGTGCGGCTCGAGTTCTATCGGCGCAGCATCGAACTGATATCTCAAAGGCCGATTGCCGGCTTTGGCGTGGGAAGCGTGCGCAGCGAGTTCGAGCGGCTCGCCAGCACGCAATCGGGCGCGCGCGCAACCATGGCGAGCAATCCGCACAACGAGTTCTTCCTGATGGGCGTACAGCTCGGGCTGATCGGCGTCGCGTTGTTCGTATGGTTTCTCGTGACAGTCGGCAAGGAGTGTCAGCGTCTCATCGAGCCCGCGCGGGGCATCGCGAACGGTTATCTCTTCGCGTTCGTGGTCGGGTGTCTTGCCAATTCGCTGCTGCTCAACTTCACCGAGGGGAACCTGTTTGTTTTTCTGATCGGGATTCTGATTGCGGCTGCGCCCAGGCGCGATGGTGCGGTAGAGCGGTTGCGGTGAAACGGGGCGTTCATCGGCCCCGCATGTTCACATCAATACAATGTCGTACTGCTCCTGACTGAGATTCGACTCGACCTGCAACGAAACCGGTTTCCCGATGAAATCCATCAGCATCGCTAAATGCTGAGATTCTTCCTCGAGAAATAAGTCGATGACCTGCTGCGAAGCCACCACGCGAAACTCGCGGGGGTTGAACTGCCGCGATTCGCGCATGATTTCGCGCAGCACGTCGTAGCACACGGTCCGCGGCGTCTTCACCTGCCCCTTGCCCTGGCAAGTCGGGCAGGGCTCGCACAGCACATGCGCCAGCGACTCCCGCGTGCGCTTGCGCGTCATCTCGACGAGCCCCAGTTGCGAGAAGCCATTCACCGTCACGCGCGTGCGATCGCGGGACAGCGCCTTTTTGAGTTCCCCCAGCACCTGATCGCGATGCTCGACATTCTCCATGTCGATGAAATCGATGATGATGATCCCGCCGAGATTTCTCAGGCGCAGTTGCCGCGCGATGGTGTGGGCGGCTTCCAGATTCGTCTTGAAAATCGTGTCATCGAAGTTGCGCGCGCCGACATAACCGCCCGTGTTCACGTCGATGGTCGTCATCGCTTCTGTCTGGTCGATCATCAGATAGCCGCCCGACTTCAGGTCGACGCGCCGCGACAGCGCGCGCTGAATCTCGGCTTCGATGTTGTAGAGATCGAAGAGCGGCCGCTCGCCGGTGTAGTGATGCACACGCGACGCAACGGCGGGCGTGAACTCGGCGGCGAAATCCGCGAGCATCTGATAGGTCTCGCGCGAATCCACCTGAATGCGCGTGGTTTCATCGTTGACGAAGTCGCGCAACACGCGCTGCGCAAGATTCAGATCCTGGTAGAGCAGCGAGGTCGGCGGCACGCGCTGCGCCTGCGCCACGATGGTCGCCCACGTCTTGCGCAGATAGGCGACATCGGCGGCGAGTTCTTCACTCGTCGCGTCTTCCGCAATGGTGCGCACGATATAGCCGCCTTTCTCGTCCGCGGGCAGCACGGCGGTTAGCCGGGCGCGCACCGCCTCGCGTTCCACCTCGCTTTCGATCTTCTGCGAGATGCCGATATGCGGCTCCTGCGGCAGATACACGAGCGTGCGTCCCGCGATACTGACCTGCGTAGACAGCCGCGCGCCCTTGGTGCCGATCGGATCCTTCACGACCTGCACCATCAGCGCTTGCCCTTCGAACACGATCTTCTCGATAGGCACATGCGCGCCCGATCCATGCGCCTCGCCCGCGATACGCGGATGCCAGATATCGGCGACATGAAGAAACGCGGCGCGCTCGAGCCCGATGTCGATGAACGCGGACTGCATGCCCGGCAGGACGCGCACGACCTTGCCCAGATACACGTTGCCGACGCGGCCGCGCGAAAGCGTGCGCTCGACGTGAAGTTCCTGAACGGCGCCTTGCTGAACCAGTGCGACGCGGCTTTCCTGCGGTGTGACGTTGATCAGGATTTCTTCGTTCATGGCCTGTTTAGAATTCGACGCGCGCCACGCGCAAGAGTGCTGCGGTTTCGAAAAGGGGCAGACCCATGATACCCGAATAGGACCCCTCGATTCGCTCGATGAACGCCGCCGCGCGGCCCTGTATGCCGTATGCGCCCGCCTTGCCGAGCGGCTCTCCGGTCGCGGCGTAGCGTTGCAGCGTAGCACGGTCGACGGCGGCGAAGCGCACGCCCGAACGCGACACCGCCACTTCCAGCAACGTCCCTTCGGTATCCACGACGGCGAGCGCGGTCAGCACTTCATGCTCGCGGCCAGCGAGGCGTTCGAGCATCGCAACCGCGTCGTCCTCATGCAAGGGCTTGCCGAGAATGAGGCCGTCGATGGTGACGGTCGTATCGGCGACGAGGATCGGGGCGGGCGCATGTCCACCGGCGACGAGCCGCGCGCGCGCCGCGTTCGCCTTCAGCGCGCACACACGTACGACATACGCATCGGCGGCTTCCCCCGGAAGCTCTGCTTCGAGCGCTTCGGCGTCTTCATCGGGGCGGGGCAGGAGGAGTTCGTACTGCACGCCCAGTTGCCGCAGCAACTCCTGACGGCGCGGGCTTTGCGAGGCGAGGTAAACGAAGGGATGAGTGGACATCAGGGACAGGTCTCGAAGAAGTGCGCGCGGTCGAACGGCACGAATCGTCGACACTGGCCGGATAGCCGCGGAGAGAGGCTCAGCTCACGCGCGATGATAGGGATGATTCTGCGTGATGCTCCACGCACGGTAAAGCTGTTCGGCCAGCAGCACGCGGACCATGCCATGAGGCAGCGTCAGGCTGGAGATGCGCAGCATCAACTCGGCGCGCGACTTCACTTCGGGCGCAAGCCCGTCGGCACCGCCGATCACGAACGCGACATCGCGCCCGTCCTGCTGCCAGCCGGGCAGGGCGTTCGCGAGTTGCATCGTGGTCCAGTCGCGGCCGCGTTCATCGAGTGCAATGACGCGCGCGTTCTTCGGCAAGGCGGCTTCGATTCGCTGCCTCTCGGCAGCCATCACGCTCTCGGCGTTGCGTCCGGACGAGCGTTGTTCGGGCTTGATTTCCTTCAGCTCGATGCGCAGCTCGGGCGGCATGCGCTTCGCGTACTCGTCGAAGCCATTCGTGATCCAGTCGGGCATTTTGTGTCCGACGGCCAGGATGGTGAGCTTCATGAAGGCCCGAGCCTTCAGGCCTGCTTGCGCGCGCTCTTGCGCGCCGGGCGTTTGACCGCGGGCGCTTCGTCTTCCTCGTCTTCGTCTTCGTCGTCGGAGACGCGCGCGCCGCCGAACATGCTCGGCTTTTGCAGCTTCACGCGCACGGGCTTGTCGCCCCAGACTTCCTCGAGGTTGTAGTACTGGCGCAGCGCCGGCTGCAGGATGTGCACGACCGCGTCGCCGCAATCGACCAGCACCCATTCGCCGATCTCTTCGCCTTCCGTACTGATGATGTCGCCACCCGCTTCCTTGACCTTTTCGCGCACGCTGTTGGCGAGCGCCTTGGTCTGCCGGTTCGACGTCCCGCTCGCCACGACCACGCGGTCGAACAGCGACGTCAGGTGGGTCGTGTTGAAGACCTTGATATCTTGCGCCTTGACGTCTTCCAGACCGTCGATGATCGCGCGTTGCAGCTTTTGAAGTTCCATAGTTACCGTTGGTACAGGTGATGTTGAACAATATAGTCCCATACGGCGGATGGGACCTGGGCGCGGGCATCGCCTGCGCCGGTGGGTGTGCGACGGGCTTCTTCGCGAATCGCCGTGGCCGATACGTCGATATTGAGCGTCTCGTCGATCAGCACGTGCCCGTGCGTGCTGGCGCGCAAGACTTCGGGCGGCGCGCGCCGCGCCGCGACTTCTGCTGCGACCGCGTCCGGCAGCGTGCTCACGTCGAAGCCCGGACGCGTCTCGACGCACACATGCGCGTAGTCGAAAAGCCGCTTCCAGTCGTGCCACGAATCCAGCTTCACGAGCTGGTCCGCGCCGATCAGAAGCGCCAGCGACGCTTGCGCGCCTTCGCGCTCGCGCCAGTGAGCGAGCGTCTCGACGGTGTATGTCGGGCCGTCGCGCTCGATTTCATCGGTGGCGACGTTGATTTCCACGCCGTCGAGATCGAGCGACTGCGCCGCCGCGCGCGTCATCGCGAGACGGTGATGCGGCTCCGAAACGCCCCCTTTTTGCCACGGCTGGCCCGCAGGCAGCAGCACGAGTTCGGTCAGATTCAACAGGCCGGCGAAGCGCCGGGCGAGCGCGAGATGGCCGTCGTGGATAGGATCGAAGGTGCCGCCAAGCAGCCCCACGCGCTTGTCGCACGGCGCGTTGGACGCGGCGGCGCGGGTCACAGCCATTCCCGGCGCACCAGAAAGTCCCGGTACAGCCGTGCTTCCGGCGTGCCCGGCTCCGGTTGCCAGTCGTAGCGCCAGTTCGCGACGGGCGGCATCGACAGCAGAATGGACTCGGTGCGTCCCCCGCTTTGCAACCCGAAATGCGTGCCGCGATCGAACACCAGGTTGAATTCGACGTAGCGCCCGCGCCGGTACGCCTGGAATTCGCGCTCGTGCTCCGTGTAAGGCGTGTCGCGGCGGCGTTCGATGATCGGCAGATACGCGTTCAGGAACGCATCGCCGACGCTTTTCATCATCGCGAACGAGCGGTCGAAGCCCGGCTCCGAGAAGTCATCGAAGAAAATCCCTCCGATGCCGCGCTGTTCGTTTCGATGCTTCAAATAAAAGTAATCGTCGCACCACGTCTTGAAACGCGGATACAGGTCCGCGCCGAACGGCGACAGCGCATCGCGGCATACGCGATGAAAATGCGCCGCGTCTTCTTCGTAACCGTAGACCGGTGTGAGATCCATGCCGCCGCCGAACCAGAAGATCGGCGCTTCGCCGGCCTTCACGGCGGTCAGCATGCGCACGTTCATGTGCACGGTCGGGCAGTGCGGATTACGCGGATGCATCACGAGCGAAACGCCGAGCGCCTCGAAGCCGCGCCCGGCCAGTTGTGGACGCGCCGCGCTCGCGGAAGGCGGCAGGGCGTCGCCCGCCACATCCGAGAAGCCGATGCCGCCGCGCTCGAAAAATGTGCCGCCTTCGAGAATGCGCGTCACGCCGCCGCCGCGCAGGTGGGCGCCGGGCTCGCGGGTCCAGGCGTCGGTGGCGAAGGCCGCGCCGTCGAACGCGCCGAGCGCATCGGCGATACGCGTCTGCAAGCCCGTCAGATAGTCGCGCACAGCCGCGATATCGTGGGATGCGTCGTGTTGTGCCGCGTTGTCTGCGCTGCGGTTCGGTTCACTCATCGATCGATGCACTGCGCCAGTCGGCTCGCATGTAAGTCATGGTTCCTTGAAAACGCGCTGCCGGACACGAGGTCCGGCAGCGCGGGGTCGGGCGATGCGGCACGCGCCGCGTCAGCCGTGGCGGTCCGCCTGCTTGCGGCTCACCGCGCGGTGGCCGATGTCCCGGCGATACTGCATGCCGTCGAACGCGATCTGATTCACTGTATCGTAGACCACGGATTGCGCGCCGCGCACGGAATCCGCGAGACCGACGACACACAGCACGCGCCCGCCCGAGGTCGTCAGCTTTCCGTCAGCCAGCGTCGTGCCCGCGTGGAACGTCACGGCGTTCTCCGTTTCCGCCGGAATGCCGTTGATCCGGTCGCCCTTGCGCGGCGTTTCCGGGTAGTTGTGCGCAGCCAGCACGACGCCGAGCGCCGTGCGACGGTCCCATTCGAGATCCGCGCCGTCGAGTTTCCCGTCGATGGCCATTTCCACGACCTTCGAGAAATCACCCTTCAGACGCGCCATGATCGGCTGCGTTTCCGGATCGCCCATGCGGCAGTTGAATTCCAGCGTCTTCGGATTGCCGTTCGCGTCGATCATCAGACCCGCGTACAGAAAACCGGTATAGCGGATGCCTTCGCTTTCCATGCCGCGCACCGTCGGCAGGATGATTTCGCGCATCACGCGGGCGTGCAACTGCGGCGTGACGATCGGCGCCGGCGAATAGGCGCCCATGCCGCCCGTGTTCGGCCCCTTGTCGCCGTCGAGCAGACGCTTGTGATCCTGGCTGGAGGCGAGCGCGAGCACATGCTTGCCGTCCACCATCACGATGAAGCTGGCTTCTTCGCCCGTCAGGAACTCTTCGATCACCACGCGCGCGCCAGCATCGCCGAACTGGTTGTCGGCGAGCATGGAATCGACGGCGGCGTGTGCTTCTTCCGCATTCATCGCGACGACCACGCCTTTGCCTGCGGCGAGACCGTCCGCTTTCACGACGATCGGCGCACCTTTCGCGTCGATGTACGCGTGCGCCGCGGCGGCGTCTGTGAAGGTTTCGTATTCGGCGGTCGGAATGTTGTGGCGCTTCATGAACGCCTTGGCGAAATCCTTCGAGCTTTCGAGCTGCGCGGCTTCCTTCGTCGGCCCGAAAATCTTGAGTCCGCGCGAGCGGAACAGATTGACGATGCCCGCGGCAAGCGGCGTTTCCGGACCGACCACCGTCAGCGAAACGTGCTCTTTCTCGACGAAATCGGCGAGCGCAGCCGGGTCCGTAATGTCGACGTTGCGCAGGCGCTCGTCCTGCGCGGTGCCGCCGTTGCCGGGCGCCACATAGACGATCTGCACGCGCGGCGACTGCGCGAGCTTCCATGCCAGCGCATGTTCCCGACCGCCCGAACCGACGACGAGTAACTTCATTTGAATCCCCGAAAATCTTGAGAAAAAACAGGTGCCGCGCGCCGTCCGCCGCTCACTGGCGGCAGGCGCGCGAGACGTCGACGGGCATCAGCGCTGTCGTGACGGTTCGAAGGCGGCTCGCGCGGACATCGGCTGCGGCACCCGTCTTCCCCTCGTTCAAGCAAAGCGAAAGCCGTTCCAGTCGCGGCGCAGCGAGCGTATCAGGCGCGGCGGGGCACGACGGGCGCTTACTGGTCGCTGATCGCGGCGTTTGTATAGACTTCCTGCACGTCGTCGAGATTTTCGAGCGCGTCGAGCAGCTTTTGCATTTTCGCTGCGTCGTCGCCGCTGAATTCGACTTCCGTCTGCGGTTTCATCGTCACTTCGGCAAGTTCGGCCTTGAAGCCCGCGGCTTCGAGCGCGTCCTTCACCTTCTGGAAATCGTTCGCCGGGCAGATGACTTCCATGCTGCCGTCCTCGTTCGTCACGACGTCGTCCGCGCCGGCTTCGAGCGCGGCGTCCATCAGCTTGTCTTCCGGCGTGCCGGGCGCAAACAGGAACTGGCCGACGTGATCGAACATGAACGACACGGAACCGTCCGTGCCCATATTGCCGCCGAACTTCGAGAACGCGTGGCGCACTTCCGCGACCGTGCGCGTGCGGTTGTCGGTCATGGTGTCGACGATGATCGCCGCGCCGCCGATGCCGTAGCCTTCGTAACGGATCTCTTCGTAGTTCGCGCCGTCCACGCCGCCCACGCCGCGCTGAATCGCGCGGTTGACGTTGTCCTTCGGCATGTTCGCGTCATAGGCCTTGTCGACGGCGAGCCGCAAACGCGGATTCGAGTCGACGTCGCCGCCGCCCATGCGGGCCGCGACCTGAATTTCCTTGATGAGGCGCGTCCAGACCTTGCCCCTCTTCGCGTCGGCCGCAGCTTTCTTATGCTTGATGTTGGCCCATTTCGAATGACCCGCCATTACCTTTCTCCATCGCGCGCGGCGTGCGGCCGTGCGCCTAGTGTGCTGTGATGCGTGCTTGCGTGCCTGAACCGTCCGCGCCGCTCAGCGCTGGCGCGATTGCATGTAAGCGGCTGCTGAGTCGGGCCAGATAACGCGGCGCGATGCGCCCGCGCCCCGGTGGCGCGAACCGCAACTCCCGGCAACACCGCCGGACCCGAATTGGAACGGACCGAAATTTTATCATGGCGCCGCGCCGCGGCTGGCGTGGCGCGGCGGGAACCATTCGACAAAACAGAACCGCCGCGCGGATGCGCGGCGGCTTGCAGAGAAACGGGGGCGGCTGGTCAGTTTTTCGTGCCGAAGAGCCGGTCGCCCGCATCGCCGAGGCCGGGGATGATGTACGCATGCTCGTTCAGATGCGAATCCAGCGATGCCACATACAGCTTTACGTCCGGGTGCGCATCCTGGAACACCTTGACGCCCTCGGGCGCGGCCACCAGCGCCACGAACATGATGTTCTCGCCCAGCACGTTGCGCCGCTTCATCACATCGACGGCGTGCACGGCGGAATAACCGGTCGCGACCATCGGATCGCAGAGGATGAACACCCGCTCTTCGAGATCCGGCGGCAGGCGCACGAGATATTCGACCGGCCGGTGATCTTCCGCGCGATACACGCCGATATGCCCGACGCGCGCCGACGGAATCAGGTCGAGCAGGCCGTCCGACATGCCGATGCCCGCGCGCAGCACCGGCACGATGGCGAGCTTCTTGCCGGCGATCACGGGCGCGTCGATTTCGACGAGCGGCGTTTCCACGCGCTTGGTCGTGAGCTGCAGGTTGCGCGTGATTTCATAGCCCATCAGCAGCGTGATTTCGCGCAGCAGTTCGCGGAACGTGCGCGTGGACGTGTCCTTGTCGCGCATGTGGGTGAGCTTGTGCTGAATCAGCGGGTGATTGAGGATGAAGAGATTGGGGAAGCGGCTGTCTTGTTTCATGGGTCTCGCGCGCGGTGCGCGTCCTGCTCGGGTGATGGTCCTGCCGATGCGGTTGAAGCGGCGCGCCTGAAAACGCGCCGAGCCGACAGTGGCGACAGTTTACCGAAAAGGCTGCCGGCATCGAGGAATATTCGTCCTGCCCGCGCGGCCGTGGCATGCGCCGACGTTGCCGCCCCGATTCTTCTAGAATGCGCGAGAGGGTTTCGAAGCGCGCAACGCTTCGGGCCGCAGTATCGGGCAGGCAAACAATGATCATGGAGGATGGACGATGGATATGGGAATCGCAGGGCGCACCGCGCTCGTGTGCGCAGCAAGCAAGGGACTCGGGCGCGGCTGTGCGGAGGCGCTCGCCGCTGAAGGCGTGAATCTCGTGATCACCGCGCGCACGGCGCAGACGCTCGAAGCGACGGCGGCCAGCATCCGCGCGCAATACGGCGTCGATGTGCAGGCCGTCGCCTGCGATATCACGACGCCCGAAGGCCACGCGGCCGCGCTCGCCGCGTGCCCGCAGCCGGACATTCTCGTGAACAACGCGGGCGGCCCGCCGCCGGGCGACTTCCGCAACTTCACGCATGAGATGTGGATCAAGGCGCTCGAAGCGAACATGCTGACGCCCATCGAACTCATCAAGCGGACCATCGACGGCATGATCGACCGCGGCTTCGGGCGCATCGTGAATATCACGAGCTCGTCGGTGAAGGCGCCGATCGACGTGCTCGGCCTCTCGAACGGTGCGCGCTCGGGGCTGACCGGCTTCGTCGCGGGCGTGGCGCGCAAGGTGGCCTCGACCGGTGTCACGATCAACAATCTGCTGCCCGGCACGTTCGATACCGACCGCGTCGCCGTCACGTTCGAGGCGCAGGCCAAGGCGCTGAACATTTCCATCGAAGAGGCGCGCGCGAGACGGGCGCAAAGCCTGCCCGCGGGCCGCTTCGGCAATCCGGACGAGTTCGGCAGGACGTGCGCGTTCCTGTGCAGCGTGCATGCGGGTTACATCATCGGGCAGAACATTCTGATCGATGGCGGCGCTTATCCCGGCACGTACTGACCGCTCCATACGACAACGAGAAGAGGAAGGCAGCACATGAGCACACGCGTCGCGCTGATCGCGCACGACATGAAGAAGGACGACATCGTCGCGCTCGCGGGCGAGTACGTCGAAACGCTCGCGCAGTGCCAGCTCGTCGCGACCGGCACGACCGGCGCGCGCATCGCGGCGGCGCACGGGCTCGACATCGAGCGCAAGCTCTCGGGTCCGCATGGCGGCGACCTGCAGATCGGCGGGGAGCTGGCCGAAGGGCGCGTCAACGTCGTCATCTTTTTGCGCGATCCGATGACGCCGCAGCCGCACGAGCCCGATATCAACGCGCTCGTGCGCGCGTGCGACGTGCATAACGTGCCGTGCGCGACCAACATCGCGACGGCGCGCATGATTCTCGACGAGCTCCGCGCGCGGCTCGGGCAAGTGCGGTAACGCAAGCGCGCGCCGCGCTTCCATCCAATAAAGAGGACGTTCGAGCAATGACCAAGGCAATCCGATTCGACAAGACAGGCGGCCCCGAAGTCATGAAGTGGGTCGACGTGAACGTGGGCGAGCCGGGCAAGAACGAGATTCGCGTGAAGCATCATGCGGTCGGGCTCAACTTCATCGACGTGTATTTCCGTACCGGCCTTTATCCGATGCCGCTGCCGGGCGGCCTCGGCATGGAAGGCGCGGGAGAAGTGACGGCCGTGGGCGAGGGCGTCACGGCGTTCAAGCCGGGCGATCGCGTGGCGTATGCGTCGCGTCCGCCGGGCGCGTATGCGCAAGAGCGCGTGATGGCGGCGGACTATGTCGTGAAGCTGCCGGACGCAATCGGCTATGAGGATGCCGCGTCCATCATGCTGCAAGGGCTCACGGCGCAGTATCTCTTGCGCCGCACGTATCGCGTGCAAGCGGGCGATACCGTGCTGATTCACGCGGCGGCGGGCGGCGTCGGGATGCTCGCGTGCCAGTGGGCGAAGGCGCTCGGCGCGACGGTCATCGGCACGGTCGGCTCGGACGAGAAGGCGGAGCTTGCCAGGGCGCATGGCTGCGATTTCCCGATCGTCTATACGCGCGAGAACTTCACGCAGCGCGTGCGCGAGATCACCAACGGCGCGGGCGTGCCGGTGGTCTACGATTCGATCGGCAAGGATACGTACGTCGCATCGCTCGATTGCCTTTCGCCGCTCGGATACTTCGTGAGCTTCGGCAATTCTTCGGGCCCGCTGCCGCCGATCGATTCGTCCGAACTCGCCGGACGCGGCTCGCTGTACTTCACGCGTCCAACGCTTTTCAGCTACATGGCAAAGCGCAGCGATCTCGACACGATGGCTGCGGAACTGTTCGAAGTCGTGTCGTCGGGAAAGGTCAGGACGAACGTGCGGCAGCGGTATTCGCTGGCGGACGCGGGGCAGGCGCACGCCGACCTCGAAGCGCGCAAGACGACCGGTTCCACCATCCTTCTTCCCTGACGCGCCGTGACGGCTCCTTGCGATAACGATAATTCGAAACCATGAGCGAGCCGTCCTTCACGGTTGTCCTCATAGAGGACGAAAAGCAGATTCGCCGCTTCGTGCGGGTTTCGCTCGAAGCGCAGAACATGACGGTGCATGAAGCGGAGACCGGCCAGCAAGGGCTGATCGCGGCGGCGACGCGCAAGCCGGATCTGATCATCGTCGATCTCGGTTTGCCGGATACCGACGGCATCGACGTGATCCGCGAGTTGCGAACCTGGACGGAGGCGCCAGTGATCGTGCTGTCGGCGCGCACGCAGGAGGAAGAGAAAGTCGCCGCGCTCGATGCCGGCGCGGACGACTATCTCACGAAGCCCTTCGGCGTCTCCGAGTTGCTGGCGCGCATCCGCGCGCATCTGCGACGGCGTAATCAGACGGGCGCGAGCGAAACGCCCGTGGTGAGCTTCGGTGATGTCACCGTCGATCTGGCGCTGCGGCGCGTCACGCGCAGCGGCGAAGTCGTGCATCTGACGCCTATCGAATACCGGCTGCTCTCAACGCTCGTGCGTGACGCGGGACGCGTGCTGACGCACCGGCATTTACTGCGCGAAGTGTGGGGACCGTCGCATGTCGAAAGCCCGCACTATCTGCGCATCTACATGGCGCATCTGCGGCAGAAGCTCGAACGCGATGCCGCGCAGCCGGAGCATATCGTCACGGAAACGGGCGTCGGCTATCGGCTGCTCGGCGCGGGCTGATTCGTCTCAGGCTGTGAGCGCGGCCAGCGCATCCAGCGCTTCGTCAATGGGCTCGTCGCCGCCCACGAAGCCGATGGTCCGGTTCCTCACGCCAAGCATCACGCATCGCAGAGCCAGTTCCGCTACGTCTTCACGCGATACCGCCGGCATCTGCTCCGTGCGTTCGTCCGCAAGCGCGATGGCGCCGCGTGCCGGCGCGTCGGAGAGCGGGCCGGGCCGCAGGATCACGTAGGGCACGCCGCGGTGCGCGATGTAGTCGTCGGCTTCGCGTTTCATTCGCGAATAGTGGCGCAATGCAAGCGAACTGCGCTGCGGCTCGTACGCCGAGAGCGAGCTCACGATGACGAGTTGCCGCACGCGCCGGCGCTTCGCATAATCGGCGGTGCGCATGACAGCGTCGCGGTCGATGGCGCGTTCCTCGCCCACGCCTTCCGTCTCCGCCGATCCAGCGGCGTAGACGACGTGCGTGATGTCGTCGAAAGCGTGCGAGAAGTCGTGCGTCAGATCGCCGAGCACGATTTCCGCGCCGAGCGCGGCAAACTCACTCCGGTGCCCGGACTTGCGCAACAGCGCGCGAAAGGGCACGCCTTCTTCATGCAGGCGCCGCGCGACAAAGCGGCCGGTGCGGCCGTGGGCGCCGATCAGCAGGACTTTCATCGCCTTCATTCGAACTCGCTCCTTCCGGTGGACGGTCTGCACAACGTAGGCGATTTTCGCGACGCACGCCAGAGGAAGTTGCGCGTTTCGCCTGTCGATTCGTCCGGGTCATTCCGCCGCGCCCGCCGGCCGCGCGCCGCCTTTCCGACGCGCGCGCCGCGCTTCGGCACGCAAGCGGAAGCGGTCCATGTACAAATAGACGACGGGCGTCGTATAGAGCGTGAGCATCTGGCTGACGATCAGCCCGCCGACGATCGCAATGCCGAGCGGCGCGCGCATCTCCGAGCCTTCGCCGGTGCCGAACGCGAGCGGCAGCGCGCCGAGCAATGCGGCGGCGGTCGTCATCATGATCGGGCGAAAACGCAGCAGACACGCTTCCTCGATTGCATCGCGCGAGGTTTTCGCGCCGTTGCGCGTCGCGTCGATGGCGAAGTCCACCATCATGATCGCGTTTTTCTTCACGATGCCGATCAGCAGAATCACCGCGATCAGCGCGATGATGCTGAACTCCGTGCGAAAGAGGAGCAGCGCGAGCAGCGCGCCGATGCCCGCCGACGGCAGCGTCGAAAGAATCGTGATTGGGTGAATGTAGCTCTCGTACAAAATTCCGAGCACGATATACACCGCCGCGAGCGCCGCGAGAATCAGGAGCGGCTGGTCGTTGAGCGATTGCTGGAAAGCCTGCGCCGTGCCCTGAAAGCTGCCGTGGATAGTTTGCGGCACGCCGATCTCTGCCATCGTTTCGTAGATCGCGGCGGTTGCCTGCGACAGGGACTTGCCGGGCGGCAAGTTGAACGAAATAGTCGATGCGACGAACTGGCTTTGATGGTTCACCGAAAGCGGCGTGTTGCCCGGCCCGAACTTCGCGATGGACGAGAGCGGCACCATCGTCTCTTTCGACGTGGACACCGCCGCGCCCGAGGACGACCCCGATTTGCCGCTCGCCGCGATCGCGTTGGTCGCGGAATTGCGCACGGATTCGAGCGCGAGCGCGGCGGTAGTGTCGCTCGTGCTGATCGACGAACCGCCCGCGCCTGTCGAGCCCGTCGCCGTTGTGGACGCGGTGCTCGTCGCGCTCGATGTCGTCGTCGAATTGGTCGATGCCGCGCCGCTCGCCGTGCCGCCCGACGTGCTGACGTAGATCTGTTTCAGCATCTCCGGGTCTTGCCAGTACTTCGGCGCGACTTCCATCACCACGTGATACTGCGAGAGCGCGTTGTAGATGGTCGACACCTGGCGCTGGCCGAACGCGTCGTAGAGCGTGTTGTCGATCTGCGCGGGTTT
>Ga0308173_10000770_pt1 | contig 14558 bp, 18 predicted proteins | sample PhyPR1_FD_203716 | JGI IMG/M metagenome (GOLD analysis project Ga0308173, IMG submission 203716) | Soil microbial communities from UC Gill Tract Community Farm, Albany, California, United States - DLSLS.P.R1 | ecosystem: Environmental > Terrestrial > Soil > Agricultural land | place: USA...
GGCCAGGACCAGCGCACCCAGCTCCGGGCCGGCGCCCATGTCGTCGAGCGCGGTCCCGATCCGCCGGGAGACCTCGGCCGGGTCGGCGGCCGGGTCCAATTGCACGGTGTCGAGCTTCTCCTGCGGGCCGAGGATCATCTCCACGGCCGATCGGACGCCGTCGGGCAGCTCGCCGTGCCCGACGAAGACGACGGGCAGCACCTGGTCGGCCGGCTCGGTCATTGCTTCCCCTCACGTTCTTGTGTCGGCCCGGGGCAGAAAGCAGCGCGGCGCGTCCGGACCGGACGCGCCGCGCTGCCGGGCACTACTTGGTGGGCAGTGCGCTGGCGAACCAGCCGCCCCAGCCCAGGGCGATTCCGACGACCGCCAGGCCGAGGATCACCCAGACCGGGTTGAGCCGGTACTTCTTCATGACGAAGTAGCAGATCGCCGTGACGGCCACCGGCAGGATGTAGGGCAGGACGTTGTCGAACTGGTCCTGCACGTTGACGGTCTGGGTCACCGCCTTGCCCTGCACGGTCAGGTGCTGCCGGTAGGTCAGGGTCGTGACCATGTGCACGATGCTCGGGATGAAGCCGCCGAGCACGATGAGCCCGAAGATCGTGGAACCCATCGTGATCTTGTCGAGCACGCCTCGCCCGATGTCCGTGGCGATCGCCTTGCCCCGCTCGTAGGCCCAGAAGAACTGCCAGCGGCGCACCAGGAAGTACGGGATCGCGATGAAGATCAGCGCGAAGATCGGCCCGAACCAGTTGCCCTGCAGGGCGAAGGAGGCGGCGATCGTGAAGATGATGCTGTTGTAGAGCGCGTAGGTCAGGGTGTCGCCGATGCCGGCCATCGGGCCCATGAGCCCGACCTTGATGCCCTCGGCCGACGCCGGGGCGCCCGCCTCCTCCATCGAGATGGCCGACCCGAGGATCAGCGGCGCGCCGACGACCGGGCTGGTGTTGAAGAAGACCAGGTGCCGCTGGAGGGCGGCCGCGTAGTTGGCCTTGTTGGGGTGCAGCCGGCGCAGCACCGGCTCCATGGCGTAGGCGAACCCGAGCGCCTGCATGCGCTCGTAGTTCCAGGAGATCTCGAAGGACCAGAAGAAGCGCCAGAACGACCTGTTCAGGTCGGCCTTGCGCAGCGCGGGGGCCTCGGTGGCTTCCTCGCCGCCGGCGGTGAGGATGTTCTCGTTCTCCTCGGTGGTGACGCTGGTGCTGGTCATGCCGTGACCTCCTGGCGGGTCGGGGTGGCGGAGGCGCCGGCGGCAGCGTCGTCGCCGCGGGTGGCGAAGAGGACGTACATGATCGCGATCGGCAGCCCGAACAACGCGATGCCGACGAGCGGCACCTTGAGGTAGGCGAACAGGACGAAGCCGATCAGCAGCATGTACCAGTAGCGGGCCACCGGCATGATCGTCAGGAGCATCGCGAAACCGACGGCGGGGAGCAGGCCACCCACGAAGGTGAGGCCCTGGACCAGGCCCTGCGGGATGTCGTGCTGCAGGTTGGTCACGGTCTTGCTGTTCAGTGCCAGCGCGGCGAGGAACGTCGGGATGACGCGCGGGAGCATCCACCAGATCATCCCGGTCCAGTGCATGACGGTCAGGCCGCGGGAATTCCCCTCGGCCGCGTACTGGTCGGCCCGGTGGATGTTGAAGGTCGGCAGGAAGCGGCCGATCGGGTCGAGGGAGGCCAGCAGCAGAGCGGCCGGCAGGCCGACGGCGATGCCGATGGCCACCTGCGACTGAAGGCCGCCGGTCCCGGTCGCCGCCAGGGCGGTGCCGATGATGGCGCCGGTCTGGTAGTCCGGGATCGTGGCGCCACCGTAGGTGTAGACGCCGAGCGCGATGAGTTCGAGCGTCGCGCCGATGGCCATGCCCAGCGTGGCGTGGCCCACGATGAGGCCGGCGGCCGTGCCGGCGATGAGCGGACGGGACAGCATGAGCGTCTTCGGCCCGAGCGCGTCGAACATCGCGACGCAGGCGAAGAGCGTCAACAGGATGGCTTGCAGCAAGGGAGTACCCCACATGTCTGTAGAGCGCAACGACAGAGTGGGCGCGACGCTAGCCGCTGATTCGTGAGTGGTCTAGACCTGTCATAGGAGTGTTGCGGGTCACAAGTTGGTCACGGCCCGCTCAGGCCCACGGATCAGGACATCGCCCGCGCCCTGCTCACCGTCGCCGACGAAGGCCAGGTTCGGCTTGCGCTGCTCGGTGACCGGCATCAGCTCGTGGCGGTCGCGGCGGCGTCCTGGACCTGGCCGTCGGCGCCGTCGATCCCGAGGCACATGGCCCTGGAGGGCGTGCACCGCTTCCTCCGGACCGACGACCCCGGTGCCACCGTCCCCGACGCCGAGTACGCCGACCTCACGCTGGCCACGCGCAGCGCTGACGACCCCGGCGCGGCCGCGATGACCCTGGATCGGTACGGCCACCTGTTCGGCGACGAGTGGGACGCCGTCGCGGACCGGATGGTGCGGCTCGTGCGGACTGGATGCGGACTGAAGCCGGTTTGGCCCAGGTTCACAGCCTCCACTGAGACGGCCCGTAGGCTGTTGACCTGCGTTTTCCTGGTGCCCCCGGCAGGATTCGAACCTGCGGCACACGGTTTAGGAAACCGATGCTCTATCCCCTGAGCTACGGGGGCTCGTCGGCCTGGGGCCGACCGGGGTGTACGACCAGAGGTTAGCGGGCTGTCGACGGGCGGCCGCGCCGTGCTCCCCACCACGGGGGACGGCGAACTAGCCTGCGGCCATGCTGATCGGGGTCGGCGAGCTCGTGGTCTTCGTGATCTTCATCGGGCTGTTGGTGCTCGGCGGCTGGTTCGTGTGGACCGTGGTGCGGCCGACCGGCGGACCGGGCCGGTTGTCGGCCCGCGACCGTGCCGAGCTGGCCATGGCGATCGAGCGGGCTCGCTGGGCACCCGGGCACGACGAGGTCGGCGGCGTCACGCGGGTACTGGTTCGGCGCTCCTACACCGGGCTCGACGGCCGGCCCGTCGTGCTGGAGGAACGCGTGCTCGAGACCTTTCCGGCGAACGATCCGGCGTGGGAGGGGTTGTTCACCGAGGCCATGTCGAAGGCCCGGTTCCGCTGCCAGTACCTCAACACCGAGGAATTGCCGTAGTGGGGCGGCCGCGGCACGGATGGCGTCCGGCGGGGACGATGGTCGGGTGACCGCCGCGCCGACCACCCTCCCGGAGGCGACGGCGTCCTCCCTGGACACCCTCGCCACCCTCGTGGGCGCGGGCGACGTCGTCGTCCTGTCCGGGGCCGGGCTCTCCACCGACTCGGGGATCCCCGACTACCGCGGCGCCACCGGCAGCCTGCGCCGGCACACCCCGATGACCTACCAGACGTTCACGCGCGACCCGCGCGGCCGGCACCGCTACTGGGCGCGCAGCTTCGTGGGCTGGCGGCGGATCCGAGCGGCCCGGCCCAACAACGGGCACCGGGCGGTCGCCGACCTGCAGGCGGCGGGCCTGCTCGGCGGGGTCATCACGCAGAACGTCGACGGCCTGCACCAGGCCGGCGGGGCGAGCGGCGTCGTCGAACTGCACGGGGGCCTGGACCGCACGGTGTGCCTGGCCTGTGGGGACGTCGCCTCGCGGGCCGTCCTGGACCAGCGCCTGCGCGCGGCGAACCCGCACTTCGGGCCGCACACCGACGAGGTGAACCCCGACGGGGACGCCGAGCTGCCCGACGACGTCCTCGACGGGTTCGTGATGGTCGGGTGCGAGGCGTGCGGCGACGGCCCGCTCAAGCCCGACGTGGTGTTCTTCGGGGAAACCGTGCCGCGCGACCGGGTGGACCACTGCTTCGGCCTGGTCGAGCAGGCGCGCAGTCTGCTGGTGCTCGGCTCCTCGCTGGCGGTGATGAGCGGCTACCGGTTCGTGCTCCGGGCGGCCACGCGGGGCATCCCGGTCGCCATCGTGACCGTCGGGCCGACCCGCGGCGATGCGAAGGCCGACGTCCGGCTCGACGCCCCGCTCGGCACGGTGCTGCCCGCCCTGGTCAACCGGCTGGCCGCCCCGCGGGTGGGCTGACCGCCGCATGCAGACCTTCCTCCCCGTTCCCGACTTCGAGGACGGCGCCCGGCTGCTGGACTCGCCCCGGCTGGGCAAGCAGCGGGTCGAGACGCTGCAGATCCTGCGGGCGCTCGGGCTGCCCGACTACGGCTGGGCCAACCACCCCGCCGTCCTGATGTGGCGGGGGCGCACGCCGGCGCTGGTGGCCTACGGCCTGGCGATGGTCCGGGTGTGGCGGGAACGCGGGTTCGGCGACAGCACCCACGCCCAGATCGCCGAGTTCGCGCCGGAGGTCGTCGGGGTGCCCCAGGTCGAGCTCGCCGCGGCCGGGCTGCTGCCGTCGTGGGTGGGGGACGACGCGCTGCACCGGTCGCACCGGTCCAACCTGATGGCGAAGGACCCGGCCTTCTACCGGCCGCGCTTCGCCGAGCTCTTCGGCCCGGAGCCGGCCGACCTGCCCTACGTCTGGCCGGAGCCGGACGACGTGCCGCCCGCGCCGCTCCCCGACGGCGAGCGGGTGTGGGTCGTGCGGCCGCCCGCGCACGCCGAGCTCGGGGTCTGCCTGGCCGCGGGGGTGGTCGGGCTCGGCACCGAGTCGGGGGTCGACGTCGACGCCACCGGCCTGGGCCCGGCCGAGCTGCGCACCCTGGCTTTCGAGCTGTCCGGCCGCCGCCGGGCCAAGAGCGTGCGGCAGCTGTCGGCGTTCCTCGAGGAGATGGCGCCCGGCGACCGGGTCGCCGTGCCGGTCGAGGGAGGCGCCGCGCTGCTGATCGGCGAGGTGATGGGCGACTACGTCTTCCAGGGCCGCGAGTTGCTGCCGCACCGCCGCCCGACCCGGTGGGAGCGCGTCGTCCCTCGGTCGGCGGCCCGGCCGCCCGCGGCGTTGCAGGACCCGCGGGCACTGTTCTCGGTGGTCCTCGACCCGGCGGCGCTCGGCTAGCTGCTCCCGGGGAGCGGCACGTTCTGCAGCCGCACCTGCCCGCGCGCCACCAGCTTGCCGTCGTCCGCGCGGGTCAGCGTCACCTGCCACAGCTGCAGGGTGCGGCCCTGCTGGACGGGCTCGGCGACGACGTCGAGCCGCCCGGCCGTCATGGGCCGGAGGAAGTCGGTGTTGTTGTTGACCCCGACGGCGAACTGGCCGCGGTCGGCCACGGCCGCGCTCGCGCCGATGCTGGCCGCCGACTCGACCACCGTGCAGTACACGCCGCCGTGGACGACGCCCCACGGGGTGTGCTGGTCGGGGCCGAGCTCGAGGACGCCGGTCACCCGGGTGCCGGTCATCTCCACGGGGGTGAAGCCTGAGGCGGCGGTGAACCGGCTGCTCGCGGACAGGTCGACGTCGGGCAGGTCGGTGCTCACGCGTCCCACACCAGGCAGAAGGGGTGGCCGACCGGGTCGGCGTACACGCGGAAGTCGCCGCCGCCGCCGGGCAGCCGGCGCGCACCGAGCGCGAGCACCTTCGGCTCCGCCTCGTCGACGTCGGCGACCCGGATGTCGAGGTGGAACTGCTGGGGCCGGTCGGGGTCGGGCCAGTCCGGCGGCCTGAGGTCGGGGGCCTGCTGGAAGGCGAGCCGGTAGCCGGCGCCGGTGATGACGATCCAGTCGTCACCCGGCTCGCCCTTCACGTCCATGCCGAGCAGGTCGGCGTAGAAGGTGGCGAGCGCGTGGGCGTCGGGAGCGTCGAGGACGACGGAGTGCAACTGGCCGATCATGGGCCCATCCTGGCTGGCCTCCGCGGACGGCGACAGCCGGAGCCCACCCGGGCGGCGATCCCGCGGGGGAGTGCCGCAGGATCGGGGGCGTGCCCGACCGCCCTCCCACGTCCGCTCCCGAACTCGGTTCGCTGACCTGGCTGCCCGCCGCCGACCGCCCCGACCTCCTCGGTGCGCCGGTCGCCGCCGCACTGCCGACCCTGGCCGGCCCGGTCTGGGTGGCCGCCATCGACGAGGACCTGGCCGACACCGCCGCGTTCACCGACGCCTACGGGGTGCCACCGGAGGCCTCGGCAAACTGCGTCGTCGTCGCCGGCCGGCGTGCGGGGGAGACCGCACTGGCCGCCTGCCTGGTGCTCGCCACGACGCGGGCCGACGTCAACGGGCTCGTGCGCCGTTCCCTCGGCGCGCGCAAGGCCTCCTTCGCCCCGCAGGACGTGGCGGTCACCGCGACCGGCATGGAGTACGGCGGGATCACGCCCGTCGGCCTGCCCGCGCAGTGGCCGCTGCTGATCGACGCCGCTGTCGCCGCGGCGCAGTTCGTGGTCATCGGGTCGGGCACCCGCGGCAGCAAGCTCGCGGTGCCCGGCTCCGTGCTGGCGGCGCTGCCCGGCGCGGTCGTGCTCGAGGAGCTGGGCCGGCCGGTGCCGTCCGAGCCGGTCGCGGAGACGACGGCGGCCGCCCCCCGCCCGATGCGCGCACCCGACGACAGCGACGTCGGCTGGGGGGAGCGCCTCGGTGACCCGGGGGACGACGACCGTCGCTACCTGGAGGACCGGCCCCCGCACTGGGGGAGCGACTGAGGCCCCAGCGTCCGGCATGCGGCGCCCCGCTCGGGGGTTCGCGCGTGCGTCAGAACCGGCCGGGCAACTCGGCCGTGCCCAGACCGGCAGGGTCGTGCCCGGGCCCGCGACCCTGCTGGGCGCGGAGCAGGTCGCGGATCTCGACCAGCAGTTCGACCTGCGTGGGCTCGGCCGGGCCGGCTTCCTCACCCCGCCTGCGCCGTTCCGCGATCGCCTTCATCGGCAGCACGACGACGAAGTAGACGATCGCCGCGGTGAGCACGAAGGTGATGAGTGCGTTGATGAACGCACCGTAGGTGAACTGCTGGCCGTTCACGATCTTCGTTCCGCCGGTGATCCCGCCGCCGCTGACCAGCCCGATCAGCGGCTTGAGGAACGACGCGGTGAACGAGGCGACCAGTGCCGTGAACGCGGTGCCGACGACGACCGCGACCGCCAGGTCGACGACGTTGCCGCGCATCAGGAAATCCTTGAACCCTTTGAGCATCCGCCCATCCAACGCACAGCCCCGTGGTGCTGGCCAGCTCATCCGCCGCGTGTCTCACGGCGGCGGCAGCGTCACGGTCAGGGTCGCGGTCGTGGCGGCCGCGGCCAGCCGCGCCGCCGTGCCGCTGTCGACCGCGATCAGCAGCAGCCCGGCTGCGGCATCGTCCGGGGAGGCCCGCGAGGGAGCGGCCGCGGCGAGCACGAGGGCGTCGGGTGCCACCACCTCCGCGCGGCCGGCGTCGGGCGGGGTCGCGAGCACGTCCACGTGATCGCCGGTGTGCACCAGTGCCGTGACCGCCAGGTCGGCCAGCCGGACCGGCGCGGCGACCTGGCCCGGGGGTAGCAGGGCGGTCAGTCCCGTGCCGACCAGGCGGACATCGGTGAGCGGTTCCCCCGCGCGCACGGCGCCGGCCAGCACGCGACCGAGCAGCGGCCCCGGCGCGGTCGCGGCGCCGGAAGGAGTGGACCCGGCCGGCAACCGGGCGACGGCCAGCTGCCGTTCGGTGAGCACGGTGCCCGCCGGCAGGTCGGCCGCCGCGACGGCGACCGGCACGAGGGCGAGCGCGCGCGCCGCCGCGGGTGCAGGCACGGGCCGCAGCGCCAGGACGAGCGCGACGGCGGCGAGCACGGCCGCGGCGGCCCGGCGCGCCACATGTACCGGCGAGCGGGGACGGCGGAGACGCATGCCCCGACGATGCCCGGCTGGGGGCCGTCGGAGGGCGGCCGCCCGCGGATTGTGGATTGCGCGTCGGGCTGTGGACAGCGCCGGGACGTGCAGGAAGGAGCGGCCCGTCAGCCGCCCCAGGTCAGTTGGCGGCCTTCGAGCCGCTGCTGCTCGACGACGACGCAGGGGAGGACGACGACGCGGACGAGGACGACGAGGACGACGACGACGAGCTGGAGTCCGCGGAGGAGGACTTGGCGGCCGAGCCGTTGCTCGAGGCGCTCTCGACGGCGGTCGACGCCTTGCGGCTGTCGGTGCGGTAGAAACCCGAGCCCTTGAAGACGACGCCGACCGAGCCGTAGACCTTGCGCACCGGGCTGCCGCACTCCGGGCAGACGCTCACGGGTGCGTCGGTGAAGGACTGCACGACCTCGAAGTCGTGCTTGCCCTCGGGGTTGGTGCAGGCGTACTGGTACGTGGGCACGGTGCGGGGCTCCCTGATTGAGCGGAGGTCGGGTGCCGGGCTGGCACTCGGCTCCGGCGACTGCCAATTGTGCGCCATGGCGTCACCCTCCGTCCACGCGTGTCGCCGACGCCTCATCCCGACGGGCCGATCGCACGCAGCCGTGAATGAGGCGCCGCTTCCCTGGACGCCTGGGTCGGGGGTGTGGGTCAGTGATCCACACGATTGCGGTAGCGGGCGGCGCGTCTGGCAGCCGCGGCACGCTTGCGCTCGCTCTCCTTCCGCTGCCGCTCCAGGCCGGCGCGCTCGTGGGTGACCTGTGCGGTGCCGGCGGGGTAGCCGGCCTTCACCACCCGGTTCTCGGTGGTCTCACCCATGTAGGCCAGGGAGAAGATCAGCGCGAGGAAGACCCCGCCGAGCGCGCACGCCAGCCGCAGGGGCCACGGGGCCGGCAGGAGAACCGCGAGGAGGACGATCGGCACCGCCAGTTGCACCAGCATCCGGGCGATGTGCCGGAGCCACCACGTGCCGGTGGTGGTGTCGTGCAGCACCCAGCCGCGGTTGCGCGCGGGCAGCGCGCCGCCGAGGGCGTACCAGATCCACCGGTGCGGGGCCGGGCGGACGATCGGCTCGGTCGGGGTGCCGGGCGCCGGGGTGGGGTCGGCCATGAGATCTGCGCGCTCCTCGGTGACGGTCACACCTTCATGGTGCCCCACAACGATAGGCCCGCAAAGAGTTGGCCTACCAATTGTTGGAGCGCCACCGATGACGTCGATCACGTCGCGGTGGATCAGGCGGCCGGGGCCGGTTGCCCTTCGCCCCGGGCCTCGCCGGCGGGGCCGGCCAGCGCCCCCTGCGCGGCGGCGATCACGCGGGTGAGCACCCCGTGCAGCTCCATCAGCTCCTCGACCGGCATGCCCAGCCGCTCGACGATGCCGGCGGGGATCTTCTCCGCCTGCTCCCGCAGCGCCTTGCCCTTGTCGGTCAGCGCCAGCGCGAGGTTGCGCTGGTCCTTCGGATCCCGCTCCCGGCGCAGCAGCCCCGCTGCCTCCAGCCGCTTGAGCAGCGGGGACAGCGTGCCGGGATCCAACTGCAGCAGGCCGGACAGCTCCTTGACCGACAGCGGGCCGTGCTGCCACAGCGCCAGCATCACCAGGTACTGCGGATGGGTCAGACCCAGTGGCTCGAGCACCGGCCGGTAGACGGCGATCACGTTGCGGGCGGCCACCGCCAGGGCGAAGCACACCTGCCGGTCCAGAGCCAGCATGTCCTCGGAGTCGGCGGGCGGCTGCGGCGTCGGGCTGGTCGTCACCGGTCCAGCGTAGAACCCGAGGGGGCCAAGCGTTGGCCCTCCAAGCATTGCGTCCCCCGCGCGGACTCCCTTGCCCGGATCGGCGGCAGCCGACAGCATCGGCGGCCCCGCCCGTCCGCCGGCGGGTCGAGGAAAGGGCGCGGACCATGACCCAGGAGCTGCAGCCGGTCGAGCTGACCGTGGTCGACAGCAACACCGCCGAGTGGGTGGGCTTCCCCATCCCCGAACTCGGCGTCGACCTCGAGCTCATCCCGCTGATCGCCGACCCCGACACCGGCATGCAGGTGTTCAAGACCGTCTACCGGGCCGGCTTCACCAACGTGTGGCACACCCACCCCTGCGCGCATGGGTTCTACGTGCTGGAGGGCACCCTGCGCACTCACCAGGGCGAATACGGACCCGGCAGCTTCGTCTGGTTCCCCGAAGGCGGGATCATGCAGCACGGCGCCACCGACGACGCCGACTGCGTATTCCTCTTCATCACCAACAAGCCCTTCGGAATCCACTACCCCGACAGAAGCTCCACCGGAGTCAGTACGTCGACCTGAAGTCCGACGGGCCGAGCGCAGCCGGTCACCCGTCGTGGATGAGGCGTCGGTGCCGCCGGTTGCCCAGGCTGGCGAAGGCCGGAGCCCCCGCGCCACGGGAGGGGAGGCTCCGGCGCGAGCCCGGTCATTCCGGAACGGACGTGAGGCGGTGCGCATGTCGTCGCTGGTGCCCCCGGGGGTGCGGGTGCTCACCGGCTACCGCCGCGTCTGGCTGGTCCGCGACGTGACCGCCGGGGTCGTGCTGACCACGTTGCTGGTGCCGCAGGGAATGGCCTACGCCGAGCTCGCCGGGTTGCCGGCGATCACCGGTCTGTACACGTCGATCATGTGCCTGCTCGCATACGCGGTCTTCGGCCCGTCGCGGATCCTGGTCCTGGGCCCGGACTCCTCGCTCGGGCCGATGATCGCGGCGACGACGGTGCCGCTGCTGGGTGCCGGCGGGGACCCGAAGCGGGCGGTCGCGCTGGCATCGCTGCTGGCCATCATGGTCGCCGTCATCATGGTCGTGGCGGGTCTGGGCAAGCTCGGCTTCATCGCCGACCTGCTGTCCAACCCGACCATGCTCGGCTACATGAACGGGCTGGCGCTGACCATCCTGGTCGGCCAGCTGCCGAAGCTGCTCGGGTTCAAGGTCAGCGGCGACGGCCTGATCGCGGAGATCACCGGCTTCGTCCAGGGGCTGGCGCACGGGGAGGCCGTGCCGGCGGCGGCGGCCGTCGGACTCGGTGGCATCGCGCTGATCCTGGTCCTGCAGCACTGGGTGCCGAAGGTGCCGTCGGTGCTGGTCATGGTGGTCGTGGCCATCGCGGCGACCAGCGTCTTCGGTCTCGCCGACCGTGGGGTCAGCCTCGTCGGGGTGCTGCCCAAGGGGTTCCCGCCGCTGACCATCCCGACGGTGCAGTGGTCCGACCTCGGTCCGCTGGCCGCAGGCGCCGCGGCGATCGCGCTCGTGTCACTGGCCGACACCATCTCGACCGCCTCGTCGTTCGCCCAGCGCACCGGCGAGGACGTGCACGGCAATCAGGAGATGCTCGGGATCGGCGCGGCCAACCTCGCGGCCGGCCTGTTCCAGGGCTTCCCGGTCAGCACCAGCGCGTCGCGCACGGCGGTCGCCGAACGCGCCGGCGCCCGGACCCAGCTCACCGGGGTCACCGGCGCCGTGCTGATCACCGTGATGATCGTGCTGCTGCCCGGCCTGTTCCGGAACCTGCCCCAGCCCGCGCTGGCCGCGATCGTGATCACCGCGGCGCTGTCGCTGGCCGACCTGCCCGCCACCGCACGGCTGTGGCGGCAGCGCAGGGTCGAGTTCGCGCTGTCGGTGACCGCCTTCGCCGGCGTCGCGCTGCTGGGCGTGCTACCGGGCATCGGCATCGCCGTCCTGCTGTCGATCCTCAACGTCTTCCGCCGCGCATGGCTGCCCTACCGGACGACGCTCGGGCGCGTCGACGGGCTCGCCGGCTACCACGACGTCCGGTCCTATCCGGACGCGAGCCGGCTGCCGGGCCTGGTCATCTACCGGTTCGACGCGCCGCTGTTCTTCGCCAATGCCAAGACCTTCCGGGACGAGATCCTCCGCGTGGCCCGGGCCGACCCGGCCCCGCATTGGATCGTGGTTGCCGCCGAGCCGATCACCGACGTGGACACCACCGCCGCCGACGTCCTGTTCGACCTGGACCGCCTGCTCGACGAGCGGGGTCAGCGCCTGGTGTTCGCCGAGCTGAAGGATCCGGTCCGCCGGAAGCTCGAACGCTACGGGCTGGCCCACCAGATCGAGGCCCGGCACTTCTTCCCCACGGTGGGTGCCGCCGTCGACGACTTCCGCGCGTAGACCGGTGCGGAGTGGGCGGGCACCGGCACGGTCGACAGCGCTGCTGCCGGACCGGGCGATCTGCCGGCCGTTCCGGCTCCCCGACCTCGGGCAAGTTCCGAGAAGCCCGTGGCGAGACCCGGACCGTGATCAGCCGTCCCGCCCGGCCGGCGGCCTGGGGGGTGCCGGGGGTGCCGGGACACGGGCCGCGCCGACGCTCCGGTCGCCGGGCGCGGACCGGCCGGCCGCCAGGGCCCACAGCGACGCCCAGTCCAGCCTGCCCCGGGGCGGTCGCACCCCGGGGCGTTCGCGCGGCAGCCGCACCCGCAGCGCACCGGGGCGCACCGTGCACCGCACCGGGGTGGACAGGCGCACCGTCTCCCCGTCGATGCCCACCGGGACGGCGGCGTCGCCGGAGCCGACCATCACGTCATGGGCCTCGGCCCGGACCAGCCCCTTCCGGGAAGCGCCGTGCAGCAGCCCGACCGCCTGTCGCGCGGTGTCCACCCGCACGGCGATCACCCCGAGCGTGCCGCGGTCCAGCCGGGCGCGCCGTCCCATCCCGGCGAGGTCGGACGCCTCGTAGGGGTTGTTGCTGACCAGCAGCGCCTGCGGTGCGTCCACGACCAGGCCGTCGGCGTCGGCGACCAGGTGCGCACCGCGCTTGCCGCACAGCAGGTCCGGCAGCGTGTCGAGGGCCGTGCCGCGCTTGTCGTCGCGATAGGCGGGGTTCTCGACGATCTCGGCGTACGCGCCGAACGACGCGTTGTTCACGAACGGCCGGCCGTTGATCTCGCCGAGGTCGATCCGGGCCTCCACGCCGTCGCGCAGCGCGTCGAGGCAGTGGGTGGGGTCCTCGCGGTCCAGTCCGAGATCGAGCGCGAAGTGGTTGCGCGTGCCCGCACTGATCACCAGGAACGGCACGTCGTGCTCGGCGGCGACCTGGGCGACCAGCGCCTGGGTGCCGTCCCCGCCGGCCACGCCGAGCAGGTCGCAGCCCCGGGCCAGGGCCGCGCGGGCGAGCTCCTGCACGTCGGTGCCGGGCCGGTCGAGCAGCGCGACCTCGGCGCCGAGCGCCTCGCCCCGCTCCTGCAGCCCGAACCGGGTCACCTTGCCGCCGCCCGATCGCGGATTCATCACCAGGAACGGCCGCACGGGTGCCGGGGCGTCGACGACCGGCAGCGCCCACTCCGAGCGGTTCGGGCGCAGAGCGGTACGGGCCGCCAGCACCGCGGCCCCGAGCAGCACCGCGGCCACGACCGCGACCCAGAGCAGCCGGTTCACGGCGAAGATCACGATCACCGCCAGGGGTGCACCCACGGCGAGGGCCAGTGCCGCCCAGCGCAGTGCGCCCCGTTGCAGCAGGAACCAGAAGCCGGCGGCCACGACGACGACGACGGCCGCCGCGGTCAGCAACACCAGCCACACCGCGCGCCGCTCGCCGAAGCCCAGCAGCACGAGCGCCGCGAGCACCGCGAGGGCGATCGACGCCCGGGCCTCCCATCGCCGGTCACGCAACGAATCCACGCCGACACCTCCTCCGCGCCGAGCCCCTCCGCGGACGCGATGCTCGCCGGAGGAGCCGCGCAGGGCATCACCCTGCGAGGACGAGCAGGCCGGGAGCGGCCGGGGGGCGAAGGAAACGGCGCAGTACCGTCTGCTCGTGGCGCAGCAGTGGCTCGACGGTCGGCAGCAGCGGACCTGGCGGGCCTGGCTCACGGTCGCCGAACTGCTCCCGCGGGCCCTCGACGCCCAGCTGCAGCGCGATGCCGGCATCAGCCACGCCGCCTACGTCGTCCTGGCCATGCTCTCCGAGGCACCCGACCGCAGCCGGCGCATGAGCGATCTCGCCCGCCGGGCGAACCAGACGCAGAGCCGGCTGTCGCACACGGTCGCGCGGCTGGAGGCACGCGGGTGGGTGCGCCGCGAGAAGGCCGCCGAGGACGGCCGGGGTCACCTCGCCGTCCTCACCGACGCCGGCTGGGACGTCGTCCGCTCGGTCGCCCCCGGGCACGTCGCCGCCGTCCGCGAGGCGCTGTTCGACCCCCTGACCGCCGAGCAGACCGCCTTCCTCGGCGAGGCCCTCCAGGCCGTGGTCGAGCGGCTCGACCCCGACCGCAGCCTGCGCATCGAGCTGGCGTCCGAGTAGCCCGAAGCCTCAGCGGCCGAGATGACGGTAGCGGTGCAGCCGGCTGCGGAAGCGCTCGTTGTCGTCGCGACTGAGCAGCCCCGCCAGCTCCTCGCCGAGCACCCGCCCGAGCCGGAGGCAGAACTCGACCGGCTCGTCGGCGGCGTCGGGCAGCTCGGGCACCACCCGGTCGACGATCCCGGCCCGCCACAGGTCGGTGGCCCGCACGCACTGGGCCGCGGCCATCTCACCGGCATGGTCGGTGTCGCGGTGCACGATCGCGCTCGCCCCCTCCGGCGGCAGCGGCCCCAGCCACCCGTTCGCCGCGGCCAGCACCCGGTCGGCCGGTACCAGGGCCAGCGCTCCGCCGCCGGTGCCCTGGCCCAGCAGCACCGCGAGCGTGGGCGCCTTGAGCATCACCAGGTCCTCGAGGCAGCGGGCGATCTCCGCGGCCAGGCCGCCCTCCTCGGCCTCGCGGGACAGCGCCGCCCCCGGGGTGTCGATCAGGGTGACCAGCGGCAGCCGCAGCTCGGCGGCCAGGTGCATGCCGCGCCGGGCCTCGCGCAGCGCCGCCGGGCCGAGCGGGGCCGACAGCGACTGCCCGCGCCGGTCCTGCCCGAGG
>Ga0308173_10000773_pt1 | contig 14538 bp, 15 predicted proteins | sample PhyPR1_FD_203716 | JGI IMG/M metagenome (GOLD analysis project Ga0308173, IMG submission 203716) | Soil microbial communities from UC Gill Tract Community Farm, Albany, California, United States - DLSLS.P.R1 | ecosystem: Environmental > Terrestrial > Soil > Agricultural land | place: USA...
GGCCTTAGCGCCGACCTCGCCGCCGGACACCGGCGCGTCGAGGTACTCGCAGCCCAGCTCGTTGATGCGGGCCGCGAACTGCTTGGTTTCAATCGGCGAGATCGAACTCATGTCGATCACTATCTTGCCCGGCGCCAGGCCCTGTGCAACGCCATTCTCGCCGAACAGCACCGACGCCACCTGCGGCGTATCGGGGACCATGGTGATGATGAAGTCCGATTTCTGCGCAAGCTCCTTGAAGGAGCCGCAGCTGCGTGCGCCATGGCTGGCCAGTTCCTCCGGCAGCGGCTTGGAACTGTGCACGAACAGTTCGTGCCCGCCCTTGATGATATTGCCCGCCATGGGCGCGCCCATGATGCCCAGGCCGATAAAGCCAACTTTGCTCATCGCATTCTCCTTGTACGGTAATTTGCCGCCAGCCTGCTTTGCCGGCCTGGACATCGCGGCAAGCCGTGTTGCCCGCCGCGCCAGGATACCGGGGTGCCGCCGGCGGCTGTCATTGTGCACCCGGTCACACTATAACGGCAGGCCGGCGTGCAGGGATCAGCGCACGAAGCTGGGTTTCTTGTTGTCGAACTTCCAGCCGGGGAAGAAATATTGCATCGCCACCGAATCGTCGCGCGCGCCCAGGCCCATGCCCAGGTACACCTGGTGGGCCGCTTCGATGGCTTCCATGTCCGGTTCGATACCCAGGCCGGACTTGGGCGGCACAGTGACCATGCCGTCGACGATCTGGAATGGCGCCTTGGTGAGGCGCTGGCCGTCCTGCCAGATCCAGTGGGTATCGATGGCCGTGATCTTGCCCGGCGCGGCGGCCGCGACATGGGTGAACATGGCCAGCGAGATATCGAAGTGGTTGTTGGAATGCGAACCCCAGGTCAGGCCCCACTCGTGGCACATTTGCGCGACGCGGACCGAACCCTGCATGGTCCAGAAGTGCGGGTCGGCCAGCGGAATATCGACTGATTGCAACTGGATCGCATGGCCCATTTCACGCCAGTCGGTGGCGATCATGTTGGTGGCGGTCGGCAGGCCGGTCGCGCGCCGGAATTCAGCCATGACTTCACGCCCCGAATAGCCGTTTTCAGCGCCGCATGGGTCTTCCGCGTAAGCCAGCACATGGCGCTGGTCGCGGCACAGGCGTACCGCATCCTTCAGCAGCCAGGCGCCATTCGGGTCGAGCGTGATGCGCGCCTCGGGGAAACGCTCGGCCAGCGCGGTGACGGCGGCGATTTCCTCCTCGCCGCGCAGCACGCCGCCCTTGAGCTTGAAGTCCTTGAAGCCGTAGCGCGCATAGGACGCTTCAGCCAGGCGCACCACCGCTTCCGGGGTCAAGGCCTTTTCGTGGCGCAGGCGGAACCAGTCATCCTGGGCATCGGGCTCGCTGGCATAAGGCAGGTCCGTCGCAGCGCGGTCGCCGATATAGAACAGGTAACCCAGCATTTCCACCTTGTCGCGCTGCTGGCCTTCGCCCAGCAAGGCGCAGACGGGAACATCGAGGAATTTGCCCAGCAGGTCGAGCAGCGCGGCTTCCAGCGCTGTTACCGCGTGGATGGTGATGCGCAGGTCAAAAGTCTGCTGGCCGCGCCCGCCCGCGTCGCGCTCGCTGAACGCTTCGCGCACTTTCTTCAGCACCGCGAGATAGTTGCCGATGGACTGGCCAATGACCAGTTGGCGCGCATCTTCCAGCGTCCTGCGTATCCCCTCGCCGCCCGGCACTTCGCCGACGCCGGTATTGCCCGCGCTGTCGGTCAGGATGACGATGTTGCGGGTGAAATAAGGGCCGTGCGCGCCGCTCAGGTTGAGCAGCATGCTGTCGCGGCCAGCCACCGGGACAACGCGCATCCCGGTGACAACGGGGGCGCCCGATGGCGCAGAAGCTTGAGAGATACTGGACATGGATGGCTTTCGATTCAAATGAAGCATGTGAGAGATGGGAATGCCTGCGCTGCTTTAGCCCGCACATCCGCGCCGACCGGCCGAGCGCGGGCCGAAGCGATGAGCATGCTTTTATGAGGTAGGTTATCGTACAACATAATAGTGGCAGAGGCCAAATTTTTATATGGCACCACCGCTGCAAAATTAATTTTTCAGTATGAAATGGCGCAGAAAACAGAAAAACCATCCCGCCATGTGGCGCATCGACATCGCATCACAAAGTAAGACGTCCTACAACATCTTAACGAGCGGCATGGTTTTTTGGCCAGCATGATACTGGCATCGCCGGGCTTGCGTGGCCCGGTTCAGGGCGTGATCATGCCATTCCTTATGGCGATCAGCGCCAGCTCGGTCTGGTTCGCCGCCGCCAGCTTCTGCTTGATGTTGTACAGGTGGGTGCCGGCGGTGCGCGGCGATATGTTCAGCATGGCGGCCACCTGGTTGACGCTCATCCCGCGCGCCAGTTCGATGAAAACGGCAAACTCGCGTTCGGACAGCACTTCCATCGGGTTGCTGCCGCCCTCGAAGGCCTGCATCGCCATGCGCTGCGACACGTGGGCGTCAAGAAAGCGGCCGCCGGCAGCCACTGTGCGCACCGCCTGCATCAGGTCCTCCGGCGCGCTGCGCTTGGAGACATAGCCCATGGCGCCGGCCTTGAGCATGAAGCGCACATAGCTCGGGTCTTCGTGGGAAGACAGGCCCAGCACCCGCGCCGCCGGATCGCGCGCGATAATGCGGCGCGTCGCCTCGACGCCGGTGGCGCCGCCCAGCGCGATGTCCATCAATATCACGTCCGGGCTGCAGGATTCGAGTTGCGGATAGGCCGCCTCGGCGGAATCGGCCTCGGCCACCACCCGTATGTCGGGCGTGGCGTCAAGCAGCATCCGAAAGCCGAGGCGCACCACCGTGTGGTCATCCACCAGCATCACTTTGATCAGGTCTTTCATACTGTCGCCTCCTGCAGCGGAATACGGGCCTCGACCAGCGTCCCGCCCTGCGGACCGGCGCCGATCGCCAGCGTCCCGCCCAGCGCCTCGGCCCGCTCGCGCATGCCGCGCACACCGTAATGTCCCGACCCGGAAAACGGATCGGCTGCGCCGCGGCCGTCGTCCGCGACGGTCAGGCGCAGTCCGCCATCAGCCATGCCCAGCGTAATCCGGACCGTGCTGGCGCCGGCATGGCGCACCACGTTGGTCAGCGCCTCCTGCAAGATCCGGTAGGCGCAGGTTTCCACATCGATGTTCAGGTCCTGATCCAGCCGGCCCAGCTGCAGTTCCATGCGCAAGCCCGGATGGGCCACTTGCAGCGAGGAGACCAGGTCGCGCACCGCGTCGGGCAGGCCGATCTCATCCAATTGTATCGGGCGCAGCCGCGGTATCAGCCTGTGCATCGCGTCGAAGCTGGAGCCCGCCATCTGGAACAACAGGCGGGCCGCGTCCCCGGCCGGCTTGCCCTGCAGCTCGGGATTTTGCGCCAGCGCCGCGGCTATGCTGCGTATGGCGGTCAGCGACTGGCCCATCTCATCATGCAGCTCGCGCGCAATGGCGCTGCGCTCATCCTCGATGCGACGATGCATTGCCTGGGTAAATTCCTTTTGCGCGGCCAGCCTGGCCTCGGCCTGCGCGATCCGCTGGCGCGATGCGATATCGTCCTGCACCGCCTGCGCCATGCGGTTGAATGCCATGCCCATTTCGCCCGGTTCCTTGCCCGGCAGGGCCGGCAGCCTGACATCATGCTCTCCGCTGCCTATGCGCAGCAGGCCGCGCCGTATCTGCTCGAACGGCGCCAGCCAGCGCATCAGCAGCCAGAACATCAGCAGGTAGGTGATGGCCAGCACGACCGTCTGGGCGAGCATGAAGGAAGAGAGGTCATCCCAGGCATCCAGCACCGCGCGGGTCGGGTTGGGCGCGACCACCAGCGTGCCGGCATTGACCCGCATCACGGTGGCGGTCATGGCCGGCGTCACCAGGTCCGCATACCAGTCCGGCGCGTAACGGCCGGCCTTGTAAGGCGAAGGCGGCGACTCATACAGCAGTTGCCCGTCATGGCCGTAAAGGCGGATTTCATTCGCCCTCACCCGGCCGACCTGGCGCAGCATTTCGGCCAGCGCCACCGGCCCCTGGCGGGCATAAATGGCGCTGATGCGCGCCAGCAGCTGGGTGGCAATGCGGTTGGACGCCTGGATTTCCTCCCGTATGCTGGCGCGGGTGCTTTGTATTTCCTGGTAGCTGAAGACGGCCAGCGCGGCCAGAGTCAGCATGCCCAGCAGCAGGTTGATCTTGAACAGCAGGCTGAAGGCCCGGCGCCGTCTTTCCAGGCTAATCATGGCCACGCCCCCAGTCCGTGAAGCTGCCGCGCCGGTCAAAACAGTCTAGCGCCTGCGCCAGAGCTGTCGCCATGCCGGGATGGAAGGGATCATGCCCGGCCCCGTTCACGATGCGCAAGCGGCTGCCCGGCAGGCAGCGCCGCAGCATGCGCGCGTTATCGGCAGGGCAGACAAGGTCGCCGGCGCCGTGCAGGATTGCGGCGGGCACATCGCGCAGCCCGCGCGCCGCTGCCAGCGTCGCCTCTCTGCCGATGAAGCAGCCATGCAGCAGGTAATGGGACTGGACCCGGTAGCGCGCGATCAGCGCGTCGTCCACCGCCACCTCCGGCGCCGCGCCGCCGCCCTCGCGCTGTTGCTCGTAACGTCGCCAGCCGCGCGCGATACGGGCGCGCTCCTCGCGGCCGGCCGAGGCCAGCCGCTGCGCCAGCCAGGGCAGCAACCGGCGCCGTTCAGAGGCCGGCGCCAGTGCGGCAAACTCTTTCCAATGCTCATTCGAGCCGCTGTCAGGCGGCTGAAAGAAAGCCTCCACTTCCTGCCCGCCGGCGAGGAAGGGCGCCCTCAGCACCAGCGCGCGCAACGTAGCCGCATGCTGCGCGGCATAGGCCAGCGCCAGCGCGGCGCCCCAGGAGCCGCCGCCCAGCACGATACGGCCCAGTCGCAGGTGGGCGCGCAGGCGGGAGATATCGTCGACCAGGTGAGCAGTATCATTGCGCTCCACGCTCCCGGCCGGCAGGCTGCGGCCGCAGCCGCGCTGGTCCGCCAGCACCACCCGATAGCGTGACAAGGGCAGCAGTTGCAGATGGCGCAGGCTGGAGCCGCTGCCGGGCCCGCCATGCAGCCAGAACAACGGTATGCCATCCGGCCTGCCGTACTGCGCATACCAGATCATGTGCCCGTCGCCGCTGGCAAGGTGGCCTTCGTCGAAAGCCGTCGTTGTGTCCAAGCATGTCTCCTGATCCGTTCACAGATTCTAATCAACTTGGCCTGATCGCCAAAATCCGCAGCGAAAAATCATGAAAATCATGAGATGCCGTTCATGGATTTGCGGCTGCGATCCGGCTTGCGCGGGCACACAATAGATTCATCCAGGGAGGATGCCTATCCCGGATATTCATGTGTTTCAACCTTTAAGGAGACCGGTATGACCTGGGAAAAACCGCAAGCAGTCGATATGCGCTGGGGCTTTGAAATCACGATGTACATCGCCAATCGTTGACAGCGGGACGGATGCCGGGGGCTATCATGAAAATACGAGTGCTCGGCTCCGCCGCGGGCGGCGGATTTCCGCAGTGGAACTGCAATTGCGCCAACTGCGACGGTGTGCGCCGCGGCAGCATCAATGCCAGGCCGCGCACGCAGTCCTCGATCGCGGTTACCGAAAACGCCGAAGACTGGGTGCTGGTCAATGCGTCGCCGGACCTGCTGACGCAGATAAAGTCGACGCCGGCGCTGCAACCGGCGCGCGCGATGCGCGACAGCGGCATCGCCGCGGTGCTGCTGATGGATGCCCAGATAGACCATGTCACCGGCCTCCTGATGCTGCGTGAACGCGATTCTCCACTGCCGCTGTACGCCACCGGGCAAGTGATGGCCGACCTGTCGACAGGGCTGAATATCGCCACGGCGCTGGACCATTATTGCGGCATAGCCTGGCGGCCAGTGGTGCCTGACCAGCTTCCGTTCCATATCCCCCCGCTGAACCGCACCCGCTTCATCGCGGTCGCGCTTGACAGCAAGGCGCCGCCCTATTCGCCGCACCGTAATGATCCGCATCCCGGCGACAACATCGGCCTGAAGATCGTCGATGCCGGCAGCGGCCGCTCGGCATTCTATGCGCCGGGGCTGGGCGCACTGACTCCAGGCCTGGCGGACGCGATGGCCGGCGCCGATGTGCTGCTGGTGGACGGCACCTTCTGGACCGCTGATGAAATGATACGGCTGGGCCTGTCCGGCAAGAGCGCCGCCGACATGGGGCATCTGCCGCAATACGGCGCGGGCGGCATGATCGAGGTGCTCGACAGCATGCCGGCCAGCCGCAAGATTCTCATCCACATCAACAACACCAATCCCATCCTGCGCGAGGATGGGCCGGAACGCGCGCTGCTGGAGCGGCACGGAATTGAAGTCGCCTGCGATGGCATGGAGATCACCCTGTGAGCACTGAGAACAGCCTGGACGCCGCCTGGAGCCGCACCGAGTTCGAAGCCCGGCTGCGCAACAAGGACCGCAACTACCATATCCATCACCCGTTCAACATCCGCATGAACAGCGGCCGCTGCTCGCCCGCGCAGATCCGCGGCTGGGTCGCCAACCGCTTCTATTACCAGTGGATCATCCCGCAGAAGGACGCGGCCATCATCTCCAACTGCGACGACCGCGCCACCCGCCGCCTCTGGGTGACGCGCATCCTGGACCATGACGGCTATGGCGACTACCAGGATGGCGCCGCCGGCGGGCTGGAGGCATGGACCCAGCTGGGCATAGCGGTCGGCATACCGCGCGAGGAGCTGTGGTCCTTGCGCCATGTCCTGCCCGGCGTGCGCTTTGCCTGTGATGCCTATCTGAACTTCGCCAGGCGCGCGCCATGGCAGGAAGCGGTCTGCTCGTCTCTTACCGAGATGTTCGCGCCGCAGATCCACAAGGACAGGCTGGCGGGCTGGCCCAGCCACTATCCGTGGATAGATGCTTCAGGCCTCAACTACTTCCGCAGCCGGATTCCACTGGCCCAGCGCGACGTGGAGCATGGCCTGACCGTGACCCTGGACACCTTCACCACCCGCGCCCGGCAGCATCGCGCGCTGGAGATCCTGCAGTTCAAGCTGGACATCCTGTGGAGCATGCTGGACGCCATAGAAAAGGGGTATCCCGAATGAGCCAACTTCCCGACATGCCGCGCCTGAACCGCCGCTTCCGCATGCAGTGGGAAGAGGCCCAGCAAGCCCATGTCCTGCTTTACCCGGAAGGGATGGTGCGGCTGAACCGAAGCGCAGGCGAGATCCTGAAGTGCTGCGATGGCGCTACCACGGTAGATGACATCGTCGCGCGGCTTGAGCGCCAATTCAACACCAGCGGGCTGCGCGGCGACGTGGTCGGCCTGCTGGAACATGCGCTGGAAAAGGGCTGGATACAATGAGCGCTGCCCCGCCCTACTGGCTCCTGGCCGAGCTGACCTACCGCTGCCCGCTGCATTGCGCCTTCTGCTACAACCCGGTCGACTACGCCGCCATACGTGATGAGCTCGACACCGCCGGCTGGATCGCGGTAATGCGGGAAGCGCGCGCGATGGGCGCGGTGCAACTGGGCTTTTCCGGCGGCGAACCGCTGATGCGGGACGACCTGGAGGAACTGGTGGCCGAAGCCCACCGCCTGGGCTTCTACACCAACCTGATCACGTCCGGCGTGGGCCTGACCGAGCAGCGCATCGCGGCGCTGAAAGATGCTGGGCTGGACCACATACAGCTCTCGTTCCAGGATTCGACGCGCGAGCTCAACGACTTCCTGAGCAGCACCAGGACCTTCGACCTGAAGAAGAAGGTGGCCGCGCTGATCAAGCAATACGACTACCCGATGGTGATGAACTGCGTGCTGCACCGGCACAACCTGCCGCATGTGGCCAAGATCATAGACATGGCGCTGGAGCTGGGCGCCGAATACCTGGAGCTTGCCAATACCCAGTATTACGGCTGGGCGATGAAGAACCAGCGGCAACTGATGCCCACGCTGGACCAGGTGCGGGAAGCGGAAAGCGTGGTGCGGCAGTACCGTGAAAAAATCGGCGCGCGCTGCAAGCTGTTGTTCGTGGTGCCGGACTATTACGAAGACCGGCCCAAGGCCTGCATGAATGGCTGGGGCGCGGTATTCCTGGCGGTGGCGCCCGACGGCGCCGCGCTGCCCTGTCACAATGCCCGCGGCCTGCCCGGGCTCGAACTGCCCAATGTGAGGAACGCCAGCCTGCGCTGGATCTGGGAGGAAAGCCCGGCGTTCAACATGTTCCGCGGCGATGACTGGATGCAGGAGCCCTGCCGCAGTTGCCCGGAGAAGGCGAACGACTTCGGCGGTTGCCGTTGCCAGGCTTATATGCTGGCCGGCGACGCGAAGGCGGCTGATCCGGTCTGCGCCAGATCGCCGCAGCGAAGCCGCGTCGATGCGATCATTTTTCAGTCCGCGGGCGAGGTTAACGCGCAGCCTATCCTGTTTCGCAATGACGCCAACTCGCGCGCCCTGATTGCCGGGCCAAAGTAATTCCATTTCCTGCTGTCCTGGCGCGCCGGCGCTGGCCTTGCGATCCGCGGCCGAACGGCCGGCGCGCCACCACGATGAAGCGCACGCGCGGTGTGCCGGGCGCGACGTCAGCCACACCCTTTCCCCCTTGCAGTTTATGGCGCTGCTGCTTCGTGGCGCCTTCCCGGCTCCTGCCCACGGCCCAGCCGATGGCGCTTGTCGTTTACGACCATTCACAAGGCGCATGACCGACATTGCGGATTGAAATAGGCCAGCGTCCATTTCACGTTCTATACTGCAACGCAGCAAAAATTCTTCAAGCCAATGAATGTTCCGTGAAATGCCGGCTGAGCACGGAAGCTCCAATTCCCAAGCCGGTTATGGAAAGGAATGAAAAATGAAACATCTTGTTTATGCCTGCGCCGTCATTGCCGCAACCCTCGCCGCCGCTTCAGCCATAGCCGCCCCCGCCGACGCCAACGGATGCCAGGCAATCGCTGCGCGCCTGGAACAGAAAGCCGCCGAGTTCGTGCAGGTCAACGCGGACGGCAAGGCGCCCGCACAGGCCCCGAATCTGCACCTCGTCGATTTTTACCACGGTGTCAGCAGGAAAGACGCCGCGCTGCGGGACATAGCGAACGAGGTGTGGACGCTGCGCACCGAGATGGCAAGCCGTAATTGCAGCCAGGCCGACGCCTTCGCCTACTGATCCCTAGCCGGGCCGGCGCAACGCCGGCCGTTCCTCACCGGCATTCCGGCATGAGCGCTCGCGCCGGCATGCACTTGTCCGCACCGCTAGTCCTTCGCCAATCAGCTTGACATGCCGCCCCCAGGCGCTACCCTTGTTTCCCAGGGTCCGAATGCGTCCTGTCAAATCAATCAAGTCAATTGATCGCGGAGGCGGAAATGAATCAGCCGGCAATTGATGCGGAAATCGGGCGGCGCCTCGACATGCATTGCCTGCCCCGGACGGGAACATGACGGCATGCGCAGAGAACTGTCCGGCGATGCAAGGATCGCCACGCCTGATCCATCCGCCGATGCGGCGGCCGAAGCAAGCCGGCTGCCGTCGGCCAGCGCCGGCAAAGGCCATTCCGAGTTAAAGCGCTGCCTCTGCAGCTATGCGGCGACGATGATGGTCATCATCGCGGGGCTTTATTTCTATACCGCTCTCAGCCCTTATTACATCGCCCTTTATCACTTGAGCTGGACGCCGATGCTCGGCTCCCATATCGCGCCAATAACGATAGACCTTACGTTGGCGCTCAGGACCTTTGCCGGCATCTATGCCCTCGCCCTGCTGCCTTACTATGCGCTGCGGCCGGGCAGGCTCAGCAATGCGCATACAATGTTCCGCTTCATCTTCAGGCGCATTGCCGCATGGAGCGCGGCCACGCCTGCGGAACGGCACGGGCATCTGGCGGACGCCGACAAACAGGCGATGCTATGCCTGCTGCTCAAATTCATTTTCATCCCGTTCTGCATACACGGTCTTGTCGCCTACCTGGCCTATACCAACGACCAGATTGCCGGCTTGAGGGAACTGCTGGCGGGCGCATCCGGCATCGACCTGTTTTCTTTCTATAACAGCCACCTGCATTACCTCATCCTGAACATGATCTTCCTGGTGGACTTCTTTCCTTTCGTTGTGGGTTACCTGGTCCAGGCGCGCATTCTTGACAATGAAGTGGTCAGCGTCGACGCCAGCCCTGGCGGCTGGCTGGCCTGCCTGGTCTGCTATCCTCCATTCAATGCCGCGATGGCGGCGCTGCTGCCGTGGCAGGTGGTTGACCTGGCGCCCGCCTATCCGACGTTTTCAATCGTCACCCATCTGGCGCTTAACGCCGTCCTGCTGACCTGTTTCGGTTTCTATGCTTACGCCAGCGTGTCGCTGGGCTTTAAATGCTCGAATCTGATGCACAGGGGCATAGTGCGCCGCGGCCTTTACCGGGCCGTAAGACATCCAGCCTATCTGTTCAAGAACCTCGCATGGTGGACAGGCGCAATACCGCTGCTTGTCAATCTGGCGCAGACATCGCTGAAGGAATTTTTCTGGACCGGCTTCTGCCTTGCCGGATGGAGCTGCATCTATGGTTTGCGGGCGCTCTCGGAGGAGCGCCACCTGTCGCGCCACGCGGATTACCGGGCTTACATGCAGCAGGTGCCATTCCGCTTCATCCCCGGCGTCGCCTGATGGCGGGGAACGCGAAACCGCTGCGCTACTTCTTCATGTCGCTTGCGCCGTCCTTCGCCCCGGTGCCCGGCACGCCCGTTTCCGGAGAGCCCACAGTCCCCGGTCCACCCGACGTGCCGGTCTTGGGCGCGTTGCCGGAGGTTCCCGAAGTGGGGCCGGAGGTGGAGCCGCCGGCGCCCGGCATTGCGCCGACACCCGGCGCTCCCGATGTGGCGGTGCCGACCGAACCGGCGCCCGAGGTGGATGGCCTGTCGGCCTGATTGGTCACGGAGCGGTCCGCGTTGCTTGATGCATTGGCCTTGGACTTGGAAGACGACTTGCCGGATGAGGAAGAGGAACTGGCATCGCCTGACGTCGCCCCCTCCGCATAAGCATTCAGGCCGGCGCCGAATGCCGCGGCGGACACAAGAATCACGGTGATGCGGGAAAATAGCGGCTTCATGATTACCTCCAACGGGTTATCCGGTCCCCCATTCACCGCATGCTGCCGGTATGGCAAAGATGGCGACAAGGACCAGAAAATTCGACGCTGCCCCGCTGCTCAAGTTCCATTGATCACAGGCAGGGCGCGCCGGGACGGGAACCGGCAACGCAAAAAAATTCATCGAAGCTGGCCGGCATGATGGCGCAGGTGGTCTTCAATGAAGGTCGCGATGAAATAATAGCTGTGGTCGTAACCTTCCTGCATGCGCAATTGCAAGCGCACCCCGGCCTGGTCGCAGGCCGCTCTGAGCAGCTCGGGTTTTAACTGGGTTTCGAGAAACTGGTCTTTCGTGCCCTGGTCCACCAGGATGGGTCCGCCCTTCCAGCCACGCTGAGCCACAAGCGCGGTGGCGTCATAATCGGCCCAGGCGGCGCGATCGGCGCCGAGATAGCCGGCCAGCGCCTTTTCTCCCCATGGGCAGCGCATGGGCGAGACGATGGGGGAAAACGCTGAAATTGATTTGAAGCGTTCCGGATTCTTCAGCCCTATGGTCAGCGCGCCATGCCCGCCCATTGAATGCCCGGCAATGCCGGCGCGCGCGGTGTCGACCGCGAAGCTGGCCCCCACCAGGTCGAACAGCTCATTGACGATATAGGAATACATCCGGTAATTGGCGGACCACGGCGCCTCGGTGGCATCCACATAGAAGCCGGCGCCCAGGCCAAAGTCATAGCTTGCATCGTCGTCGGGAAAGCGCACCCCGCGCGGGCTGGTGTCGGGCGCAACGATTGCCATGCCCAGTTCGGCCGCCACCCGCTGGGCGCCGGCCTTCACGGTGAAATTCTCTTCGGTGCAGGTCAGGCCCGACAGCCAGAACAGCAGCGGCACCTTGCGCTGGCCCGCCTGCGGCGGCAGATAGATGGCGAAGCGCATCGTGCAGCCGGTCTCGGCCGATTCATGGCTGAACACGCTCTGCATGCCTGCGAAGCACTTGTTTTCCGAGATAGTCTTGAGGGTCATGAATGAATTATCCAGTGTGGCGAACAGAACGCCCGTGGCCGCGGTCCCGCGGCCACGGGCGCGCGGGCCTCAGGCCGGGAGCTTGCCCGATGCCTTGGCGATATGGGTGGCGATTGCATCCATCAGGGGCGGCGACAGCGCGTCGTACGGCTCCAGGCCGAGTTCCTTGAGCCTGGCCCTGACCGCGCCCATGTTGGCGGGATCGGCGCCGGACTCGATGATGGAGGAGACGAAGGCGGCAAACTCGGGCGCCGCCCAGCCTTCTTCATTGGAAAGCTCGGTGTGGACGAAATCGAGTCCATAGAAAGGATGGTTCTTGTTCTCGATGCGGCCGAACATGTGCACGCCGCATTCCTTGCAGGCATGGCGCTGTATGGTGGCGCTGGGGTCGACGATGTACAGCTTGTCGCCATTGGCCACCACCTTCACATGCTCGCGCGGCACCACGGCGACTTGCGAAAACAAGGCGCCCGCGGGCTTCCAGCACTTGGTGCATCCACAGACATGGTTGTGCGCGGTCTGGCTGGTAATCTCGACCTCCACCTTGTTCTCCGCGCATTTGCACCTCAGCCTGCCACCGGAGAAAGAAGGCGACGCCGGCTTGATGCCGTTGTCGACCGCCGGATGAATCTTGACTTCACTGCTCATTGCTGTCTCCTCATGGGTGGGTAAGTCCATGCCGGCGCCGGGACGGACATGCCCTGCCGGCTTGCTTCAGTCTCCGGCCGCCAGGCGCCCGGATTGCTGCCTTGTCCCCGCCCGAGCGGGAACAATCAGGTTGCGCATGTCAGAAGGTGACCACCGAGCGGATCGACTTCCCTTCGTGCATCAGGTCGAACGCGTCGTTGATTTTCTCCAGCGGCATCACGTGGGTGATGAGGTCATCGATATTGATCTTGCCTTCCATGTACCAGTCGACGATCTTGGGCACGTCGGTGCGGCCGCGCGCGCCGCCGAACGCCGATCCCTGCCACACCCGGCCAGTCACCAGCTGGAACGGCCGGGTCGCAATTTCCTGGCCGGCGCCAGCCACGCCGATGATGGTGCTCTTGCCCCAGCCCTTGTGGCAGCACTCCAGCGCCTGCCGCATCAGGTTGACGTTGCCTATGCATTCGAAGGTGTAATCCGCGCCGCCCCTGGTCAGATCAACCAGGTAGGGCACCAGGTCGCCCTGCACCTCCTTGGGATTGACGAAATGGGTCATGCCGAACTTGCGCGCCAGCTCCTCGCGCGCCGGGTTGATGTCCACGCCCACGATCATATTGGCGCCCACCATCTTCGCGCCCTGGATCACGTTGAGGCCTATGCCGCCCAGGCCGAACACCACCACGGTCGACCCCGGCTCCACCTTGGCGGTGTAGATCACGGCGCCTATGCCGGTGGTGACGCCGCAGCCTATGTAGCAGACCTTGTCGAAAGGCGCGTCTTCCCTGATTTTGGCCAGCGCGATTTCCGGCACAACCGTGTAGTTGGCGAAGGTCGACGTGCCCATGTAATGGAACACTTCCTTGCCTCCCAGCTTGAAGCGGCTGGTTCCGTCCGGCATCACGCCGCGGCCCTGGGTGCTGCGTATGGCCTGGCACAGGTTGGTTTTCCGGGACAGGCAGTATTCGCACTGGCGGCACTCCGGGGTGTACAGCGGAATCACATGATCGCCCGGCTTCAGGCTCTTGACGCCCTCGCCCACTTCCACCACGATGCCCGCCCCCTCGTGGCCGAGTATGGCCGGAAAGATGCCCTCGGGATCGTCGCCGGACAGGGTAAATGCGTCGGTATGGCAAATGCCGGTGGCCTTGATTTCAACCAGCACCTCGCCGGTGCGCGGACCGTCGAGGTGCACGGTTTCTATCGTCAGCGGGGCGCCCGCCTTGTGGGCTACTGCGGCTCGTACATCCATGTAATGCTCCTTCAAAGGTTGGTCATGCAGACAAAATTCGACTGAGCTGATTTCGAAACAATACCTTCATCGCGTGTCTTGTTTATTGAACAGTTCAACCGGGAAAAAAGATGTTTGCACAGTTGAGCCTGTTAATCTAAGCTCATAATCAATGACGTTTCACTAACAATAAGGCAAGCCCGGTTCCTTACAGGGCAATATCAGCAAAAACCGAGCCACCGGAGCGAGGAAGGACAAGGGGGAAGCGGATAAAGAGGCGACCGTCCAGGTCACGCCAAGGAGACAAGACATGTTGACTGAAGACCACCACCGGAGTCGCATACAGTCGGCCGTGGAAAGCATCTCGATGGCGGGCCTGTCTGTTCCCGGCCATATCACCGAATCATGGATGCGATGCATGAGGGACTACGCCCTTGATCCGACCATCGTATCGGACCCCTATATCATTGACCGCGTCGAGTTGCAGGAGCGACAGAACAGCCTGGCCCATGTGCTGAGCGCGGCCAAGGGCGAAATGG
>Ga0308173_10000776_pt1 | contig 14530 bp, 19 predicted proteins | sample PhyPR1_FD_203716 | JGI IMG/M metagenome (GOLD analysis project Ga0308173, IMG submission 203716) | Soil microbial communities from UC Gill Tract Community Farm, Albany, California, United States - DLSLS.P.R1 | ecosystem: Environmental > Terrestrial > Soil > Agricultural land | place: USA...
GTGTCGGTCCGCGGCACGTAGGCCTCGGGCTGGTAGTAGTCGTAGTAGGAGACGAAGAACTCGACCGCGTTCTCCGGGAAGAAGCTCTTGAACTCGGAGTAGAGCTGGGCGGCCAGCGTCTTGTTGGGCGCCAGGATCAGCGCCGGGCGCTGGGTCCGCTCGATCACCTTGGCCATGGTGAAGGTCTTGCCGGAGCCGGTGACGCCCAGCAGCACCTGGTCGTGCTCAGCGGCGCCGATCGCGGCGGTCAGCTCGCCGATCGCCTGCGGCTGGTCGCCGGCCGGCTGGTAGTCGCTGACCAGCTTGAACGCGCGCCCGCCCTCGCTCTTGGCCGGCCGCTGCGGCCGGTGCGGCGTCCACAGCATCCCCGTCGCGCCCTCATTGTAATCGAAGGCGAGGGGCATTTCGGCGACGCCCGAGGGCGCCATGCTGGTGGTGCGGGGCATGGAGCCGGCAAGGTAAGTCCTGCTTCGCCCGTGCGCCAGCGTGGCTGCTGACAGCGGTTCGTCAGCACTCCCTCCCACCGCTCGTCCCGGCGAAGGCGGGGATCCAAGGGGGCCTGCGGCTCCACGATTGACGCAGGCTCGGTCCCATATTCAGCTTGGGTCCCCGCCTTCGCGGGGATGATCGGAGATCAGATGCCTGCCGCCGCCGACTATCCCGAGGCCGTCGCCGCCGCCCAGAAGGTGCTGGACGACTTCATGGCCGCCTTCAACGCCCGCGACATCCCGGCCTTCGAGGCCACCTTCAACTTCCCCTCGGCGCGGCTGGCCAGCCAGGGGCTGGTGATCCTCAACAAGGGGGACATGAAGGCCGAGCGGTTCACCACCGGCGCGCTCGCCGAGTGGGACCACTCCAGGTGGGAGCGCCGCAACGTGATCCACGCCGGCCCCGACAAGGTGCACATCGACACCCGCTTCACCCGCTACCGGAAGGACGGCTCGGTGCTCGGCGGCTTCGATTCGATCTACGTCATCAACCGCGAGAACGGCCACTGGGGCGTGAAGATCCGGTCATCCTACGCGCCATAGACTTCCCCCCGGCGGCGAGATCGGTCCTATGCCTTGGCCGTCTTGCGTCCCTTCGCACCGGGCCGAGCCCGCTTGACCAGCGCCTTCAGGAACTGGTCCCCATGGGTCACCAGCGCCATGTGGCCGGCGCCCTCGAGGATCACCAGGTCCGCCTTCAGCTTGACCGCCGCCTCGGTGACCAGCGCCGTAGGCGTCTGCAGGTCGAGCTCGCCCTGGATGATGGTCACCGGCACGCCCAGGTCATAGCCGACGTCCGCCAGGCGCCAGGCCATCAGCTGTTTCCAGAGCTCGTTGATCGAGAATTTCGCCCCGCGCTGCATCTCCACGAGGTCCCGCAGCCGGGCGTCTGGCGCGAGCAGCAGGTCCAGGGGCAGCCGGCGGAACACGTTCCGCTCCGCCTTGGGCATGGTGGAGATCAACAGCTTGCGCTGCTTCGCCAGCGCCTTGATCGAGGGGTAGGGCGGCGGGCCGATCGCCTCGAGCCCCTGGGCGGCGCGCTCCTCGCCCTTGGCGCGCAGCCGGTCGACGGTCCCGAAGTACGAGAGCTGCTCGCCGCGGTTCATGTCGACCACCTGGCCCGCGCCCACATAGGCCGAGAACAGGTCCGGACGCGCCCGCGCCATCTCGACGCCCAGCAGGCTCCCCCAGGAGACGCCGAGCAGCACCAGCGGCCGGCCGGGGAAGCGTCGGCGCAGCTCCTGCGCCAGTTCGATCCCGTCGACCACCATCCGGCCGATGGTGAGCGTCCCGCAACCGGCCTTGCCGTTGCGCCCCAGCGTGCGTCCCGCGCCGCGCTGGTCCCAGTTCACCACGATGAAGTGCGCGTCCCAGCCGGGGAACAGCTTGCCGGCCAGCACGCTGAGCGCCGAGCCCGGGCCGCCGTGCAGCACCAGCAGCAGCGGGCTGTCGAGGTCGCGGCCGCGGATCGTCACCCACTGCGGGATGCCGCCGATCTCGATCCAGATCTTCTCGTCGATCCCTTCGGCCAGGTAGGCCTTGGCGCGAGCCGCCCGCTGGATCGCGCCGCGCATCACGAACGCGCCGGCCACCAGCCCCACGCCCGCCAGCAGCGCCTTGCCGAGCCCGCCTCGCTTCGCCATGGCTACCTCCGCTCGTTCAGCCCGCCGAGTTCCGGCCCATGCGGGCGCCCGTCCGAGCGCAACCCTAGCACGGGGCTCAGAAGCCGTGCGTCCCCGTCGTGAGCGCGAAGATGCTCCCCGCCAGCGCGAGGAGGGCGAAGACGAGGTGGCGCATGTCACATCCCTCTGCGGGTCCGCCCGCGGGGATACGGCCAGAATGCGCCGACCGATGTGACGGAGGTCACGGCCGCCTGCCCCGCCGACGGCCGGCGGGGGAGGCGATCACGGTCTAGTGAGTGGGCTTGTCCTGGGTGGCGCTCACCGCGGCGCCGCCGGCGGCTCCGGCCACCGCGCCGACCGGCCCGGCGACCGCCGCGCCCGCCAGCCCGCCGGTGGCGGCGCGTTGCTCCATGTTGTGCCCACAGGCCGCCAGGGTGAGAGCGGCGCCCGCGATGGCGAGCAGGCTCAGCGTCTTGCGCATGGGATTCTCCGATGTCCTTAGATGATGCGCCAACAAACGAAGGCTTCGTCGCGAGGTTCCGCCTATAGCCGAGCCTGGCCCGGGTCTTGCCACGGCCAGTCCCAAGTGGATCGAACCGATACAGGAGGGCCGCGGACCGCGACACTTTTGCTGCATTGCAGCAGGGGGTTGCCTTTCACGGATCGCCCCTTCATAAATCGCACACCACTTGCCGTCGCCTGCCCCCTCGAGTCCCGGGCAGGCCTGCCGGCGGACGCTGCCAGCATGTGCAGGGGCGACCGCGGCGACATCTGTCGGGGGGCTGTCGCCCTCGCCCTGTAGGACGCGATTGTTTTGGATAACGGAACGCAGGCGCGCGCCGATCGGCGTGCGCTGATCAGCGCCGCGTTGATCGGCTCAGGCGTCGGCCTGGCGCTCGGCGCCGCCTATATGGCGGGCGGGATGTCGCGCGTCGCCGCCGACCACGCCCGCGCGGAGCAAGTCTCCGACGGGGTCTTCTCCGAGGCCGCGCTGCAGCGCGAAGCCGCCGATTCGACCGCGCCGTCGCGCGCCCAGGATGTCGCCGCCCAATTGCGCGGCGAGCAGGGCCTCGACCCGCATGCCGACAAGCAGCGCCACGCCACGCGCGATCTCGATTGCCTGACCGATGCGGTCTATTTCGAGGCGCGCGGCGAGAGCAAGCGCGGCCAGCAGGCCGTCGCGACGGTGGTGCTGAACCGCGTCAAGAACCCGAACTTCCCGAAGAGCGTCTGCGGGGTGGTCTTCCAGCGCGCCAGCGGCGGCTGCCAGTTCAGCTTCGCCTGCGACGGCTCGATGCGCCATGGCCGCGACGAGGACGCCTGGGAGCAGGCCCGCCGGGTCGCCGCCCGCGCGCTCTCCGGCTACGTGCTGCGCGACATCGGCTCGGCCACCCACTTCCACACCATCGACGTCTCGCCCGACTGGGGCTCGCAGATGCTGAAGGTGGCGCAGGTGGGGCTGCACGTCTTCTACCGCCGCAACCCGCACGCGGCGACCGCGCCCGAGATGCAGCCCGAAGCGCAGCACGCGGTGTTCACCTCGACGCCGGGCGAGGCCCAGCCGACGCTCCGCATCGCCACGGCCCTGGTGCAGAGCGCGCCTGAGAGCTCGCCGCCGGCCGCCGCGCCTGCGCCCGCGCAGAAGCCCGCGGCCAAGCCGGGTCCCGAGCTTCCCAAGACGCCGCCGGACGGCCTTTCAAAGGCGTCCGCGCCTGGATTGGCCAAGAGCCCCGAGGCGACCGCCTCCTGACGCGGCGCTTGCGCCGCAACCGCGCCCGCTAGGCCCGCGCGGCGCGGCGCAGCGCCTGGGGCGGCTGGCCGAAGGCGCGCAGGAAGGCCCGGCGCATCCGCTCGGGATCGCCGAATCCCGCCGCCTCGGCGACCCGGTCGATGGGCTCGGCGGTGGACTCCACCCTCAGCCGCGCCGTCTCCAGCCGCAGCCGCTCCACGGCCTTGGCGGGCGTCAGGCCGGTCTCGGCGCGGAACGCGCGGGCGAAGTGGCGCGGGCTCATCGCCGCGCGCTCGGCCAGCCGCTCGACGCTCAGCGGCTCGGCGAGCCGCTCGCGCATCCAGTCCATCAGCTCGGCGAAGCGCCCGTGCACGCCGCCGGTGTCGAGCAGCGCCGAGAACTGCGACTGGCCGCCCGGGCGTCGGTGGTGAACCACCAGGACCTGCGCCACCAGGCGGGCGGCCTTCGCCCCCAGGTCGTCCTCGATCAGCGCCAGCGCCAGGTCGATGCCGGCGGTGATGCCCGCCGAGGTCCAGACCTCGCCGTCGCGGATGAAGATCCGGTCCGGCTCCAGCCGCACCTTCGGATAGCGGCGCGCGAAGTCGTCGGTGCGGTTCCAGTGGGTCGTCGCGCGGCGGCCGTCGAGCAGGCCCGCCTCGGCCAGCAGATAGGCTCCGGAACAGACGCTGGCGACCCGCCGCGCCGCGGGGGCCGCGCGCCGCAGCCAAGCCGCCAGGGCGTTCTGCGCCTCCAATGTCCGCACGCCGACCCCGCCTGTCACCAGGATCGTGTCGTGGGCCGTGTCGTCCAGCGACGCGGCCGCCATCTCCACCCCCGAGGAGCTCGCGACCGGACCGGCCACCTGGGCCAGCACGCGCAGTTCATAGGCGCCCGGCGATATCCGCCCGGCGATCTCGAAGGCGGCGATCGGGCCCGCGGCGTCGAGCAGCTGGAAGTCCGGGAAGATCACCACGGCGATACGGCGGGTCATGGCAGTTTCAGTTGGAACATTGTCATTTCGGTCGCAGGCTAGACCGGCGATGATGCGGCGGTCAATCGGAGGCCGCGCCCTGTCCAAGCTCGTTATCGTGATCCCGCTCTATCCGCAGGTGACCCACCTGGACTTCACCGGCCCGCACCAGGTGCTCAGCCGCACGCCGGACGCCGAGGTGATCGTCGCCTCGCTGGACGGGCGCGACATCGAGGCGGAGGGGCTGGTCTTCTCGCGGCTGGCCGACCTCGCCAGGCTCGAGCGTTGCGACGTGCTCTGCGTGCCGGGCGGCATCGGCGCCACCGAGGCCATGCTCGACGCGACGTTCATGGCCGAGATCCGCCGCCTCGGCGCGGGCGCGAAGTACCTGACCTCGGTCTGCACCGGCTCGCTGGTGCTCGCCGCGGCCGGCTTCCTCGCAGGCAAGCGGGCGGCGTGCCATTGGGCCTGGCGCGAGCTGCTCATCCCGTTCGGCGCCATCGTCAGCGACGCGCGGGTCGAGCGGGACGGCAATGTGATCACCGGCGGCGGCGTCACCGCTGGCATCGACTTCGCCTTCACCCTGCTGGCCGAACTGGCCGGGACGGACTACGCCCAGGCGGTCCAGCTCGGGCTCGAGTACGATCCGCATCCGCCGTTCCGGGCGGGCAGCCCGGCGATCGCGCCGCCGGAGGTGCTGGCGGCGGTTCGCTCGCGCATGGCGCCGCTCGCCCGCGCGCGGATGGCGGCGGCGGTAGAGGCCGCGCGCCGCCTAAAGTCCGCCTAGGCCGGGAGCCGCTGGTCGTACTCGGCGTGCAGCCGGCTCCAGGCCGGCCAGATCGGCTTGGGCTCCATGCCGCCCACGCGATCCACGAGGATGTCGAGGTGCGAGTGCCAGCCGGCCGCCACCCGCAGCAGGTATTCGCGGCTGGGCAGCCGCCGGTGGACGAGGGTCAGCAGGACGCCGTCGCCCGCAGGCGAGAGCTCGATGGAGACGTCGCCCGTCCCCGACCAGGTGAAGGCGATCCGCCGCGGCGGATCGATCTCCGTGATCCGGCAGTCCATGCGGCTCTCCTCCGGCATGCCGGCCGGCCGCTCGGCCCGCTCGCGCGAGAGCTCGTCGTGGCGCCAGACGAACTCGAACGGCGCGCCCGTCTCGAGCTCCATCTCGCCGGCCGCCAGCCACTGGCGGCGCAGGTCGCTTTCGGTGAGATAGGCCCACACCCGCTCGATGCTGCCGGGCAGCAGGCGCTGCATGCGCAGGGTCGCAGGCTCGGTCAGGACGCCATAGGCGTCGATGGCGGCGGCTTCGGTCATGGTTCGTCTCCTTCGGAGGTGGGGGAGGGGGAGGGTCCGCTCTGGGCCCGCTCGCGCCGGAGCAGATCCTCGAGGACATCGAGGCGGCTGTTCCAGAAGCGCTCATAGAAGCTCAGCCATTCGTGGGCGTCGGCCAGAGGGCCGGGCTCCAGGCGACAAAGATGGGTGCGGCCGCGCACCTGCCGGCGGACCAGCCCCGCCTTCTCCAGCGCCTTGATGTGCTTCGAGGCCGCCGCCAGCGAAATCGCGAAAGGGCGGGCGAGCTCGCCGACGCTGCGTTCGCCGTCCGCCAGCTCGCGGAGCATTCGCCGCCGCGTGGCGTCGCCGAGGGCGTGGAAAACGCTGTCCAGCTGCTGAGCTTGTAATTCAACCATGCGGTTGAACATGAGCCTGTCCGGAGCGACAGTCAACCGTTCGGTTGAATTATTTTCTGGACTGCACTGCGCCGATGAGCCGGATCGCGTTCAGGCTCGCTTGGCGCGGGAGCGCGCTAAGGCTTGCGCCGCTGGGCGCTGTTCTCCTCGAAATCGTCCTTCGCCTTGGGGTCATGGGCGTGGCGCCGGTCGCGTTCGCCGCCGCCGCCCGAGACATGGCTGAAGCGGGTGTTGGTGGGCTCGCCCGGCGAGCGCGGATCGCCCTTGTGAGGCTCGGGCTTGGTGCGGTCCTCGTGGCTCGCGCCAGGACCGCCCCAGCGGTGGGTGTTGGGGCTCTTCTGCGGCATGTCAGCGGTCCTGCTGGTAGCCCTGGTTGTGGGTGTTCTGGTGGATGTTGCCGGCGCGGCCCTGCTCCTTGAGGTTGAGGTGGTCGCGGCTGCGGCGGTCGACGTCGGAGCCCTTCACGTGCGGCTTCTCGTCGGGCGCTGACCTTTGGTCCGGCGGGATGGGTGGCGCTTTCGAAGCCATGGGTTCGCCTCCTTCGGTTGGGGACTGAACCCGGCGCGGATAGGCTGGTTCCGGTGAATCTGGCGCTCGGGGAGGGGACATGTCGGGCGAGGCGGCGGTCTATGTGGTGACGGACATCGAGGCCGACGGGCCGCGGCCGGGCCAGCATTCGATGCTCTCGTTCGCCGCCGTGGCGGTCACCGCCTCGGGCGAGAGGCGGGGCGTGTTCGAGGCGGTGCTCGAGCCGCTGGCCGATGCGGTCCGCGATCCGGACACCTACGCCTGGTTCCAGACCCAGCCGGACGCCTGGGCGGCCGCGACGAGCGATCCGCGGCCGCCGGCCGAGGCGATGGCGGACTTCGTGGCCTTCGTGCGCGGCCTCGGCGCCCCGGCGCTGTTCGCCGCCTTCCCGATCGCCTTCGACGGCATGTGGATCGACTTCTACCTGAAGCGCTTCACGCCGCACGCGCTGATCGAGGGGCCGTATGCCAGGGATCCGCTGTTCGCCGGCCCGGGGCTGTGCCTGAAGTCGTTCGCCGCGGCGGTCACCGGCCAGGACTTCGCCGCCTGCCGGCCGAAGACGCTGCCGCCCGAGTGGCTCGGTCATCACGAGCACACCCACAAGGCCGTCGACGATGCGCTGGGCTATGCCCACCTGCTGGGCGTGCTGATGGCCCGCGCCGGCCGCTAGGCCGCGTCCTGCCGCTTGACAGGCAACTAATTAGTTGCATATTACGGGTCATGAACGACGACGCGGTCTTCACGGCCCTGGCGGATCCGACCCGCCGACGCCTGCTCGACCGGCTGCACGAAACCAGCGGACAGACCCTTTCCGAGCTTTGCGAGGGGCTTCAGATGACGCGCCAAGCGGTAGCCAAGCATCTGGCGATCCTGGAGGGCGCCAACCTGGTCGCCGTCCGCCGCCAGGGCCGCGAGAAGCTGCACTTCCTAAATCCGGTGCCGATCCAGGGGATCGCCGAGCGCTGGATCGCCAAGTTCCAGGAGCGGCAGCTGGCCGCGCTGTCGGCGCTCAGGGCGTCGCTGGAAACCGACCCTTCCCAGAAGAGGAGGCCATGATGGCCGAAAGCACCTTCGTCTACGTGACCTATATCCGCGCGACGCCCGAGGCGCTGTGGAATGCGCTGACCGACACCGACTTCATCCCGCAATGGTGGATGGGCGTCCGGACCGAGACCGACTGGACGGTCGGCGGCTCCTGGAAACTGGTGTTCCCGGACGGCCGCGTCGCCGACACCGGCGAGGTCCTGGAGTTCGAGCCGCCGCGCCGGCTGGCGCTGAAGTGGCGCAACGAGTTCCGGCCGGACCTGAAGGAAGAGGGCTGGTCGCATTGCCTGTTCGAGGTCGAGCCGCAGGGCGAGGCCGTGAAACTGACGGTCACCCACTCGATCCCGCGCGAGCATTCGAAGCTGATCGAGGCGGTCGCCGGCGGCTGGCCGTCGATCCTCTCCAACCTGAAGACGCTGATCGAGACCGGAAGGGTCCTGATCCCGCAGCGGACGGCGGAGGCGGCGGAGGCCTGAGGCGATTCAGACTGCGTCGAGGCCGATGTCCAGGACGCTGGCGGAGTGGGTCAGGGCGCCCACGCTGATCACGTCGACGCCGGTCTCGGCGACCGGCCGCACAGTCTCCAGGCTGATCCCGCCGGAAGCTTCCAGCGCCACGCGTCCGGCGGCGCGTCGAACGGCCTCGCGCAGGTCGGCCAGGCTGAAGTTGTCCAGCAGGATGACGTCGGGCGCCTCCGCCAGCGCCTCGTCGAACTGGGCCAGGGTGTCGACCTCGACCTCCACCTTCATCAGATGTCCGGCGAACGCCCTGGCGCGGCGCAGGGCCTCAGTGACCCCGCCGCAGGCCGCCACGTGGTTGTCCTTGATCAGGATCGCGTCATCCAGGCCGAAGCGGTGGTTCACCCCGCCGCCGCAGCGCACCGCGTACTTCTCCAGCGCCCTCAGGCCCGGCGTCGTCTTGCGGGTGTCGACGATCCGCGCCCTAGTCCCGGCGATCGCGTCGACATAGCGTTGGGTGAGCGTGGCGATGCCGGAGAGCCGCCCCATCAGGTTCAGCGCCGTCCGCTCGGCCGCGAGCAGCGCGCGCGCATTCGCCTCGACCCGGGCGAGCGCCGTCCCGGGCTGCACCGGCTCGCCGTCGGCGACGACGGTCTCGAAACGGGCGCTGGGATCGAGCTCGGCGATCGCCAGCCGGGCGCAGGCCGCGCCGCAGACCACGCCCGCCTGGCGGGTCGCGAACACCGCCGAGAGCCGGGCGTCCGGCGCGATGCAGGCCTGGCCGGTGACGTCGCCGGCGCGGCCGAGATCCTCCGCCAGCGCGGCCCTGACGATCGGGGCGATCAGGAGATCGGGGAGGGGGGCGCTCATTCGGCCGCGAAGCGCAGCGCCTCGGCGCGATCCAGGTCCGCCAGCCGCACGAAGGTGCGCTGCGCAGGCTTCTGCGCCGCGGCGTCGGCGCGATAGTGCCCACCGCGGCTCTCGTTCCGGGCCAGGGCGCAGGCGGCGGTCAGGCGCGCAGCGATGAGGGCGGGCGCGGGACCGTGCCCCGCCTGCAGCGCGTCGATCTCGGCCAGCAGGCGGCTCAGCCCGTTGGCGTCGCGCACGACCCCGGCGTCTCGGCTCATGGCGGTGCGCAGCGCGGCGAGCGCCGTCTCGGAGAGTTCGGGCGCGGCCTGCGCGGACAGAGGTCGGGTCGCGGGATCGGCCTCGGCCGCGGCCGCGCGGCCGGCGCGGGTCCCGAACACCGTGGCTTCCAGCAGCGAGTTCGAGGCCAGCCGGTTCGCGCCGTGCACGCCGGTGGCGGCGCATTCGCCGGCCGCGTAGAGGCCTGCGAGCGAGGTGCGCCCGTCGGCGTCGGCGATGATGCCGCCCATGTGGTAGTGGCAGGCCGGTGCGACCGGGATCGGCTGGACGCGCGGATCGACGCCCCCGGCCAGGCAGGCCGCGAACACGCCGGGGAAGTGTTCGGGGAAATGCGCGCCCACCGCCTGCCGCGCGTCAAGAAACGCGCCGCGGCCCGCCTCGCGCTCGGCATGGATGGCGCGCGCCACCACGTCACGCGGGGCGAGCTCGGCGTCCGCATGGTAGCGGCCCATGAATCGCTCGCCGGAGGCGTTGACCAGCACCGCGCCTTCGCCGCGCAACGCCTCGGTGGCGAGCGGCGCGGGATCGCGGCCGATGTCGATGGCGGTGGGGTGGAACTGCACGAATTCGGGGTCGCCGATGAGCGCCCCGGCCAGGGCCGCCAGGCCCAGGCCTTCGCCGCGCAACTCGGTCGGCGTGGTGGTCACTGCGTAGAGGCCGCCGATGCCGCCGGTGGCGAGCACGACAGCCGGGGCCAGGATCTCCGTCAGCCGGCCCTCGATCTCGGCGACCACGCCGCGCACGCGGCCCTGCGCGTCCTGGACCAGCCCGCGCAGCCTGGCGCCTGCGCGGATCTCGATGTGCGGCGCGGCCAGCGCGGCCACGCTCACCGCCTGCATGATCGCCCGGCCGGCCTGATCGCCCTTCACCCGGGCGACCCGCGGCCGCGAGTGGGCGGCTTCCAGGCTCTGGGCGAACTCGCCGTCGGGGGTTCGGTCGAACGGCGCGCCCAGGGCGGCCAGGGCGCGCACAGCGGCGGGGCCCTCCTCCGCGAGCAGCCGCGCCATCGCCGGATCGACGAGGCCGGCGCCGGCCGCGACCGTGTCCTTGGCGTGCAGCGTCGGCTCGTCATCGGCCAAAAGCGCCGCGGCCATGCCGCCCTGCGCCCAGGCCGAGGAGCAACCGTGGTTCAGCGGCGCTCCGCTCAGCAGCAGCACCTGGCGCGGCGCCGCGGCCAGCGCGACCGAGAGCCCGGCCAGGCCTGCGCCGATGACCAGCACGCCATCGTGACGGACACGCTCCATCAGATCAGCTCCACGTCGACGTGGTGGCGCGCCTTGACCAGGTCGTAGCGGGCGGGCTTGGCCGGCGGCGGTAGGTCGACCATCCGCTGCACCGCCAGCCGCGCGCGCTCGGCGATCGCCGGATCGACGTCGACCTCGTGCCGGCCGCGGAGCAGCGCCTCGTAGATGTTCTGCAGCGTGATCCGCTTCATGTGCGGGCACAGGTTGCAGGGCCGCACGAACTCGGTCTCGTGGGCGTCGGCGGCCACGTTGTCGGCCATCGAGCACTCGGTGATCAGCACCACGCGCCGGGGCTTGCGGGTGAGCACATAGTCGTTCATCGCCGCGGTCGAGCCGGCGAAGTCGGCGACCTCCAGCACCTCGGCCGGGCACTCCGGATGCGCCAGCACCTCGGCGCCGGGATAGGCTTCCTTCAGTTCCAGGATATCGGCGGCCGTGAAGCGCTCGTGCACCTCGCAGCGGCCCTTCCAGGCGATGATGCCGACCTCGGTCTGGCGGGCGACGTTGCGGGCCAGGAACTCGTCGGGGATCAGGATCGCCCGGTCCACGCCCCATTGGCGCGCGGCCGCCTCGACCACCTGCACGGCGTTGGCGCTGGTGCAGCAGATGTCGGTCTCCGCCTTCACCTCGGCGCTGGTGTTCACGTAGGTCACCACCGGCAGGCCGGGATAGCGCTGCTTGATCAGCCGCACGTCGGCCGCGGTGATCGAGCTCGCCAGCGAGCAGCCGGCGCGCAGGTCGGGGATCAGCACGGTCTTCTCCGGCGAGAGGATCTTCGAGGTCTCGGCCATGAAGTGCACGCCGGCCTGGACGATCATCTTCGCCGTCGATTTCGCCGCTTCCTTCGCCAGGCCCAGGCTGTCGCCGACGTAGTCGCCGACGCCATGGAAGATCTCCGGGGTCATGTAGTTGTGCGCCAGGATGACCGCGTCCTTCTCGCGCTTCAGCCGGTTGATCTCGGCGATCAGCGGCGCGTGACCCCGCCATTCCATGGGGGTGACATGGCGCTTCACCTTCTCCCATGAGGGCGCCGTCGCCGCCTCGACCTCGGGCGTGAAGGCGAACTGGAAACCGTCTGCGGCCATGGGACACTCCCTTATGCTCAATTTGAGCATTTCTACGGCCTGAATAAACGCCAGGCCAGCTGACCTGGCGTCATGTTTTGCTCATTCCGAGCATAACCTGCAGACCATATAGCCGGGCGGGGCCGCGATGCAAGTCATCGCCGGTTGCGGAGGGGTGTTCCGCCGCGGCGCCCGCCGTCCGCGGGCGCCCATATGCCGCGGCGATGCGGCGCTTCAGGGGGCAATTGTCCTTGTTTTCGCCGGCTTTGCGAGGGCATGTGGCCCGCACGAGCCGGAAGCGATGCGGGGCCGTCAATAACTCGTGAGCATCTTTCATTCGATCTCGCCCCGGCCGTGGGGCCGGTGGGCCGTTGTCGCCGGCGCGCTCCTCACGCTGTTCGTCAGCGCGTCTGCGCCTAGGGTCGCGCCAAAGCCCCACGTGGTGAGGCTGGACTCCGCGCGCCTCTCCATCCTGCAGCTCCAGAAGCTCGCCGCAGGCGCGGATCCCGACAGCCTTGGCCTGGCTGAGCCGGGACCGATCAATGGCATCCCGGCATCCGGACCTGTCCTGGCCACCGGTCAGGCCGCCATCCAGCTCAACGCCCAGCGGCCCTTCGCCGGACAGCCGATCGAGCCCATGCGGCCGTTCGTGCTGAGGACCGACGCCGCCGACCGCGCGCGCGCCGTCCATTGCCTGGCCCAGGCCGTCTACTACGAGGCGGCGCGAGAGCCCGTGCAGGGCCAGGAGGCCGTCGCCCAGGTGGTGCTGAACCGGGTCCGCCATCCGGCCTATCCGAAGTCGGTCTGCGGGGTGGTCTACGAGGGCGCGGCGCGCTCCACCGGCTGCCAGTTCACCTTCACCTGCGACGGATCCCTGCGCTATGCGCCCGATCCCGAGCTCTGGAGCCGGGCGGTGAGCGTGGCCAGGCGCGCGCTCGCCGGCTTCGTCGACAAGCAGGTGGGGTCGGCCACCCATTACCACGCCGACTATGTCGCGCCCTACTGGGCCCCGACGCTGGTCAAGATGACCCAGGTCGGCCAGCAGATCTTCTACCGCTGGACCGGAAGCTGGGGCGAACCGGCCGCCTTCACCGGCCGCTACGCCGGCCACGAGGCCGAGCTCACCGCGGCGATCCTGAACCGCGACGGGCCGGCCGCCGCCCCGCCCGCGCCCGAGCCGCGGCAGGTGACCCTGACGGTCGGCGGCGAGGCCCGCACCTACAAGGTGGCGCAGGTCGGCGCAAAAGGCGCGCCAGCGGCGCCCGGCGTGCTGATCGCCGCCCGTCGTCGGCCGACCGGTGACGAGGTCGCCAGGATCAACGCCAGCCTCGGGGCGCTGGAAGCCAAAATGGACGCGCCCACAACCGCCGCCGCCGCCGCTCGCCCGGCCAGCGCGCAGGTCGCGGCGGCAAGCGCACAGAGCGCGGCGGAATAGGGCTCAGGCGCCGAACGCGTTCGGATAGGCGATGGACATCGGCCGGTCGAAGGCGCCTTCGCCCAGCGCCAGGGCCATGAAGGCCGGCTGCCCGCGCCAGGGGCCATGCACCTGCGCCGCCGTGGCGGCGGTGAAGCCGAAGCGGCCGTAGTAGGCGGGATCGCCCAGCACCAGAACGCCGAAGGCGCCGAATTGCGGCGCGCGCTCCAGCCCCGCCCGCACGAGCGCGGCGCCCAGCCCCTTGCGCTGATGCTCCGGCCGCACGGCCAGCGGGGCCAGCGCCGCGTACAGCTCGTCGCGGTCGGCCCAGAGCCGGCTGAACATGATGTGGCCCACGAACTCGCCCGACTCCTCGGCGACGAGCTCGAACATGGCGTCCTCGTCGGTCCTGAGGCCCTCGACCAGACGCGCCTCGTCCGGGCGGCCGAACGCCTGCGCGACGAGCTCCGATATGGCGGCGTGATCGCCGGCGGCGGCGTAGCGGATCATGTCGCCAGCCTAGACCTTGGGCGGAGGGCCGGGGAGGGGCTCAGTTGTTCGAGGCGGGCGAGGCGCGCGCCTTGGCCTGGGCGCGTGCGGTTTCTTCGTGCTGCTCGTTGCGCTTGGCCTCGGCGGCGAGCTTGCGCCAGCCCTGGGCGATGGTCTCATAAACCTGCTTCTCGGCGGGATTGCCTGCCCGCGCCGCCATCCGCAGAACGGCCTCCGCCTGCGCCATGTACCGTTCGCTGTCGCGCATAGCTTCTCTCGCCGCGGTCAACCGCTGAGCGACGAAGGAAGTTTCCCCGGATGGAACCGGACCTCGATTTCACCAGACGCCGATCTTCTCCGCCTCGGCGTGGCTGATCGGATGATGCGCCTTGCGGTGGTCCTCCTCGGCCAGGAACCGCACGGCCTCCAGCGCAGCCATGCAGCCCATGCCCGCCGCCGTGACCGCCTGGCGGTAGACGTCGTCGGTGACGTCGCCGGCGGCATAGACCCCTGCGACCGCTGTCGACGCCGTGCCCGGCTTCACCTTGAGGTAGCCGGCCGCATCCATCTCGAGCTGGCCCTTGAACAGCTGCGAGGCCGGCGCATGGCCGATGGCGACGAACAGCCCGTCGCACGCGACCGC
>Ga0308173_10000778_pt1 | contig 14521 bp, 12 predicted proteins | sample PhyPR1_FD_203716 | JGI IMG/M metagenome (GOLD analysis project Ga0308173, IMG submission 203716) | Soil microbial communities from UC Gill Tract Community Farm, Albany, California, United States - DLSLS.P.R1 | ecosystem: Environmental > Terrestrial > Soil > Agricultural land | place: USA...
GCTGGAGGCTGCCTGGGAATCGATCCGCACGGGACTGCGGCGCGACCTCGGTGCACGGACCTTTGACGGCTGGCTGAAGCCCGCCGAGCTGGGAGCCTTTGAGCCCGACAGCGGCACTCTAGACATTACGCTCCCGAGCCAGTTCATGGCCGATTGGGTACGCTCGCATTTCGGGGAGCGGCTGACCCTCGCCTGGAAAACCGTCCTGCCGATCGTTCGCGACGTCCGCCTGATCGCGACGGCCGATGCACCGCGCCCCGCTCCGTTGCTGATCCTTGAGGAAGCGCCGCCGCCGTCGGAGCGCGACCCGAACGCTCCGAATTTCGATCCGCGCTATCGCTTCGAGACGTTCATCGTCGGCAAGGCGAACGAAGTCGCTGCAACGGCGGCACGCACGCTGGCGACGTCCAAGTCGGTGGGGTTCAATCCGCTGTTCATCCATGGCGGCACCGGCCGCGGCAAGACGCACTTGTTGCACGCGATCGGCTACACCTTCCTGCAGAGCAATCGCGGCGCTCGCGTCGTGTCGATGTCGGCCGAGAAGTTCATGGTCGAGTTCATCCGCGCCCTGAAGGAAAACGACACGATCGGATTCAAGCAGCGGCTGCGCAACGCGGACCTGCTGCTGATCGACGACGTCCAGTTCATCGCGGGTAAGGATTCGACGCAGGAAGAATTCTTCCACACGATGAACGAGATCATCACTGCCGGACGTCGTCTGGTGATCACGTCAGATCGTGCACCGCAGGACCTCGACGGAATCGCACCACGCATCCTGTCGCGACTTTCCTGGGGCCTGGTCGCCGACATCAACTCGGCCGATTACGAGCTGCGTTTCAACATCATCGTCGCCAAGCTCGAAGCGCTTCCCGGCGTTGAAATGCAGCGGCCCGTGATTGACTTCCTTGCGCGCCGCGTGACCAGCTCGATCCGTGAGCTCGAAGGCGCGCTCAACCGCATTGGCGCTTATGCGATGATGACGGGTCGCCAGATCGACGTCGCGTTCGTCGAGGAAGTTCTGGCGAACGTTCTTCGCGCAAACCAGCGCCGCATCTCGATCGACGAGATCCAGACGCAGGTTGCCGAGCACTACCGCATCCGCAAGGCCGAGATGACTTCGGCCCGGCGCGCCCGCGAAGTCGCGAGACCGCGGCAGGTCGCAATGTATCTGTCGAAGCAACTGACGCCCAAGTCCCTGCCGGACATCGGTCGGCGGTTCGGCGGCCGCGACCACACGACGGTGATCCACGCCGTCCGCCAGATCGAGAAGCTCCGCGCCAGCGATGCCGAACTGGACGCCGACATCCGGCTCCTCACGCGCCAGCTCGAAGGCTGACCACCCGTCCGCTCAAATGAAAAGGCCCGCGGGAGCTGATCCCACGGGCCTTTATTTTGATGTACGGCGTTCAGTAGCTTCGCGTTGCTGCTGGTCTCGCTGGAATGCTGATCCTAACAACCTCGCCATTCTGACCGGGGAAACCAGTGAAAATCGCTTCGACCAGACCGGGAAGCACCGCATCGAGCCGGTTGGTGGTCGAGCGGGCCTCTGCGCGGCCGTCGAAAAGCGGCTGGTTGGTGCCCATGGCGCGGATGTGGAGATCAAGCTCGCTATGGTACTCAACATAGCTGTCGATGCCCGAGCCATACCAGAAGGGATCGTTCCAGCCGTACGAGAAGGGTGATCCCCAATAGCCGAAACGCGGATAATAGAAGCGGCTGGGGCCCCAATAGGCGCCGAAGCCCGGACCATAGTCAGATATCCGCGTTTGTCCGCTGTCCACGTTGTAGCCGAGCTCCACAACCATGTTCGCGCCCTTGGGATCAGCCGCCGGACGATAGCCGTGAGCAGCGAGCTGGCCAGCAACCAGAGCAGCATAACGCTCGAATTCCAGTCCGCCGGGGCGCGCCTTGCCTTCGCCGGGGACGACGATGAACGTCTGCCCCTGAGGCGCGGGCATCGCCTGGTAGCGTGAAACCTGCGTCTGGAGGGAGGTGGCACAGCCCGATAACGCAAGCGCTGAGGCACCGAGCGCAATCGCAGCAGCAAATGGACGGAGACGCATTGCTTGCCCCTTTCGAGCGGGAATTCTGAATTCTTGTGCGCCGCCTATACCATCAACAGCTGTGAACGGTCGATGAAGCGTTTGCTCAGCGGGACAGGCCGACGGCCGCGTAGGCGGCGGCAAGAGTAGGTGCTCCCAGTGCGGTTGCACGCTCGGCTCCCGCCGCGAGGAGGCGGTCGAGCTCTGCCGGGTCCTTGCGGAATTGCTCAAGGCGCGCGCGCAGTGGTGAAATCGTCTCCACCAGCACTTCGGCAAGCGCAGGCTTGAACGCGCCGAAGCCCTGACCGGCAAACTGTTGGAGAACTTGTTCGATCGTCTTGCCGGTGACCGCACCATAAATGCCGACGAGGTTCTTCGCTTCAGCGCGTCCGGCGAGCGCCGTCTCGTTGTCCGGTAGCGGTTCCGGATCGGTTTTCGCCTTGCGGATTTTCTGCGTAATCGTTTCGTCGCTGTCGTTCAGGTTGATTCGGCTCATGTCTGACGGATCGGTCTTTGACATTTTCGACTGCCCGTCGCGCAGGCTCATCACGCGTGCGGCCGTGCCGCCACCGATATACGGTTCGGGCGGGACAAAGAGATCGACGTCAAAGTCGTTGTTGAACTTGATCGCAACGTCCCGCGTCAGCTCGATATGCTGCTTCTGGTCCTCGCCGACCGGCACGTGGGTCGCCTTATAAAGCAGGATGTCCGCGGCCTGGAGGACTGGATAGGTGAATAGCCCGACGGAGGAGCCCTCCTGGTTCTTGCCTGCCTTGTCCTTCCACTGCGTCATCCGGTTTAGCCAGCCCATGCGGGCGGTCCCCTGGAGGATCCAGGCGAGCTCCGCATGCGCAGGAATGGCGGCCTGGCGGAAGACGATAGACTTCGCGGGATCGATCCCGCTGGCGAAAAGCGCGGCGGCCATCTCGCGGATGCTTTTCGACAGCTGCGCAGGATCCACGTCGACCGTCAGCGCATGAAGATCGGCCAGGAAGAAGAGGCATTGCGCCTCGTCCTGCATGCGCACCCAGCGCAGGATGGCGCCGAGTAGATTGCCCAGGTGAAGGTCGCCGGTCGGCTGGATGCCGGAAACGACACGTTGCGGGATTGTCATGCTTCTTTGGCCCGTCGCCTCAACAGGGTTTTCAGATCATCGGTCACGAACGCGCCCGTGACGAAACAGGCGATCGCATATACGGCCCCGCCGCCACCGACGAGCGCGAACAGTCCCAGCGCTCGGTAAGTGAGCGATCTGGTGAGATACGGTTCGATTAGCGGAGCAAGGAAAAACAGGGCTGCGCCCATGATCAACGAGGCGGCAGCGAGGCGAGGTACGCGTCGGCGAACTTGCCGATCCGTTTGGAAATGACCGCGCTTTTTCAATGTCCGGTAGAGCATCCACACATTGACGGTGGACGCGACCGCGGTCGCCAGTGGCGGGCCGACGTGGCCGTAGCCGTAGCGGCCGAGCACGGGGATGAGGATCAAATTGAGCGCAAGGTTCACCCCGACGGACTGGATCGCGTAGCGGACGGGGGTTTTGGTATCGTGCCGGGCATAATAGCCGGGCGTCAGGACCTTCACCAGAACGTAAGAAGGAAGCCCGAGCGAGAAAGCGGAGAGGGCCCAACTGCAGCGTAACGTGTCGACCGCAGTGAAATGCCCGTGCTGGAAAAGGCCGCGGATGATCGGCTCGGATGCGAAAACGAAAGCAATCGTGGCCGGCAAGGTCAGGAAGAGGGCGAGTTCGACGCCGCGGTTCTGCGTGTTCATGGCCTCGTCGTCCCGCTTTTGGCTCAGCTGGCGCGACACCGTCGGCAGCAGGATAGTGCCGAGGCCGATGCCGATGAGGCCAAGCGGGAGCTGGTTCAGCCGGTCCGCATAATAAATGTACGAAATCGAGCCCGGATCGAGCAGCCCGCCCGCGAGTGCTGTCGAAACGGCCAAGTTCACCTGGACCGCCCCTGCGCCCAGCGCAGCGGGCAGGATCAGCTTCAGCAGTTGACGCAGGTCGTCGTTGATCCGAGGCCGTTTGATGGCGAGGCTGACACCCGCCTGCTTGCACGCCAGCACTAGCCAGGCGAGTTGCAGAACACCGCCAACGGTGACGGAGATCGCCTGCGCTCGGGCTGTCTCGTAGGCGCCTTCAGGCCCGTGTCCATGGAAGAACCACAGGGCGGCAATCATCGAGAGGTTGAGCAAGATCGGCGCCGCAGCGTTGACCCAAAACTTGTGCAGGGAATTGAGAATTCCGCCGAGGAGCGACGCGAGGCTAATCAGCAGCAAGTAGGGAATGGTAATCCGTGACAGGGTCACGGCAAACGCGAACTGCTCCGGCGTCGGGTTCTTGAACCCACCGGAGAGGCCCCAGGTGATTGGCCAGGCAGCGATGAGCATCACGACGGTGAACAGCACGAGCACCGGCAGGAGCACCGCGAGCGTCTGCTCCGCGAAAAGCAAGCCGGCATTCACATCGTCAGCTTCGCCGACCTTGCGGTTGAACATCGGGATGAACGCTGCGGAGAACGCGCCTTCCGCGAATAAAGCGCGAAACATGTTCGGCAGGCGGAAGGCGACGAAGAAGGCGTCCGACGCGAAGCTTGCGCCGACATAGCTGGCCTGCAGAGTGTCGCGAACGAGCGCGAGCACCCTGCTAACGAGGGTGAGCCCGCCGACAGATCCCAGTGAACGGGCGAGATTCATATGCTGTCCGCCGGAGCGGCGTCAGGCGTCGCCGGAAGTCTCGGTGGAAGCCGGCTCCGTTCCGCCGTTGCCGTTGCCGGTGACAGGCTGGCCCTGCATCGATTGCAACTGAGCCATATAGGCCGACGTGAAGTCGATCGGGTCGAGCAACAGTGGCGGGAATCCGCTGTTGCTGACGGCGTCGGCGACGATCTGGCGAGCGAACGGGAAGAGCAGGCGCGGAGCCTCGATCAGAAGGAACGGCTGCAGCGCCTCATCAGGGATGTTCCTGAGGCCAAAGAGACCTGCGTAGGTGAGGTCTACGACGAAATGGACGCCGTTGTCCGAACGAGCGGTGACTTCGATCTTCAGGGCGACCTCGTGAACGCCGTCGCCGACGCCGTTCACCGCAATGTTGAACTGCACTTCGATGTTCGGCTGGACCTGCCACTGGTAAACCTGCGGAGCACTCGGATTTTCGACGGAAAGATCCTTGATGTACTGCGCGAGGATGCCGACCTGGGGGTCGTTGCCACCTTCGCCCGAGCCGTTGGCGCCGGTGTTCGGTTCCTGCTCCGCCATTTTACCTATTTCCTTGAAAGCCGTTGAGAGGGATTAGAGGCCGCGTGAGCCACGGCGAGTTGGCCCGAGCGCCTAGCAGTCGCGTATTTGAGGCGCAATGCCGCCTCGTGCGTTGCATGGTGTTGGAATATTTACGTGCGGCGCATTATGTTGATCGTTCGGGCCCGCGTCGGGTCGTAAGAAATTGGGACTTCAAGATTGACCGTAATCGTCATCCTCGCTCTGGTTGCCTTGTTCGTCGGCCTTCGCCTTTACAGCGTGCTGGGCGAGCGTACCGGCCATGAGCAGCAGCCGATCCTCAAGCCGGCGGAGTCGGATGCAAGGGTCGAGCCTCGAGTCAGCCAACCTTCCGCGACACCGCCCCCGCCTGCCGAAACAGGCGACATGGCTTTTGTGCCGACCGCTGGTCCTGGCGTGCGAGCAATCCTGGCGGCCGACCCCAGCTTCGACGTTGCACGCTTCCTTGAGGGCGCCAAGGCTGCTTATCGGCTGATCCTTGAATCATTCTGGAAGGGCGATCTTGCGGCGCTCAAGAGCCATGTCGACGAGCACGTCTATGACACGTTCGCGGCCGCCGTTGAGCAGCGCGACTCGGAAGGGCTGAAGCTCGACAACCGGCTCGTTGCGATTGACCAGGCGGTCATTGCCGAAGCTTCGGTTGAGCGCAGCGTCGCTATCCTGGCTGTGCGGTTTGAGGCCGACATCGCCGCGGTCACGCGGAACGCGGAAGGGCAGGTGGTTGCCGGCTCGTTGAGCGATGCCGTGCAGACACGCGACGTTTGGACATTCCGGCGCGACACTTCCTCACGCGACCCCAACTGGCTGTTGATCGAGACCGACGAGGAAGAGTGAGGGCGCTCCAACGAGCGTTCGCGCTCCTGACATTCACTTTGCTCGCAGCGTGCGCGACCAAGCCACTCCCCCAGCCTGAAGCTCCGCCGGCAGCCCCGGCACCGACTCCTCCGCCACTGGCGCAGCCGACACCACCTCCACCATCGATCGGGCCGAACGCTCGTGCGGTGGGTGTGAAGGCCGAGCGTCCACGGGCTCTGAAGGCTGACGAGGCATCCCGCGCGCTCGCCGCATTCAGGACAAGCTGTCCGGTCCTGGTGCGGCGGCAAGATCAATCGCAGCTTACGCAGCCGACCGACTGGTCGGCCCTCTGTGCCGAGGCGGCGTCGCTATCCGACGAATTCGCGGCGGGCTTTTTCTATTATAATTTCGACTGGGTGCGTGTGGGCGAGGGGAAGGCCTTCGCTACGGGCTATTACGAGCCGGAGATCGAAGGCTCACGCATTCCGCTGCCGGGTTATGTGCCCGTCTATCGCGTTCCGCCGGATCTCGTCCGCTGTATTAAGGCCGACGGAACGGCGGGCCGGGGACGCCTCGATGAGTCTGGCACGTGCGTGCTCTATTTCACTCGCGCTGAGATCGAGGACGGTGCGCTCAATGGCAAAGGTCTGGAGCTTGCCTGGGCGAAGGATCCAGTCGATCTCTTCTTCCTCGAGATCCAAGGATCCGGCCGCATTAATTTTCCTGATGGAACAGTGATGCGTGTCGGCTATGCCGGTCAGAACGGTCGCGATTATGTGGCGATTGGACGCTTGCTCCGTGACCGCGGCATCCTTCCGCCGGGTGGCGCCAACATGCAGACGATCAAGGACTGGATTCGCGCCAACCCCGGTCAAGGCCGCGAGTTGATGCGAGAGAACACGTCCTATGTCTTCTTCAAGGAACTGACTGGGGCCGGGCCCCTCGGCGCGCTGAACGTTGCGGTGACACCGCACGCCACTGTCGCCGCCGACCCGAATTTTGTGCCGCTTGGCGCACCGGTGTTCCTGACGCTCGACCGGATCGAGGCGAATGGCTTGTGGGTTGCGCAGGATACCGGCGGCGCGATCAAGGGACCGAACCGGTTCGACACTTTCTGGGGCGCTGGTCCTGAGGCCGTCGCGATTGCCGGCGGAATGTCAGGATCGGGGGAGGCGTTGATCCTGCTGCCCAAGGGGACAGCGGCTCGTGCGCAAGCTCAGCCCTGAGGAGACGGAACTCTGGGCACGTGTAACGGCAACCATTGCGCCGCTTTCGCGCGAGAAGCGCCCGACCCAACCGGTTGAAAAGCAACAGCCACCCAAGCAGGTGAAGGTCCGGCTCGCCCCTTCGGCGAAGCGCCCTGCAGTTCCACCGCCGTCGCGAAGCGCAAACACCCACGACGGTACGTGGGACCGGCGCTTGCGGTCGGGCTCTGTCGAGCCCGACCGCGTCCTCGACCTTCACGGAATGAACCTCGATCAGGCGTGGCGGGCGATCGACGACGCGCTGGAGAGGGCAATCCAGCGCCGCGACCGGGTGCTACTGCTCATTACAGGCCATCATCGGCCCGGAGAGCCGCCGGTCCAGCGCGGGCGCATCCGAGCTGCAGTTCACGACTGGCTGACCCATTCGCGACATGCGAGCGAAATCACGGCGGTACGTGGCGCGCATCCACGCCATGGCGGCGGAGGCAGCCTCTACATCATTTTGAGACGCCAGAACTAAAGCGTGATGACCTTTTCTTAACCCCTCTTCTTTAACGCGGGTGCGTTAGGCGGAAATGTCCGCGCGGGGCGCACAACCGAGATGAAAGCAGGCACGGCGCAAAAGATCAGCAACGCGATCCTGTCGTGTGCCGCTGGTCTCGCCTCTTTTCTCTTCTCGCTGGCCGCTCTGCTCTACATCACCGAGTTGGACGCCAAGATTGTGGCGGCGCTTGCTGCGGGCACTTTCTGCCTGCTTATCAGCTATGTAGCCTCTGAGCGCCCGAACAGCGAAAGCGCTCGCGCACTTGCGGCGCTCAGCGATCGACTGCTCGCCGTCGAGGACGGTGACTTGATCTCACCCGCTCCGCCGAGCGTCCGCCGAGCCATGCCGAAATTGGCGGCAGCTGTGGATTCACTTTTTGCGGAGGTCCGCACCTCTATCGAGAATGCCCACTCGCTCGGCATGTACGATCCCGTGACGTCGCTTCCCAACCGACTCCATTTCCGGTCGGAGGCAGACAAGATGCTTGGAGAGGCGGAGGCAGGTTCGCGATCGGCGATGCTGTTCGTCGATCTCGATCGGTTCAAGATGGTGAACGACAGTCTCGGGCATGCACGGGGCGACCAGCTGCTGATCATGGTCGCCAACCGCCTACGTGTCGTCGTCAATGCAGAGTTCAACGGGCAGGCTCGTAACCGACCGCTGCTCGCGCGGCTCGCCGGTGACGAGTTCACGATGTTCTTTCCGGAGATCGAATCTTCCGACGAGATCGAGCGCGTTGCCCGCCGGGTGGTCGTAGCCATCTCCGAGCCGTTCGAGCTGTGCGCCCACAGTGTCGACATCGGCGCATCGATCGGCGTGGCCATTTCGCCAGATCATGGCAGCAGCATCGAGGCGCTGATGCGCGCCGCCGATATCGCAATGTATCACGCCAAATCGAAGGGCGGAGGTCAGCACTTCCTGTTCGATGCGGAGTTGGCGGCCGAGCATCAGCGGAAGATCGAGACCGAAAGGGCTCTGACAGAGGCCGTCCAGCGCGGCGACTTTGTGCTCGCGTTCCAGCCGCAAATGAGCCTCGTCACGGGAGAAGTCTGCGGCGCAGAGGCGCTGCTGCGCTGGAACCATCCGAAGGATGGCTTGCGCCAACCCAACTGCTTCATCCCGATCGCGGAGCGAACCGGCATCATCGCCGACATCGGCGACTGGGTGCTTGGTGAAGTTGCCTCCATTCTCGGCAATTGGCACCGCACCGGTTATCGCGGTCGCCTCGCGTTCAACATCAGCCCGCGTCAGGTCGACCGCGCCGATTTCTTCGTCAAACTGCGCAACGCTTTTGCAGACGCCGACGTGCCGCTTTCCATGGTCGAGCTCGAGTTTACCGAGAGCGCGGCAATGGAGGTCAGCGAGGCCGTGATCTCGGAGATTCGCTCGCTGCGAGACGATGGCGTGCGGATTTCGATCGACGACTTCGGCACGGGTTATTCGAACATTGCTCGGCTGCGCTCGATGCCGCTCGATCGGGTGAAGCTCGATCCCTCTCTCATCGCAGAAATCGACACTTCGGAAAAAGCCCGCGTCGTTGTTCAGGCTGTCATCCAGCTCATCAAGGGCGTGGATTGCGAAATCGTCGCCGAGGCGGTCGAGACAGTCGCCCAGGCCGACATCCTGCGCGCCATGGGTTGTGACACGGTCCAAGGCTTCATTTTCGCCGAACCGATGTTCGAAGAAGAATTCGTTGCCTGGGTTAGCAATGCCGGTCGCGGCGCGAAGTCGGTCGCCTAAGCCAGCACCTTCCGCACCACGTTCTCGTAGATTCGAGACAACGCGTGGATGTCCTCCACGGCCGCACATTCACCAACCTTGTGCATCGTGGCATTCGGAAGCCCGAAGTCCACCACAGGGCAGAGCTGAATAAGGAACCTTCCGTCGGACGTGCCGCCGCTTGTCGATAGCTGCGGAGTCATTCCGGTCTCCTCCTCAATCGCCGCCACCATCACGTCGTAAAGCTGGCCCGCGGGTGTGAGGAACGCCTCGCCGGAAATGCGGGCTCTAACCTTCGATCCTGGTGCTTCACGCTGGGCGATCTCCTCGACCATCTTCACGAGGTCCGCGCCTCGTTGAAGGTTGTTGAAGCGAATATTGAGCTGGGCGGTCGCTGACCCAGGAATGACGTTGCTCGCATCGGTAGGAGTCGAGATCGCCGTGAACTCCAGATTGGACGGCGGGAACTGCTCCGTGCCGTCGTCCAAATGCAGCGCGTCGAGCGCGTTGATGACGCGGGCCAGCGGTGGCACCGGATTCGTTGCCCGGTGAGGGTAGGCGACATGCCCTTGCACGCCGGGCACATCGATCCACATGTTGACCGACCCGCGCCGGCCGATCTTTACGGTGTCCCCCAGGCGGTCCACCGAGGTTGGCTCTCCAATGAGAATCAGGTCGGGGCGGACCTGCCGCTCGTTCAGCCAATCGATGATTCGCGGCGTGCCGTACGTGGCATAGCCTTCCTCATCACCGGTGATCAGCAGCGACAGCGTGCCAGTCGTTTGCTCGACGCGGCTGATCGCCGCGACGTACGCCGCAATCGCGCTTTTCATGTCGTTGGCGCCGCGGCCGGTCAGCAGTCCATCTTCGATCCGCGCCTCGAACGCGGATTCGGTCCATCCTTCACCGGCAGGGACCACGTCGAGGTGGCCCGCGAAACCGAAATGAGGACCTCCGGAGCCGCGCATGGCGACCATGTTCTCCGTCGGGCCGTCGGGCGCTTCGCCCATAATCCAGCGATGAACCTCGAATCCGAGCGACTTGAGAGGCTCCTCGAGAACGTCGAACACCTTTCCGCACGCGGGGGTGACGCTCGGACAGTTGATCAGCTGTTGCGCAAGCGCGATGGGATCGATCGACATCGTAGCGGCGTAGCAAAGGAAACCGCCATGCCCAAGTTGGACCTGGAGAGCATCGAGCAGGTGAACCGCACCGGCTATCCGCCGCCGTTCAACGACGACGTGCAGGGCCGCTGGTATCGGCGGCTCGCACCGGCGGCTGGTCTCACCGATTTCGGGGTCAGTCATGTCGTGCTGAAGCCTGGTGCCTGGTCTTCCCAGCGCCACTGGCACAACGGTGAGGACGAGTTCATGGTGATGCTCTCAGGCGAGGCGGTCCTCGTCGAGGACGAGGGCCGCACCATCCTGCGCTCCGGAGATATCGCCGCCTGGCCAAAGGGCAGCACGAACGGGCATCACCTTTGCAACGAGAGCGGGGAAGACTGCAGCTTCGTTGTCGTGGGCGGCGGCACCAACACGGGCGGCGGCTATTCCGACATCGACCTCGCGTTCACGCCTGAGGGCAAATATGTCCACAAGGACGGCGTGCCCTACGAGAGCGCGGGCCGTCCTAAGTGAGCTAGGCTGCGTCTTCGTACTGCTCGATCACCCAAGGCTCGTCCTGCGCCTTGTCGATCCATTCGGCCACATGCGGATGCGACAGCACCGCCTTCATGTAGACGCCGGCGAAGTTCGGCACGGCGACGCCATAAGTGATCAATCGGGTGACCACCGGCGCATACATCATGTCCGCCGCGCACCAGTCGCCGAACAGGAAATCGCCAGTTCCGCCGAAGCGGGCGCGAGCCTGTGCCCAAAGCTGCAGGATCCGGTCGAGCTCGTCGCGGACTTCCTGACTAAGCTGTTTGGCCGGATAGCTCTTGCGCACGTTCATTGGCAGCTCGCGGCGCAGATTGGCGAACCCGGAGTGCATTTCCGCCGACATCGAGCGCGCCACTGCGCGGGCGGTCACTTCTTCCGGCCAATAAAGATCGGTTCCGCAGCGATCCGCTAGGAATTCGATGATCGCTAAGCTGTCCCAGACGACGCAGTCGCCATCCCACAGGATCGGCACCTTGCCGAGTGACGGCGCGAATTCATCGCCCTGGCGGCGCTTTTCCCAATCGGCGTCGAACATGGGGACGACATATTCGTCGAATTCCTCGCCCGACTGCTTGCACGCGAGCCAACCGCGCATCGACCAACTCGAATAGGCACGGTTGCCGATGATCAGCTTGAACAAGGCCGAGCTCCTTATGAGGCGGCCGCTTCGACGATCGCGGTCCGCAGTTCGGCAATGCCGCTACCCGTTTCGCTCGAAGTCGTGAAGATGCTCGGGTGCGCCGCCGGGTGCTTCGCCGCTTCGGTCATCACGTCTTCGTAGATTGCACCAAGCGCCGTCGGTTTCACCTTGTCGCCCTTGGTCAGCACGAGATGATAGCTGACCGCCGCATCGTCGAGCATGCGCATAACGTCGCGGTCGACGTCTTTGAGGCCGTGGCGCGAGTCGACGAGGACGAGCGCGCGCTTCAGCACGGCCCTGCCGCGCAGGTAGTCGTTCACCAGGAAGCGCCAACGCTTGACCATGTCCCTCGGCGCATCTGCGAAACCGTAGCCGGGCATATCGACGAGCCGTATCTGAACCGGCTCTCCCACATCGAAGAAGTTGAGCTCCTGTGTTCGTCCGGGCGTGTTCGATGTCCGCGCCAGCGACTTGCGGTTCGTGAGCGCATTCAGAAGGGAGCTCTTCCCAACGTTCGAGCGGCCCGCGAAAGCAATCTCGGGATAGTCAGGCTTGGGCAGGAACTCGAGTCCAGGCGCGGATTTCAGGAACTCGATCGGCCCGGCGAAGAGCTTCCTCGCCTGCTCCGTCAGCTCCTTGTCCGCTTCGTCGCTCATGTGTGTACCGGGTGCGTGTCCGACAGGTGCAGCCCGTACTTCCGGTACAGGAACCATTGTTGGAGCAGGGTCAGCACGTTGTTCGTGATCCAGTAGAGCTGCAGGCCCGCCGCGAAGGGCGAAAAGACAAAGATCAGCACCCACGGCATGATGGCGAAGACTTGGGCCTGCGCCGGATCCATGGGCTGCGGGTTGAGCTTCATCGAAAGCCACTGCGTGAAGCCGACCAGAATCGGCAGGATGCCGATATGGAGCGCCGTCGGGGGCGTGAAAGGCAGCAGCCCGAAGAGATTGATCGGCGTGAGCGGATCCGGCGCGGACAAATCCTTGATCCAGAGAATGAACGGCTGGTGCCGCATTTCGACGCTGACGAGCAGCACCTTGTAGAGCGCGTAGAAGACCGGGATCTGGAGGACGATCGGCAAGCAACCGGCCGCCGGATTGATCTTCTCGGCTTGGTAAAGCTTGAGAATCTCCTGCTGCTGCCGCGCCTTGTCGTCCTTGAAGCGCTCCTGGATGGCCTTCAGCTTGGGCTGCACCTTGCGCATGGCGGCCATCGACTGGAACTGCTTCTGTGCAATCGGGAACAGGATCCCGCGCACGATCAGGGTCAGGCCGATGATCGCGAAGCCAAAATTGCCCGTCACCTGGAACAGGAAGAGGAGCAGCTTGAAAATCGGTCGCATGAAGAATTCGAACCATCCCCAGTCGATTGACTTGGAGAGCTTCGTGATCCCGGCGTCCTCATATTTGTCGAGCCACGCCTTCTCCTTCGCACCGGCAAAGAGATGTGCCTTGGTGGAGACCGTCTGATCCGGAGCAAGCGTCTGCGGTGCCATCGCGAAGTCGCTCTGGTAGCCGCCGCTGGGCGACCGCCGGAAAGTCGCGTCCATCGGGCCGCTGCCGGGCACCAAGGCGGTAAGCCAGAACTTGTCCGTAAAGCCGAGCCAGCCGCTTACGTTGGCAAAGCCGGAGCTCCCCTTCTCGTCGAGGTCTTTCCAGTTGACGTCGTAATTAGCTCGGCCGTCGAAAACGCCGATTGGACCAACGTGATTGGTCCAGCTGCTGGCGTCCGTCGACTTCGTCGAGCGGCTCACAAGGCCAATCGGCCGGATCACTACGGGCTTGCCCGAGCCGTTCATGACGCTCTGCTGGACCGTGAATAGATAGCCATCGTCGACCGCGATCTTGACCTGGTAGCGCATGCCGTCAGGCATTTGTGTCGTAAGCGTCACCGGATGCCCGGGCGTCAGCTGATTGCTGTCAGCGGCCCACAACGTGTTGAGATCGGGCGCCGCCGCTCCCTGCGCGGTCCAACCGAACTCGGAAACATAGGCACCCGGCGCTCCAATGGGCGAGAGGAGCCGAACCGGGGGCGAATTGCGGTCGATCGTCTGCCGGTGCCGGACCAGCAGAAGGTCGTCCATCTGTGCCCCCTTCAGGTTGATCGAGCCGATCAGAGATGGCGTTTCGATGTGAACGCGAGGCGTCGCCCGAAGCACCTGGGTCTGCGTCTGAAGCACCTTTGGCGCGGAGGGCGCCGGCTGAATGCCTGGCTGGGGCACAGGTACCTGCTTGCCGTTCTCGATCTTGGTGCTCGGCGGGTTCGCTGTGGGGAAGTATTTGTTCGACGCCCAGGTCCACCCGAGCAGCACCAGCGCGCTCAGCACCACCGCGAGGATCATGTTCTTGCTGTCGTTCACTTGTCTTCAGATCCTTACGGTACCGGGTCGGGCCCCTGGCCGCCCCAGGGGTGGCAGCGGCAGATGCGTTTCAGCGCCATCCAGCCCCCGCGCGCCGCGCCATAGCGTTGAATTGCTGTGATCGCATAGGCCGAGCAGCTTGGTTGATATCGGCAACTGGGTGGAAGGACTTGCGAAGGGCCTTTTTGCCAAGTCTTGGCGATGAGGATCATCAGCTTCGCGATCATTTGCGAAGCCCTTCCAGCGCTCTGCTCAAATCGGTCTTCAATTGGCC
>Ga0308173_10000779_pt1 | contig 14515 bp, 12 predicted proteins | sample PhyPR1_FD_203716 | JGI IMG/M metagenome (GOLD analysis project Ga0308173, IMG submission 203716) | Soil microbial communities from UC Gill Tract Community Farm, Albany, California, United States - DLSLS.P.R1 | ecosystem: Environmental > Terrestrial > Soil > Agricultural land | place: USA...
ACGGCGCGCGGGTTGAGCCGGTCGATGGCGTGCCCACCGGCTAGCGCGGCGAGCATGGCGGCTGCGTTGTGTGCGGCATACAGCAGGATCGCGATGCTGGTCGCGGCCGCCAGGGACCGTCCGTTCGCGTGGAGCAGATCGGTGGCGCGGAGGATCAGCAGCGCGGTGGCCACGTTGCCGAGCTCGAAGAGTGCCGCGGGGGCCAGGGTGCGGGCCAGTCCGGCCCGGTGGAGCTCGGCGAGGTTGAACGACAGTGTGCGTCGTCCGACCGGGGTAGCAACGGTTCGTCGGGCCTCGCGGGCGGCGACAGTGATCGCGCCGGCGGCCAGGAGGCCGGGGATGAAGGCCAGCAGCATCGCGTGCCGGATGCCGAGAACCCCGACCACGGCGGAGGCGATCAGCGGTCCGATGAGCGCGCCGGCGTTGTCCCCGGGCCGCTCCACACCGGACGCGCGGCCGTACGCCGAGGGACGCACGAGGGAGACCAGCAGGGTGTCGCGGGCCGGGGAGCGCAACCCCCGCGACATCCACGCCAGCGCCCGCAGCAGCGCCACCTGCCACACCGCGGTGGCGAGCCCGATGGCAGCCGTCGCGAACGCGGTCACCAGGTAGCCGCCGGAGGCGATGCGACCGCGGCGGGACGGGGTCGGCGGCCAGCGGGCCGCCGGCGAGCTTGCTCAGTCCTATCAACGCGTCGGAGACGCCCTCGATGGCTCCGAGCGCCGCGGGACCGGCATGCAGGGCGGAGGTGAGGAAGGTGGGCAGCAGGCTGGTGGTCAGCTCGTGCCCGGCGTCGCTTCCCAGCGACGCAGCACCCACCGACAGCACGCCCGGCGTCAGCCATCGACCCTCTGTCCTGGCTGACGGCCCGCCGGGGCTCACCGTGCGCTCGTCGGGCGGCTGCGGCGGCCCCTCACTCATGTGACCGCCTGGACCAGGGCCCAGCCTGCGGCGACCGCGGCCATCCCCACGATCAGGCTGACGGCCATGTTCGTCAACGCCTCGAGCCAGGAGCCGTCCTCGAGCAACCGGACGGTCTCGAACCCGAACGTGGAGAACGTGGTCAGCGCTCCACAGAAGCCAGTACCGGCCAGGGTCAACAGCCAGGCCGGGGCGCCGGCGATGACCACAGCGCTGGCCAGACCGCCCAGGATCAGCGACCCCACGACGTTCACCGTTAGGGTGCCCCAGGGCAGCACGCTGTCGTGGCGAGCCTGGACGAACAGGTCGGTCAGATAGCGCAGTGGGGCCCCGACCGCACCACCGACCAGCACCAGCACCACCGTCATGAGGTCTGCCTGCCAGACGTTTCCGAGCTACCCGAGCCTGTTGCGCCGTCGTGCCGACTGACGTACTTGACGACCTCCACCTCGTCGACCAGGACCAGTCCCTCAGTGACGAGCTCGTCGAGCTGGGGCAGGAAGCCGCGGATCTTGTCGTCGGTGTCCACGATGACGATCGAGCACGGCAGCTCCTCGGCCAGCGACAGGATCCGGCTGGTGTGGATGTGCTGGGACTTGCCGTAGCCCTCGATGCCGCGGAACACGCTCGCGCCGGCCAGCCCGGCCCTGTGCGCGCGGTGCACGATCTCGGTGTACAGCGGCCGGTGATGCCACTGGTCGTCTTCCTTGACGAAGATGGTCAGCCGGGTGGCGGGTCCTCGCAGGGTCATGGTCCGCTCCTTGCGTCCAGGTCACGATCGGGGTCTTGAGAGCGCCGGCGGGCGTGCCGGTGCTGGTGGCGGCGTTCGGCGGCTGTCACCGTGGCCCGGGCGAGCAGGACGCCTGCCCACACCGCGAGCAGGCCGGTCAGCAACGTGCCGAACAGGTAGCCGAACGCGGCCGGCACCTGTCCCGTGCCGAGCAGGGTCCGGGTGTCCAGCATGTAGGTGGAGAAGGTGGTGTAGCCGCCCAGCACACCGACGCCCCAGAACGGCCGCACGAAGCGGCTCGGCGGCCAGACGTCGAGGATGAACACCATCAGAGCGCCGAGGAGGAAGGCGCCGGTGACGTTCTCCAACCAGGTGGCCCACGGGAGTCCGCCTTCGGTATGCGGCACGGCCGCCGTCACCCACCACCGGGTCACGCTGCCCAGTGCGCCCCCCGCAGCGATCACCAGCAAGATGTCCCACCGGTCCTGCAGAACCCGGACGGCTCGACGGCGTGCAGTCACGGGCCGCTGCTCGGGGACGTCGGGATCCACGGGAAGGTGACCCGGCTCGGTAGCCGCATGGCCATCCTTGCGGGTACCGGCGTCGTCACCTCCTGCCTTGTCCTCGGCTCCGGTCTTCGCCGTGTCCTCGGTGGTGTTCTCGCTGGCGGTGCGCCACTGGGCGCCCGGGTGTGCGTCCCTCAACGGGTCTCCTCCTTGGTCGTCGCGGGGCGGACCGTACCCGTGGGAGCGGCAACATGGTCGTCGTCTGGGTGGGAGACGATCGCGTTAGGCTCCTCGCCCACGACGTGCAGCCGGCGGGTGAGTTCCTCGAACCCCGCACGTTGCTGGTGCAGGGTGGGCAGTTCGTCGCGATGGCCGGCCGCCTCAGCGCTACCGCGCATCGCGACAGCGCTCTCGTAGCCGGTGCGCAGGCCCACGGTCAGGTCAGTGAAAGCATCGAAAACCTCGGCACGCAGCCAGCGCCCCGTCTGCTCGAGCTGCGCCTGGACGTCGGCGCGAGCCCGACCTACATGCTTGTCGACCAGCCGGTCCTCGTCGGCCCGCAGGTAATGGATGACGCGGCGTCGCCCGATGCCAGCCGGTGCATGCGTGCGCAGTCCGGAGACCAGGGCCTGGTTCCAGCCGGGATCGGGGACGAAGTCGTAGCGCAAGATCGGTGGCGCCGGCGCGGCGAGCACCGGAAGCTCGCTCTGCAGCCGGACTCCGAGCAGGTCACGCAGTGCGGCACTCAGCTCCCCGACGGCCTCTTCCACGAGCCCCTGTTCTCGTTCGACCAACTCCCCGACCGCGTCCCTGAGGCGGTTGTGCCACCGTGTTCGCCACGCCTCCACCCCAGCACGCGTCGTCTCCGCGATGACCGCGCGCCCCCGCTGTTCCAGCTCCGCGGCGCCGAGCGGCTGGGCGGTGCTCAGGAATGCCTCCAGCCGATTACGCACCCGGGCGGAGAGGCGGGTGACCTCTTGGGCGGCATCAACGTCGAGCTTGGACCGTTCCCCCGTCAGACCCGTTGTCACGAACCCCACCGCCTCGTCCCGACGGTGATCGACGACGTCGAGGCGGCCTGCGAGCTCCCGCACCCGGTGCTCCTGCTCGGCCTGGTAGGCCTCCAGCGCCGCCAGGGTCACGATCACCCGGTCCAGCTCCCGAGCGGCGAGTCGCGCGGCCGCGGTGGCGATGCTGACCCGCAGGTCCCGCTCCCGGTTCGTGGTCAGGTAGGCCAGCAGCGCCTCAAGAAACGCCGGCACCCCGCTGGCCTCCCAGCCGGCCTCGTCGCCGGCCACTCGGGCACGGAGCGCGCCCCGCGCCGAGCACACCCACAGATCTGAGCGGGTGCCGAGTGCAGCGGTCACCACGTCGGTCACGAAGCCGGTCGCCTCACGCAGTTCGGGCGGCTCCAACTGGTCGACCTTGTTCAGCACCACGAACACCCGCACAGCGAGGCCCGCGACCTGCTCCAGCAGCGCCAGCTCGGAGGCAGAGATCGGCGGGTCCGCGGTCAGCACGAACACGGCGGCGTCCATGCTGGCGAACGCCTCCTGCGCGGCTTCGGTGTTGTGCTTGTGCACCGAACCGACCCCGGGGGTGTCCACGAGCACCATTCGCGGGTGCGGCATCCCCTCCGGCAAGTGGACGTAGACGCTGCGGACGTGGCGGTGGTTGTGGGCGTTGTGACGTTCGGAGACGAACCGGTTCAGCTCGCACACCTCGGTGCTGTACGCGCTGCCGTCGGTGAAGGTGATCTCGGCCCGACGGGGTGACCCGGCCCGTACTTCGGTGCTGAGCGCGGTGACTGGGACCACGCCCGCAGGCAGCACCTCCTCGCCGAGCAGGGCGTTGCCGAGTGTGGACTTGCCGCGTTTAGCCTCACCGACCAGCGCCACCCGCAGGTCCCCGGTGCCGAGGCGCTCGAGCAGCGCCACTGCCCGGGGGTGGACCGAAGGGTGACTGAGCACGACCAACTCGTCCAGCAGCGCCACGAGAGCGTCGTCGGGTGTGTGCACGCAGCCTCCTACCGTTGAAGGTAGGGACTGTTGGCGGCCTCAGCCACGGTTATCGGCGAGCCCCACCGCCGTCACGGAACTCACCTTACCGGCTGAGGACCTGGTCGCCTCGGGGGTCGATCGAGCCGTACGGCGTCCGCCGCGCGCTCCCGAGAGGCATCGGTCTCCGCGGAGGTGGCGTCGCGACCCTCCCAGGTGGTGCCCTCCACCGACCTTCCTCCGAGTCGGCGGTACTCGCGCTGGCGGCGCGGGAACGCGATTCGTGTGGCTCGTCATCGCACCGGCGAGCCGCTTGGACGGTGAAGGCGACGAGGCGCGTCCCTCGGCCGCCGGCGGGGGACCGATGCGGCCTTTCGGCACGACTGTGACTATCCCGACTGACTGTTGCGTAGCGTCTCGATCCCGGACCGTGGGTCTTGTAAACACATGACCCCGTGCCTGTGATGCCCTCGCAGCCTGTGGGATTCGCCCGCGGCGCTTGGGTCCGCCAAACGACGTAGGGCGCCACCCAGGACGGTGGATGGTCACGCAGGCGTCGGTCCGCTGTCATGACTGGGCAGGACCTGAGTCGGCGTCAGGAGTCGGCGCGTGCGCCAAGGCTTGTAGCCGCTCCGCACGCACTGCAGCTACGGAGGACCAGTCGTCATGAGCACACGTGTCGTAGTCGTGAGGTCCATGCTGCGGACCCGGCTCCGGGTCGCAGTACGTCTCGGGCTGCTGGTCGCCCTCGTCGCCGGGTTCTCGACACTCCTGCCCGTCGGTGCTCGCGCGGCGGGGGCGACCACGTCAGACACCTGGCACATGGACGAGACGAGCGGCAGCACGATGGTCGACTCGACCGGCAACCACCCCGGCAAGGTGCACAACGTGGCGCTCGGCCAGACCGCCGATGCCGGCGCGGACGGGACCGCCTACGGCTTCAACGGCAAGTCCTCGTACGTGTCCATCCCGACCAAGGGCGACCTGAACGCCGGGTCCAGCGACGTGCACATCTCCTTCCACCTGATGACCACCACCGTCCCGAGCAAGCCGGACTACGACCTGTTCCGCAAGGGTCAGGCGCCCGGGCAGGAGTACAAGGTCGAGATGCAGCCGAACGGCCAGGTGTCCTGCTACTTCCACGGGTCCGCCGGCTCCGCGACCGTGCAGGCAGGCCCGGACCTGCACGACGGCGTCTGGCACAGCATCCAGTGCGAGAAGTCCTCCTCCGCGGTCAAGCTGACCATCGACGGGACGAGCCACACGAACAAGAAGTCGGTGGGCTCGATCAGCAACAGCTTCGACATGATCGTCGGCGCCTACCCGGGCGGAGACTTCTATGAGGGCGCGATGGACGAGTTGACGTTTACCATTGGCTCCGTCGCGACGGTTCCCCCAACCGCGTCGTTCACCGCCACGCCATCCTCGGGCAAGGCACCCCTGACGGTCAGCTTCAAGGACAGCTCCACCAACGCGCCGAGCAAGTGGCAGTGGGACTTCGGCGACGGGTCCACCGCGACCTCGCAGAGTCCCACGCACACCTACGACGAGCCCGGTACCTACACCGCGACCCTGACCGTGACCAACGCGGCCGGCTCCGACACGGCCACCAACCGTGTCATCGTCACCGACCCGGACGACAAACCCCCGAGCGGAACGTTCACCATCGGCCCGGCCACCGGATGGGCGCGGGGCACCGCCGTCACCATCACCCAGACCTCCCTGAGTGACAACAAGACGCCGCCCGGCTCCATCCGTCGAACCGTGAACTGGAAGGACGGCAGCATCACCGCGGCCTGGAGCGCCGGGACCACCATCACCCACGTCTACCGCACGGCGGGCAGCTACGCGCCCACGGTGACGCTGACCGACCTGGCCGGAAACACCGCCACCGTGACCACGAGCGCCGTGACCATCCGCTCCGACACCACCACGCCAACCGCTCGCCTACGACGTCCCGCGAACCGGTCATCCGCGGCTGCCTGGCGAGTCCTCAAGGGCCGCGCCAGCGACACCGTCAGTGGCGTCGCCTGGGTGCACGTGTCCGCGATCGAGCGGCGCGGCGGCGCCTGGTACGCCTACCGCGCGACAACACACTCCTGGGTCAAGGCCCGCACCCGCGTCGCCGCACTCCACACGAGCCGGGCCGGGCGCGCCGTCCTGACCGGACCGGGCGGCCATCAGTGGACCTTCCACCTGCCCGGAGTGCGCAGGGGTGCGCTGCTCGTGCGCGTGGTTGCCGCCGACCACGGTGCGAACAGGTCCCGGCCGATCACCTACTCCCAGCAGCTGACCCGCCGCTGATCGGCTGTACCGGCAGTGACTGAGTCCGACTCGTGCAATGGCGGGCACTCCGTTCCATGTATGCGCCCTCCACTGCTCGGTCCCGCCCGGGATTGCTGTCCCGGGTGCACTCGCACGGCGGTGTGGCGCGCTCCGACGTGACCTCGGTCTCCGCGGAAGACCCACCGGGAGTCGCTGGTCCGCCGCGGGTTTACCCGACTCTGGACGATGCCGTAGCTGTTGGTCTTGGCTCGAGAGACGTTCGCCCAGTTGTGCGTGGCAAGCGGGCGCGGCTGCAGCGTGACGGGTGCGCTACCGACCGGAAGCCCGATGCTCGTCTTGAGCGTGCCCCCGCGGACGGCGACCAGCCCTGAGGCAAGGGGCGCGTCCCTACGCCGGCGCGCCGTACCCCTCTGCTCCAGGTGTCTCGAGGGCCGAACTTCGGTCGCAAGCGCGCCCTGCGACCGACCACGAGTGCGGCATCTGGACAACGTTTCCGATCGCGAGCCCGTCGACCCGCCCGGCGCCGCGGCGCGTCGTGGTCCCGTGACAAGCGACTGTCTGGTGGAGCCGGACACTCTCAGCTATTCCAGCTCGGTGCCGTGGGGCTGAGCAACGCGATCGACAACGAGCGGTTCGCCGGCGGCTTTGAAGCGCCGGAGTTACTGGAGGTTGGCGATGGGGTTTGCGCCCGGTGAGCGCTCATGGGGTTGCGCACGTCGAGGGCTTGTCAGGCTGCCTGTCTTGCTCTCTCTCATGGATTTTGGCGGGCGACCAGTAGGGGAGAAGGGAGCGGCAAGTTCGTGCCGAGCTGACCCTCGTTCCGAGACAGGTTGCGGACGCGGGGTGGGACGCGCTGTCTGATGCCTGACCCGGGCCGTCTCATCGGCCCAGGCGCTCGGCACACCGAGAGCACTGAGAGTCAGGGTTTCGCGGCGAGCGCGCTCGGTGCTACGGAGAACGCTGGCTACACCACAGCGCCGACGGCGGATTGCACGGAACGATGCGGTGTGCAATCGTTGCCTAGGCGAATGGTACGTGGGAATGGAGGCATCGGCGATCAAAGCTGCGGCGCACCGGATGAGCGAGGCTGCGAGGAACGAAGGCCCGGGTTCCAGTCGAGCGAGCATCTCGTGCCTTCGTGGGGGTGACCACGTGGCTTGACCGACCAGCGTTTGATGATCCCCCAGCCATGGCGGACATTGTGGAGATTGCGACATCGTGAGCATCTGGCCTGACGATTTTTCGGAGGACTTCCGGGCCATGGCCGGGCTGGCGGAGGCGTTCAGAGCCATGGTCGAGCTACTGATCGAGCAGCGGACGCAGACATTGACCATGGAAGCCATCGTGGACTTCGCACATCGGTACATGCCCCGGACTCAGCACAGCGGGTTGCTGCTTCGAACAGGTGGGCGCATGCGGACGGTGGCGGCCTCCAGCGACGTCCCGCATCGTCTTGATGAGCTTCGCGACCGCGTTGGCGAGGGACCTGCGGTCGACGTACTAGAGACCAACGACTACGTAGTTTCCGATGACCTCGCCGATGATCCACGGTGGCCCACGATGGGACCCCTGGCCGTCGACGAGCTGAACATCCGAAGCGTCGCCTTCTATCGGCTCGACCTGGGCTCGGGGCATCGTGCCGTCTTGACGTTCCTCTCTGACTGGCCGGCCGCGTTCGACGAGCTCCCCGTGGCCGTCGGAGCGATCTTCGCCTCCTACTGCTCGCTGGTTCTCTTCGCCGGGGATCTGCTCGATGATCAGGTCAGCTCTCGAAGAGCCGCCGAGGTGCGCCGTGATATCGACGTGGCCGCCGGTGTCCTTTTAGCCAGCAAGGACATGCCGATGGAAGAGGCTTACCGGTGTCTGCAACAGACAAGCACCAAGCTGTCGCGCTCGCTACCCGACGTCGCTCAGTATGTCCTGATCCACCACGATCTCCCGGTGGGGGAGTGAGTCCCGGCGCGCAGTCGCACCTCACCTGACACGGCCGCGGAGTGGCGACGCGTCTTGTCCCCATGGGTGCAGTGTGCAAGGGTTCGGTCAGACCAGGACGTGAGGTGAGGCAATGCCCGGGCCGACGCGGAGAGAGGTTCGTCGCGAGAACGATAGTGACAGCCAGGAGTTCGTCACCGCGCTGCTCACCGTGTCACGGGTGCTGGTCGGGATCTCGGCCCGCTCGTTGGCCGAGGTCGAGCGAACCGTGACCGTCACGCAATTTCGCACATTGGTCGTCCTGGACAACTATGGAGAGATCAACCTGAACCGGCTGGCCGAGCTGTTGGGCGTGAACTCGTCGACCGCGCTGCGGATGATCGACCGTCTGCTCGTCGCCGGTCTGGTCACCCGTCGGGACAATCCCGCGAGCCGCCGGGAGGTGCTGCTCGGGCTGAGCCCCGCCGGGCGCCGGATCGTGCGCAAGGTGACGCGCCGGCGCCGCACCGAGCTGGCCCGGGTGGTTGCCGGCATGCCCGGTGAGCGACGCGACGACTTCCTGGCCGCGCTGCGGGCGTTCGCGGACGCGGCCGATGAGCCGGAGCCGCGTCCCGACGAGGTGAGCAGCCTCGGTTGGTACGTCGAAGGCCGCCTCGACGCCGGGTTGACCCAGCGACGATCGCGCAAAAGTGTCTGACGGGCGCCGCTTCGTCCCTCTAGCGGCTTTGTGTCGGAGCCGGGCAATCGTCAGTGCAGGTCGATGTGACGGAATCCGCCGAGAGCGAGAATGCCCAGGACGACACCGGCGCCGAGGAGCACCAGGAGCGAGGAAGGGCTGAGTCCGTCGATCAGCTGCCGATGGCCCACGCTCCAGTAGAAGAGCGATGCATAGCGCAGGGGGCGCATCCAGTGCACAGTCATGGCCAGCGAGCTGGTGACGTACGACGCTGCGGCGAATGTGCCGGCCACGCCGAGTGCGACCCCTCGACTGCCAGTGCCGGAGCCGACCGCGAGGGCCAGGAGACCGAAGTCGAGCCCGAGCAGCACCACGGCGACGGTGGTGCCGAGCAGTGCGCCGGTCGCGAGGCGCAACTGGAAGTCGCGGCCGATGAGGGCGACAAGGAACGTCACCGCGGGTATGGGAAGCGAAAGGATCGCGAGCGCGAGCGCCTTCTGCAGGAGCAGGCTGGTGCGGCTGATCGGCAGCGTGGCGATCGAGGAAAGCGTTCCTTCCTCGTCCTGACCGGCGATGGCTGAGGCGCCGTACCCGATGGTCATGAGCAGGACGAACAGAGGGACGAAGTTCGCGTAGAGGTTGGCGTTCATCCACCCGTCGGGGGTGGTGAACGAGCCCGAAGCGCCGAGGAGCGCGCTGAGCGTGGAGCTGCCTTTGGTCAGCGCATCGAGTGACGTGTCATGCCGGAACGTCGGGTACAGCGCCACGATGAGCCAAGCGTATGCAGCCAGGCCCATCGTGTAGCCGAGGATGCTTCGGCGCCGAAGGCGCAGATCGAGGCGGGCCACGTCAGAGTGCATGGAGCTCCCCCTCCCGGTGTGGCTGGGCGTAGAAGCCGCGGAACAGCTCGTCCAGGTCGGCGGGCCGGGCGACGACGTCGACCGGCTCGAGCGGCACTGCCGCAGCAAGTGCCGGACCGACGTCCCCTTCGACGGTGAGCACCATGCGATGGCCGGAGTGGGACGTGACGCGCACCCCGGGCAGGGCCGAGAATGCGCTGCCGTCTGCGAGCGGACGCCGGAATCGGAGCTCGATCGTCCTCGGTGCCCGGTTCCTGAGCCCCTCGATGGTGTCGACCGTGACGAGGCGCCCCTTCCGGATGATGGCGACCTGCTGTGCGACGCGTTGGACCTCGCCGAGGTCGTGGGAGGAGAGGAATACCGTGCGGCCCTCCGCAACCGTCTCCTCCAGGAGGGTCGCGAACTCGTCCTGCATGAGCGGGTCGAGGCCCGAGGTGGGCTCATCGAGGACGAGCAGCTCCGGGCGGTGCATGAAGGCGAGGACGAGGCCGAGCTTCTGCTGGTTGCCCTTGGACAGGGTGCGAACCGGTCGGTCCAGCTGGGCATGGAACCGATCGATGAGCTGCTGTCGAAGGCGGGTGTCCACGTCGTCGCGTGCCTTGGTGAGACGGTCCAGGATCTCCCGGCCGGTCAGCCGGGGGAATAGCGTCAAGTCACCCGGGAGGTACCCCACCCGCCGTCGCAAAGCCACACCTTGGCTCCAGCAGTCGAGGCCGAGCGCCGTGGCCGAACCGCTGGTTGGCCGGTACAGCCCCATGACCACTCGAATGGTTGTCGACTTGCCGGCGCCGTTGGGCCCGAGGAAGCCGAACACCTGACCTGGGCCGACGTCGAGAGTCAGGTGGGAGACGCCTCGATCCGGGCCGAACGACTTGGTCAGGTCATTGAGGGTTACCGCATCTGCCATGTTGCTCGCCCTCTTCCAACATCTGGTCCTTCTGCCCGCCCACACCAGTGTGCGAAGAAGCCTTGCGTTAAGCAAGGGTTGCATACTGCACCAGTCCAAGAAGTTCAACTTCGTTAAGAGTGGGTGGGAATTCGACCCTGCCGCTGCTGCACGGGGTTGGCTTCAGGGACAAAGTGCAGGACTGGTCGAGGCGGGAGACCGATAGCGTGCACGGATGCCTTGCGCAATGGTTGCCGGGAGCGATCGTAGGGCTGGTGGCTGAGCAAGGCTGGCCGGCCAACCACACAGCCTAAACACCGCGCGAGGTACGGGGATGGGGCACGTGGTTCCCGCGACGCCCGCCAATCCCAGGAGGCCGGCCTGATCCTCCTGCCACCGCGCTCACGCCGACGGCCACGGCGGCGCCTTCGATCTCGATGTCGAGCAGAGCGCCACCCGCCGGCGGGTAGGCCCTGTCGTACGTCAGACCGGGCTGGGCTTTCCGAGGAAGGCTCGTGCGACGTAACGGTCGAGCACCGGGAGCTGTCCGAGCTTGAGAGCGGCCCGTCGAGCCTGCAGCTCGACGGGGTTCGCCGGGAGGAACCATCGCATCGCTCTCCGGGCGGAGCGCTGCGTCCTGGTGACGGCCGGGCGGAGTCGCTGCTCGTAACGGTGCAGCGCGGACTCCACGGATGCGTCGTTGGCCAGCTGCCTGGCCAGGATGAACGCGCCGGCCATGGCGAGCGAGGCGCCCTGACCGCCGAGCAGGGAGACTGCTGCGCACGAGTCCCCGACCAGGGCGACGCGCTGGCGGCTCCAGCAGGGCATCTCGATCAGTGCGACCTGGTCGTAGTACACCTCCTCCGAGGCGGGGCAGGCGGCGAGGGCTCGCGGCGCCAGCCAGCCCAGCGACGCGTACTCCTGGCGCAGGGCGGACCTCGCGTCGAGGGGCAGGACCGGGTCGGGGGAACGGTGGATCGCGAAGATCGCGACCCGGGTGTCGGTCAGGCCGTAGAAGCCCATCGCGCGCTGGACGGTGTCGGTCATGCAGAACTCTCCGCCGACGGCGGCCCGGACGTCAGGGTCCTCGAATACGAAGGCGGCGGTCTGGAACCCCAGGTACCGGAGGTACTCGGACTCGTCACCGAAGGCCAACCGACGTACGCGCGAATGGATGCCGTCGCAGCCGACGAGCAGCTCTGCGCTCACCGTCTCCCCACCGGTCAGACCGACTCTCACGCCGTCTGGTCCGTTCACGAGGCTCTCCACGGTGGTGTCGAAGCGGACGTCGACCCGGGCGGAGAGGCTGTCGAACAGCGTCTCCTCCAGGTCGGTGCGCATCAGGCCCAGGAGCCGGCCGTCCAGCACCTTGGCGAACTGGCCGTAACGCATCCCGGCCCGTCGACGGCCGTGCTGGTCGCGGAACGTCAGCTCTTCGATGTCGCGACCGAGGCGGCGGAGCCGGGGCAGCAGGCCCATCGCCTCCGCGACGTCGTACCCGGGACCGAAGAAGTCGATCATGTAGCCCTGCGCGCGCAGGCCGGGCGACTTCTCGAGGAGGAGGACGTCGGCTCCGGCCGCGTCGAGCTCCAGGGCCAGGGCGAGACCGGCGATCCCGGCACCGCAGACGACGGCTCTCATCGGTCCCGTCCGCCCGCACTCATAGGTCCGTCTCCCTCGGCAGATGTGCGGGCCGCCGGGTGTGTCGCTGGGTTGCGGGCTTGATGAGCAGGACCGGACGGGAGGACCGGCGCGCGACGGCCAAGGAGGTGCTGCCCAGGAGTGCGGACGTGAGGGCTCGCCGTACCCGGGTGCCCAGCACGATGTAGGAGGCGTTCAACGTCTCCGACTCGGCGAGGATGACGTCGGGGATGTGCGCTCGGTAGGCGTCGCGCACGACTGCGCTGGCGGACGCGCCTCGTCGTCGGACGTGGCTGACAGCGGCCTGCGCCATTCGACGGGCCTCGCCGGGTGTCTCGAAGAAGAAGACTCGTCCTCCGCCGGGCAGCGGGTCCCAGGTCCGCACATAGAGCACCCACACTTCGGCACTCAGCGCTATAACTAGGTCCGCGGCCAGGTCCAGACCCGCGTCCGCGGTGGAGCTGCCGGAGTACGGAGCCAGCAGGCGCGGCGAGCGTCCGCGGAACCCGACCGGTCCGAGGGTGATCGTCTGGAGTGCCGACGACAGGGTGACCGCGCGCGGGGCCGGGCCCCGGGGTGGTGCTGGTGCCGATGGCGACTTCATGACGTGACCCTCGTGTGGAGTGACGACAACTGCCGACCAGGCTTCCCGGCGCACCTGCTCCCAGGCTACTTCGGAACCAGCGGCCAGGGAACGACCCACCCTGTGCAGCGGCCGGCTGGGTTGTTCCGACGAGCTCGGGGTCGAGCATGGGGCGTTTTCACCTCCAGGTACCGGGTAGGGGGTACGTCGCGATGGCGACCGAACACCGGAGGTGAACACCGTGCATGCGCACGAGCTGCTCGGTGCACTCGGAGAGGCACTGCGGGTTTCGGCCGCGATGGCATGGCAGATCCTGTGGCCGCTCATCCTCGGGTTCGCGTTGTCCGGTGTCATCCAGGCAGTCGTCCGTCGCGAGCGAGTGACCACACTGATGGCCGGCGACGGTCCACGCTCGTTGGCCTGGGCGACCGGCTTGGGCGCCGCGTCGTCGTCGTGCTCCTACGCTGCCGTGGCGCTCGCCCGGTCGCTGTTCCGCAAGGGCGCAAGTCTTACCGCGGCTATGGCCTTCGAGATCGCCGCCACCAACCTGGTCCTCGAGCTCGGCATCATCCTCGCCCTCTTGCTGGGCTGGCAGTTCACACTGGCCGAGTTCGTGGGCGGCCCCTTCATGGTCCTCGTCGTGGCCCTCGGCTTTCGGTTATGGATGCGGGGCCGGATCCGGGAGACCGCCCGCGCACAGGCCGACCGCGGACTGGCAGGGTCGATGGAAGGTCATGCCGGCATGGACATGTCCGTCCAAGGCGACGAGCCGTTCCTGCGCCGCCTCCTGTCACCGAGAGGCTTCACCGCCGTCGCGAACTACTTCGTGATGGACTGGGCCGCCGTCCTGCGCGACATCGTCATCGGACTGCTCATCGCGGGGGCGTTCGCCGCATGGGTGCCCACCAGCTGGATGCAGATGTTCTTCCTCGACGGTCACCCCACCGCAGCGAAGATCTGGGGCCCGCTGATCGGCCCGCTCGTGGCCGTGGTCAGCTTCGTGTGCTCAGTCGGCAACGTGCCGCTGGCCGCCGTGCTCTGGAATGGGGGCATCAGCTTCGGCGGCGTCGTCTCGTTCATCTTCGCCGACCTCATCATCATCCCGATCATCTTGATCTACCGCCGCTACTACGGCACCCGGGCGGCACTCCGCATCACCGGCATCTTCTACCTGGCGATGGCCGCCGCGGGCTATGTCATCGAGATCGTCTTCACGCCCCTCGGCCTGGTTCCGACCGAGCGCAACGCCACAGTCGTCGACGCCGGCTTCAGCTGGAACTACACCACCTGGCTCAACCTCGTGTTCCTGTTCCTCGCAGCTGCTCTGACCACGCGCTTCGTGCGGACGGGCGGCTGGCCGATGCTCAAGATGATGGGCGGCTCCCCCGACCAGCAGCCCGAGCACGACAACGAGGCCGGCCACGGCGCCGAAGTTGCTCGGGATGGCGCGTGACTCCGGGCGGCGGCGCCTCGGCAGGTTTGACCTGGCGCGCCTGA
>Ga0308173_10000781_pt1 | contig 14512 bp, 10 predicted proteins | sample PhyPR1_FD_203716 | JGI IMG/M metagenome (GOLD analysis project Ga0308173, IMG submission 203716) | Soil microbial communities from UC Gill Tract Community Farm, Albany, California, United States - DLSLS.P.R1 | ecosystem: Environmental > Terrestrial > Soil > Agricultural land | place: USA...
ACCGGGTAGACCGCGGCGAAGCCGCCGGGAGCGTGCTCGGCCGCCACCGCGCCGCGTAGCACGATGCCGTAGCGCTCCAGGAGGACCTCGGCGAGGGCGTGCGAGCGCCGGGTGCGGTCGGCCTCCCGCTCCGGCAGCAGCCACCAGCGGCCTGCCACGGTCGGCGGTCCGGTGCGGGACGGCAGGACCGGACGGCCGCGCCTCGCCGTACGCGGGCGATGGGCCGGTCGGCCCGCGCCCAGCGTGGCCCGCAGCGGGGCCAGGGTGTCGTTCGTGAGGTGGCCGGCCCAGACCAGGTCCCAGAGCGCGGTCACCAGGTCCTGGTCGGTGACCCGGGCCGAGGGTTCCTGCAGATCCGGCGAGTTGATCCGGTCGGCGAGGTTCCTGAAGAACACCGCGCCGCCTCCGGCGAGCGTGTCGAGGATGTGCTCGTGCAGGGGCGTCAGCGTGATCTGGCTCGGATCCGGCATGAGCAGCGGCGCGGTGTCGGCCAGGTAGAGCGACATCCAGCCGTCGCCGCCGGGCAACGCACCCTGCCCGGCCCAGACGACCTCTCCGGCGGAGGTCAGCTCGTCGAGCATGGCCGGTGAGTAGTCCGGTACCCGGGTGGGCAGGATCAGCGACTCCAGCGCCGACGCCGGAACGGCCGCACCCTGGAGCTGGTCGATCGCCTGTACGAGCGCGTCCATCCCCCGCAGCCGGCTGCTGCCGATGCCGTGCCAGGCGGGCAGGAACCGGGCCAGTGCCTCGGGCGGCGACGGCTCGACCTCGGCCCGCAGCCGTGCCAGCGAGCGACGCCGCAGCATCCGCAGCACCCCCGCATCACACCACTCCGTGCCCCCACCCCGCGCCACAACCTCGCCCGAGACCTCGTAGGCCGAGCGCGCAGCCAGGTCATCCGAGGAGACGCCCCGAGCGGAGCGCTCCTCCGCAGCCGGATCACGCTGGGAGGGGTGGGGGGTGGAGGTGGGGAAGGGGAGGAATTCGCCTTCGACTACTCGGCCGGTGGCGGCGAGGCGGCGGAGGGTTTCGAGGACGACGGCGGTGCCCAGGCCCAGGCGGGCGGCCGGAGCGGCCGCTGGGAACGGGGTGTGGGTACGGGCGTAGCGGCTGATCAGGTCGCCCAGCGGATCGTCGACCGGCTCCAGGAAGGCGTCGGGGACGCCCACCGGCAGAGGTACGCCGAGGGCGTCGCGGAGCCGGCCCGCGTCCTCGATCGCCGCCCAGTGCTCGACCCCGGCGATGCGGACCCGGATCGCCCGCCGGCTGGCCTCCAGCTCCGTCAACCGGCGCCCCGCCACCCGAACGGCGGGCGTCGCCGCCGGGTCGGAGGGCGGCGTGCAGCGGTCGGCCACTTCCTGGGTGGTGAGGGGACCGAGGAGGCGGAGCAGGTCGGCCACGCCTTCGAGGTCGGTGGCGCGCCGATCGGCGGCGAGCCGCTGAAGCTCCCTGGCGGCTTGGCCGATGACCTCGGGATCGAGGAGCTCGCGGAGATCGGACTGGCCGAGGAGCTCGGAGAGCAGCGCGGAGTCGAGGGCCAGGGCTTGGGCACGGCGTTCGGCGAGGGGCGCGTCGCCCTCGTACATGAAGGCGCCGATGTAGCGGAAGAGCAGAGAGCGGGCGAAGGGCGAGGCGGTGGGGGTCTCGACCTCGACCAGCCGGGTCTTGCGGCCGGCCAGGTCACGCATGAGCTGGACGAGGCCAGGAACGTCGAACACGTCCTGCAGGCATTCGCGCATCGTCTCCAGGACGATGGGGAACGACGCGTACCTGCTGGCCACCGAAAGAAGCTGTGCGGCCCGCTGACGCTGCTGCCAGAGCGGCATGCGCTTGTCCGGCCGGCGGCGGGGCAGCAGCAGGGAACGGGCGGCGCACTCGCGGAAACGGGCCGCGAAGAGGGCCGAGGCACCGAGCTCGTCGATGACGATGCGTTCGATCTCGTCGGGGTCGAAGACCACCAGATCGGCCAGGGCGGCCGAGCCCGAGCTGCCGCCTTCCAGCAGGACGGCGTCGGTGTCGGGGATGCGCAGGACGATGCCGTCGTCGGCGTGCATGGCCTGGGTGTCCATGCCGTAGCGCTCACGCAGCCGGGCGGCGATGGCCAGCGCCCAGGGGCCGTGCACCAGCGCGCCGTACGGAGAGTGGACGACCAGCCGCCAGTCGCCCAGCTCGTCGCGGAAGCGTTCGACCACAAGGGTGCGGTCGTCGGGGACATGGCGGGTGGCCTCGCGCTGTTCGGCCAGATAGGAGACCAGGTTGCCCGCCGCCCAGTCGTCCAGTCCGGAGTCCTGGACCCTGGCCCTTGCCTTCTCCGCCGGCATGGCGGCCAGCTCGCGGGTGAACGCGCCCAGGGCGCGGCCCAGCTCGGCCGGGCGGCCCGGGGTGTCGCCGTGCCAGAACGGGAGCTTGCCGGGCTGGCCCGGGGCCGGGGAGACCAGCACGCGGTCGGGGGTGATGTCCTCGATGCGCCAGGACGACGCGCCCAGCACGAAGACGTCGCCGACCCTGGACTCGTAGACCATCTCCTCGTCCAGCTCGCCGACCCTCGACGCCTTCTCGCCCACCAGGAAGACGCCGAACAGGCCGCGGTCGGGGATGGTGCCGCCGCTGGTGACGGCGAGGCGCTGGGCCCCGGGACGGTCGCGCAGGACGCCGGTGACCCGGTCCCAGATCAGCCGGGGTCTGAGCTCGCCGAACTCGTCGCTCGGGTAGCGGCCCGCCAGCATGTCGAGGGTGGCCTCGAGGGCGGAGCGGGGCAGCGTGGCGTAGGGCGCGGCACGGCGTACGATCTGGTCGAGCTCGTCCACGGTCCACTCGTCCATGGCGACCATGGCGACGATCTGCTGGGCCAGGACGTCGAGCGGGTTGCGCGGATAGCGCAGCTCCTCGATCTGACCCGCCCGCATCCGCTCGGCCACCACGGCGGTCTGCACGAGGTCACCCCGGTACTTGGGGAAGATCACGCCCTTGGAGACCGCGCCGACCTGGTGCCCGGCCCGGCCGATGCGCTGCAGGCCGCCGGCCACCGAGGGCGGCGACTCCACCTGGACCACCAGATCGACCGCGCCCATGTCGATGCCGAGCTCAAGGCTGGAGGTCGCGACGACGGCGGGCAGCCGGCCGGCCTTCAGCGACTCCTCGATCCCGGCCCGCTCCTCCTTGGAGACCGAACCGTGGTGCGCCCGGGCCACCTCGCGCGGCGCTCCGCGCGCGGACCCCGCCATCGCCATCATCTCCGCGGGCGGCCGGGCCGGCCCGGAATCCGCGGCTTCGGGGGCGTCCAGGGCACGTTCGTAGGCGAGTTCGTTGAGGCGGCCGCAGAGGCGTTCGGCCAGGCGGCGGGAGTTGGCGAAGACGATGGTGGAGCGGTGCGACTCGATGAGGTCGAGGAGCTGATCTTCGACGTGCGGCCAGATGGAGCGCTGGACCGGATCGGCGTCGGCGCCGGGCGCGGCGGCCAGTTCGCTCATGTCCTCGATGGGCACCACGACGCGGAGGTCGAACTCCTTGTCGCTGCGCGGCTGGACGACCGTGGCAGGGCGGGCCCCGCCCAGGAAGGCGGCGACCTCGCTGACCGGCCGTACCGTGGCGGACAGGCCGATGCGCTGGGCCGGACGCTCAAGCAGCGCGTCCAGCCGCTCCAGCGACAGTGCGAGATGCGCGCCGCGCTTGGTGGCGGCGACCGCGTGCACCTCGTCGATGATCACTGTCTCGACGCCGCGCAGCGCCTCCCTGGCCTGCGAGGTCAAGATCAGGAACAGTGACTCGGGCGTGGTGATCAGGATGTCCGGCGGCTTGGTGGCCAGCCTGCGGCGTTCGTCGGCGGGCGTGTCACCCGAGCGGATGCCCACCCGTACGTCGGGTTCGTCGAGGCCCAGCCGGCGGGCGGCCTGGTGGATCCCGGCGAGCGGGGCCCGCAGGTTGCGCTCGACGTCGACGGCCAGCGCCTTGAGCGGCGACACGTACAGGACCCGGCAGCGGTGCTTGGGATCCTCCGGCGGCGGCGTGGTGGCGAGCCGGTCGAGCGACCACAGGAAGGCGGCCAGCGTCTTGCCCGAGCCGGTCGGCGCCACGACGAGCGTGTGCTCGCCGCGCGAGATCGCCGTCCAGGCCCCGGCCTGCGCGGCAGTCGGGGCCGAGAACGCCCCCTCGAACCACGCCGAGGTCGCCGCCGAGAATCCGTCCATGACCCCATCCTGCCTCGGGCCACCGACAGAACTGACCAGGGCCTTCAGTGCACGTGACCGCGCCGTACCTCCTCACGGTGCGCGATCGCCCGCTCCTGGTCGCGCATGGTGCGCAGGATCCCGGCCTGGGCCCGCCAGGCCGGGGGTCCGCCGATCAGGAGGCTCCAGAGGTACGCCAGCGCCAGCGCCACCGGCACCAGTGCGATGAGCTGGACGATGGAGGGCCGCCACCACGGTTCGCCCGCGACGCTCCAGGCCTCGTGGGCGTGCGGCCCCGTCACCGCGGCCGGGAGGGCGGTGGGCAGCTTGGTCTTGCTCAACCCCGAGGGCCCGTTGACCGTCAGGCCGTGCAGGCGCAGCGTGCCGTCCTCGGAGGTGAAGTCGCCGTGGCATGTCGTGCCGAAGACGTCGGAACCGCATGAGGTGACGGTCGCCGTGCCCAGGATGCCGTTGCCGTGCACCGCGTCGTACCCGCCGATCCGGTGCCGGATATCGCCCTGCAGGAAGATCACCGCCACGATCAGGACCAGGCCGGACAGCAGTGCGGCCCGGCCGACGGTGATCTGGCCGGAGTCTCGAGAGTCGTGCATACGGACCAAGTGGAACCTCCGTGAAGCTGTAAGTCCTGCTCGCACGGTAAGCGGCGGGGATTCGCCGCCCAGTGTCCGGTGACACACCACTTGGACGTGAATTTCCCTTTCTGGTTCCCCTCCCGAGGTCGGATAGCCTGCACGGGTGCGTCTCACGGTGTTCTGGCAGCGGATGAACGAGCAGTTCGGGGAGGTCTACGCGGCGAGCGTGGCCCAGGACTACGTCATGGCCGAACTCGGCGGCCGTACCGCCACGCAGGCCCTCGCCGACGGCGAGAGCGCCAAGCGGGTCTGGGCCGCCGTATGCGCGACCTTCGACGTCCCCGAACGTCTTAGATGACCGAGATGCCGGTCACCAGGCCGATCATCACGTAGGTCGCGGCCAGCAGCAGCGACGCCGGCTCCAGCCGGGTCTCGGCGCACAGCGACGACACCTTCACGCCGATGAGGAAGTTGAAGACCAGCATCGCGACGGTCTGCGCGAAGATCCCGATCACGCCGTACACCAGCGTCGACAGCAGGCCCTCCGAGAGCTTGCCGCCGGAGGCGAAGATCGACGCGGTCACGATGAGGCCGGTCGCGACCATCGCGGCGGCGGCCAGCGTGGTGGCGTTCGGGTTGCGCTCCTGCCGGATGACCGAGATCAGCTTGCCCGGCGTGGCCAGGTCGACCACGTAGAAGCCGGCCACGAACAGCAGGAGCCCGAGGGCCGCGTAAGCCAGGATCGCGCCGCTGTTGTGCGCGAGGGTGGTGCCGTACGAGTCGGCGGCGATGGTCATTGGTCTCCTACCGGGGATGCGATCTACAGGGGGATGCGATGGGGTACGAACGATGAGGTGTCGTCGGTGATCAGGCCGGAGGTCTCGCGGATGCCCAGGCCCACGGACTCGTCGCCCACCACCCAGGCGCCCAGGACCGGGTGCTCGCCGTCGAAGTCGGGCAGTGCCCGGAACTCCTGGAAGACGAACCCCTCCGCGCCGTACTCGCCCTCGGTGACCACCAGCGGCCCCTCCGGCGTGACGATCCGCATGCTGGCCCCCTCCCGGCCGAGCAGCGGCTTCTGGATGTACGACGTCAGGTCGCGGGGGGTGTTCAGGTAGGTCGGCAGCAGGTTGGGATGCCCGGGGAACAGCTCCCACAGCAAGACCAGCAGCGCCTTGTTGGACAGCAGCATCTTCCAGGCCGGCTCGACCCAGGCCGTGGGCGCCTCGGGGATGAAGCGGCCGAACGGCTCGGAGACGATCCACTCCCACGGGTAGAGCTTGCAGAGCGTACGTATGTCCTGCTCGGCGAGGTCGACGAAGCGCCGCCGGTCGGCGTTCCAGCCCACGTCCTCCATCGAGATGGCCATGGCCCTCAGGCCCGCCTGCTCGGCGGTCTCCTGCATGTACGCGATGGTCATGACCTCTTCGCCGGTCTCGTCCTCGTTGGTCCAGGCGAAGTGCACCGGGCCCCGGGCGAAGCGCGGCGCGATGTGCTGCCAGCGGGCCACCAGCGCCTCGTGGATCGAGTTCCACTGGTCGTCGGAGCCGTAGACGTCCTCTTTCCAGTACCACTGGACGATCGAGCTCTCGACCAGGGCGGTGGGGGTGTCGGCGTTGTACTCCAGCAGCTTGGCCGGACCCCGGCCGTCGTAGCGCAGGTCGAAGCGCCCATAGAGGTACGGGTCGCGCCGCCGCCACGACGCCTCGATCAGCGGCGCGAGCCACTCCGGGATGCCCAGCGCCGCGTAACGCCCTGTGGTCACGACGTGCTCGACGGCCTGCAGGCACATCCGGTGCAGTTCCTCGACGGTCTGCTCCAGCGCGAGGACCTCGTCCATCTCGAAGACGTAGTGCACCGACTCGTCCCAGTAGGGCCTGGTCAGATGCTCCGGATGGGAGGTCCGGTGGAACGCGAGGCCCTGGCCCTCGATGATCTTTTCCCAGTCCGGACGGGGGTCGGACATCGCACGCCGCACGGTCAGCTGCCCCCGTGCGAGTGGAAGCCGAAGCCGCCCCGGCTGGTGCCGTGGCTCAGCACGCGCCCGCTCTTCGTGGAGATCCGCGAGTTGCGCGGCCTGATCGTCGAGCCGCCGCGGTAGTAGTAGTGCCCGTTGGAGTAGTAGCCGCGGCCGCCGTAGTACCAGAAGTACCGGCCGAACGATCCGCCGTTGTCGCAGTACGAGTCGGGCACCACCAGGTAGCCGCCGCGCGTGTTGGCGAACATCCCGGCGTTGCCCTGCCGGTCCACGCAGACCGCCCGTGTCGAGGACGACGAGCAGGCGACCAGCGTCGTCGACAGCGCGCCCACCATCCCGATCGTGACGACGCGCGAGCTGAGCCGGCGTCTGGGGGCGGCGTCCTGTGGGGGCATGTGCGGGATCCTCCGAAACTGGTGTGCGCTGAGTGTAAAGGCAGGGATAACGACGCAGATAGGCGGGTTATGGTTCCGTTAAACGAGATGTCGTTAGACGAGAAATCCGCCGGGGAGCTGCTCGTACAGTTCCATCGGGTCGACGGTGACCGGAAGATCGCTCACCTGGCCGTCTCCGACCTCGACGACCCGCCATTCCCCGGCGTCCACGCCCCGCCATCCGGACGGGCCCCGCACGCCGTCGGCGCGGCGGGCCAGGTCCGTGGTGATGAACCGGCAGCCCAGCGTCCGTACCACCGGCCGTACGGCGTCCAGCCGCGGATCCGGCAGTACGTCGGGGGAGTCGGGGTGCGGGCCGATCAGCACCGGCTCGCCGTCCACCCACCACACCCGGGCCTCGCCGCCGTCGTACTGCTCGTACGCCCGGATCACCACCCCGCCGGCCAGGTCCTGTCCCTGCAGCTCGATCATGCGCGCCACGGTCCGGTGCAGCGCCTTGGCGTCGCGCAGGTCGGGGACGAAGCAGGCCTCCTCCCACTCGTGCTTGCGCGACTTCACGTAGTCCTTGACCATGCCGGGCCCGTCGGGCAGGTCCTGCACGAGCCGGGCCAGCGTCTCGGCGGACGGCACCCTGCCGGGGGTGACCGGCAGCCACACGCTGGACGGGGTCAGGCCCTCGAACGTCTCGTGCCAGCCCGGCAGTTCGTGCGCCCGCGCGTAGTCGCCCGGCCTGGTCACCAGGGAGACGCCCCGCTCCTTGAGCCCCTTGGCCAGCTCGGCGTACTGCCCGCTGGTGACCATCCAGCCCCGGTACCACGCCGGTCCGAGATCCCGCTGCACCCGCCGTACCGCCTCGGCGGCGTCGCCCCGGACCAGCGCGTCATGGTCGATGAGCGCGACCGTGCCGCCCGCGTCCCGTACCGCCATGGACTCGCGGGCGAAGTGCTCGTCGGTGCGACGCGGGTTCACCGGGTCGGCACAGAACAGGACTGTCAGCATCGTGACCCCCGTGGTCTCCGCGGTCAGCGTACGGCCCTGAGCCTCCGCGACGCACGGAGATTCGGGGCAAACCGGCGTGTCTCCGCATGATCGAACGAGTGTTCGGTATGGTGGTCCACGCGCGACGTTGTCCACAGGAAGCGCGTGGGCCTCGAAAGTGTCAGTGGCTCCCCGTAGCGTCGCTCTCGACATCGAACGGACGGACCTTCCGCCCCCGGCCACAGCCAGGGCATCGACAAGGTAGGTCTCCAGGCCAGGCGACACGCCTGGGGATAGGACAGGGGCATCTCATGGCAGCGAACGACCGGGAGAAGGCGCTCGAGACCGCGCTCGCACAGATCGAGCGCCAGTTCGGCAAGGGCTCGGTCATGCGGCTCGGCGACGAGGCCCGGGCCCCGGTCGACGTGATCCCGACCGGCTCCATCTCCCTCGACGTCGCGCTGGGCATCGGCGGCATCCCGCGCGGCCGGGTGGTCGAGATCTACGGCCCCGAGTCCAGCGGCAAGACCAGCCTCGCCCTCCACGTCGTCGCGAATGCACAGAAGGCCGGCGGCATCGCGGCCTTCGTGGACGCCGAGCACGCGCTCGACCCGGAATACGCCCGCAAGCTCGGCGTCGACACCGATGCCCTCCTGGTCTCCCAGCCGGACACCGGCGAGCAGGCCCTTGAGATCACCGACATGCTGATCCGCTCCGGCGCCATCGACATCGTCGTCATCGACTCCGTCGCGGCCCTGGTTCCGCGCGCCGAGATCGAGGGCGAGATGGGCGACAGCCACGTCGGTCTCCAGGCCCGCCTCATGTCCCAGGCCCTCCGCAAGATGACCGGTGCGATCAACCAGACCAAGACCACCGCGATCTTCATCAACCAGCTCCGCGAGAAGATCGGGGTCATGTTCGGCTCGCCGGAGACCACGACCGGCGGGAAGGCGCTGAAGTTCTACGCGTCGGTCCGGCTGGACGTGCGCCGCATCGAGACGCTGAAGGACGGCACCGAGGCGGTCGGCAACCGCATGCGGGTCAAGGTCGTGAAGAACAAGGTCTCGCCGCCGTTCAAGGTGGCCGACATGGACCTGCTCTACGGCCAGGGCATCTCCAAGGAGGGCGGCCTCATCGACCTCGGCGTCGAGCACGGCTTCGTGCGGAAGGCGGGCGCCTGGTACACCTACGAGGGCGACCAGCTCGGCCAGGGCAAGGAGAACGCCCGCAACTTCCTCAAGGGCAACCCCGACATCGCCGACGAGATCGACAAGAAGATCAAGGAGAAGCTGGGCATCGGGCCGCGGGTCGACAAGCCGGCCGACGAGACCCCGGCGGCCCCTGCGGCCGAGGCACCGGCAGCCCCCGCGCCTACGAAGAAGGCCTCCGCCAAGACCCCCAAGCCTGGTGATTCCTGACAAGAAAAGTTTGATTCGGGGTGACTCCTGACGAAGAGTAAGCAATGATCTATCCTGACGGGCGGCGGCGCCGTACCTCACAGCGGTGCACTGGACCGGTTCGGTCCGGTAGCACCCGGGCCGGTCAGGCCCGGCGGGCATCGCCTGCGAGGCCCTTCCCCGGTGGCGCCGCCGCTCCTTCCCCGCCCGCACATCAGCCGCTCCCGAGCGCGCAGGGCAGCGCATGAGCTCCCGGCGACGTGGTGGGAATCCATGGGAGCCGGATGGGCCCACGCCGGGGAGCGCGGCGGCCCAGGGCGCGCCAGGCGATCCGGAGGCGGTGGCGCGTGAGGTGTGCCTGCGGCTGTTGACCTCGGGGCCGAGGACCCGTGCGCAGCTGGCCGACGCCGTGCGCCGCAAGGGCGTGCCCGACGAGGTGGCCGACCGGGTACTGGGGCGGTTCACCGAGGTCGGGCTGATCGATGACGAGGCCTTCGCGCAGGCCTGGGTGCAGTCCAGGCATCTGGGCCGAGGGCTGGCCAGACGGGCCCTGGCCACCGAGCTACGGCGCCGCGGCGTGGCCGACGAGACCGTGAACGAGGCGGTCGGCGCACTCGACTCCGGGCAGGAGGCCGCCACCGCCCGCGGCCTCGTCGACCGGAAGCTGCCGGGCACCAGATCCCTCGATCGGGACAAGCGGATGCGGCGGCTGGTCGGAATGCTGGCCCGCAAGGGCTACTCGCCCGGCCTGGCCTACCGGGTGGTCAAAGAGGCCCTGGCCGACGAGGGCACCGACGTCGAGGACCTCACCGACCCCGACCTCGCCTGAACGAGGCTCGAGGCGTGGGCGCAGGGATGTCATGATCGTGACAGAGGCCTTACCTGATCCTGACTGCTTGAGCGACATGTGGGCTGCTGAGGGGGTCGATCAGGGTCTGGGAGGTCCGGAAAGATAGAGCGGATCGTCCGGATTGCACCTTGTTTGCTTGCTCATTACTTCGGTGCCGCTTACCGTTACGGCAGTGAGGAGTTACTCCGCGCGCTGCGGATTGCCATACGACCGAAGATGTTTCTCCAGTTGAGAGGCATAGAGGATGTGACGTCGGCCGAGGATTCGGCCGATGGGTGGGTGCCGACCGGCTTCGAGGTCATCGGAGATCGGGTTGATGGCGCGTACCCGACGTCTCGGCCGGCCGAGGGTGGTCTGCCAGGGCGCGATTAACCCCTCACGACGCAGGGCCCGTACCTGGGCGACAGGGCGTTCGTGAAAGGGGTCTGTGCCATGGAGAGCGTCTTGCTGGGTGCCGCGCTACTGGTCACCCTGGCCGCTCTCCTGATCGTCCTGGTCAAGCAACACGGGCTGGGCCGGGCGCAGGCCGACACCGGCGCGGCGTACCTCGAGGCCGACCAGATCCGGGCCCAGGCCAAGTCCGACGCCCAGGACATCCTGGCCAAGGCCGAAACGCATGCCCAGTCGCTGGCGGAGTCCGCGCAGGCCGGACGGGCCGAACTGGAGGACGAGGCGCGGGCCCTGAAAGAGGACCTGCGCACCCTCCGCGAGGACGTGGAGCGCCGGGAGCAGCGGCTGGCCGAGCGCGAGCAGCGGCTGGACGACGAGGTTCGCCGGCTGGCCGAGCAGCGCGACCGGATGTTCCAGACCAAGACCGAACTGGCCGAGCGCAAGGCCGAGCTGGACCGCCTGGACGAGGAGCGCACCCGGGTCCTGGAGCAGGCCGCCGGGCTGACCAGCGAGCAGGCCAAGGCGGAGCTCGTCGGCGCCATCGAGAACCAGGCCAAGCGCGAGGCCGTGCTCGTCTCCAGGGACATCGAGTCCAAGGCCCGCGAGGAGGGCGAGCAGCGGGCCCGCAAGATCGTGACCCTGGCGATCCAGCGGGTGGCCAGCGAACAGACCGCCGAGTCGGTCGTGTCGGTGCTGCATCTGCCCAGCGACGAGATGAAAGGCCGGATCATCGGCCGTGAGGGCCGCAACATCCGGGCCTTCGAGTCGACGACCGGGGTCAACCTGATCATCGACGACACGCCCGAGGCCGTGTTGCTCAGCTGCTTCGACCCGGTGCGAAGGGAGGTCGGAAGGCTGACCCTGGACAAGCTGGTGCTGGACGGCCGCATCCATCCGCAGCGGATCGAGGAGATCTACGAGCGGAGCAAGGGCGAGGTCGAACAACTGTGCATCAGGGCCGGCGAGGACGCCCTGGTCGACCTCGGCATCACCGAGATGCACCCGGAGCTGATCGCGCTGCTCGGCCAGCTCCGCTACCGCACCTCGTACGGCCAGAACGTGCTCAAGCACCTCATCGAGTCGGCGCATCTGGCCGGGGTCATGGCGGCCGAGCTGCGACTGCCGGTGCACCTCGCCAAGCGCTGCACGCTGCTGCACGACATCGGAAAGGCGCTGACCCACGAGGTGGAGGGCAGCCACGCGCTCATCGGCGCTGAGATCGCGCGCCGGTACGGCGAGGACGAAGACGTCGTGCACGCCATCGAAGCGCATCACAACGAGGTCGAGGTCCGTACCGTGGAGGCCGTACTGACCCAGGCCGCCGACGCCATGAGCGGCAGCAGGCCCGGCGCCCGGCGCGAGTCGCTCGAGGCGTACGTGAAGCGGCTGGAGCGGCTCGAGCAGATCGCCAAGGCCAACCACGAAGGCGTGGAGAAGGTCTTCGCCATGCAGGCCGGCCGGGAGATCCGGGTGATGGTCAAGCCGGAGGCGGTGGACGACATCCAGGCCCAGGTGATCGCCCGGGACATCGCCAAGCAGGTGGAGGACGAGCTGACCTATCCCGGCCAGATCCGGGTGACGGTCGTCCGGGAGTCGAGGGCCACCGAGTTCGCCCGCTGACTGGGCGGACTTATCGCGGCGCGAACTCAATGTAAATGCCGATTTAACACTTCCCAGTGAATTATGCGGTTCACCCACTCCGTCTGGGTTGCTGACCCTTTCTCGTCGCCCTAGGGTCTTGTGATCGCCGTGGGACAACTACGAGGTTGTGGGGATTCGTGGGTAGAAGTGTGCTGAAGGCCGTGCTCCCGTCCGCAGCCGTGGTCACCGCCACGGTCGCCGCAGGTGCGGCCGTGTTCGTGATGCACTCGGCGAGCGCGGACGACCACGGCGCGACAGGTCGGTCGATCAGCGCGGGGGAGGCCGCCGCCACCGAGTCCTTCTGGACCCCCCAGGCGATGGCCGAGGCCACTCCGGAAGGCGAGCGCCCCACCAAGGCCGCCAAGCCCACCGGCTTCACCACCCTGTCGGCCGGCAAGACCGCCAAGGCGTTCGCCGGGCTCAAGACGCTCGGCGTGCTGTTCTACACGACCAGCAACGCCTCGAAGCACTTCTGCACCGCCAGCGTGATCGACGGCGGCCACGCCGACCTGCTCATCACCGCGGCGCACTGCCTGTACGGCGGCGGGCACTACCACAGCCATGTCGCGTTCGTTCCGAAGTACGACGCGGGCAAGGAGCCGTACGGGATCTGGACCGCCAAGCGGCTCACCGTGACCAGCGGCTGGAAGAAGAGCTCCGACAAGGACCTCGACTTCGGCTTCATCGCGCTCAACACCCGGGGCGGCCACCAGATCGCCAACGTCGTCGGCCACAACACGCTGGCCATCAACACCGGCTACCACGACTGGGTGAACGTCGACGGCTACCCGATGGCCAAGTACGCCAAGAGCGACCACCCGATCTACTGCCGCAACTGGACCAAGAAGAAGTTCAAGTACACCCGCGAGTTCGACTGCGCGGGCTACTACGGCGGCACGAGCGGCAGCCCGTTCCTGTGGCGGATGAACTACAGCACCGGCATCGGCAAGGTCGTCGGCGTCATCGGCGGCTACCAGCGGGGCGGCGACGTCGACTACATCTCGTACTCGTCGATCTTCGACAAGGACGTCTGGAACCTGCGCGCCGCCGCCGCCAAGACCTCCTGACGCTCAGCCGCCGACCAGTTCGAGGCTCCGCACGTCCTTGGGCGCGAAGCCGAGCGTACGGCCGTAGAACGCCAGCTCCGCCTCCAGCGCGTTGGCGACGCTCTCCGCCCGGCGGAACACGTGCGCCTCGCCCTCGAAGGTCAGATGCGCGTACGGCAGGTTCCCCGCGGCCAGTGCCGACGCGAACCGCTCCGACTGGTCCGGCGTGACGACCGGGTCGTCCAGGCCGTGCAGCAGCAGCACCGGGCAGTGCGTCTCCGCGGCCCGGCCGAGCGGCGACCGCTCCTCGTACGCCCGCTCGAAACCGGGCAGCGGCCCGACCAGCCCATGCAGGTAGTGCGACTCGAAGTCATGGGTGGCACTGGCGAACGAGGCCAGATCGCTCACCCCGGCATAGGACGTCGCCGCCTTGAACAGCAGGCTCTTGGTGACGGTGCCCAGCGCCGTCCAGCCGCCCGCGCTGCCGCCCCGGATCGCCAGCCGCTGCGGGTCGGCCAGCCCGGAGGCGGTGAGCGCCTCGGCCGCGGCGATCGCGTCCTCCACGTCCACCACGCCCCACTGGCGGCGCAGCCGCTCCCGGTAGGCGCGGCCATGCCCGGTGGAGCCGCCGTAGTCGACCTCGACGACGCCGATGCCCCGGCTGGTGAAGTACGCCCGCTCCAGGCTGAGCAACGAGGACGCCCGGGAGGTCGGCCCGCCGTGCACGACGATGAGGTACGGCGGAAGCTCGCCCTCGGGGGCCTGCACGCCCGGGTTGGTGGGCGGGTAGACCTTCGCGTGCACCGGACGGCCGAACGGCCCCTCCAGGTGCTCGTTGTGCGGGGTGGGCAGATAGGACGGGTCCGGGACGACCGGGCTCTCCTGACGCAGCTCACGGGCCTTCCCGGACGATGTGTCCACCAGGACGAGCGCGGTCGGCCGGTTGGGCCCGCCCGCCACTCCGACGACGTAGGCGCCGTCGGCGGCGAGTGCGAGCCGCCAGTCGGTGTAGGGCAGCTCCAGCTCGGTCAGCTCCAGCGTCTCCGGGTCGTAGATCCCGAGCAGCTGGTCGCCCTCG
>Ga0308173_10000782_pt1 | contig 14508 bp, 14 predicted proteins | sample PhyPR1_FD_203716 | JGI IMG/M metagenome (GOLD analysis project Ga0308173, IMG submission 203716) | Soil microbial communities from UC Gill Tract Community Farm, Albany, California, United States - DLSLS.P.R1 | ecosystem: Environmental > Terrestrial > Soil > Agricultural land | place: USA...
TCCAGCCGGTACTCCAGGTGATCGATCACGATCACTCGCCCGGCCCCCATCAGCCAGGCCGACCGGGCCGCGACCAGTCCCACCGGCCCGGCGCCGAAGACGACGACGGTGTCCCCCTCGGCGATCTCGCCCAGCTGGGCCCCGAAGTAGCCGGTCGGCACGGCGTCGGTGAGCAAAACGGCGTCCTCGTCGGACATCCAATCCGGGATCAGCGTCGGCCCGACGTCGGCGAAGGGGACGCGCACGTACTCCGCCTGCCCGCCGTCGTAGCCGCCGGTCGTGTGCGAGTAGCCGTAGATGGCGCCGACCGCCGTCGCGTTGGGATTCACGTTGTGGCAGTTGGAGTACAGCCCGCGGGCGCAGAACCAGCAGCTGCCGCAGAAGATGTTGAACGGCACCATGACCCGGTCGCCCACCGTCAGGCGCTCCACCGATGGGCCGACCTGCTCGACCACCCCGATGAACTCGTGGCCGAACGTGTGCCCGATCCGGGTGTCCGGCATCAGCCCGTGGTAGAGGTGCAGGTCGGAGCCGCAGATGGCGGCCGTCGTCACCCGCACGATCGCGTCGTTCGGGTGCTCGATCGGCGGGACGTCCTTCTCCTCCACCCGCAGCTTGTAGGGGCCTCGGTAGACCATCGCGCGCATGGGTTCGTGACTGTCCAGTTCCGCGACGGCTAACCCTGCCCGAGCGATCTGTTCAGAGCTGGACGGCGACCGTCGCGGCCAGCTCCCGGCAGGCCTCGAGCTCGGCCGGCCCGGGCGCGCCGATGAGGCTCAGCGGGGCGGCCACCTGCTTCCACCGCATCCCGCCGGTGATCTTCCCGATCGCGGTCAGCGCGCCGGCGGTGTCGTCGTTGCCGTGCACGTACACCCCGTACGGCAGCGCGACCGTGGCCTCCAGGCAGGGGTAGTAGACGGTGTCGAAGAAGTGCTTGAGGGCACCGGACATGTAGCCGATGTTCGCCGGCGTCCCCAGCAGCACGCCGTCCGCGGCCAGCAGGTCGGCTGCTCCGGCCGACAGGGCCGGCCGCAGGACCAGCTCGACCCCATCGACCAGCGCCACACCCTCGCGCACCGCTTCCAGCACCGCCTGCATCGCCGGGGACGGCGTGTGGTGGACGACGAGCAGCCGGGGCACCGGGGCATCATCTCCGGTTCCCGGGTTCCCGGACACGCGGTGCCGGCCTCGACATCCGCCGTGTCGAGACGGGCACGGCGTTCGGGCCCTCAACCCCTCCGGTGATCTCTAGCGTTGAGCCATGACGCCGTTCCCGCGCTCGGCCGTCCGGGCCGGCCCGACCATGTTGGTGGCTGCCCTGCTGGTGTCGGCCTGCTCGTTCCAGGCGTCGGTGTCATCGGCGTCGTCCGGGAGCGCGTCCGCCGCCCGCACCGCGACCACGACCGCCCGCGCCACGACGGCGGGCGGTTCCACGACCGGCGCGACGACGTCCGCGGGACCGGTGCCGACGACCGCGTCGGCGGCCAGGACCGACCGCTGCCACACCAGCGAGCTCGCCGGTTCCCTCGGTGCCGAGACCGCGGGTGCCGGTCAGCGGTACGCGACGCTGATCCTGCGCAACACCGGCGGCCGCACGTGCACGGTGCACGGCTACGGCGGCCTGGGCCTGGCCGGAGCCGGCGGCGCCGCCCTTCCGACGAAGCAGGTGCGGACCGGCGGCCCGACGACGACGGTCCAGCTCGCACCCGGAGCGACGACGCGGTCCGAGCTGCACTGGGGTGCCGTCAACGGCCCCGGCGATTCCCCGGCCGGGGACTGTCAGGCCACCCCGACCACTCTGCGGGTGATCCCGCCCGACGAGACCGACCCGCTGTCGGTGGCGTGGACCTTCGGCCCGGTCTGCGAGGGCGGAACAATCGAGCAGCACCCCTACACGTCCTGACGCTCCGCCGTGACAGATCCGCCACACCGCATGGCCCGATCGTTGCGGCGCCGTCATACCAGCGCGGAGGGCCGTGCCTAGCGTCGATCCTGCAGCCGCCGCACGCGGCTGCACCCCGATCATCGGACAGGAGAACGGCCATGAACGCACAGCGGACGACGACGACCGCACGACGGCGCACCGCCGTCGCCGTGGTGACCGGCGCACTGGCGCTGGGGTTGCTGGGCGCCGCAGCTCCGTCGGCGGCGGGCGCGACCGGCGCTCCCCCGCAGTGCTCGACCGCCGACCTCGCGGCGCAGCTCAAGGCCGGCTCCCCGGCCGCCGGCCAGCGCTACGCCACGATCGTGCTGACCGACACCAGCGACCACACCTGCACGGTGGGCGGCTACGGCGGCCTGGCGCTCCTCGGGGCGCCGGGTCAGGGCGTGCCGACGGACCTGCGTCGCAACGCCTCACCGGCCCCCGGCACCGTGACGCTGGCACCGGGTGGATCGGCCCGGTCGCTGCTGCACTGGACGGTCGTGCCCGCCACTGACGAGTCCGGCTCGTCGTGCGAGCCGACCGCCGTCACCGTCGTCGTCACGCCTCCGAACCAGACGACGGCGGCGCTGCGGCCGTGGACGTTCGGCATGGTCTGCCAGCACGGGCGGATCGACCAGAACGCCTACGTCGCCGGTTCGGCCGCCTTCTGACCCCGCCGCTGATCGGCGGCGACCGGCAGCTGCACCCGCATGACGGTGCCGCTGCCGAGCCGGGTCTCGGTGCCGACGCTGCCACCGTGCCGCTCGACCACCGCACGCACCAGGGCCAGGCCCAGCCCGCTGCCCGGCACTGAGCGGGCCTCGGGGCTGCGGTAGAGCTCCTCCCAGATGTGGTCGAGGTCGTCGGGGGCGATGCCGGGCCCGGTGTCGGCGACCTCGACCACCACCCAGCCGGCCGACTCCCGCGCCCGCACCTCGATCCGGTCCCCCGCCGCCGTGTACTTCAGTGCGTTGTCGACCAGGTTCAGCAGCGCCAGCGACAGCAGCTCCCAGTCCCCGCGCACCAGCGGCAGCGGCCACGGCGCCCGCGGCAGGTCCAGGGCGAGGGACCGCTCGGCGGCTCCCGGCTGCTCCCGGGCGATCTCGATCGCCTCCTCGAGCAACGCCGCGACGTCGACCGGACGCCCGTCGACGTCGGCCCGCTCGACGTCGGCGATCTTGCGCAGGTCGGCCGTGAGCCGGCTCAACCGCAGCACCTGCGCCTCGATGCTGCGCAGCCCGGTGTCCTGGTCCGTGCCCGCGGGCGCCGCCGACACGTTGGCCAGCGCCGCCCGCATCGCGGTGAGCGGGTTCTTCAGCTCGTGGTCAAGCCGGGACACCAGGAGGCGGCGGTCCTGCACCGCGTCGGCCGACTGCTCCTCGAGCCGGCGCCGCCAGCGCAGATCGCGGCCGCGCACGAGCAGCAGGGCCGCGCACGCCAGCAGGCTGACCAGGAGGGCGGGGGCGAGCAGCCAGTCGCTGCGCAGCGCGCTGAGGCTGATCCGGAGCCGCGGATCGGCGAGGCCGCCCCCCCGGATCGTCGTCCAGACGGCGATCCCGGCAACGGCGGGCAGCAGGGCGAGCACCCAGCGCACCGGGTGCCGCCGCCGCTCAGGCACTCTCCACCCGCGCGCTGAACCGGTAGCCGACCCCGGGGATCGTGGTGATCAGCTCGGGGTTGGCCACGTTCTCCTCCAGCACCCGCCGCAGCTCGGCGACCCGGGTGTCCACCGACCGGGTACCCGCGGGGAACGACCATCCCCAGACCGCCTCGAGCAGCCGCTCCCGGGTCATCACCTCGTCGGGATGGCTCATGAAGTAGGCCAGCAGCACCGTCGCCCGCGGAGTGAGCAGCACCTCCCGGTCGTTGCGGAACACCCGCTGCGAGGCGCGGTCGAGGGTGACCACCCCGCTGCGCAGCCGCTGGGCGGTGGCCAGCGGTGGGCCCGTGGTGCCCTGGCGGCGCAGCACCGCCCGGATCCGCGCCACCAGCTCGTACGGGTCGAAGGGCTTGTTCAGGTAGTCGTCGGCGCCCTCGTCCAGCGCCATCGCCCGCTCGCCGGCCTCCCCCACCTGGGTCAGCAGGATGATCGGCACGAGCAGGCGCTCCTGCCGCACCTGCCGGAGCACCGCCCGGCCGTCCGTTCCGGGGAGCAGCACGTCGAGGACGACGAGGTCCGGCGCGATGGCCCGCAGCCGTTCCAGGGCATCGTCCCCGTTCTCGGCCACGACCACCTCGAAGCCGGCGCGCCGCAGCAGCGGAGCCAGGTTCTCGGTGATCGCGGTCTCGTCGTCGACGAGGAGGATCGTGGGCACTCGCCCATGATCGCGCCGCGGACGAACTGCAGGCGGTCTCAGCGCGCCGCGCTGAGCAGGGCGAAGCCGTGCGGCGGCACCCGCACCGATCCGCCGTGCACCGACGCCTCCCCGGCGACCACCTCGCCGACCGAGATCGGCAGGGCGACGTCGGCCGGCGAGTCGCCGACGTTGAGGACGACGCCCAGCGCCTGCTCGCCCGAGGTCACCCGGAAGGCGAGCACCTCGTTGGTCAGCACGGCCGGTTCCTCGACCGTGGCGTCGACCAACCAGGGGTGCCGCCGGCGCACACCGATCAGCAGCCGGTGCAGGTCGGCCGTCGCGGCTGCCTCCGGGCCGGGCGGCGCGTCGCTCTCGGGCAGCGAGGGCCGCACGGCGTCGTCACCGCCCGCCCGCTCCTCCTTGATGCCGCGCAGCGCGAACTCGTCGCCGTAGTAGACCGTCGGCACCCCGGGCAGCGCGAACAGCAGCGCCAGCGCCAACGGCAGGTGCCGGGGGTCGTCGAGCCGGCTGGCGATCCGGGTGACGTCGTGGTTGCCGACGAACGTCTGCGGCACGAACGTCGCGAGCAGCTGCGCGTGGCGGGTCAGCGCGTGCGCCAGCTCGAACAGGTTGCGGTCGTTCAGCGAGCTCCAGACCGCCTTCCACAGCTCGTACTGGGTGACCGAGTCGATGCCGGACTCCGCGACGTAGCCGGCGTAGTCGCCGTGCAGCACCTCGCCGACCACCCAGACGTCCGGATGGCGCTCCCGCACGCGCGGCAGCACGTCTCGCCAGAAGGCCGGCGGCACGGCGTAGGCGGCGTCCAGGCGCCAGGCGTCGACGCCGCGGTCGCACCAGTACGTCATCACCCGGACGACGTGGTCGACCACCTCGGGGTTGCCGTGGTCGAGCGCGACGAGTGCCGAGTGCCCCTCGAAGTCCCGGTACCCGAAGCCGTCCGGCCCGTCCCCGTCGATGTGGAACCAGCTCGCCGCCGCCGCGCCGGGCCCCTGCTCGCGCACCTCTCGGAACCGCGGGAAGTCACGGCCCACGTGGTTGAAGACGCCGTCGAGGAGCACCCGGACGCCGGTGGCGTGGCAGGCCTCGATCAGCTCGACGAGGTCCTGCTCGGTGCCCAGCCGGCGGTCGACGCGCAGGTGGTCGACGGTGTCGTAGCCGTGGGTCGAGGACTCGAAGACCGGGCCGAGCGCGAGGCCGTTGCAGCCCAGTCCGACCAGGTGCGGCAGCCAGGCCTGCAGCTGCGCGAGCCGGGGGGCCGGCGGAGCGCCCTCGGGCAGCGCAGCGGCCTCGGCCCCGGTGGCGCCGAGGGGGTAGACCTGCCACCACACGGCATGCCGGATCCAGTCGCTCATCCCCACGACTCTGCCGCACCCCTGCACCGGACACGACACGGGAGGGGGACCACGACGCGCCGTCGGCCCGTCGACGGCGGAGACTGCGGACCGTGCACGCACGACAAGAGGAGACCCCGCAGTGAAGGGCGCCACGAAGGCCGCCTCGGCCGCCCCCGAGGAACCGGCGCAGTCCCAGCAGTCGACGCACCCCACCCAGCACCGCTCCGCGGCCGGTGGACTGGTGCTCGCCGCGCTCGGGATCGTCTTCGGCGACATCGGGACCAGCCCGCTCTACGCCCTGCAGACGGTCTTCTCCATCGACCACGGAGCCGTCAGGCCGACCCAGGCCGACGTCTACGGCGTGATCTCGATGATGTTCTGGTCGGTCACGCTGATCGTCTCGGTCAAGTACATCAGCGTCCTCATGCGCGCCGACAACGACGGCGAGGGCGGCGTGATGGCCCTCACGGCGCTGGCCCGGCGGCTGTACGCACACCGGGGCGGCCGCAGCGCGTCGCTGGTCATCCTCGGGATCCTCGGCCTCGCGCTGTTCTACGGCGACTCGCTCATCACGCCGGCGATCAGTGTCCTCTCGGCGGTCGAGGGTGTGCGGGTCGCGGCTCCCGGGCTGGGACACCTCGTCGTCCCGGTGGCGGCGGTCATCCTCACCGCCCTGTTCGCCGTGCAGCGGTTCGGGACGGGGCGCGTCGGGGCGCTGTTCGGTCCCGTCATGCTGCTCTGGTTCGGCGTGCTGGCCGTCCTCGGCATCCGCGGCATCGTGGCCGAGCCGGGGGTGCTGAAGGGCCTGTCCCCCACGTACGCCGTCCTCTTCGTGGTCGAGCACCCCTTCATCGCCTTCGTGGCGATGGGGGCGATCGTCCTGGTGATCACCGGGGCCGAGGCGCTCTACGCCGACATGGGCCACTTCGGCCGGCCGCCCATCCGCAGGGCGTGGTTCTTCGTCGTGTTCCCTGCGCTCACCCTGAACTACCTCGGCCAGGCGTCGCTGATCCTGCGCCACCCCGACTCGGTGTCCAGCCCGTTCTACCTGCTGGTCCCGTCGTGGGGCCAGCTGCCGATGGTCGCGCTGGCCACCGCGGCCACGGTCATCGCCAGCCAGGCGGTCATCTCGGGGGCCTACTCGCTCTCCCGGCAGGCGGTGCAGCTCGGCCTGCTCCCGCCGGTCACCGTCCGGCAGACCTCCGAGCACGAGGGCGGCCAGATCTACCTGCCCGGCGTCAACGCCGCCCTGTTCATCGGCGTCATGGCGGTGATGCTCACCTTCCGGTCGGCCGAGCGGCTCGCCACCGCCTACGGCGTCTCGGTCACCGGCGCCCTGGTGATCGACACCATCCTGATGCTGGTCGTGGCCCGCGTCCTCTGGCGGTGGCAGCCGTGGAAGCTCGCGCTCGCCGCCGTGGCCTTCGGCGGTGTCGAGGTGACGTTCCTCGCGGCCAACCTGTCCAAGGTCGCCCACGGCGGGTGGCTGCCGCTGCTGATCGCGATCGTGCTGTTCACGGTCATGACCACCTGGCGACGCGGCCGCGAGATCGTGGCCGCCAACCGCCGGAAGCAGGAGGGATCACTGAGCGAGTTCGTCGACGACCTCTACGAGCGAGGTCTCCCGCGAGTGGAGGGCACCGCCGTCTTCCCCCACCCGGGCAAGGACAGCACCCCCCTGGCGCTGCGCGCCAACGTGGAGCACAACAAGGTCCTCCACCAGGACGTGCTGATCGTCTCCGCCAGCTCCGCGAACGTCCCGCACATCCCGATCGAGGAGCGGTTCCAGGTCGACCACCTCGGCCACGAGGACGACAACATCCAGCACCTCTCTGTGCGGTTCGGCTTCTCCGACGAACCCAACCTCGCCGAGGCGCTACGGCAGGCGTGCGAGATCGGCGCCATCGCATCGCCCACGATCGACGCGCGGAATGCGTCGTTCTTCCTGTCCCGCGGCTCGATCCGGCGGACGAAGGCGCCCGGCATGGCGCAGTGGCGGAAGGTCCTCTTCCTGGGCCTCGCCCACAACGCCGCCGACCCCGCGGCCTACTTCGGGCTGCCCGTGCGCCGCACGGTGACGATGGGCAGCCCGGTCGACGTCTGATCGCTCACAGCTGTGGGCGGACCCCCGGCTCGCCGGGACCGGCCGGCTCGCGCCGGCCGAGTGGGAGCACGGTCCGTCCCTGCGTCGACTCCAGCGCCAGCGCGAGCGCCGCATAGACCGCCACCGCGCCCAGGAGCAGGCCGACCCAGCCGGCTGCGGACTTCCAACCCGTCGACGCGGTGAGGTGGTAGGCGCCCGTGACGGCGAACCGCACCGCCGCGAGCGTCATCACCGAGGCGGGGACGAGCTTGGCGCCGGCCGACGCGGCCGGCACCAGCATGCACACGCCGGCGGTCAGGAGGAAGACGCCGAGGCCGGGGCTGACACTGCCGGGCGGGGACGTCGCGGTGACGAGCCCGACCGTGCCCCAGGTGCCGGCCAGGATGCCCATGCCGGTGGCTGCGACGACGTCGCGGGCCAGGAAACCGAAGACCGAGGCCAGCAGCTGCAGCGGCACCGTCGCCGCGATCGCCCCGATCGCCGCGACCCTGCCCTCGGTCGGCGCCACCCAGCCCAGCTGGACGGCGGTGAACGGAACGGTCGCCAGCGCGAGAGCGAGGAAGCCCAACGGCAGCGGGGACGCAACGGGGCGGAGCACCACGCGGGTGGCCGCAGGAGAGGGCACCTCGGACATCAGCTGGCCAGCACCTGGGGCGAGGACTCCTTGAGCTTCGCCTCGGCCCACTTCGAGACCCTCAGCGTCTGCGGGTGGCAGCGCTCGGCGAAGTCGAGCAGCTCCTTCTTCTTCGCTCCCTGCGCGCCCTGGGCGAGCAGCTCCCAGTCCAGCGCCGTGCCGCCCGCCTCGCGGTAGAGGTGCCGGAGGTCGGCCAGCAGGAGCAGTCCGGGCGCGGACTGCCGGCCGGTCAGCTCCGACGTCTTCTGCTGCAGCGTCTCGACGAGTGCCGAGGGGGTCTTGGCCGCGGGATCGAGGGTGAGGCCGAACTCCCGCCCCACTTCGGCGAGCTCGGCCACGTGCTGCTCGGACCACTTCGCCATGTTCCGGGTGACGTGGAAGACCTCGTGGTCGGCCTTGTGCCGGTCGGACATGCCGAGCAGCACGCTGTGCAATTCGTTCTCCGACCGGTGCAGCTCCTCGATCGCCATGTCGAGCTTCATGCCTGACCTCCCGTGGTCACGAGTTCGGCTGCCTCGGCGATGCGGCCGCCGGTCGTCGGCGGCGGCGAGCCGGCCGCCGGGGCCGACGCCGTGGTCGTGGGCGCGGCGGACGGACCGGTCGCGTCGGCGAGCTTCGCGACGGCTGCGGCCGCCGTCTTGAACAGCGGCTGCTTGGAGACCGGGTCCCAGGCAGTGATCGTCAGCTCATTGGCGGCCCGGCCCTCCCGCTCGGGGTCGTCCCAGTAGCCGTAGTGGAAGGGCAGGAAGACGACACCGGTCCGGATGCCGCTGATCCGCAGCCGTGCCTCCACCCGTCCGCGCGGCGTGGTGATCTCCAGCAGGTCCCCCTCGCCGAAGCCGCGGTCGGCGGCGTCGCCGGCCGCCATCTCCACCCACACCTCCGGGGCGGCGGCCTGCAGCTGGGGCGCGCGGCCGGTCTTCGTGCGGGTGTGGAAGTGGTACAGCGTGCGGCCGGTGATGAGCTGGAACGGGTACTCCTGGTCGGGCAGCTCGACCGGGGGAAGGTACTCGGCCGCCTTGATCACGGCCTTTCCCGCCGGGTTCATCGCCTTGTACTCGACGGCGGCCACCGGCGCGCCGGTGATCATGTCGCGGCCGTACTCCTCGCAGTACTCCGGAGCGGCGAAGAACTGCCCGTCCGCGTAGAGCCGCTCGGTGCCGTCGGGGCTCTCCTCGGTGCACGGCCACTGGATGCCGCTGCCGCCGCGCAGCTTCTCGTAGCTGAGTCCGGTGTAGTCGCAGGGCCGCCCGCGGCTGCACTCCTTCCAGCCCTCGAAGGCGCCCTCCGGATCGCTCCACTTGACCAGCGGCTCGCCGTCCTTGTCCTTCAGTCCGAGCCGGTGGGCGAAGTCGAGAAAGATGTCCAGGTCGGGCCTGGCCTCGCCCGGCGGCTCCACTGCCTTGTCCGACAGGTGCACGGTGCGGTCGGCGTTGGTGAAGGTGCCGGTCTTCTCGCCCCAGGTGGCGGCGGGCAGGACGACGTCGGCGAACTGCGTCGTCTCGGTCGGGAAGATGTCCTGGACGACGACGAACAGCCGCTCCTGCCCGAGGATCGAGCGGATCCTCTGAAGCTCGGGCAGCGAGACCAGCGGATTCGTGCCGATGATCCAGAGGAACCGGATCGACCCCTCCTCGGCGTAGCGGAAGATCTGCATGGCGTGCGTCGGCGGGGCGTAGTGCGGGATCTGGATCTGCTCGAGGTTCCAGACCTTCGCGAGCTCGGCGACGTGTTCGGCGTTGTTCCAGTTGCGGAAGCCGGGCAGGTCGCCGTCGGCACCGCACTCGCGGGTGTTCTCGGCCGTGGGCTGCCCGTTCATCTGCAGCAGCCCGCAGCCGGGCTTGCCGAGCATTCCCCGCAGGATGTGGATGTTGTTGACCTGGACGGCGGCCGCGGTGGCCTGGTGCGACTGGTAGAAGCCCTGCAGCACCGTGGACAGCAGCCGTTCGGCCGTGCCGATCAGGCGGGCCGCCTCGCGGATCTGCTCGGCCGGCACGTCGCAGACCTCGGCCGCCACCTCAGGCGAGTAGTTCTCGACCTGCGTCTTCAGCGCGTCGAAGCCGACGGCGTGTGCGTCGAGGTAGTCCTGGTCGTACCAGCCGTTGCGCACGATCTCGTGCAGCAGCGCGTTCATCAGCATCACGTTGGTGCCCGGCCGCGGGGCCAGGTGCACCGTCGCCGCCTTGGCCACCGGCGTCAGCCGCGGGTCGACGCAGACGAGCTTTGGCGGGTTCGGCCCCTCGAGCCGGTCGAGGATCCGCGTCCACAGCACGGTCTGCGTCTCGGCCACGTTGTGCCCGTAGAGCGTGATGACGTCGGCGTGGTCGATGTCGGCGTAGGAGCCGGGCTGCCCGTCGCAGGCGAACGACTCCTTCAGCGCGGCGGCCGCCGTGGCGGTGCACAGCCGGGTGTTGCCGTCGACGTGGTTCGTGCCGATGCCGCCGTGCGCGATCAGGCCGAGGGTGTAGTAGTCCTCGATGAACAGCTGACCGGTCGTGTAGAAGCCGATGGCGCTCGGGCCCTGCTCCTGGAGCAGCTCCGTCACCTTGCCGACGACGGCGTCCATCGCGGTGTCCCAGTCGGTCTCCACGAGCTCGCCGTCGCGGCGGACCAGCGGGCGGGTGAGCCGGTCGGGCGAGGCGTTGGCCTGCCAGCCGAAGAGGTCCTTCGGGCCGAGCCGGCCGTGGTTGACCCGGTCGACCTCCCGCCCGCGGACACCGACGATGCGCCCGTCCTTCACGGCGATGTCCATGCCGTCGCCGTTGGAGTGCAGGATCGAGGCCGACTGCACCCACCGGTCGACGTCGTCCTCGGTCAGCCCGTCGGAGAGGTAGCTGTCCACGCGGGCCGGCCAGTCCTCACCCGGCCCGTACGGCGTCCGGGAGCCCCACGGCTCCGCGATCCGATCGACCCTGCCCACCGTGCCTCCCATGCCGCACGCGCCGTCGTTGCCCTACGGCAAGTGATTCTGAACCAGGGCCGGTCACCTGGCCATTCGCCGTCCCGGACCCCCGCCCCTCGGCTACCGTCGGGCCGCCCGTTGGGCTATCTTTGTGCACGAAGAACGGCACACTCGTTCGACAGGTGGCCCCGGACCCGGCGACCTCACGGTGGTGAGGGAGTTGTGGTGGCCAACCCGATCGAAACAGCCGAGGCCTCGGGAAGCGGTTCGGCTTCGGTGCTGGAGTTCCGTCCGCCCGTTCCACGGACCCGCGCCTGGCGCTTTCCGGCCACCGCACCCGCGCTGAGTGACATGCGCCGGGAGCTGCGCTCGTTCCTGACCGGATCGGGCCTTCCCGACGCAGAGCTCGACGACCTGGTTCTGGCTGCGTCCGAAGCGGCGGCCAACGGGGTCGAGCACGCCCGCCGCCCGACCCAACCCTGCTTCGACGTCCTGGCCGAGTTCGACGGACGGCGCGTCCGCATCGTCGTGCGCGACTACGGGCACTGGAGCACGGGCCGCCGCGACGCCGGGCACCGCGGACGCGGACTTCACCTGATGACGAGTCTCGCCGCCGTGAGTCTCACGTCCGGCCCGCTGGGGACCTCGGTCACGCTGCGCAGCCTCGTGGGCGGCAATCGGGGCAGCTAGCCCATGCGCTGGTCCGTGGCCTGCGGTCGCGACGTCCGCCGGCCGTGGTAGGAGCCGGTATCGTCCGCCGGGCCACCGAACCGCCGGGGGCGCGGCGGCTGCCAGGGCGCAGGGGCCGGTTCGTCGGGCGGGAGGGGACATGCCAATGACGTCGGGACGCGTGGCCGAGATCCTCTCCGCTCTGTGGACGGAGTCCTCCGACGGCAGCGCTCTCTCTGCCGGGCTGGTGCAGGACTGCTCGCAGGCCCTTCCGGTGAGCGGCGTCGGGCTGGCCCTGATGACCGAGCGCGGCCCGGCCGGCACGGTCGCCGCCACGGACGGTGCCGCGCTCGAGCTGGAGGACCTGCAGTTCACCCTGGGCGAGGGGCCGTGCGTGGACGCCTCGGAGACGGGACGGCCGGTGCTGGAGCCGGATCTCGCCGCCACGGGACCGCGGCGGTGGCCGGCGTTCGCCGGCGGCGCCCTCGCCGCCGGGGTCGCGGCGGTGTTCGCCCTCCCGTTGCGAGTGGGCGCCATCCGTGTCGGCGTGTTGGACCTCTACCGGGCGACGCCGGGAGCCTTGACCCCCGAGCATCTGCGCGAAGCACTCGCCTTCGCCGACGCCGCCACCCTGCTCCTGCTGTACCTGCAGACCCGCGCCCCGGCGGACGAGTTCTCACCCGGCGCCCTGGCCCTGCCGGCTGACCGGGCGGAGGTTCACCAGGCGACCGGCGTTGTATCGGTCCAGGCTGGGGTAAGCCTCGCGGAGGCGCTCGTGTTGGTGCGCGCCCGGGCCTACGCCGAGCAACGACCGGTCGGCGACGTGGCCCGCGACGTCCTGGCGGGACGGGCCGACTTCACGGACAGGCCGAACCGATGACGCCCGGCACGAGAGATCCATTGCACACTGGAGGTCCTGAAAACCGGGGGCAGGAGGGCACCATGGCGCGCGAACAACGACTGGCGGAGGTGTTCGTCGAGCTGGCGGACACCCTGGTCGAGGAGTTCGACGTCGTCGACTTCCTGCAGACCCTCACCGAACGGGCCGTCGAGCTGGTCGACGCAGACAGCGCCGGCCTGATGCTGGACGACCAACGGGGACGGCTGCAGGTGGTCGCCTACACAGACGAGCCCACGCGCCTGCTGGAGCTGCTCGAGCTGCAGAACGACGAGGGCCCGTGCCTGGACTGCTTCTCCACGGGCGAGCGCCTGGCCAACATCGACGTCGCCACGTCGTGGGAACGCTGGCCGCGGTTCGCCCAGGCCGCGTCCGACGCCGGGTTCGCCGTCGTCCACGCCGTCCCGATGCGCCTGCGGCGTCAGGTCATCGGAGCGCTCAATCTGTTCACCCGTTCGCAGGCACCGCTCACCGGTGAGCACCTGGCCGTCGTCCAGGGCCTGGCGGACGTGGCCACCATCGGACTGCTGCACGAACGCGCGGTGCGCGACCAGGTGGTCCTGGCCGAGCAACTGCAGACGGCGCTGCACAGCCGGATCCTCGTCGAGCAGGCGAAGGGCGTGCTCTCGGCCCGGGCAGGCTTGGACGTCTCGGCCGCGTTCCAGCTCATGCGGAACTATGCCCGCCGCACGGGGAAGTCGCTGACCACCGTTGCCGACGCCATCGTGGCGAACACCCTGGACGGCGACGAACTGCGACGGGTCGCCGGCCGGCCCTGAGGGGCCGGAGCGGCCCTCATGCGCCGCTCGGTCACACCCGACCGCGCAACGGTATGAATACCCCATGAGCGAGCACTTCCCGTCCGTGGCCGACCTCGCCGCCGAGGAGGAAGAACTCCAGTTCTCGTCGTTCACCAACGACGACGCCTGGGAACTGGGGACGGCGCTCCGCGAGCTGGCCCGGCGGCAGGGTGCGCCGGTGGCGATCGACATCAGCCGCAACGGCTCCCAGCTGTTCCGCGCGGCTCTGCCGGGGGCGACCCCCGACAACGACGCCTGGATCGAGCGCAAGCAGCGGGTGGTGCACCGGTTCGGCCACAGCACCCTGCACGTGCGCCAGACGTTCGTCCAGCGCGGGACGACGTTCGAGGAGCAGTCCGGCCTCGACCCGCAGCTCTACGCGGCGCACGGCGGCGGTTTCCCGGTGCTCGTCCGCTCGGTCGGGCCGGTCGGCGTCCTCGTCGTCTCGGGCCTTCCCCAGCTGGAGGACCACCGGCTGATCGTCGCGGCACTCCGGGCCCACCTGGGCTGAACCGGGTCAGCCGGCGGCGGCCGCCGTCCGCACGGGTGCCACCTCGCGCGGACCGGCGACGGAGTGCCCGGCCTCGCAGGTGAGCGTCAGGTGCACCGGGGCGCCGCAGTCCCTGTGCGTGAGCTCGATCGGCGGTGGCCCGTCGGCGAGGTACGTGTCGCCCCACTGCATCAGGGCCACCAGGGTCGGGTAGAGGTCGCGGCCCTTCGGCGTGAGGCGGTACTCGTGGCGCTGCCGCGCGCCGTCGGCCTGGTAGGGCACCCGGGCCAGCACGCCCTGCTCGACCAGGGTGGCGAGCCGGTCGCTGAGCACCGCCTTCGGCGCGCCGAGCACCCGCTGGAAGTCGGCGAACCGGCGGACGCCGAAGAACGCCTCCCGCAGCACGAGCAGGCTCCACTTCTCCCCGACCACGGC
>Ga0308173_10000783_pt1 | contig 14502 bp, 10 predicted proteins | sample PhyPR1_FD_203716 | JGI IMG/M metagenome (GOLD analysis project Ga0308173, IMG submission 203716) | Soil microbial communities from UC Gill Tract Community Farm, Albany, California, United States - DLSLS.P.R1 | ecosystem: Environmental > Terrestrial > Soil > Agricultural land | place: USA...
CCGTTGCCGATCCGACCGGCCCGACTCGCGGCGGCGGCGTGTCTCGCCGCTGCGCTGTCCATGGCGTGCGCGCCCTTGCCGACCGCACCGGCGAATGCGCCAAGCGACGTCGTCGTTCCCAACGCCAATCTCGTCGTCCAGGACATTCCGCCGGTTCCTGCGACCATCGCTCGCGCGGTGGCTCGCTACAACGACTTTCGCGGCCACCGGTTCGTCGCCTGGCACCCCACCAAGCGAGAGATGCTCGTCTCGCATCGGCGCGCAGGCGTCGACACGACGCAGATCTTCCGCCTCGCCGGCCCGCTCGCCGAGCTCGAGCCGCTGACCGATGGCAGCGATCCGGTCTACAAGGCCAGCTACGAGCCGATCGCCGGCAATTACATCGTCTTCGAACGCAGCAGCGGCGGGGACGAGGCGGCGCAGCTCTATCGCCTCGACCTCGCGACCCGGCAGACGACGCGCCTCACCGGGCCCGGCGAGCGCAACGACACCCAGGCCTGGCTGCATCGCTCGGGCCAGCTGCTCTACCTGTCGGTGCCGCTCGACCGCACGGCGCAGGGCGGGCGCCGAGAAGAGATCCATCAGACGCTCTGGCTGATCGATCCGCTGCAGCCGCAGCAGCGGCGGCAGGTCGCCGAACTGCCGGGCGGCGGCTGGACCGCGGACGTGGTCTCGTGGGACGACACGACGGTCGCTCTGACGCAATACGTCTCGGCGTTGCGTTCCGAGGTCTGGCTGCTCGATCTCGCGACCGGCGCGAAGCGCCAGGTCCTGCCGGCGGCCGGCGACCCGGTCGCGACGCACTTTGCCGCCGTCTGGAAGCGCGACGGGTCGGGCTTCTTCTTCATCAGCGACCGCGGCGGCGAGTTTCGCCAGCTGATGTTCTATCGCCTCGCCGATGCGAAGGTCGCGACGGTGAGCCGCCGAATCCCCTGGGACATCGAGGAGATGAGCCTCGACGCGAGCGGCCGCCTGCTCGCGCTGCGCGCCAACGTCGAAGGCCGCAACGAGCTGCGCTTCTTCGACCCCGACACCTTCGACGAGCTGCCGACGCCACGCCTGCCCGAGGGCAGCGTCATCCAGGCGGACTTTCATCAGCGGTCGCCGTGGCTCGCGGTCACCTACGAGAGCAGCGCCGCACCCGGGACGGTCGGCGTCATCGACCCGGCGACCGGCGCCCTGCAGCGCTGGACGACGCCGTACGCGCCGCCGGGCGTCGACACGGCCGCTTTCGGCAGGCAATCGATCGTCCGCTGGAAAAGCTTCGACGGACGCGAGATCTCGGGGCTGCTCAGCACGCCGCCGGCTCGCTTCGCGGGCCGCAGGCCGGTCCTCGTCGACATCCACGGCGGCCCCGAGGGCCAGGCGCAAGTTCGCTTCGCCGGCCGCTTCAACTACTTCGTCGAGGAGCTCGGCATCGCCGTGATCCGACCGAACGTGCGCGGCTCGTCCGGCTTCGGCAAGACCTTCCTGTCGCTCGACGACGGCATGAAGCGCGAGGACTCGGTCAAGGACATCGGCGCCCTGCTCGACTGGATCGCGCTCCAGCCCGGCCTCGATCCGTCGCGCGTGATGGTCTCGGGCGGCAGCTACGGCGGCTACATGAGCCTCGCCGTGGCGACGCACTATGCCGATCGCATCGCCGGCTCGATCGACGTCGTCGGGATCTCCAACTTCGTCAGCTTCCTGCGCAACACCGAGAGCTACCGGCGCGATCTTCGCCGCGTCGAGTACGGCGACGAGCGCGATCCGGCGATGCGCGACTTCCTGCTGCGGATCTCGCCGCTCACCAACGCCGGCCGGATCACCAAGCCGCTGTTCGTGGTGCAGGGCAAGAACGATCCGCGCGTTCCCTACACCGAGGCCGAGCAGATCGTCGCCAAGGTGCGCGCCAACGGCACGCGCGTCTGGTACCTGCGCGCAGAGAACGAGGGGCACGGGTTCGCGCGCAAGGACAACGCCGACTTCCAGTTCTACGCGACGGTGCTCTTCGTGCGCGAGACGCTGCTGAAGTAGGCGAGATGGCCGCCGTGGACATCCTGGCGATCGGCGAGGCGATGGTCGAGTTCAACCAGACCGGCGCCGCCGAAGGGCGTCTCTACCTGCAGGGCTTCGGCGGCGACACGTCCAACTTCGCGGTCGCGGCGGCGCGCCAGGGCGCGCGCACGGGCTACGTCTCCGCGCTCGGCGACGACGTCTACGGTGCGATGCTGCGCGCGATGTGGCACCAGGAAAGCGTCGACGACAGCGGCGTGCGCAGTGACGTCGATGCCTATACCGCCGTGTACTTCGTCACCCACGACGCCGCCGGACATCATTTCAGCTTCTTCCGCCAGGGCTCCGCGGCGAGCCGCATGAGCGCCGAGCAACTGCCGAGCGCACAGATCGCCGCGGCGCAAGTGCTTCACTGCTCCGGCATTTCGATGGCGATCTCGGAGACGGCGCGCGCGGCCTGCTTCGCGGCGATGGAAACGGCGCGCAAGGCCGGCGTCAAGGTCTCGTTCGACACGAACCACCGGGCGCGGCTGTGGCCGCTCGCGCTGGCGCAGTCGACCATCGCCGCGGCGATCGCACGGTCCGACATCTGCCTGCCGAGCTTCGACGACCTCGCGGTTCTCACCGGGCTCGACGCGCCCGAGGCGATGGTCGAGCACTGCCTCGGCCTCGGCGCGCGCGTCGTCGCGCTCAAGCATGGCGGCCATGGCGCGTGGCTGGCCGAAGGCGAGCGGCGAATCCGCATCGCGCCGCATCCCTGCCGTCCGGTCGACGCGACCGGCGCCGGCGATGCGTTCGGCGGCGCGTTCGTCGCGCGCCTGGTGGCGGGCGACGACCTCGAAGCCGCTGGCCGCTATGCGGCGGCCGCCGCGGCACTGTCGACCGAAGGCTACGGCGCCGTGGCGCCCATCCCGCAGGCGCCGCGGGTTCGCGCGGCGCTCGGCGTCTCGTAGTCGATCATCGCTCGGCCACCGCCTTCAGATTGGCGAGGCCGGCCTCGAAGTCCTTGCCGATCATCTTGTCCATGTCGACGAAGACGCCCATCAGCTTGCTCACGAACGGCGCCGGGCCGCGCATCTGCCAGGTGACGTCGGTCATCGAATCGGCTCCGGGGGCGAGCGTGAAGTCGGCGATGTTGTGCGCCTCGAAGGGCTTCAGGAAATCGAGCTGGATGACGACCCTGGACGGCGCGGCGTCGCGAATCTCGATCCGGCCGGCGCCGACCTTGCTCGAGCCGTCCCAGGCATAGACGGCGCCCTTGCCGCTCGTCGCGCCGCTGAGCGTTCGCTTCATCGCCGGATCGAGCTTTTCCCAGGGCGACCAGGCCGGCCAGCGCCCGAAGTCGACGAGGAGCGGATAGATCTTCGCCGGCTCGGCCTTGATCGCGATGCTGCGCCGGACCGTGAAGTCGTCGGGCCGCGTCGCCGCGAACGCGAGCACGCCGGCGATCAGCACGACGACGGCGATGACGATGGTCTTCCACACGAACGATCTCCTTGCAGGACGCGCGCGGATGAAACGCGCGATGGCCGGGCGGCTCAGGCGCCGGCGCCCGGACCCTGGAACGATCCGGCGCGATAGGTGAGGACGAGGGTGTCGCGGTGGCCGTAGCCTTCGAGCGGCTGGATCGGCGTGCTCTCGTGAATGACGCGCGCGTCGTCGAGGACGAGCGTGGTCCAGGGCTCGAGCATCGTGAAGCGCTGGCCTTCGGGGCCGTCGGCGGCGAACACGCGCGTCTCGCCGCCCTTGATCCCTTCGCGACCGACGAGGATGACGGCGACGAAGTCGACGCCGTCGCGATGGGCACCTTCCGGCGTCGGCCGGCCGATGCCGTCGGTCGTGTCGATGCGGAACTGGTGCGCCTCGACGTACCACGGCTGCGCGCCCCTCAATCGCGTCGCGAGCGCGGCGAACGCGAGCAGGACCCCGCGCCAAGCAGATCGAGCGATGACGTCGTCCTCGATCGGCTCGAACCAGCGCTCGAGGCCGCCATGCAGCGCGTTGTATTCGATCGGCTGCCAGTGCGCGCGCTGCGGCACGAGCTCGACGTGCGTGCCGTCGACGACGAAGCTGGCATGGCGGCGGCGCCGGTAGCGGCCGCCGTCGCGCAGGTGCGCGTCGAGCGGCAGCGCGTCCCACGACGGCCGCAGCGCGTCGAGCTCGACCACGCTGGTGCCGGCGAAGCGTGCGAAGTCGCTCGGCGCGAGGACGGCGTGGCCGCGTCCCGCGAGGGCAGCGACGAGGCCGTCGAGGCGAGTCGTCGGCGCGCTCGGCGCGGCCGGGCTCATCCGCCGCGGCGCGCCCGCGCCAGCGCCGCGCCCTGGCCGAGCGCCGCGAGCTTGGCCTCGGCGACCTCGCGCCGCATCGGCGCCAGGCCGCAGTTCGTGCAAGGGAACAGGCGATCGGCCGGCACATAGCGCAGCGCGCTCTCGATCGTCGCGGCGACCTGCTCCGGCGTCTCGATCGCGTCGGAGGCGACGTCGATGACGCCGACCATCACGTCCTTGCCGTCGAGCAGGCGCATCAACTCGGGCGGCACGTGCGAGTGGTAGCACTCGAGCGAGACCTGGTCGATGCGACTCTTGGCGAGCGCCGGGAATATCTGCTCGTACTGGCGCCACTCGTCGCCGAGGGTCTGCTTCCAGTCGACGTTGGCCTTGATGCCGTAGCCGTAGCAGATGTGGACCGCCGTCTTGCACGTCAGCCCTTCCGCCGCGCGCTCGAGCGCCGCGACGCCCCACTCCGCGGCGTCGGCCATGTAGACGTTGAACGCCGGCTCGTCGAACTGGACGATGTCGACGCCGTCGGCGGCGAGCGCGCGCGCTTCCTGGTTGAGAAGTTCGGCGAACGCGAAGGCCAGTCTGATGCGGCCTTCCTTGCCGCTGCCGTAGTGGCGGTCGGCGACGGTGTCGACGATCGTCATCGGCCCCGGCAGGGTGAACTTCAGGCGCTTGTCGGTGTGCGCGCGCGCCAGCCGCGCCTCGCTCTCGTGGACTCGTCCCGCCAGGCGCAGCGGACCGACGACCTGCGGCACCATCGCGTCGTAGCGGTTGTCGCGGATGCCCATCTTCACCTTGTGCTCGAAGTCGATGCCCTCGACCTTGGCCAGGAAGCCGTGCACGAAGTGCTGGCGCGACTGCTCGCCGTCGCCGACGACGTCGATGCCGGCGTCTTCCTGCACCTTGAGCCAGAGCAAGGTGGCGTCGGCCTTCGCGCGATCGAGCTCGGCGCCGCTCGACTTCCATTCGGGCCAGAGCTTCTCGGTCTCGGCGAGCCAGGAGGGCTTGGGCAGGCTGCCGGCGATGGCGGTTTCGAACATCGAACGATTCCCTTTCTGCACGAGCGGCGGCGCTGCCCGGGCGGCGACGCGGCCGTTTGCGATACCGTCGCCACGTGAGTGCCGACGCCGATTCGCCCGCGGACGACGCCGAAGCGCCGCTCGCCGCGAGCGAGCGCATCGCCGCGCTCGACGTGCTGCGCGGCTTCGCGTTGCTGGGCATCTTCATTATGAACATGCCGGCGTTCAGTCACTCGCTGTTCACCGTGCCCGAGATGCCGGCACGGGTGCTCGACGCGATCGTGGCCGGCCTGCGCGAAATGCTGTTCGCCGGCAAGTTCAACCTGCTCTTCGGGCTCGTGTTCGGCATCGGCTTCGCGATCCAGATGGCGCGGCTCGACGCTGCCGAAGCCGCGCGCGCCGCCCGGCTCGGCAGCGAACCGCGCCGTCATCGGGCCACGCAGGTCTATGCGCGCCGGCTCGCTTTCCTCTTCGTCGTCGGCCTGGTCCACGCAATGCTGATCTGGTCCGGCGACGTGCTGCTGGTCTATGCGATGGTCGGCTTCGTGCTGCTCGCCCTGCGTCGCCTCGGCGACCGCGCCCTGTACGCGCTCATCGCGGCGTGCCTCGTCTTTCCGGCGCTGACCGAAGCGCTGAGAGTCAGCATGGTGGCGCGCGGCTTCGAGACCGTCGCGACGTTCCAGTACCAGCAGTTCCAGGCGTCGAACGACATCGCCTACGGCAGCGGCTCGTTCCTCGACGCGATGCGCGAAACCGCGCGCGTCTTCGACTGGAGCTGGCGCTCGCCGTTCGGCCTGTTCATGTACGCCTCGTTCTTCGTCCAGATGGCGACCGGCATCCTCGTCGGCTACGTCGTCGGTCGGCGCGGCTGGCCGAAACGCCCGCTCGCCGACGCGGCCGTCGAGCGGCGCGCGCCGCGCACCGCGCTGCTGGTCGCGATCGGCTGCGGCCTGATCGAGGTTCTCGCCTGGACCTGGGGCGGCGAAGCCGGTCTCTTCGCGTCGGCGTTCGCCCGGACGATCGGCCGTGCATCGCTCGCGGCGTGCTATGCGCTCGTCGTCGTGCGCATCGTCCGCGACCACCGCGAGCTGCCGCGCTGGCTGCGCCCGCTGAGCGACGCCGGCCGGATGCCGCTCAGCAACTACCTGCTGCAGACGGCGATGGCGACCTTCGTCTTCTACGGCTGGGGCCTCGGCTTGTGGAACTCGGTAGGGGCAGCGGCGGAAGTCGCCCTCGCGGTCGTCCTCTTCGTCGCCGTCCAGCTGCCGCTCAGCCACGTCTGGCTGAAGCGCTTTCGCTACGGACCGCTCGAGTACCTGTGGCGCCGCTTCACGTACGGCTCGGCGCCGCACTGAGCGAGAACGCCTCGGCGAGCAGCGCGTACGACGTGCGCCGCACCGCCGGATCGTGCGCCCAGGTGTTGATGACGATCTCGTCGAGCTCGAACGCAGCAGCGAGGCGCTGGATGCCGTCGCACACCGTCTGCGCCGAGCCGACGAAGGCGCGGGCGCGCATCGACGCCAGGCCCTGCTCCTCGGCCGCGTCGAAGCCGCGTCGTGCGATCTCGTCCGGGGACTGCAACGGGCCGAGGACGCCGCGGCCGCGGTCGATGCGCCAGCGATCGCGCGAGAGCGAGAGATGGCGCGCTTCCTCGTCGCTGGCAGCGGCGAGCGCCCAGATGCACACCGTCGCCTGCGGCTCGGGATGGCGCTCGCTCGGCTGGTACAGGCGCCGGTAGAGCGAGATCGCCTCCGCGGCGCCCTGGCCGTCGGTGAAGAAGTAGGCGAAGGCGTACGGCAGCCCGAAGTGGGCGGCGAGCTGCGCGCCGTAGTCGGAACTGCCGAGGATCCAGATCTCGGGCGCGTGCGGCCCGAGCGGATGCGCCGTGATGCCGGCATGGCGGCCGACGCTCGTCCACGCCTGCAGGTCGCGCACCTGCACCGGGAAGTCCTCGGCGGCAACGGCGGCGTTCGGGTTGAGCGCGCGCGCCGTCCGCATGTCGCCCCCGGGAGCGCGGCCGACGCCGAGATCGATCCGTCCCGGCGCCAGCGCCTCGAGGACGCGGAACTGCTCGGCGACCTTGAGCGCGCTGTAGTGCGGCAGCATGACGCCGGCGCTGCCGATGCGGATCCGCGACGTGCGCGCGGCGATCGCCGCCATCAGGATCTCCGGCGCGCTGCCGACGATGGTCGGCAGGCCGTGGTGCTCGCTCAGCCAGAAGCGCGAGTAGCCGAGCCGCTCGCAATGCTCCGCGAGCGACAGCGTGTCGCGGATCGCCGCGTCCTCGCTGCTTCCGGCGAGCGAGACCGACTGGTCGAGGACCGCGAGCTTGAGCGAGCTCATGTCAGCCCTGCGGGTGCGTGGGATCGATCCAGCGAACGGTCTCCGGCCTTTCGACCGGCTCGATGTCGAGGTTGACCGCGATCGCCTCGCCGTCGCTGCGGCAGAGCACGCACTCCAGCGTCTCGCTCGCGCTGGCGTTGATCTCCTGGTGCGGCACCCACGGCGGGATGTAGATGAAGTCGCCCGGGCCGGCCTCGGCGGTGTATTCGAGCGCCTCGCCCCAGCGCATCCGGGCCCGTCCCTTGACCACGTAGATCACGCTCTCGAGCGGGCCGTGGTGATGCGCGCCGGTCTTGGCGTCGGGGTGGATGTGAACCGTCCCGGCCCAGAGCTTCTGCGCGCCGACGCGCGCGAAGTTGATCGCCGCCTTGCGGTTCATGCCGGGCGTCTGCGCCGTGTTGGGATCGAGGCGATCCGCCGGGATGACGCGAACGCCGTCGTGCTGCCAGCGGTGCTCGCCGCCGTGATCGGAAGGTGGGTTCATGGTGATTTCCGGCGCGCCCTGCCCATGTCGTGTACATTAGCGCCACAGTTATACGCAAGACAGTGGTTGTTCGTGATTCTCGTTCTACCCCCGCGGTCCTCGCGGCGGGCCAACTGAAATCCCCCTGATCGGTTCTTGAGTGTCGCTGCATGCGCCGCATGTTGCTGCGCATTCATTTCAATCGTAGACAGGATATTTTTTATGACGACCCAAACCGGAACCGTGAAGTGGTTCAACGAAAGCAAGGGCTTCGGCTTCATCGCGCAAGACGCGGGCGGCGCCGACCTCTTCGCCCACTTCCGTGACATCCAGGGCAACGGCTTCAAGACGCTCGCCGAGAACCAGCGCGTCGAATTCGAAGTGAAGCAAGGCCAGAAGGGCCTGCAGGCCGCGAACATTCGCGTCCTCGCCTGATCGGAGCTCGCTCCGTCCCGGTTGCTCCGGGAAAGAGGCCGCGGCGCGCCGCGGCTTTTTTTCGCCCGCTCGACAGGCCCTACCATTCGCCGAATTCCCGGGAGCGCCGATGACCTCTCTTGCCAGCATCACCAACCACCAGGTCCGCCTCGCGCGCCGCCCCGTCGGACTGCCGGTGCGCGCCGACTGGAGCTTCACCGCCGAGCCCGTGTCGCCGCCCGCGGCCGGCGGAGTCGTCGTCAAGACGCTGCTGCTCTCGCTCGACCCCGCGATGCGCGGCTGGATGAACGAAGGCAAGAGCTACATCGCGCCGGTGGCGATCGACGCGGTGATGCGCGCCGGCGGCATCGGCGTCGTCGTCGCCTCCGAAAGCCCCAAGTTCGCGATCGGCGATCACGTCAGCGGTGCGCTCGGCGTGCAGGAATACGCGAGCTTCGATGAGCGGCAGCTCGGGCGCGCCGAGCTGGTCAAGATCGACCTGCGCATCGCGCCGGCGACGCAGTGGCTGAACGTCCTCGGCATGCCGGGCATGACCGGCTACTTCGGGCTGATGGACGTCGGCCAGCCCCAGGCCGGTGAAACGGTCGTGGTCTCCGGCGCCGCCGGCGCGGTCGGCCAGACCGTCGGCCAGCTTGCGAAGATCAAGGGCTGCCGCGCCGTCGGCATCGCCGGCGGTCCCGCCAAGTGCGACTGGGTCGTCAACGAGCTCGGCTTCGACGCCTGCATCGACTACAAGGCCGGCCCGGTCAAGGACGGCCTGAAGGCGCACTGCCCGGCCGGCGTCGACATCTACTTCGACAACGTCGGCGGCGAGATCCTCGATGCCGTGCTCACGCGACTCAACCGCAAGGCGCGCATCATCATCTGCGGCGCCATCAGCCAGTACAACAACACCGAGCCGGTCAAGGGGCCCGCCAACTACCTTTCGCTGCTGGTCAACCGGGCGCGCATGGAAGGGATCGTGGTGTTCGACTACGCCGAGCGCTTCCCGAAGGCGATCGCCGAGATGGCGGCTTACCTGAAGGAGGGGCGGATGAAGAGCCGCGAAGACGTCGTCGTCGGCATCGACACCTTCCCCGAGACGCTGCTCAAGCTCTTCCGAGGCGAAAACTTCGGCAAGCTCGTGCTCCAGGTCGCGCAAGCGTAGCCAGCCGGCGCGACTTCGGGCTCCGGCATGACCGACGCGGCGCACGAGCCCGGCCTGGCGGCACTGCCCGTCGAGCTGCTGCAGGCGTTCGTCGCGCACAGCCGCGACATGCTCGCGCTGACCGACGCGACCGGCACGCTGCTCTGGGCGAACGTCCGCTTCTGCGCCGCCACCGGCTATGCCGGGCGACCGGCGACGACGTTGCTCGATTTCACGATTCCCGGGAGCGCAGGCTCCGAGGGACGGCTGTCGTTCGCGCGGATGCTCAGCTCGCAAGGCACCGACAGCGGCCTGGTGCAGTTGCGCGGTCCGGCCAGCGAGGCGTTCTGGGTCGACGTCCACTCCGAGCGCGTCGCCGGCCGCATCATCTGGACGCTCGCCGACGTCACCCGCCAGCGCGCCCTCGCCGCGCGCGCGGCGCGCCAGGAAGAGCTGCTCGACACCGCGCAGGAGTTCGGCCGGCTCGGCATCTGGGAGCGCGACATCCCGTCCGGCGATGGCCGCTGGGACAAGCACGTGTTCGGCTTCTGGGGCATCGACCCCGCGGCCGGAACGCCGAACTACACCGACGCGATCGAGCGCATCCATCCCGAGGATCGCGCCCGCATGACCTACGCCGAATCGACTCGGCGCGCCGGCCGCTACGCGCAGCGCTATCGCGTCGTCCATCCCGACGGCAAGACGCGCTGGATCCACTCGCAGTGGGAGGTGAAGAACGGCCCGCGCGGCATGCCCGACCGCGCCCTCGGCGTCATGATGGACGATACCGAGGCCTACGAGGCGGCGCGAACGCTGAGCGGCGTCAACGCGCAGCTCAAGCTCGCCGTCGACCTCGGCAAGATCGCGATCTGGCGCCATGACCTGCGCACCGGCCGCATGTACTACAGCGATCTCGCCTTCGAGCTGCTCGGTCTCGAGCCGCGCCCGGAAGGGCTGTCGATCGACGAGGTGCGCTCGTTCATTCACCCCGACGACATCCCGCTTGTCCTCGCTTCGGCCGAGCAGGCGCTGGCCTCGAGCGAGCCGACCGACATGGAGGCGCGCTACCGGCGCGCCGACGGCAGCTGGCGCTACGTGCTGACGCGCCGCGTCGTCGAGCGCAACGTCAAGGGCGAGCCGATCGCGTTCGTCGGCGTCGCGCTCGACATGACCGAGCGCGTCGAGCACCTGCGCCACGCCGAGGAGCTCGCGCGTCGCCTCGACGCCGCGTCGCGCGCTGCCGGCGTCGGCATCTGGACGACGACGGCCGAGCCCGAGAGCACCGACTGGAACGCCCAGATGTTCGAGCTCTTCGACCGGTACGAGCCGCCGCATGCACCGCCATTTCGCCAGTGGCTGCACGAATCGGTCCACGCCGATGACCGCACGCGGGTCCGGGATCTGACGCGCGCCTACTTCGAGAGCGGCGATCGCCCGTCGGAGCTCGAGTTGCGGACGCTGCGCAAGGACGGCAGCATTCGCTGGATCGTCCTGCGCGCCGACGTCGACCGTGCGCATCCCGGGACTCGTCGCGTCGTCGGCATCGCCATGGACGTGACCGAGCAGCGCCGCACGCTCGAGGCCCTGCGCGAGGCGAGCCAGCGCGCCGCCCTGATCACCAGCCACGCCGGCATCGGCACCTGGGAGGTTCACGTCGACGGCAGCGAGCACTGGGACGCGCAGATGTTCCGCTTGCGCGGCCTCGCGCCACGCGAGCGCGCACCGCGCCGCCAGGAGCGGCTCGCGCTCGTCCATCCCGACGACGTCGGCGTGGTCATCGACTCGACGCTCGATACGCTGGCGGCACACCTGCCGGCGGCGTACGAGTTCCGTGTTCGCCTTCCCGACGGCAGCTACCGCTGGCTCGCGTCGCGATCGGCCGCCGTCCTCGACGACGCTGGCCAGCCGGCACGTCGCGTCGGCGTCAACTGGGACATCACCGAAAGCAAGAACGCCGACATCGCGCGCCAGCAGGCGGCGCTCGCCGAGCGCGAGATCCAGGCCAAGTCCCAGTTCCTTTCGCGCATGAGCCACGAGCTGAGGACGCCGCTCAACGCCGTCCTCGGCTTCACCCAGCTGCTGCAGATCGAGGCGCGCCAATCCGCGCAGTCGGCACAGCTCGCCAAGCTCGAGCACATCCGCGCGGCGGGCGATCACCTGCTCTCGCTGATCAACGACGTGCTCGACCTCTCCGGTCTCGAGGCCGGCGAGATCCGGCTGTCGATGCAGCCGGTCGACCTCGCGCAGCTCGTGCGCGAGTCGCTGCCGCTCCTGCAATCGCTCGCGACGCAGCACGGCGTCGAGGTCGTCACCGGGCGCGCCGAAGGCAGCGCGCTCGCCGACCCGACGCGACTGCGCCAGGTGCTGATCAATCTGCTCTCGAACGCGATCAAGTACAACCGCCCCGGCGGCACGGTGCAGGTCGAATCGCACAGCGAAGCCGGCCGGGCGACGCTCTCGGTGCGCGACACCGGCCGCGGGTTGAGCAGCGAGCAGATCGCCAACCTGTTCGAGCCGTTCAACCGCTTCGGCGTCGAGAGCGAGGGCATCGAGGGCACCGGCATCGGACTGACGATCGTCAAGTCGCTCGTCGACGGCATGGGCGGGCGCATCGAGGTGCAGAGCAGTCCGGGCCGCGGCACCGTCTTCGCCGTGACGCTGGCGGGTGCAGCGACGACCGACGCGATCGAGATCGTTCCCGCAGAACCCGACATGGCGCCGGACCCCGTCGGCGCCCTGATGCCGGTCGAGCGCAGCGGCACGATCCTCTACATCGAGGACAACGCCGTCAACGTGCTGCTGGTCGAGGAGCTGGTGCGGACCGTCGGCGGCGTGACCATCGTCTCCGAGCCGAGCGGCGCGGCCGGGGTCGAGCGCGCCCTCGCGCTGCGGCCAGACCTCGTTCTCGTCGACCTGCAGCTGCCCGACTTCGACGGCTACGAGGTCCTGCGCCGGCTTCGCGCCGACGCCCGCACGCGTTCCATCCCGTGCGTCGCGTTGTCGGCGAACGCGATGCGCGAGGACATCGAGCGCGGCCTGGCGAGCGGGTTCGCCGACTACTGGACGAAGCCGATCGACTTCACGGTCTTCATCGCGGCGCTGAACCGGCTCTTCGCCGGCGTCCCCGCCGACGCCGCCGTCAGCGCCGAGCCGGCGCCCGGCGAGTGAGCGGTGCCTCGCTCTCGACCGGCTCGAGCAGGCCGCGTTCCCTGAGCATCGGCTCGGCCGTGGGCGGCCGGCCGCGGAACGCGCGGTATGCCTCGCCCGGCTCGATCGAATTCCCCGACGAATAGATGAAGCGGGCGAGACGCCGCGCGACCTCCGGATCGAACGGATCGCCGGCCTCGACGAAGGCATCGAAGCCGTCCGCGTCGAGCACCTCGGCCCACAGGTAGACGTAGTAGCCGGCGGCGTAGCTCGAGCCGGAGAACAGATGCTGGAAGTGGACGAGACGGTGGTTGACGCCGACCGCCGCCGGCAAGCCGAGACGCTCGAGCTCGGCGCGCTCGAAGGCGACGACGTCGATCGGCTCGCTCGAGGTGCGCGCGTGCACGGCCATGTCGACGAGCGCCGAAGCGGTGTAGCGAACCGTCTCGTAGCCCTGGTTGAAGTGGCGGGCGCGATGCAGCCGCTCGATCAGCGTCTCGGGGATCGGCTCGCCGGTCTCATGGTGTCGGGCGTGGCGCCTGAGCACCTCCGGCTCGTCGAGCCAATGCTCGAACAGCTGCGAAGGCAGCTCGACGAAATCGCGCAGCACGTTGGTGCCGGAAACTCGCTCGTACGTGACGTTCGACAGCAGCCCGTGCAGGCCGTGCCCGAACTCGTGGAAGAGCGTGCGGGCGTCGTCGACGCTCAGCAGCGTCGGCGCGCCGGGCGCGCCCTTCGCGAAGTTGTTGTTGTTGACGATGATCGGCAACACCGGCTCGCCGTGCTCTCCACCGTTCCTCGACTGCAACCGGTACGAGCTCATCCAGGCGCCGCTGCGCTTGGTCGGGCGAGCGAAGTTGTCGTGCAGGAAAAGACCGATCGGCCCGGCGGCGCCGTGCACCTCGTAGACGCGGACGTCGGGGTGATAGACGACGATATCGTCGCGCGCGACGAACGAGACGCCGAACAGGCGGGCGGCGCAGTCGAAAGCCGCGGCGACCATCCGCTCGAGCGGAAAATAGGGCTTGATCGCCGCCTCGTCGAGCTCGAATCGCACCTGGCGCACCTTCTCGGCGTAGAAGCGCCAGTCCCACGGCTCGATCGCGCCGCTTTCGCCGCACGAGAGCGCCAGCGCGGCGAGCGCCGCGCGTTCCTCCTCGACGCGCGCGCGTGCCGGAGGCCACACCTGCTCGAGCAGCCACGACACGGCCTCCCGGCTGCGCGCCATGGTGTCGCTGAGCGCGAAGTCGGCATAGCTCGAGTAGCCGTGCAGCTGAGCCTGCTCGAGGCGAAGGCGAAGGATCTGCGCGGCGACGCCGCGGTTGTCGCTTGCGCCGTCGTGCTCGCCGCGCGAAGTCCACGCCCGCCAGGCGGCTTCGCGCAGATCGCGCCGCTCGGAGAAGGTGAGAAACGGAACGATGTGCGAGCGCGACAGCGTGATGACCGCGCCTTCGGCGATGCCGCGCTCGCGCGCCGCCTCCCGCGCTGCGTCGCGGACGAACGCCGGCAAGCCGGCGAGGTCGGCTTCGTCCTTGAGCAGCAGGCGGAACTCGGTCTCGTCGGCGAGAACGTTCTGGCCGAAGCGCGTCGTCAGCTCCGCCAGCCGCTGCATGATCGCCGCGTGGCGCGCCTGCTCCGGCGGCGCGAGCTTGGCGCCGGCGCGAACGAAGTCGAGGTGGAATCGCTCGAGCACGC
>Ga0308173_10000784_pt1 | contig 14496 bp, 8 predicted proteins | sample PhyPR1_FD_203716 | JGI IMG/M metagenome (GOLD analysis project Ga0308173, IMG submission 203716) | Soil microbial communities from UC Gill Tract Community Farm, Albany, California, United States - DLSLS.P.R1 | ecosystem: Environmental > Terrestrial > Soil > Agricultural land | place: USA...
GTAAAGCGCACGCCGGCACGCTGCGCCCGCAGCCGCGGGTCTTGCGATTTGACGAGTACCGGCCGCCCCTCGAGGATCTCGAAGCAGCGTTCGAGCGTCTCGTCCTCGAGGCGCTGCATCGCCTCGGCGGTGTAGAACGTGAGGTGCGGCCACAGGATGACGTTGTCCAGCGCGTAGAGCGGTGACAGCGGATGCCCGGATCGGGCAAGCGGCTCCTGGCCGTACACGTCGAGCCCCGCACCGGCGATCTGCTTCCGCTCGAGCGCGCGGACGAGCGCCGCCTCGTCGACGAGCGCGCCGCGCGACACGTTCACCAGATACGCGCTGCGCTTCATGCAGCCGAGCTCGCGCTCGCCCACCAGGTGCCGCGTCTCGGCCGCCAGCACCGCATGCATCGACACGATGTCACAGCGCGCGAGCATGCCGGGCAAGGCATCGCACTTCTCCACGCCGGCGCGCGCCATCGTCGGCGCATCGACGTACGGATCGAAGCCGAGCACTTTCATCCGGAAACCCTGCCCGCCCATCCGTGCGACGTTCGTGCCGATACGTCCGACGCCGACCAGACCAAGCGTCTTGCCCGCGAGATCGGCGGCGAGCCATCGCGACGTCGGCCATGCCCAACCGACGGTGTCCATCTCGCGCTCGATCGGCTTGAATCGCTTCGCCAGTGCAAGCATGAGTGCGAGCGCGCCTTCGGCGACCGTTTCCTCCGCGTACTCGGGCACGTTGACGACGGGAATGCCCGCGCGCATCGCTGCGTCGATGTCGATCGCATCGATGCCCACACCGTACTTGACGATGCCCTTGAGCCGCGTCGCCCCGTCGATGACGCGCGCGGGAATCGATGCGTAGCACATGAGCAGTAGGTCCGCGTCGCGCACGGCTGCGACGAGTTGGTCGGTACTCGTCGTCTCGGGGAGCACGACGAGCGTTGTGCCGTACTCGCGCAGCCGGCGATCGACGCGCGGCAGCTCGAGCTCGCCGTCGGTGCGGACGACCTTCATCGGCTGGCGGCGCCGAGCGCCGCCTCGACGATGTCGAGCGCGCGATCGAGATCCTGCTCGGCGATGACGAGCGGCGGCGAAAGCACGAGCACGTTCCCCTGTCCCACCTTGAACGACAGCCCCTGTGCAAGGCAGTCATAGAGGACGCGTTCCGCGGCGTCCCGTGCCGGGGCACCGCTTGCCGTGTCGACGAGCTCGACGCCGAGCAGCAGGCCGATCCCGCGCACGTCGGCGACGATCGGCAGCCGCTGTTGCATCCCGCCGAGCCGGGCCAGCGCATGCGCGCCGAGGCGATTCGCCCGCTCGAGCAGCCGCTCGTCGTCGATGACGTCGAGCGTAGCGAGCGCCGCCGCGCACCCGAGCGAGCTCTTCTCGTGCGTGTAGTGACCGAGCGCGCGCTCCGCCGCGACATCGAGCCCGTCACGGGCGATCAGCGCGGCCATCGGAAAGACGCCGCCACCGAGTCCCTTGCCGAGCACCACCATGTCGGGAACGATGCCGTAGTGCTCGAATGCGAACATCGCGCCCGTGCGGCCGAGACCGATCGGAATCTCGTCGAGGATCAGCAGTGCACCATGGCGGTCGCATGCGCGGCGCAGCGTCTCGTAATAGGCGCGCGGCGGAATCTGCACGTCGGTCGAGCGGATCGTCTCGACGACGACGGCGGCGACGTCCTCTTCCTTGCCGAGCACATAGTCGACGTACTCGGCGCAGCGCGCATTGCACGTTCCGGCACATCCGAAAAGGCACGCCCGCGGGTCGCACGGCTGCGCATGTTCCGTACCGGGGAGAAGCGGCCCCATCCCGCGGCGGAACAGCGCCTCCCCGCCGACCGAAATCGCGTCGAGCGACGCACCGTGGAACGCGTCCCACATCGACACGGTCTTGTGCCGCCCCGTGGCAACGCGCGCGAGCTTCAGCGCCATGCCGATCGCGCTGGTGCCGCCGGGCGCAAACAGCACCTTCGCGAGGTTGCCCGGCGCGAGCTCGACGAGCCGGCGCGCGAGCGTAACGGCGGCTTCGTTGGTGAAGCGGCGAGGCGAGAACGGCAGCGTGTCGAGCGCGTCCTTGACGGCCTGCACGACCCGCGGATGACCATGGCCGACCTGGTGGACGCTGTTGCCATGGAAATCCATGTAGCGCCGGCCTTCGACGTCCTCGAGCCAGATCCCCGATGCCGACGCAAGTGCGTTGAAGCATGGCGTCGACAGCGACTGGTGCAGGAAGTACTTCGCGTCCTCGGCGAGAAGCGCGCGCGTGGCCGGCGCCAGCCGTTCCGCCTCCCAGCGCTTGCGCCGCGGTGAAAGGTTGATGTCGCCCTCGGCGGACAAATCGCCCGATGCAGGCTGCGCCGGTTCGGCGTTCATGCTGGCAGGCCTTTCGTGCAACGATTGAGAGCCGCAGGGCCGCCCCGGTCGTCGAATTGCGCCGCCGTGGGGCAGTCATGCGCGTGCGCCCGACGAACCGCACCGAGGACGAACAGTCGGAGCGCGAAGCACGAGGCGCGAATGACCGGCCGCGAGCGTGCGGGCATCCTGCAAGCGGCGCATTCTGTCACGCTTCGCGCGAGCGTCCGTATGTGTCATATATTGTATGGAACGTATATATAATGCCGCCTGCCGACCGCTCCCCCGTCCGTTGCCCCGTCTTTCGATGAAATTGCGTCTCAGTGCCAACGCCGCGCACGCCGCCAAGCGCGCAGGAACCCTGCTCGCCGTTGCCGCCGCGGTCATCGCATTCGCCGGCTGCGGGAAACGCGAAGCGTCGACCGGCGCACAAGCGGCTCCAAACCCGGCTCCCCCGCTCGCCGTCACCGTCAAGCGCGCCGCGTTGCAGCGCGTCCCGCTCGTGCTCGAAGCCGTCGGCCAGGCCGAAGGCTCGCGCGAGGTCGAGATCCGCCCGCGCGTGGCGGGCATTCTCGAGAAGCGCCTGTACACCGAGGGGGCGAAGGTCGAGGCAGGACAGGCACTGTTCCGGATCGATCGCGCGCCGTTCGTGCTTGCGGTAGCCCAGTCCCGGGCCGCGTTGTCGCAGGAACGCGCGCGCCAGGAGCTCGCCCGGCGCGAGGCCGATCGGCTGAAGGCGCTGGCCGATACCCGGGCGATCAGCCGCCGCGAATACGACACGGCGGTGTCGGCGGTCAAGGAGTCGGCCGCGGCGATCGAGGGCGCGCAGGCGAAGCTTGCCGAGGCCGAGCTCAATCTTTCGTACACGAACCTGAAGGCGCCGATCAGCGGCGTGACAAGCCGCTCCGTACGCTCCGAAGGCAGCCTGGTCGCCGCGAACACCGACCTGCTGACGACGATCACGCAGGTCGATCCGCTGTGGGTACGCTTTTCGATCGCCGAAGGCGATTTCGAGCGCATTCGCGACAGCGCCGGATCGACGCAGGTGAACATCGTCGACAGCAAAGGGACGGTTGCGCCCGGCACCGGCCGGCTCAACTTCACGGCGTCGAGCGTCGATCCGAAGATCGGCACCGTGCAGCTGCGTGCCGAGTTCGCGAACCGCGACCTGCGCTGGCTGCCGGGGCAATTCGTCAAGGTGCGCATCCTCGCGGGCGCGCAGGATGCGTTCCTCGTACCGCAAGCGGCGCTCGTGCAGACCGAGCGCGAGCGCACCGTGTGGATCGCAGGTGCCGACGGCAAGGCCGTCCAGCGTCCGGTGCAGACGACGACCTGGCTCGGCGGCGACTGGATCGTGACGGACGGCCTTGCGCCCGGCGATCTCGTGATCGTCGACAACCTGATGAAGCTGCGACCGGGCACCGCGGTCGAGCCGCGCGCGACAGATGCCGCGTCGCAGCAGGCGGCCGCATCGCCGACGCGGCCCGCGGAAGCGCCCGTCTTGCCCGCGGAAACGCCCGCCCCGCGCGCGAAGTCGCGCTGACGCGCAACGGCGATGGGCAATTTCTCGCGCTTCTTCATCGAGCGGCCGATCTTCGCGAGCGTCATCGCGATCATCATCGCACTCGCCGGCGTCATCGCATCGCAGATCCTGCCGGTGTCGCAATACCCCGACATCGCGCCGCCGATCGTCACGATCACCGCGAGCTATCCGGGTGCCAGCGCGGAAACGCTCGCCAAAACGGTCGCCGCGCCGATCGAGGAACAGCTGTCGGGCGCCGAGAACATGATCTATTTCAACTCGAGCGCCGCGGCCGACGGCTCGGTCGGCATCACGGCGACGTTCGAGGTCGGCACGAACATCGACAATGCGGTGTTCCAGCTGAACAACCGCGTGCAGATCGCGCTGCCGCGATTGCCCGAGGAAGTGCGCCGCAACGGCGTCATCGTGCAGAAGCGATCCAACGACATCCTGCTCGTCGTCGGGCTCGTGTCGCGTTCGGGTGCGCAGAAGACGACGTTCATGGCCGACTACGCGACAGTCAACATGATCGACGAGCTGAAGCGCGTTCCTGGTGTAGGCGACGTGACGCTGTTCGGATCGGGGTACGCAATGCGCATCTGGCTGCAGCCCGACCGGATGGCGCGCCTCGGCGTGACGCCGACCGACGTTGCGGCGGCGATTCGTTCACAGAACCAGCAATACGCGGCGGGCAAGATCGGCGCCGAGCCGGCGCCCGCGGGCCAGGCCCTGGTCTATACGGTGACGGCGCGCGGGCGGTTGGTCACGCCCGAGCAGTTCGGCAATATCGTCGTTCGCGCCGGCGGTCCCTCGGGTGTGCTGCGCATTCGCGACATCGCGCGCGTCGAGCTCGGCGCGCAGAGCTACGACATCAGCACCACCGTGGATGGCCAGCCCGCGGTCGGCATGGCGGTGTTCCTGCAGACGGGTGCCAACGCGCTCGACGTCGGCGCGGCGGTCAAGGCGCGCGTGCAGGAATTGAAGACGGCGTTTCCGCAAGGGATGGACTACATCATCCCGTTCGACACGACGCGCGTCATCGACGCATCGATCAAGGAGGTGCTGAAGACGCTCGGCGAAGCGGCGGTGCTCGTGCTGCTCGTCGTGTTCGTGTTCCTGCAGCACTGGCGCGCGACGCTGATCCCGATGATCGCGGTGCCCGTTTCGCTGATCGGGACGTTCGCCGGCCTGTACGCGCTGCATTTCTCGATCAACACGCTGACGCTGTTCGCCATGGTGCTCGCCGTCGGCATCGTCGTCGACGACGCGATCGTCGTGCTGGAGAACGTCGAGCGGCTGATGCGCGAGCAGAGGATGGGCGCCAAGGACGCGGCTATCGCGTCCATGCACGAAGTGTCGGGCGCCGTCTTCGCGATCGTTCTCGTGCTGTGCGCGGTGTTCGTCCCGGTCGCCTTCCTCGGCGGCATCGCCGGCCAGCTCTATCGGCAGTTCGCGGTCACCGTGGCGATCTCGGTGCTGCTTTCGGGACTCACCGCGCTGACACTCACGCCCGCGCTTTGCGCATTGCTGCTCAAGGCAGGCGAGCACGAGTCGCGCCTGTTCCATCCGTTCAACGTCGGCTTCGCGAAGCTCACGGCGGCGTTCCTGTGGATGATCGGCATCGCCATCAAGCGCCGGCTGTTGGCAGGCCTCGCCTTCCTCGGCGTGCTCGCACTGGTCGGGGTGCTGTTCCTGCACGTTCCAGGCAGCTTCGTGCCGTCCGAGGACCAGGGCTACCTGTTCGGCGCGATCATGCTGCCCGACGCCGCCACGCTTCAGCGCACCGATGCCGCCGGCGCCCAACTGCAGCGCGGCCTTGCCGCCGATCCTGCGATCGAGCACATCTTCGTCGCTCCCGGCCGCGATCTGATCGGCGGCGGCAACAAGCCGAATTCGGGCACGACGTTCCTGCTGCTCAAGGATTGGGAGGACCGCAACAAGACAGCGCTCGAGATCGCAAGCGAGATGTCTCGCCTCGGACAGAAGCTGCCGGACGGCGTCGCCATCGGGTTCAACCCGCCGCCGATTCGCGGTCTCGGCACCGCGGGCGGGTTCGAAGCGTACGTGCAGGCGCGCGTCGATTCGAGTGCGCAGCGCCTTGCCGACGTCGTGCAAGCGTACGCCGCCGCGCTCGCGCGTGATCCGCGCCTGACGGCAATCAACACGTTCTATCGGTCGAGCGTGCCGCAGGTCTACGTCGAAGTGAATCTCGAACAGGCGATGGCGCTCGGCGTGCCGGTGTCGGACGTGTTCGACGCACTGCAGAGCACGATCGGCGCGCTGTACGTCAACGACTTCAACATGTCGGGGCGCACCTATCGCGTGCAGGTGCAGGCGGACGCGCCGTATCGCGCGCAGCCGGACGACCTTGGCGACGTGTACGTGCGCTCGAACACGAGCGGCGAGATGATTCCGTTGAAAGCGCTCGTGCGCACGGCGAGCATCGTCGGCCCCGAGCAGGTCGAGCGCTACAACGGCTTCCTTGCGGCGAAGGTGCTTGGCAGCGGCAAGCCGGGAGTGAGCTCCGGCGACGCGATCAAGGCCGCCGAAGAGGTTGCGGCGAGCGTGCTGCCTGCCGGCTATACGCTCGAATGGACCGGCCAGGCATTCCAGGAGAAGCGCACCGGTCGCGCATCGCTGTTCGCATTCGGCTTCGCGATCATCATGGTGTTCCTGATCCTCGCCGCGCTGTACGAGCGCTGGCGCCTGCCGGCCGCCGTGGTGTTCGCGGTTCCATTCGCGGTGCTCGGCGCCTTGTCGCTCGTGTGGTTGCGCGGCATGGAGAACGACATCTATTTCCAGATCGGCCTCGTCGTGCTCATCGGGCTGTCGGCAAAGAACGCGATCCTGATCGTCGAATTCGCGCACCAGGGCCTGCTTGCCGGCATGGACCCGGTCGACGCGGCATTGCAGGCCGCTCGCCTGCGCTTCCGGCCGATCGTGATGACCTCGATCGCATTCGTGTTCGGCGTGCTACCGCTCACGTTCGCGTCGGGCGCGGGTGCGGCGGCGCGCCGCTCGATGGGAACGGGCGTGGTCGGCGGCATGCTGCTCGCAACCTTCGTCGCGACGATCTTCGTGCCGCTGTTCTTCACGCTGTTTTCCCGGCGCCAGCCGATCCGCGCAACGGAGAAGGCGAAGCCGTCCGCGAAGCTGGTGCAGGAAGGCGCTTGATGCGGCGGGTCGCGGCCGCGTGGCTGCTGGTCGTGCTCGGAGGTTGCGCGCCGGTCGGGCCCGATTATCACCGGCCCGATTTCGGCGTGCCCAACTCGTTCGCCGAACGCGAGGCCTCGCCGGCGACGCTTACCAGCGTGCCCGTCGACTGGTGGCGCCTGTATCGGGATCCGACGCTCGACCGCCTCGTTGCCGCGGGACTCGCGCAAGGCGCCGACATGCGGCTCGCGATCGCGCGACTCGACGAAGCCGCAGCGCTCGTGCACGAGGCGAATGCCACGCTGCTGCCGGAGGTCGACGTGACGGGCGCGCTGTCGCGGTCCGGCTTCAGCCGGCAGACGCCGGCGGTACGCGCCGGCGCACCGTCGACAGTCACGAACTTCTCGCCGTCGTTGAGCACGGCGTTCGAGCTCGATTTCTGGGGGCGCTTGCGGAGACTGCGCGAAGCGGCGCAGGCTCAGTTCATGGCGACGGAGTACGCGCGCGGCGTCGTGGGCCTCACGCTGTCCGCGACCATTGCACGCACGTACTTCAATTTGCGCGCGCTCGACGCGCAGATCGTCGTGTCCCAGGAAAGCGTGAAGGCCGCCGAAGACTCGGTGGCGATCACGCGACGACGCTCGGAAGGTGGCATCGCATCGGCGCTCGACTTGTACCAGGCGGAAGGCAATCGAGCACAACTCGCCGCGCAACTCAAGGATCTGCAGCGAATGCGTGCGGTGTCGCTGCATCAGCTCGGCGTGCTGACGAGCGACCTTCGTCTGGACGTCGCACCCGGCGACTTGCGCACGGTGCCGTCGCCGCCGCTGCCTCCCGCGGGGCTTCCGTCGGCGCTGCTCGACCGGCGTCCGGACCTCCGCCAGGCGGAGGCATCGCTCGCTGCGGCGAACGCACAGATCGGCGTTGCCCGCGCCGCGCAGCTCCCGACGATCAGCCTCACCGCCTCGCTTGGCGTGCAGAGCGAGACGCTGGCGCGCGTCGTGTCGCCCGGCGCGAACATCTGGTCGATCGGCGTGGGCCTGCTCGGACCCGTGATCGACTGGGGACGCTTTGCCGCGCGCACCGAAGCGGCCGAGGCGCGCGCACGACAGGCCGAAATCGTCTACGAACAGGCGCTGCGCGGAGCGTTCCGCGAAGTGTCGGATGCGCTCTCCAACGTCGGCCTGGCAGCGCAAACGGAGCAGGACCTCGCGGCGCGCGTCGACTACGCATCAAACAGCCTGCGCCTCGCGACGCAGCGCTACGAGGCCGGCTATTCGGCCTACCTCGAAGTGCTCGACGCGCAGCGCACGCTGAACGACGCGCAGCTCGCGCTGGTGCGCAATCGGCAGTCGCTGCTCACGTTCACGGTCGACCTGATGAACGCACTCGGTGGCGGCTGGACGGCCGCCTGACCGGCCATGGATCCTGCCGCCATCCGTTGCCTCGCCGTCGCCCGGCATGCGCCGGGCGGGCTGGACGTGAAGCTCAGCTGCCGGCGAGGTTCGCGTGGATCTTCTGCAGTGCCTCGATGACGAGCGTCGCCTCGCGCGCATCGAGCCCGCGCAGCGCATCGGCACGTATCGACGCGGCCACGTCCTCGATCGCCGACAGCTGCGGGGCTGCTGCCCGCGTCAGATAGACGCGGTACGCGCGCCGGTCGGTCGGATCGGGCCGACGCTCGACGAGTCCCGCGCGCGCAAGCCGGTCGATCAGGCGCGCGAGCGTGATCGGCTGCACCTCGAGCGTTTCGGCGAGGTCGACCTGGCGCACGCCCTCGCGGCGGGCGACGTGCACGAGCGTGCGCGCCTGCGCCACGGTCAGCGCGCTGCGCTGCTGTCGCTGCCTGTACGCGCGGCGCATCAGGCGCGCGATGTCGGCGACGAGGAATCCGAGGTTGCAGGGCTGCCGCTTCATCCGCCGTTCATATAATAAGGATTGCTCATTATATGCCCGGCACAGCAGCGACACGGCCGGCTGAAATGGCGAAACGATGGAACCGATGGGGCGTGCCGACGCTGCGGCAATGGCGAGGTCCGATCAGGCGAGGCCGGCCGGGCGCGCCGGACACCCCCGATATCTTTCCCGGCTATGAATACATAGCCCTTCATTCCTTCCGGTTGCAGCGCAGCGGCCGCATCATTGATTCCATGCGTCCCATCGAGCAACTGGAAAGCGTGCGTGCGTTCGACGACCCGGCGGCTTCGCGCGCCGTGCCGGCAACGCTTTTGTCCGAGGAACAACGTCATGCGCTCGACCGCTTCGTCGAGCCGCTGTCGCCCGAGCAGCTCATCTGGGTCGGCGGTTATCTCGCCGGACTCGCGGCGGCCCATCGCACGGCGGCGCACCGGCCGCCTGCCGACGCCGCCGAACGCGACGAATCGATCGTCACGGTCGTGTACGGCTCACAGTCGGGCAACGGCGCGCGCGTCGTCGACGACGTCAAGGCGCAGGCCGAGGCGCGCGGACTCAAGGTGCGCGTCAAGCCCATGGACGAATACCGGCCGAGTGATCTTCGCGCCGAGAAGAAACTGCTGGTCGTCGTCAGCACCCACGGCGAAGGCGAGCCGCCCGACAACGGCAAGGAATTCCACGAATTCCTGCATGGCCGGAAGGCCGGACGGCTCAACGGCCTCCGCTACGCGGTGCTGGCGCTCGGCGATTCGAGTTACCAGCATTTCTGCAAGACCGGGCGCGACTTCGACGAGCGCCTGCAGGCGCTCGGGGCCGAACGCATTCACCCGCGTGCCGACTGCGACGTCGACTATGACGACGCCGCCGCGCGATGGATCCACGGCGTGCTCGATGCGCTCGAAAGCGATGCGGCGCGAAGCGAGCCGCAAGCCAATCGCCGCGTCGCGATCCCGCATGCCAAGGTCACCCCGCTCCATTCGAAGAGGAACCCGTTTCCGGCAACCGCCGTTGCGAATATCAACCTGAGCGGCCACGGCTCGGGCAAGGAGGTGCGGCACCTCGAGCTCGCGATCGAAGGGTCTGCGCTCAATTTCGAGCCCGGCGATTCGGTGGGTATCCTGCCGACGAACGATCCCGCGGGTGTGGCGGAGCTCATCGACGCGCTCAAGCTCGACGCCTCGAGCGCAGTCGACGCCGGCAATGAATCGACGACGCTGCAATTCGCGCTCGCTCACCTGTACGAAATCACGACGCTCACCCGGCCGCTCGTCGAAAAATACGCCGAGCGCAGCGATGCGCAGGTGCTGCGCGCGATGCTGGCCGACGAGCGCGCCGACGCGCTCTGGACCTATCTGCGCGGACGCCACCTGATCGATCTCGTCAGCGAGTTTCCGGTTCGCGGGCTCCCGGCGTCCGATCTGCTCGGCATGCTGCGCAGGCTGCCGCCGCGGCTGTACTCGATCGCGTCGAGCCTCAAGGCCAATCCCGGAGAAATCCATGCAACGGTGGCCGCCGTGCGCTTCGAAAGTCACGGCCGCCAGCGCCGCGGCGTGGCATCGACGTTCGTTGCGGAGCGTGTCGCCGAAGGCGACCAGGTTCCGATCTATGTCGAGGCCAACCGGAACTTCAAGCTTCCCGCCGATCCCGCCACGCCGATCATCATGGTGGGACCGGGCACCGGTGTCGCGCCGTTCCGCGCCTTCGTGCAGGAGCGTGAAGCGATCGGCGCAACCGGCAGGAACTGGCTGTTCTACGGCGACCAGCGCTTCACCACCGACTTCCTCTACCAGCGCGAATGGCAGCAGCATCTGAAGGACGGCGTGCTGACGCGCATGGACGTCGCGTTTTCACGCGACCGGACGCCGAAGACGTACGTGCAGCAGCGGATGAAGGCGCAGGCGCGCGAGCTGTACGCGTGGCTCGACGACGGCGCGCATTTCTATGTGTGCGGCGATGCCGAGCACATGGCGCGCGACGTGCATCAGACGCTGATCGAGATCGTCGCCGAGCACGGACATCTGTCGGTCGACCGTGCGGCGGAGCACGTGCAGGAGCTGCAGCGCACGCGCCGCTATCAGCGCGACGTGTATTGATCAGGCGGGGTTTCCCCGAAGGACGCGAAGCGTGAAGGAGGATGCCGCAGCCGCCGGCCGCTCGGCCGTCGAGCACATCAAGGAAGCCAGCAATTACCTGCGCGGCTCGATCGTCGCGAGCCTCGCCGATCCGGTCACGGGCGCGCTTGCCGACAGCGACACGCAGCTCATCAAATTCCACGGCAGCTACCAGCAGGACGACCGTGATCTGCGCGACGAACGGCGGCGCAAGAAGCTCGAGCCGCTCTACTCGTTCATGGTGCGCGTGCGCGCGCCGGGCGGCGTCGTCACGCCGGCGCAGTGGCTGGTGCTCGACGAGCTCGCCCGTACCCATGGGAACGGGTCGCTGCGGCTCACCACACGCCAGTCGTTCCAGGTTCACGGCATCGGCAAGCCGCAGCTCAAGGACACGATCGCCTCGGTGAACCGGACGCTGCTGACCACGATTGCCGCGTGCGGCGACGTGAATCGCAACGTCATGTGCAACCCCAACCCGTATCAGTCGGCGCTGCATCGCGAGGTGTTCGACTGGGCGTGTCGCATCAGCGAGGATCTGACGCCGAACACGCGTGCTTACCACGAAATCTGGCTCGACGACCGGCTGGTTGCCGGCGGCGAGCCCGATCACGAGCCGATCTACGGCCGCACTTACCTGCCGCGCAAGTTCAAGATCGCGATCGCGGTGCCGCCGAGCAACGATGTCGATGTGCTCGCGCACGACCTCGGCTTCATCGCGATCGTCGACGACGGCCGACTCGCGGGCTTCAACGTCAGCGTCGGCGGCGGCATGGGGATGACGCACGGTGAGCCGGCGACCTATCCTCGGCTCGCCGATGTGATCGGCTTCTGCACGCCCGATCAGGTGCTCGCCGTTACCGGGCACGTGGTGGGCATCCAGCGGGATTTCGGCGACCGCAGCGACCGCAAGCACGCGCGGCTCAAGTACACGATCGACGATCGGGGCCTCGACTGGTTCAACAGCGAGCTCGCATCACGGCTCGCGCATCCGCTCGATCCGCCACGCGCCTTTCGATTCGACGCCAACGGCGATCGCTATGGCTGGACCGAAGGGATCGACGGCAAGCTGCATCTGACGCTGTTCATCGAGAACGGCCGCGTGCACGACACGGCAGAATGCATGCTGATGACGGGACTGCGCGAAATCGCGAAGATCCACGAGGGCGACTTTCGCCTGACGGCCAATCAGAACCTGATCATCGCGAACATCGATCCGGCGCAGCGTCCGCAGATCGAGGCGTTGCTCGCAACCTGCCGGTTCGCCGACAGCCGCCAGCACAAGGCGCTACGGCTGAATTCGATGGCGTGCGTTGCCCTGCCCACCTGCGGCCTTGCGATGGCCGAGAGCGAGCGTTACCTGCCGAGCCTGATCGGCAAGCTCGAACAGGTCCTCGAGAAGTGCGGTCTCGCGAACGACGCGATCACCGTGCGCATGACCGGCTGCCCGAACGGCTGCGCCCGCCCCTATCTTGCCGAGATTGCCTTCGTCGGCAAGTCGCTCGGAAAGTACAACGTGTACCTCGGGGGCGGATTCGCCGGCGAGCGGCTGAACAAGCTTTATCGCAGTGCGCTCTCGGAACCGGAAATTCTCGCCGAGCTCACGCCGATCCTGCAGCGCTACGCAACCGAGCGCCGGAACGGCGAACGATTCGGCGACTTTGCGATTCGCGCAGGCTACGTTTCCGAGGTCAGGGCCGGGCGCGAGTTCCACGCCTGAGCGCGGCGCGCGGGCGGCCACGAAGGCTTCGCGCCGTCACGCGTGCGGCGCTGCGGGCGCGTCCGGCAGCCGAAGGAGGCTTCGCGCTTCGGCGATGGTTGCGGGCCGGCGGCCGTATTCCTCACATAGTTGCGCCACCTGGCGCACGAGCGCCGCATTCGACGGTGCGAGCGTGTCGCGATTCATGCGCACGTTGTCCTCGAGTCCCGTGCGGCAGTGACCGCCGAGCTCGAGCGACCAGCGCACGAGCGTCACCTGGTCCTTGCCGATGCCCGCGCCGGTCCACGTCGCGTCGGGCTCGAGACGCTGCAGCGTTCGCACGTAGAACTCGAACACGTCGCGATCGACGGGCATCGCATTCTTCACGCCCATCACGAACTGCACGTGCAGCGCGCCCTTGATCCTGCCCTCGCGGCGCAACGCGGACGCCTTGAAGATCATCGACAGGTCGAACGCCTCGACCTCCGGCTTGATGCCGTAGCGCACCATCTCGTCGGCGAGCCAGTCGACGAGGTCCGGCGGATTTTCGTAGACGCGCGTCGGGAAATTGCAGGAGCCGGTCGCGAGCGACGCCATGTCGGGACGCAGCGAGAGCATGGCACCGCGCTCCTTTCCGGCGCCGGAACGCCCGCCGGTGGAGATCTGCGTGATCATGCCGGGACAGTGCCTGCGGATCCCGTCGACGACCACGGCAAAGCGCTCCGGCTCGGACGTGGGCGACTCGTCGTCCTTGCGCACGTGAATGTGCACGAGTGCAGCGCCTGCCTCGAATGCCTCGTGCGTGGATTCGATCTGCTCGACCGCCGAGATCGGTACGGCCGGATTGTCCTTCTTGCGCGGCAGCGAGCCGGTGATGGCTACGGTGATGATGCATGGCGTTGTTGCCATGGCGCCTCCATTCGATGCGTGTCGCGATTATCGCGCCTTCGCATGACGTTATAGTAGCCATGATGGCATAACGGTGACTCGCGTCACCCGGCCGTTGCGATCGTCTGCGCATCCCCTCACACATGATTTCCGGCAAAACCACGCTGATTGCGCACCTCGGTTACCCGACCGACGCGTTCAAGGCGCCGATGATCTACAACCCGTGGTTCGAGCATGCGCGAATCGACGCCGTCGTGGTGCCGATGGGCGTGCGCGGCGACGATTACGAGGCGTTCCTCCCGCAATTGTTCCACTTGACGAACATCCGGGGGGCGCTCGTGACGATGCCGCACAAGGTGACGACCGTCGGCCTGCTCGACCAGGTCACGCCGACGGTGCTGATTGCGGGCTCGTGCAATGCGATCTTGCGCCGGGCCGATGGCTCGCTGCTCGGCGACATGTTCGACGGCGAGGGATTTGTGCGCGGCGTGCGCCGCAAGGGCCGCACGATCGCGGGCGCACGTGCGCTCGTCGTCGGCAGCGGCGGCGTGGGATCGGCGATTGCAGCGTCGCTCGCGGCGGCAGGCATTGGCGAGCTCGGACTCTTCGACGTCAACGCAGGCGTGGCGGCAGCGCTCGAAAACCGGCTGGCGCGGCACTACCCGCAACTGCGTATCGTCACCGGCTCGAACGATCCCGGCGGCTGCGACATCGTCGTCAACGCGACGCCGCTCGGCATGAGGCGCGACGATCCTCTGCCGCTGGACACGCGCCGACTGGCCGCGGGCGCGTTCGTCGGCGAAGTGGTGATGACGCAGGAGACGACGCCGTTCCTGCGCGCTGCACTCGAGCGGGGATG
>Ga0308173_10000785_pt1 | contig 14491 bp, 13 predicted proteins | sample PhyPR1_FD_203716 | JGI IMG/M metagenome (GOLD analysis project Ga0308173, IMG submission 203716) | Soil microbial communities from UC Gill Tract Community Farm, Albany, California, United States - DLSLS.P.R1 | ecosystem: Environmental > Terrestrial > Soil > Agricultural land | place: USA...
CCACGGAATCGGCGATGACCTCGCGGCTCACGAGGGAGGCCCGCATGCCCTCGTGGCCCATCGAGATGCCGTCGGAGACCGAGATGGTGCCGAACTCCAGCGGGAAGCCGCCGGCGGCGCGGACACCCTCCTTGGCCCGCTTGGCCAGCCGGTCCAGCGAGAGGTTGCACGGGGTGATCTCGTTCCAGGACGACGCGACGCCGATCTGCGGCTTGGCGAAGTCGTCGTCCTCCATGCCGACGGCGCGCAGCATGGCGCGGGCCGGGGCCTTCGCGTCCCCGTCGGTCACCTCGTAGCTGCGCGGCTTCATCGGGCTGCGCTGCCCGCCGGGAGTCTGGCTGCCGATCGGTCGGTCCTCGACGCTGGTCACGATCGGCGATGGTAGGCCGCGGGCCGGAGAGGGCCATCGCCCCGGGTGGGAGGATTGCGTCTCGTGAGCTCCCCCGCCCGGCTGCGGATGAACCGGACCGCCCTCTTCCCCGTCGGCCTGCTGACGCTCTGCACGGTTCCGCTGGCGTTCGCCGCCCCCTGGACGCCCGTGCTGCTGCTCATTCCGCTGACGGTGGCCGTCTGGGTGCTCCGGGTCGGTGTCGACGTCGCCGACGACGGCCTGACGGTGCGGTCGCTGGCGGGTCAGCGGCACATGCCGTGGGCCGAGGTGGCCGGGATCCGGGTCGCCCGCCGCGGCGACCTCTGGCTGGTCACGACCCGCGGCACCGAGGTGCACCTGCCGGTGATGCGGGCCCGCGACCTGCCCCGCCTCGCGGAGCCGTCCGGCGGCCGGATCGACGTCCCGCAACTGCCGCCTGGGGACGGTCAGTAGCGGTCGACCACGTTCACCAGTGGCTCGCCGGCGAGCACCCTCGCCAGCTGCTCGGTGACCGCGGCAGCGGCGCGGGCGTTCGTGTCGGGCACCGCTCCCCCGACGTGCGGCGTGAGCAGCAGCCCGGGCGCCGACCACAGCGGGTGCCCCTCGGGGAGCGGCTCGGGGTCGGTGACGTCGAGGGCCGCCCGCAGCCGACCCGCGGTGAGCTCGGCCAGCAGGGCGTCGGTGTCGACGACGACGCCCCGCGCGGCGTTCACCAGCAAGGCGCCGTCCTGCATCGCGGCCAGGAACGCGGCGTCGACCATCCCGGTCGTCTCCGGCGTGACGGGGACGATGAGGATCACCACGTCGGCGTGCGGCAGCAGCTCGGGCAGGTCCGCGGTCGACCGGACGCCGTCGCGCGCCGTCCGGGCCACGTAGGTCAGCTGCACGTCGAACCCGGCCAGCATCCGGCCGATCGCCGTCCCGATGTCCCCGGCCCCCACCACGAGGACGCGGGCCCCGACCAGCGACGAGAACGTCTCGGACGACCACCGCCCCGCCGCTTGCTCCCGGGCGAAGAACTGGAAGCCGCGCTGGGCGGCCAGCGTGGCCGCCACGGCCCACTCGGCGGTCGACGGCGTGTGCGCCCCGCGGGCGTTGCAGAGCAGCACGCCGTCGGGCAGCCGGCCGGCGAACCGCTCGGCACCCGCGCTCAGGAGCTGCACCAGCTGCAGCCGGGGCAGCGCGGTCACGAAGCCGTCCGGGAGGGTGGCCCCCTGGCTGCGCGGTACCCAGACCTGGGCGAGGGCGGCGTCCCCGGTCGGCGGGCCTTCCTCGGCGTTGATCCGGTACGCGTGCACGCGGGGTGAAAGGGCCTCCACCGCGGTCGCGATGGCCCGCGATGGCACCAGGACGCGGAGGGGTTCGTCGGGCTCGAGAGTCAGGCGCGGCACGGGAACCGACTGTAGGCGGCGCCGCTCCGTCCGCACGTACTGTGGATGTCGTGCGGCGAGGGGCGGGAATGCGGACCTCCCGGGTGCTCGCCGTCCTGGCCGCGGCCGTGCTGCTGAGCGGGTGCGGCGACGACGGCTACCACCCGGCCGGACCCTTCCGGCCGCTCCCCGAGGGGGCTCCCCCCGAGGTCGGCCCGCCGACGTCGCAGGCGCCGGTTCCCGGCGACCCCGCCCAGCCGGAGTCGGGCGACACCGCCGGAGACCCGAACGTGGTCGCCTCCGGCCTGAACGTGCCGACCGGGCTGGTGGTCCTGGCCGACGGCAGCGCGATCGTCGGCGAGCGCGAGACCGGGCGTCTCCTGCAGGTCTTTCCCGACCGGTCGCCGGCCCGCGAGCTGATGACCGTCCCCGGCGTCGACACCGCCGGCGACGGCGGCCTGCTCGGCCTGGCCATCTCCCCCACCTACCTCGAGGACGGGCTGGTCTACGCCTACCTGTCCACGGCCACCGACAACCGCGTCGTCCGCTTCCCCCTGGCCGGTACCCCGAACCCGGTCCTGACCGGCATCCCGCGCGGAGCGACTGACAACGGGGGTGCCCTGCTGTTCAGCCCGGACGGCACCCTGTTCGTCGGCACCGGCGACACCGGGAACCCGGCCCTGGCGGGCGATCCCGGCTCGCTGGCCGGCAAGGTCCTCCACATCGACACGTTCGGCCGGGCCGTCGGAGCCACACCGGTCTACAGCCGCGGCCACCGGGACGTCACAGCGCTGTGCCAGGCCGTGGCACCGGACGGCGGGGTGGCGACCCTGTACGCGACCGACGCCGCGGCCACCGGCCCGGACGAGCTCGACGCAATCACCGCGGGCGGCGACTACGGCAGCCCGCAGGGGGCACTACCGGTCGCCGAGGTCAGCCCCGAGGAGGGCGGTCTCGGCGGGTGCGCGGCCGCCGGCACCGGGGTGTTCCTCGGCGCCATGGACGGCCAGCGGATCCGCGCCCTGACCCTCGACGGTCACGGAGCGGTGACCGGTGACCCGGAGGACTTCCTCACCGGCGAGTACGGCCGCCTGCGCACCGTCGTGCTGGACGCCGAGGGCGCCCTGTGGATCACGACGTCCAACCGTGACGGCCTGGGTTCCCCCACCGCCGACGACGACCGGGTGCTCCGCATCCAGCCGCCCAGCACCGCCGGCAGCTCGCCGTTATGACAGGCGCTCTTCCAGCATCCGCTTGACGGTGGCGGCATCCGCCTTGCCGCGGGTCGTCTTCATGACCGCGCCGACCAGGGCACCGATGGCCTGCACCTTGCCGCTGCGGACCTTCTCGGCGACGTCGGGGTTGCCCTCGATCGCGGCGTCCACGGCGGCGACCAGCTCGTCGGACTCACCCATGACGGCCAGACCGCGGGCCTCGACCACCTGAGCCGGGTCGCCCTCGCCCGCGAGGACGCCGTCCAGGGTCTGCCGGGCGAGCTGGTCGTTGATCGTGCCGGCCGCGACGAGGGCTACCAGCTCGGCGACCTGCGCCGGCGTGACGGCGAGTTCGGCCAGCTCGACGCCGGCGTCGTTGGCCCGCCGGGCGAGCTCGCCGAGCCACCACTTGCGGGCGTCGGCGGGTGAGGCGCCGGCGGCCACGGTGTCGCCGACCAGGTCGACGGCCCCGGCGTTGACCACCCAGGCCATCTCCGTGGGCGAGATCCCCCACTCCTCGGACAGCCGGGCGCGACGGGCGGCGGGTAGCTCGGGCAGCGCGGCGGCCAGCTTCTCGACCCACTCCTCGTCCGGGGCGACCGGCACCAGGTCGGGCTCGGGGAAGTACCGGTAGTCGGTCGCCTCCTCCTTGCTCCGTCCGGACGACGTGCTGCCGGAGTCCTCGTGGAAGTGCCGGGTCTCCTGGACGACGCGACCGCCCTCGTCGAGGACGGCGGCCTGGCGGCGCATCTCGTAGCGGACGGCCCGCTCGACCGAGCGCAGCGAGTTCACGTTCTTCGTCTCGCTGCGGGTGCCCCATTCGAGGCTGCCGATCGGCGCGATCGACAGGTTCACGTCGCAGCGCAGGCTGCCCTGCTCCATCTTCACGTCGGAGACACCGAGGGTCCGCACGATCTCGCGCAGCTCGTCGACATAGGCGCGGGCCACCTCGGGGGCCTTGGCGCCGGCGCCGGGGATGGGCCGGGTGACGATCTCGACCAGCGGGATACCCGCGCGGTTGTAGTCGATCAGCGAGTGGTCGGCGCCGTGGATGCGGCCGGTGGAGCCACCGACGTGCAGGTTCTTGCCGGTGTCCTCCTCCAGGTGCACCCGCTCGATCTCCACGCGGTAGGTCTCGCCGTCGACCTCGACGTCCAGGTGCCCCGCCGTGCACAGGGGCTCGTCGTACTGGCTGGTCTGGAAGCCCTTGGGGATGTCCGGGTAGAAGTAGTTCTTCCGGGCGAAGCGGCACCAGGTGGCGATCCGGCAGCCGAGCGCGAGACCGATCCGGATCGTCGCCTCGATCGCCGCGGCGTTGGCGACCGGCAGGGCGCCGGGCAGGCCGAGGCACACCGGGCAGGTCTGCGTGTTCGGCTCGGCGCCGAACGTGGTCGAGCAGCCGCAGAACATCTTGGAGGCCGTGCCGAGCTCGACGTGGGTCTCCAGGCCGATGACCGGCTCGTAGCGGCTGAGGACCTCGTCGAAGTCGACCAGCTTGTCGGTGCTCACGGGGTGGGGCCTTCCTTGGGGGCAGGACGCTCGGCTGCGCTGCGGCCGGTGACGAGGGCACCGATGCCGGTCAGTACGCCGAGGACGATGAATGCGGCGAAGACCGGCCGGCCGGTGACCGCCCACAGCACGATCCCGGCCAGGACGACGAACGCCGTCAGCGCCCAGGCCGCCTTGAGTGCGCCGTTCATGCCGCGCCTTCCTGCGTCGCGGCGCGGGTGGCCAGCTGGTCGAGGAAACCGCGGTCACCACGGTCACTCGTCAGCGCGGCCTCGAGCGCGGCGGCCACCCGGTAACAGCGGTCGTCGGCGAGGGCCGGGGCCATGATCTGGAACCCGACCGGGAGCCCCTCGGAGAGCCCGCAGGGCACCGAGATGGCCGGCACGCCCGCCAGGCTCGCCGGCAGCGTGCACAGGTCGGCGGCGTACATGGCGATCGGGTCGTCGACCCGGGCGCCGAGCGGGAACGCGACGGTCGGCGTGGTCGGACTCACCAGCACGTCGATGCCCTTGTCGTCGGGGGTGCCGAAGGCGGCCGAGAAGTCGCGGCTGATCAGCGTGCGCACCTTCTGCGCCTGGCCGTAGTAGGCCTCGTAGTAGCCGCTGGACAGCGCGTAGGTGCCGAGGATGATCCGGCGCTTCACCTCGGGGCCGAAGCCCTGCTCACGGGTCAGCGCCATGACCTCGTCGAGGTCGCGGCTGCCGTCGTCCCCGACCCGCAGGCCGTACCGGACGCCGTCGAACCGGGCCAGGTTGGACGAGGCCTCGCTCGGGGCGATCAGGTAGTAGGCGGCCAGCGCCAGGTCGAACGCCGGGCAGGAGACCTCGCGGACCTCGGCGCCCATCGACTCCAGCCGGGCGACCGCGGCCGTGAAACTGTCGAGGACGCCCGGCTCGTAGCCCTCGCGGTGCCCCTCGCCGCCGAGCTCACGGACGACGCCGACCGTCATCCCGGACAGGTCGCCGTCGGCGCCTCGACGGGCAGACTCCGCCAGCACCGGCACCGGCGCATCGATGCTCGTGGAGTCCAGCGGGTCGTGGCCGCCGATGGCCTCGTGCAGCAGGGCCGCGTCGAGGACCGTGCGGGCCATCGGGCCGGCCTGGTCCAGGCTCGAGGAGAAGGCGATCAGGCCGTAGCGGGAGACCGAGCCGTAGGTGGGCTTGTGGCCGACCAGCCCGGTGACCGCGGCCGGCTGGCGGATCGAGCCACCGGTGTCGGTGCCGATCGCCCACGGCGCGAGGCCGCCGGCCACAGCCGCCGACGAGCCGCCGGACGAGCCGCCGGGGATCCGCTCCGGGTCCCACGGGTTGCGGGTGACGCGGTAGGCGGAGTTCTCCGTGGAGGAGCCCATCGCGAACTCGTCCATGTTGGTCTTGCCGAGCAGCACCGTGCCGGCGGCCTTGAGGCGCGCCGCCACGGTGGCGTCGTAGGGCGGCGTCCAGCCCTCGAGGATCTTCGAGCCGCTGGTGGTCGGCACGCCCTCGGTGACGACGACGTCCTTGAGCGCGACGGGGACGCCCGCCAGGCCGGTCTTGTCGCCGGCGTCGATCTCCGCCGCCCGCGCGAGTGCGGCCTCCGGGTCGACGTGCAGGTAGGCGCCGAGCTCGCCGTCGATCGCCGCGATGCGGTCGAGATAGGCCTTCGTGATGTCGACCGACGTGGCGCCGTCGGCCAGCGCGGCCTGCAGCTCGTCGACGTTCAGGGACGTCAGTGGGGTGCTCACGCCTCCTCCCCGAGGATGCGCGGCACGCGGAAGCGGCCGTCCTCGGCTGCCGGGGCGCCCGCGAGGACGACGTCGCGCGGCAGGCACGGCCGGGCGACGTCCGGACGCGCGACGTTGGTCATCGGCACCGCGTGGGTGGTGGGGGTGACGTCCTCCACCGCGGCCTTCCCGACCTGCGCGACGGCGTCGAGGACCGCGGCCAGCTGGCCGGCGAACAGATCGAGTTCCTCGTCGGTCACCGCCAGCCGCGCAAGGTGCGCCAGGTGCGAGACATCGGTCCGGGAGAGCGTGCTCATGCTGGGGCGGAACTCCACTTCGGTGGTGCGCGACGGCGAATCCTCCGCCGGGGACGTGACCGGATCACTCTACGTGGGGCCGCTCGGGGCGGGTCCGCCGTGGAATCGGCGTGAGAAGCTGCACCCGTCACGATCATCGGAGATCGGCCCGTACCTCGAGCACGACCCGGAGGAACCGTGTCCTATCTCCTGCGCCTGGTGGTGCCTGACCGTCCCGGCATCCTCGGCGCCGTGGCCACCGCGCTCGGTGAGGCCGGCGTCGACATCGTGTCCCTGGACGTGCTCGAGCGCGGCCAGGGCATCGCCGTGGACGACGTCGTGGTCGAGCTCCCCCGCGACCGGCTGCCCGACAGCCTGATCACCGCCGCACAGGCCGTCCCCGGGGTGACGGTCGAGTCGATCCGCCCGTTCGCCGGACCGCTCGACACCCATCGCGAGCTGGAACTGCTGGAGTCGCTGGCCCGCGCGGCCGAGGGCACCGCGGCCAAGCTGCTGGCCGCCGAGTTGCCCCGGGTGTTCCACAGCGGCTGGGCGGTGGTCCTGGCCTGCGGACCGAGCACATGGGAGATCGCCGCGGCGTCCGAGGCGGCGCCTCGGTTCGAGGGCGTGGCCCTGCCGTGGATGCCCCTCACCCGTCCCCGCCTGCTGCCCAGCGACGAGGACTGGCTCCCAGAACGGTGGCGGGACATGGCCATCGAGATGATGGCCGCCCCGTACGGCGGGGAGGCGTGCGCCGTGGTGCTCGGTCGGTCCGGTGGTCCTGCCTACCGGCGCTCGGAGCTGATGCGGCTGGTCCACCTGACCGGCATCGCCTCGACCGTGGCCGAGTTGCCGCCGGCCTAGGTCAGTCGTCCCCGATGGTGGCCACCTCGCGCGCCGCCTCGGGCCCCTGCTCCAGCAGCACGCGGAAGCCGTCGTCGTCCAGGATCGGCGCCTTGACCTGCACGGCCTTGTCGTACTTGCTCCCGGGGTCGGCACCGACGACGACGAAGCCCGTCTTCTTCGACACGGAGCCGGTGACCTTGCCGCCCTGCTCCTGGATCGCGGCGATGGCCTGGTCGCGGCTGTAGTCGCGCAGCGAGCCGGTGACGACGACGGTCACCCCGGTGAGCGGACCGGGCGGGGCGTCCTCCCCCGCATCGGCCATCCGGACGCCGGCGCGCCGCCACTTGTCCACCACGTCGCGGTGCCAGTCGACGCCGAACCAGTCGCGCACGGAGGCCGCGATGGTCGGGCCGACGCCGTCGGCCGCGGCCAGCTCCTCCTCGGTGGCGGCCATGATCCGGTCCATCGACCGGAAGTCCCGGGCCAGCGCCTGGGCGGCCGTCGGCCCGACGTGCCGGATGGAGAGGCCGACCAGCACGCGCCAGAGCGGCACGTCCTTGCGGCTCTGCAGGTTGGTCAGGAGCTTGGCCCCGTTCGCGGAGAGGGCGCCGTCCTTCTTGGTGAAGAACGAGGAGCGCTGGAGCGCGTCCGCGTCGAGGAAGAAGACGTCGCCCTCGTCCTCGAGGAGGTGGCTCTGCAGCAGCGCGATCGCCGCCTCGTAGCCGAGGTTCTCGATGTCGAAGGCGCCACGGCCGGCGACGTGGAACACCCGCTCCCGCAGCTGCGCCGGGCAGGACCGGGCGTTCGGGCAGCGGATGTCGGCGTCGCCCTCCTTCTCCGGCCGCAGCTCCGTGCCGCACTCGGGGCAGTGCGTGGGCATCACGAACTCGCGCTCGTCGCCGGTGCGCGCGGCCACCACCGGACCGAGGACCTCGGGGATCACGTCGCCGGCCTTGCGGATGACCACGGTGTCGCCGATCAGCACGCCCTTGCGCTTGACCTCGCTCGCGTTGTGCAGCGTGGCCAGCTGCACGGTGGATCCGGCCACCTTCACCGGCTCCATGAACGCGAACGGGGTGACCCGGCCGGTGCGGCCCACGTTCACCCGGACGTCGAGGAGCTTGGTGGTGGCCTCCTCGGGCGGGTACTTGAAGGCGATCGCCCAGCGCGGGGCGCGCGAGGTGGACCCGAGCCGCCGCTGCAGGGCGTACTGGTCGACCTTGACCACCACGCCGTCGATCTCGTGCTCGACGGAGTGCCGCCGCTCCTTCGTGTCCTCGATGAACGCCCACACGGCCTCGAGGTCGCCGACCACCCGGTACCGGTCGCTCACGGGAAGCCCGAGGTCCCGCAGCCGGTCGTAGGCCGCGGACTGGCGGTCGACCTCGAAGCCGCGGTGCGCGCCGACCCCGTGCACGACCAGCCGCAGCGGCCGGGAGGCGGTGACCCGCGGGTCCTTCTGGCGCAGCGACCCGGCGGCGGCGTTGCGGGGGTTGGCGAACGGGGCCTTGCCCTGCTCGACCATGCCGGCGTTGACGTCGGCGAACGCGGCGACCGGGAAGTAGATCTCCCCGCGCACCTCGAGCAGCTCCGGCACGTCCTCCCCGGTCAGCTGCTGCGGGACGTTCTCCATCGTGCGGACGTTCGCGGTGACGTCCTCCCCCGTCGTCCCGTCGCCCCGGGTGGCGGCCCGGACCAGCCGGCCGCTCTCGTAGACGATCGCGACCGCGACGCCGTCGACCTTGAGCTCGCACAGGTAGCTCGCGCCGGCCGCGCCCTCGCGCTCCACGCGGGACGCCCACGCCGACAGCTCGTCGCTGGAGAACGCGTTGTCCAGGCTCTGCATCCGCTCGAGGTGCTGCACCGGCGAGAAGGTCGCCGTGAAGCCGCCGTTGACCTTCTGGCTCGGCGAGTCGGGCGTGACCAGTGCCCGGTGCGCCGCCTCCAGGGCCTTGAGCTCGCCCATGAGCTCGTCGTACTGCCCGTCGCTGACCAGCGGCTCGTCGCGCACGTAGTAGGCGAAGGCGTACCGGTCGAGCTCCTCGGAGAGGTCGCGGTGCCGCGTGCGCGCGTCGTCCGGGACCTCCGTCAGGTCCTCCCGGTCGGTCGCCGCGACGACCGTGGGCTCGTCGAGTTCCGCCACGCTGTCGGTTGGGATGGTGCTCACCGCTGCACGGTATCCGCCGGGTACGACGGCCAACCGGCCGTTCCCCCTGACGGGCGCTACTCCGGCTGGAGGTACTTCGCGGCCTCGCGGACGTGCGTCATCGCCGCCCGCGCGTAGGCGGGCGTCGCCCCGGCCAGGCCACACGTCGGCGTCAGCGTGACGGCGGCCGGGAGGAGGTCGGCGGCGAAGCCGAGCTCCCGCCACCACGCCTGCACGCGGGACGCCGTCGCCTTCGGGGCGGGCAGCGCGGCGTCCGTGCCGGGCACGACGCCCAGCAGCAGGCGCGTCCCCGCCTCGACCGCGGTCCCGACGGCGTCGAGGTCCTGGACCAGGCCCAGGTCGAACGACAGCCCGGCCGCCCCGGCGGCGCGGAAGAGATCCATCGGCACCCGGGGGGCACAGCAGTGCACCACCACGGGGACGGCGATCCGGCGGACCAGCTCGGCCAGCTCCTGCTCCACCACGGTCGCCTCCACCGCGGCGAGCTTGCCGAAGCCGCTCGCCGTCGGCAGGCCACCCTGCAGGACCGCGGGCACGGACGGCTCGTCGAGCTGCACGACCAGGGCCGCGCCGGGCACCCGCGCGCCGACAGCGGCGAGGTGGGCCGCGAGCCCCTCAGCGAGGGACTGCGCCAGATCGCGGCGGGCGCCGGGGTCGACCACCGCCCGGTCGCCACGGCTGCGCTCGAGACCGGCGGCCAGCGTCCACGGCCCGGCGGCCTGCACCTTGAGGGTCCCGGTGTAGCCCGCGGCCACGTCGTGCAGCGCGTCGAGGTCGCGGGCCAGGAACTCCGTCGCCCGCCGCTGGTCGATGCCCGGCCGCGGGACCAGCCGCCAGCCGGCGGGCGTGAGGTCCACCGCGACGTCGACCAGCAGGGCTGCGCCGCGACCGATCAGATCCGCGCCGGCGCCGCGTCCGGGCAGTTCCGGCAGGTGCGCGAACTCGGGCAGCTCCCCGGTCACGAGCCGCACCGCCTCGGCGGGATCGGTGCCGGGCAGTGAACCGACGCCGGTGGCCGGCCCCCAGGTGGCCCGCTGGGGGGCGGGGTCGGTCGTCGTCACAGTGCGATGACCACGGCCGCCTGTCCGAGGACCCGGTCGCCCCGCTGCGCGTCCGGCTCGTACAGCACCGCGGACTGCCCCGGCGCCACGCCCCGCTGATCCTCGGCGAGGGTGATCCGAAGGCCGCCGTCGTCGGCCGCGCTGACCTGGCAGTCGACCGGTGTGGCGTGGGCCCGCAGCTGGACCTGCGCGGTGAACGGGAGCTGCGGCGCCGGGCCGGTCCAGGTCGGCGGCGCGGTGCGCACCTCGCCGATCCCCGCCAGGTCACGGGTGCCGATCGTCACCGTCCGGCTGACCGGCTCGATGCCGAGCACGTACCGCGGCCGCTGATCGCCCACCGTGACGCCGAGCCCCTTGCGCTGCCCGACGGTGAACCCGTAGGTGCCCTCGTGCTCCCCGACCGTCGCGCCGGTCGCCACGTCGACGACCGGGCCCGGCAGGCTGCCGAGCCGGCGGGAGAGGAAGCCCCTCGTGTCGCCGTCGGGGATGAAGCAGATGTCATGGGAGTCCGGCTTGGCCGCCACGGCGAAGCCCCGCTCGGCCGCGATCTTCCGCACCCGGTCCTTGGTCATCGAGCCGAGCGGGAACATCGCGGCCGCCAGCTGGTCGGCCCGCAGGACGCCCAGCACGTAGGACTGGTCCTTGGCCGCGTCCACCGAACGGCGCAGCTCGCCGTCGGCCAGCCGGGCGTGGTGCCCGGTGACGACCGCGTCGAAGCCGAGGGCCCGAGCCCGGTCCAGCACCGCCGTGAACTTGATCTTCTCGTTGCAGCGCAGGCAGGGGTTCGGCGTCCGCCCGGCCGCGTACTCGGCCACGAAGTCCTCGACGACGTCCTCGGTGAACCGGTCGGCGAGGTCCCACACGTAGAACGGGATGCCGAGCTCGTCGGCGACCCGGCGGGCGTCGTGCGAGTCCTCGACGCTGCAGCATCCGCGGGCGCCGCTGCGCAGCGTCTGCCGGTCGGGTGACAGGGCCAGGTGGACGCCGGTGACGTCGTGCCCGGCATCGACGGCGAGCGCCGCGGCCACGGCGGAGTCCACTCCCCCGCTCATCGCGGCGAGCACCCTCATCGGTTCATCCCGGCCCGGCGGGCACGCTCGACCACCGGGCCGATCACCTCGAGCAACGCCTCGACGTCGGACTCGGTCGTCGTGTGCCCCAGGCTGAACCGCAGCGAGCTGCGGGCCCGGTCGCTGTCGGCGCCGACGGCGAGGAGGACGTGGCTGGGCCTGGCCACTCCGGCGCTGCAGGCCGATCCGGTGGAGCACTCGACGCCGCGGGCGTCCAGCAGCATGAGCAAGGCATCGCCCTCGGCGCCGGGGAAGGACAGGTGCGCGTTTCCGGGCAGCCGGCCGGGCCCCCCGGCGATCCGGTCATCCAGGCGCGCACCGTTGAGCTGCACGTCGGGCACCTGCTCGACGACACCCTCGACCAGCCGGCCGCGCAGGTCGGCCAGCCGGGCGGCGCGGTCCTCGCGGGAGCCGACGGCGGCCACCGTGGCCACGGCCAGCCCGACGATGGCGGCGACGTCGAGCGTGCCCGAGCGGACGTCGCGCTCCTGTCCACCGCCGTGCAGCAGCGGCGTGCACTCGGCGTCACGGCGCAGCAGGAGCGCGCCGACGCCCATCGGGCCGCCGAGCTTGTGGCCGGTCATGGTGAGCGCGGCGGCCCCGCTGGCGGCGAAGTCCACCGGCACCTGACCGACCGCCTGCACGGCGTCGGTGTGCAGGGGCACACCCACCTCGTGCGCGACCGCGGCAAGGGCCGCGATGTCGTTCACCGTGCCGATCTCGTTGTTCGCCCACATCACGCTCGCGACGGCGACATCGGTGCCGTCCCCCAGCGCCTCGGCCAGCGCCGCCGGGGTGACGCGGCCGGTGGTCTCGACGGGCAGCCAGGTGACGTCGGCGCCGTCGTGCTTGGCCAGCCACTCGACGCTGTCGAGGACGGCGTGGTGCTCGGCCGGGCTGACCACGATCCGGCGGCGCCGGCTGTCGGCCTGCCGACGGGCCCAGAACAGGCCCTTGACGGCGAGGTTGTCGCTCTCGGTGCCGCCGCCGGTGAACAGCACCTCCGACGGGCGCGCACCGAGCGCCTCGGCCAGCCGCTCGCGGGACTGCTCGGCGGCCCGCCGCGCGGCGCGGCCGCTCGCGTGCAGGGACGAGGCGTTGCCCACCCGGCCCAGCTGCTCGGTCATGGCGGCCAGCACCTCGGGCAGCACCGGCGTGGTCGCCGCATGGTCGAGATAGGTCATGGCCCTGCCAGCGTAGGCGCGGACGGCGCGGCGGCCGATTCCGGGGAGGAGGGGACGGCGCCGGTCCGGGAGGCCATGACGGCGCCGAGCGCGGCCAGCCCGGCGAGGAGGCCGACGGCGGCGAGCACAGCGGCCGAGAGCGACAGCTGGCCGGCCGCCGCGGCGGCCACCAGCACACCGACGATGCCCACGCACAGGGCGGACCCGGTGACGTCCGCGATCTGGAAGGCAGCCGAGTCCGCCCCCCGGCGGTGCTCGGGCGACTGACCGAGCAGCAGCACGCTCAGGCTCGGCATCCCGAAGCCCATGCCGAGACCGGCTACTCCCCAGGTCAGGTAGGACGGCCAGCCGGGCAGGTCCGGGACGGCGACGAGTGCGGTGCCGGCCAGTCCGAGGGCGAGCAGCACGAAGCCGAGCCGCAGCAGGGCGACCCGCGACACGTCCGGACGGCGCCCCTGCAGCTGCGAGGCGACTGCCCAGCCCAGCGCTCCCGCGGTGAGGGGAACGCCCGCCGCGGCCGGGCTGTAGTGGTGCAGCGTGCTCAGCGACAGCGGCAGGAGTGCGTCCATGCCGAAGAAGGCGCCGGCGAGCAGCCCGCGGGCCCCCATGACGGCCGGCAACCCCGCCCGCAGCCGGACGGTGCCGGACGGGAGGAGGGGCCGCAGGCCGAGCACCAGCAGGACGGCGCCGACGCCGGCGATGCCCAGGGCGGCGACGTCCAGCCGCTGCCCGGCGTACTGCAGTGCGGCCACGCCCGCGCCGGCGAGCAACGCCCACCACCGCCGCGCCGACGCGGGGGCGGTCACCTCCACCGGTGCGTCGAGGCGACGCAGGGCCGGGAGGAGCAGCGCGAGTCCCACCGCGATGAGCGGCAGCATCCCGAGGAACACCCACCGCCAGCCGAGGTGCGCCGTGACGAGGCCGGCCAGCAGCGGCCCCACCAGGGCCGGCAGCACCCAGGCCGCCGAGAACGCGGCGAACAGCCGCGGCCGGAGCTCCGGCTCGTAAGCCCGCCCCGCGAGCACGTAGAGGGCGACGGAGATGATCCCGCCGCCGACGCCCTGCAACGCCCGGGCGGCGATGAAGACGGACATCGAGCCGGACAGCCCGCCGGCCAGCAGGCCGGCCGCGAAGGTCGCCACTCCGGCGAGCACCGCCGCCTGCGAGCCCCGGCGGTCGTCCAGGTCCCCGCCCAGCACCATCCCGAACACCGACGCCACCAGGAAGGCGCTGAACGGCCAGCCGTACCAGGCCAGCCCGTGCAGCTCCCGGACCGCCGTCGGCATCGCCGTGGCCACGGCCATCGACTCGAACGCCACGAACGTGACCAGCATCAGCAGGCCCGCGGTGGTCAGCCGGTGCGCGCGGTCAACGACCGACGCCGGCCCGGTGGTGGTCACGTGGCTGGTCAACTCCGTGGTCGCGCCGGTCCTTCCCGAGACATGCGTCGAGCGCCGACCCCCGCGGGGATCGGCGCTCGACCGGCCCCCTGCAGGGCCCCGCCGCGAGCTTGCGAGCGGTGGGGGGCAGGGGGTCCTTCTACTACTTGCGGGCGGTGATCTGCTCGGTCGCGGCCGGGACGACCGTGTTCAGGTCGCCCACGACACCGAAGTCGGCGAGCTCGAAGATCGGGGCCTCGGGGTCCTTGTTGATCGCCACGATGGTCTTCGAGGTCTGCATGCCGGCCCGGTGCTGGATCGCA
>Ga0308173_10000786_pt1 | contig 14486 bp, 9 predicted proteins | sample PhyPR1_FD_203716 | JGI IMG/M metagenome (GOLD analysis project Ga0308173, IMG submission 203716) | Soil microbial communities from UC Gill Tract Community Farm, Albany, California, United States - DLSLS.P.R1 | ecosystem: Environmental > Terrestrial > Soil > Agricultural land | place: USA...
CACGCACGGGCACTTCGATCACACGGCTGATGTGGTCAGCGTCGCCCGTTCGACCAATGCACAGGTCGTGGCGCCCTTCGAGCTGTCGGTCATCTTCCAGCAGCGGGGCCTGAAGAACGTCGTCGGCATGAATCCGGGCGGGACACTGAAAGCGCACGGACTGTCGATCACGATGGTGCCCGCCGTACACAGCAGCTCCATCGAGGACGACGGCAAGAATGTCTACGCGGGGCTGGCGACCGGATACGTGATCGCGTTCGAGGATGGCCTTGTGGCGTATTACGCCGGCGACACATCGATCTTCGGTGACATGAAGCTGATTGGCGATCTCTATCGGCCGACGCTGGCCTTCCTGCCGATTGGGGACCTGTTCACGATGGGGCCGGAGCAGGCCGCGGCTGCATGCGGTCTGCTCGGTGTGAAGCAGGTCATGCCGATGCACTGGGGAACCTTCCCGGCACTGACCGGCACGCCCGGACGGCTGCGCGAACTGGTGGCGTCGAAAGGGGTCGAGGTTCTCGATCTGAAGCCAGGCGAGACGACTGAGTAGCTGCCCCCAAAAAAGAAGGGGCGGGTCGTGAGACCCGCCCCGGAAAACGGCCGCCCCGCCTGGCGGGCCTGAAGGCCCGCGGCTACGCACACCCGACGTTGCGTAGCTGCCGGGCTTTAGCCCGGCCTGGCTAGCGGGCCTGAAGGCCCGCTACGCATCGCTCCTAGAAGTTAATGAGCAGCGCCAGGCGCATCATGCGCCCCTGCAGGAAGTTCTGCGGCTGACCGAGTGTCGAGCCGTAAGTCTGCACTTCCTGGAGGACGACGTTCCCGTTCGTCACGTTGAACAGCGCGAACTGCGGCTGGAATTCCCTGTTCCCGACGCGGAACGTTTTCTTCATGCTCAAGTCGAGCTGATTCCACCGCTCCTGGTACTTCGTATTCGGAGCAATGAGATTGACGCCTGGCGCCTGCGTCTGTCCGCCCGCGGCAAGCAGGATCGGGGCAGACGTCACGACACGCGTCCGCTGGCCGTTCGGGAATACGCTGGCCGGCACGGACCAGTACACGCCAAGCGAGGGGTCCTGGCCGGTGTAGGTGTTGCCCTTGCCTGCGTAGCTCTGGAAGACGCCGCTGACGTCAATGCCCCATACGAGCGGGTAGCTGCCCGACAACTTGAAGTCGTTGCGGAACGGTGGCGTACTGGTCTTGCCGTACTCCTGGTACGTCTTGCCCGTCTGATCGCAGAAGCGGAGCTTGTTCGGGTCGTACTGGTCGCACGTGACCGTGATCAGGCGATCGTTGCTCCACCCGCCGAACACCACCGCGCGCTTTGGCAGCCGCGCGGTGAAGCTCACTTCGAACCCGTCGTAGATGGACCGGTTGATGTCCGAGTTGAAGTCGACCAACTGGCTGGCATACTGGCCGGCCTTTGCCGGGTTCAAATTGAACAGTGTGATTTGTTCGCCGTTGCCGAGAGGGTTGGCGACGGTAAACGGGGTCCAGTCCGCTGAGGTCAACAGTGGATTTCGCTGCGCCTCCTGGTTGTAGAAGTGGCGATGGAAATAGCCGGCGAACACGGACAGGCGCGGATGCAGCTGGTGCTGCACGCCAAGCGTTTCCTCGAGGTTGTACTCCCGTGAGAGATTCGGATCCGGCGTGCGGCCGGTCGAAACGCCGAAGTTCGAGTTGCCGCTCGCGCCGATCTCGTTGTCCTGTGCGATGTCATCGCCGTTCAGGTCGCGCCAGTTGCGCACGTCGGTCTGCGCCGTGAACGGGTCGTAGCGCTTCGCCCAGCCGCCGGCCCACGGGAGCATGTACTTGCTCACGCTGCCCTTGAGAGCGGTCTTGGCGTTGCCGAACAGATCGTAGACGGCCGCAATACGTGGCGACACATCGTGCCAGTTCGGCTGATTCGGAACGTCCTCGCGGCAGAACGAGCCCACGAAGCGTCCGGCCGACTGGCAGCCACCCTGGCTCGTGGCGTTGAAGATGTCGAACCGCAGTCCCGGGCTGATCGTCAGGCGCTTCATCGTCCACGTGTCCTGGGCGTAGATTCCAAGATCGCGATTCACGTACTCGGAATTGCGGACCGGAGTGTTGTAGACCGTCACCGTGTTCGGCGCGCAGGTGCCAGGCACCCCTTCAGTACAGGTCTTGCCGGCCACGTCCAGGTAGTTCTGCACGAGGTCGCCGGTGCGGATCTGCGAGTTCCCGTCCACGCCGAACGACCACTGGAGGCCCCCCTTTAGCGAGTGCGAGCCGGTCACGTACGACAGCGCGCCCGAGAACACTTTGCGATCCGGGTACGTCCCGGTCGATCCGCCGGGTGCCGCGCCCCAGATGGTCCCATTCGAGGCCGTGTGGGTAACGGTCGAGTACCACTCCGGCGTGAACGGATGCGCGGCAATGGTTTCGATGGCCGGCTGATACTTGGCGCTGTACCGCTCCAGGTTTGTCGAGAAGCCGGCTTCGAGGAGCAGCTTGTTGGTCAGCGTCGAGGTGATCTTCGCCTGGCCGACGTAATACAGCGCGTGCATCGGGTCGCGAATGTCCGACGCGGTGATCGGGTTGTAGCCGGAGAGCAGTTCCGGATCCTTGTGCTTCCAGATGCGTTCGAGATAGGAGCTGACCTTGGTCTTCTGGTTGGCCTGATAAGTCAGGCGGACCAGTGCATCGCGGACGTACTGATGCTGAATCGACGGGTCGCCTGCTTTGTGATCGATCCCCTGGCTGTCTGAATAGTTGGCCGGATAGAACGAGTTGCCAACGCCTTCGTCCACCGACACGTGGCGTACCGTGCTGAAGAACCACAGGCGGTCCTTCTTAATCGGCCCGCCCATGTTGAAGTTGAAGTCCTGCACGTGATCGACGAAATTGCGGTATTTGAACCCCTTGGCGCGCAGCTCGTCGTCGAGGTTGTTGGCCTGCCAGCCTCCGGCGGTTCCACCGAAGAACCCGCCGCCCTTGAAGACGTTGCCGCCGTCCTTCGGGATCATGTTGACGCGCACGCCGCCGGCCGCGACTTCCGCCGGAAGGGCGCTCGTCTGGAACACGACCTGCTGCGCGAGCGCGTCGTCGTTGTACGCCTGGATGTTGCCGTCGCCCATGGCGCTGTTCACGCTCATGCCGTCCACCTGGATGCTGGTGTGACGGTCGTCCGCACCGTGCGTGCGCATGTAGGTCTGTTCCATGCCCTGAGAACCGCCCACGTCGGGGCGGCTCAGCTTCACGCCCGGGACGATGGCGCCGACCGACTGCATGTTGCGTGTGGTCGGCAGCGCGTCGATGACGTCGCGTTCGAGCACTTGCGTGCGCTGTGCGTTCTGCACGTCAACCAGCGGCGTCTGGCCGGACACGGTGATGCTCTCCTCGAGAGAACCAACGCGCAGCTCGACGTTAATCGGCACCGTTGTGTTGCCCGGGAGTTCGACGCCGTCACGCACGAGAGTCGAGAAGCCCGACAGCGTGAAAGTCATCTTGTAGGTGCCGGGACGCAGATCGACGAGCGTGTATCGGCCAGTCTCGTCGCTGATCACCGAACGCGTTTTCTCGATGAGGACCGGGCTGGACGCTTCGACGGTGACACCGGGCAGCACCGCGCCGCTGACGTCGCGGATCAAGCCGGAGATGGCGCTCTGCGCGTGGGCGGCGGCCGGCAGGAACAGCAGACAGCCAATCGCTGCCATCAATGTGGCTGCCAATCGGGGCACCGAACGTTGGCGTGCCCGTCCGGCATGACTCGCTTCTTCAGACGTACCTACACTCCGCCACATACGGCCTCCTGACTCACCTCAGACATTGATGGACGAGAACGAGTGCGGGGTCTTCAATGAAGTGGGCCGAAGGGTAGCGAACCGCCTGATGGGGAACAAGCGGAAAATGACGGGAAACGCGCGTGCGACGCCGCGCGATCCAATTAGACGGGCAGATCACCAGGCAGCCCGGCCCAAAAGCGGAGCCGGTCCCCAGACCCGCCCCCCTGGCGTTCAGTCTGAAGACCCGAGGCCACCTACGGTTTGAAAATCGCGCTAGACGTTCACGAGGAGCGCCAGGTGGGCAGGCTCGCCAGGCAAGCCGGGGTAAAGCCCGGCAGCTACGTAGCGCCGGGTGTGCGTAGCCGTGGGCCTTCAGGCCCGCCAGACGGACCGACCTGAAGGTCGGCAGCTACGTCGATCTGAAAAGCGCTTTAGCGCTGCGTGATGAGCATGGCCAGCGTCAGGCCGATCATCGCGACCACCGTGACCCATGCAATGACGTTGAACGCGCGTGAGTTGACGTGTTCACCCATCAACTCCCGGTCGTTGGTCAGCAGCAGCATGAAGACGAGAACGAAGGGCAGGACGACGCCGTTCACCACCTGCGACAGCACCATGATGCGGGCAAGAGGGAAATGGGGAACGAGCAGCACGCCGGCGCCGGCGACGATCAGCGCGGTATAGAGCCAGTAGAAGACCGGCGCTTCGTGAAACTTCTTGTCGAGCCCTGATTCGAAGCCCAGACCCTCGCAAACCACATACGAGGTGGAAATCGGCAGGATGGATGCCGCGAAGAGCGACGCGTTGAAGAGCCCGGCGGCAAACAGCAGGTACGCGTACTCACCGGCAAGCGGCCGCAGTGCCTGTGCCGCGTCGGCCGCGTCGCGGATCTCCGTCACTCCCGCCGAGTGGAGCGTTGCCGCGCATGCCACGATGATGAACCACGCGACGATGGCGGCGAAGAGGCAGCCGACAATCACATCCCAGCGCGACGCGCGGTACTGCCGGATGGTCACGCCCTTCTCGACCACTGACGCCTGCAGGTAGAACTGCATCCACGGCGCAATGGTGGTGCCGACCAGACCGATGAGCATGTACAGATACCCATAGTTCTGGATGAGACCCTCGCCTTCAGGACGGGTCACCATCGCGAACGTCGCCGCGCGCCAGTCCGGGTGAGCCAATATGCCGGCCACCACGTAGCAGATGTAGAAGCCCGAGGCGACGAGGAAGATCTTTTCGACGCTGTCGTAGGTGCCCTGCACCACGAGCAGCCAGACCGCCGCCGCGGCCAGCGGCACGACGATGTACCGGGAGATGCCAAACAGCTCCAGACTGCTGGCCACGCCCGCGAACTCGGCCATCACGTTGCCGAAGTTCGTCACGACGAGCGCGAGCATCAGCCAGAAGGTGACGCGAAAGCCGAACTCCTCGCGAATGAGATCGCTGAGCCCCTTCCCCGTGACCGCCCCCATTCGGGAGGCCATTTCCTGTACGACCACGAGCGCGACGGTGGTCGGGACCATGACCCATAGCAGCGTGTAGCCGAATTGGGCACCGGCCACCGAATAGGTCCAGATGCCGCCGGCGTCGTTGTCGACGTTCGCCGTGATGAATCCGGGACCTACGACGGCCAGGAAGAGCGCAATGCGCGTGCGCCACTGCTTCAGCGTCGTCGGCACCTCAGCTGTTCCGCAGCATCGAGATCACGTCGTCGGCCGTAATGATCCCGGCGAGCCTGCCGTGTTCGTCGGCCACGGCCAGCGTGAGAAGGTTGTACTTGTCGAACAGCTCGGCAACTTCACTCTCAGGAGTGTCCGGCGGGCAGGTCGTTGGCGTCTCGCTGACGGACTTGAGCTTCATGTCGGGTGGAGAGATGGCGATTCTGACGAGCGGGACCGCCCCTGAGAGGACGTTGCCCGATCCGGTGAGATAGATGGTGGAGACGGCTTCGCCGCTGCCTTCGAACTGGCGCAGCGCCTCGATGGCGTCCGCGATCGTGCCGCTATGGTCGACCGCGATGAACTCCGTGGTCATGCGTCCCGCAGCCGTGTGCTCACCGAACTCGAGGAGCTGCGTCACCTCCTGCCGCTCCTCGGGCTCCATCTCCTTGAGGATCTCGCCCGAACGGTCCTCGGTCAGGTCCCCGAGCAGGTCGGCGGCGGCGTCGGGATCCATCTCCTCGACGATGTCCGCCGCGCGGTTGCTGTCGAGCGATTCGACGATGGCCACCTGGATGTCCGGATCGATCTCCTCGAGCGTTTCGGCGGCCACCTCTTCGTCGAGCGCCTCGAACACAGCCTTCTGCCCGGCGGCAGGCAGGTCCTCGACGATGTCCGCGATATCGGCGGGGTGCATCTTCGAGAGCCCTTCGTAGGCAATTTTCAGCTTCACCCGCCTCGCCGCATCGGCCTCGATCAGATCGACGTATTGCCAGGGAATGACGCGCGGCGGGATCTTCTCGAGCAGAGCGCGCAGCGTGAACGAGGGCACCAGTCCCTTGGCCAGGCGACGCACGGCACCGCGCGCGCCGACATCGACGGCGAGGATGTCGAGGACGATGTGACTGTCGATCGGGTTCGAGAAGAGCTCGACGTCGTTCACGCGCACGACCTTGCGGCCGTGCACGTCGATGATCTGCTGGTCGAGCAGGTCGCGTTTCAGCAGCAGCACCCCGTCGAAACCCGTGAAGGTGTGCCAGTTCGAGGCGTCGCTCACCGAGCGAATCGAGGCGCCGAACGACTTGAGGCCATCGGCCGGCAGCATGCGGTCGCCATCCGGAGTCCTCACGACGAGAAACGCCACGCGTGTCGGATGATCCTGCGGAGCGACGGCGATTTCGCGGACACGTCCACGCACCGACCCGGTGCTGTCGCGGACGGCGGCGCCGAGCATCTCGGACAAGGCGACAATGGACATGCTTTCTTCCTGTGTGGACCGCGGATAAAGAGCGGGAAAGCCCGGCGGGGAGGGGAGAACGACCGTGCTGTTCTATCTCCGGCGATCTCTCTCGGGGATCGCCCGGGCGGTGGCCTGTGTGGCGCCCGAGTCTCGTCTGTCGAGGCCGACTACCGCGCGCTCGCGGCCCTTTTCACCCCAGTGTCAGGCGGCAGCAGAGTCGTGTCAAGGCCGATTTCCGTGTGATGATGGTCGCTGAATCGGCGACGGCGTGGCACGTTGGCTGCGCGGCGGAGTGAGACATGAAAGTTCGCATGGCAGGAGTCCTGGCGGTCGCGACCTGCCTCGTCGCGTGGATGATGTCGGCGCACGCCGCCATCACGGGCGCCACGCTCAGCGTCGCCGGACGCGCCAGCTCGAACGTGTCACTTGCCGCAGACGGCGCCTTTGTCGCGGCCGTGTGGTCGGCCTCAGCGCCGAGCGGCGAAACCGATATCTATGCCGCGGCAAGTCGAGATGCAGGCCGCAGTTTTTCGGCGCCAGTGCGGGTGAATTCGGTCCCCGGAGATGCGCGCGTCAACGGTGAGCAGCCACCGCGCCTGGCTTTGAAGAGCCGTCCCGGACATCCGGCCGAGATCGCGGTCGTCTGGACGACGAAAGGTTCAGCCGGCACCAAGCTTCAGAGCTCATCTTCGCTCGACGGCGCGCGCAGCTTTCGCGCGTCCACCACGGTCCCTGGCAGCGATGCGCCAGGCAATCGAGGCTGGGAAGCATTAGGCCTCGGACCAGGCGCCGATCGGTTCTTTTCGGTCTGGCTGGATCACCGGAAGCTGGCGCCTCCGCAGCAGACTCAGATGGCGAGCGAGCATCATCACGAAAGCGGCTCGGGCGCGATGCCCTCAGCGGCGGCTCCAAACGACGGAGTGGCAATGGCGCAACTGTCGCAGCTCTATGTCACGTCGCTCGACGGAGCCATTCCAGCACGTGGAGTGACCGGCGGAGTCTGCTATTGCTGCAAGACGGCGCTGGCTGCAGGTCCGAACAACAGCCTGTACCTCGCCTGGAGGCATGTCTACGCAAACAACATGCGGGACATCGCCTTCACCGTCTCGCGAGATGGCGGCAAGTCGTTCGCGGCTCCGGTGCGTGTGAGCGAAGACCGGTGGCAGATTGAAGGATGTCCTGACGATGGGCCGACGATGGCGGTTGACGGGCAGGGCACCGTGCACGTGGTCTGGCCGTCGGTGGTCACCGAACGCGGCGGACCGGTCAAGGCGCTCTTTCACGCGATGACGAGAGACGGCAGGACGTTCACCTCGCGCGAGCGGATTCCGACCGAGGGACAGGCCAATCATCCTCAGCTCGCCATCGATGCGAAGGGAACGCTGGCCGTGGTGTGGGATGAATCCGGCACCGGCACCCGTCGTCTTGCGAGTGCCACGGGTCGCCTCGATTCAAGCGGTCGAGTTCGCTTCGAACGCCGGCCGTCTGGCCGCGAGATCGGCACGTACCCGGTTGTTGTCTCCACGGGGACCGGCACGTGGGTGCAGGCCTGGACTTCAGGCGCGCCTGATTCGTCGGTCGTCCGGATCAGCCCGCTCGAATAGGGAGCCAGGCACCGCTCTCGAATCACCTGGCGGCTGCCGGAAACGCGGCAGTGCCGGACTACCGGACTCTCGATGCCGCGTAGACGGTTGCGACCACGCAGTTGTCGGCGTGACAGAGGATCGCCATTCCTGCACGCGCCGATGGGCCCGTGTCGTTTACCATTACAGACGCCGCTCACTGGAATTGTTTGCGCGTACCGGAATCCGTCATACAGGGCAGAACAGATTTGATGATCATCGACTCGCTGGCTGGACTCGCAACCTGGATCAACGCGCATGCGGTCTGGCCCAATCTTCCCGTGTGGGCCTACGTCACGCTGACCATCCTGGACACCCACATCACCACGACCTGCGTGACGCTGTACCTCCACCGTTGCCAGACCCACCGCGCGATCTCGTTCGCCGCGCCGGTCGAACACGTGATGCGGTTCTGGCTATGGGTGAGGACGGCGATGCCAACGCGGGAGTGGGTGGCCGTGCACCGGTGCCACCACGCGTACGTCGAAACCGATCGCGATCCGCACAGTCCCGTCGTCTACGGCATCTGGCGCGTGGTCCTGCTTGGCGTTGGCCTCTATCACAAGGCGAAGAGTGACAAGGCGCTCATCGAACAGTTCGGCAAGGGCACCCCTGACGACTTCCTCGAGTTCTTCTACGATCGTCTCAGCCTGGCTGGACCCGTGGTGACGCTGGTCGCCAACCTGTGGCTGTTTGGTACGGCGGGCGCCCTCATGTGGCTGGTGGAGATGGCCTGGATCCCCTTCTTCGCGGCGGGAGTCATCAACGGCCTGGGGCACCACTGGGGCTATCGCAACTTCGAAACGCCGGACGCATCGACGAACCTGCCTGGCCGTTACTGGTCGGTCATCACGGCTGGCGAGGCGCTGCACAACAATCACCATCACATCCAGAATGCCGCGCGCTTCTCGATGAAGCCGGGCGAAATCGATCCCGGCTACCTCTATTTCACGATCCTCAAGTCGCTCGGGCTTGCAAGCCAGCGGCGCGACGTCGTCAGCGTGTAGGGTCCCAGCCCGGGCGAACGCGCTGGACTGCTCGACGCGGATGCTCGCTCTGCTATTGAATGACGATCGAGCCCTGCCACCTCGTGTCGGTCGGATCGTCGTGATCGTGAAAGCCGCAGGTCCGCGCCGTATTCAGGTTGCCGGTCTGCCGGCTCTGGCCTGGTGACAGGAATCCAACCGAGTTGATCTCAGGGCAATCGGTGTGTTCGGGGTGCGGGTTCGACGCCATCTCGTGGAACGTCGTGTCGTTGTTGATGAACTGCACCTGACTGCCGCGCGCAACCGTGACGCTCTTCGGGCTCATGCCGCTCGGAGTGATGGTCATGGTCGCGGCCGGGCCCGGTGAGGGCGACGGCGACGATCCCGACGAACCACCGCACCCGCTCAGCGTCGCACTGACGGCAGCGACGACCAGGATCCTGTTCAGCATCAGTCGATCCGGTACTTGGCGAGATAGTAGGACAACGCGCGCTGGCTGATTCCCATCAGTTCGGCGGCATCTTTCTTCACGCCTTTCGACGCTTCGAGCGTGCGCCGAATCGTCTCCTTCTCGACCCACTCGATGTTCTGACGGAGGCGAAGGGACGGGAGGCCGGTGTTCTGCGAGGTCGCAGCGCCGAGCACCGAGATCGAATCGGCTGTCAGCATCGATCCGGACGACAGCACGACCGCGCGCTCGATCGTGTTCTCGAGCTCCCGCACGTTCCCGGGCCACTCGTACTGCTGCAGCGCCGGGACGACCCCGTCGGCGACACCGTCGATGCGGCGCCCGGTTCTCTGGGCGTGCTTTCTCACGAAGTGATCGACCAACGCAGGAATGTCGTCGCGTCGATCGCGCAGCGGAGGCAGTTCGATCGGGATGACATTCAACCGGTAGTAGAGGTCCTCCTGGAACCTGGCTTCCACGACCATCTGCCTGAGATCCCGGTTGGTCGCAGCGATGACGCGGAGATCCACCTTTTCCGTGCGCTCGGATCCGAGCGGCTCGAACTCGCGTTCCTGCAGGACGCGCAGAAGCTTGGCCTGCAGCGCCGGACTCATCGTGCCGATCTCGTCCAGGAAGATGCTGCCTCCGTCGGCAAGCGCGAACTTGCCTTTCTTCGACGTGGCCGCGCCCGTGAATGCCCCGCGCACGTGGCCGAACAGCTCGGACTCGAGGAGCGTCTCGGGAATCGCCGCGCAGTTCACCTTGATGAGCGGCATGTCGCGCTGCGCGCTGCGGTTGTGAATGGCCCGCGCGACGAGCTCCTTGCCCGTGCCGGTCTCGCCGGTGATGAGGACGGTGCTCTTGCTTTGCGCGACACGCTCCGCCCGTTCGATGATCTCGCGCATCGGCCGGCTGCGCCCGATGATGCCGTAGTTGCCGAACTGCTCGTCGCGCTCGTTGCGAAGGTAGCGATACTCGCTGGTCAGCCGCTGGTGCTCGAGCGCCCGGCGAGCCACGACGAGCAACTCATCGATCTCGAAGGGCTTCTGCAGGTAGTCGAGCGCTCCCAGCTTCATGGCCTCGATGGCACTCTCGACGGTTGCGTGCGCGGTCATCATCAGGATCTGCGACCGCTCGTTCTCGGGCGTCGACGACACGTACTCGCGAATAAGATCGAGGCCGCTCAGCTGCGGCATCACGTTGTCGACGACGAGCAGGTCGAACGACCGTTCGGCCAGCAGTTTCTGTGCCTCGCGAGGGCTCGTGGTCTCGACGACCGCATGCCCCGCGTCGCGAAGTGCGCGACCGAGTGCCTTGAGAATCTTTTCTTCGTCGTCGACCAGGAGAATGGTGCCGCGGTGTGTGGCCATCAAGTGAGGAGCCTGTCTTCAGAGTGCGTTGCAGGGGCCGACGTGGAGTCGAGCGGAAGAGTGATCCGGATTTCGGTGCCGCGGCCCGGCTCGCTGGCGGCGACGATGGTGCCGCCCAGCCCTTCCACGATGTTTCTCGTGATCGGCAGCCCGAGCCCCGTGCCGCCCCGCTTGGTTGTGAAATACGGGTCGAACACCTGCGGCAGGTTCGCGCGATCGATACCGAGCCCCGTATCCCCGACAGTGATGATAACCGTCCCGCCTGCACGGCGGGTCGTCAGCGTGACGCGCTGCGTCTGCTGCCCATCCACGGCATGACGCGCGTTCATGATGACGTTGACGAGCGCCGAGCGTAACCGCTCGCCGTCGGTTTTGACAATACCGACTGACGGATCCGCGTCGATGGTAACCGTGGCGCCGGGTGTCGCCTGCGCCGCCGATGCCGACTCCCGGCACAGCGCATTCAAGTCCGTGGCGGAACAATCGAAGGTGATCGGCCTCGCGAAGTCGAGGACGTCGTTGACCACGCGGTTCAGCCGGGCCACTTCGCCGTCGATGTCCGTGGCGACCTCGCGGACCTCCTCCGGGGCGACGGCCGGCCGCCGTAGCGTGTGCAGCGCCGCCTTGATGATCATCAGCGGATTGCGCACCTCGTGAGCGATGACCGTGGACAGCCGCCCCAGCGACGACAGCCGCTCTCGTTGCGAATTTTCGCGCTGTGCCCGTGCCACGGTATCGGTCAGTGTATTGAACGTTGACGCCAGCAGCTTGGCATCCTCGTCGTCCCACCGTGCGTTCGAGCGCAGCACGATCTTGCGGGTGAGGTCGCCGGTCGTCGCGACCTCGCGCATGACGCGCGTGATGGCGGCAAGCGGCCGGGTGACCGTGCGTGCAACGGTGAAACTGAGGAGCGTCCCGAGAAGGATGGCCACGACCGCCGTAACTGCCAGCTCGGTGTGAATCTCGCTCAGAAACCGCAACTGCTCGGTTCGCGACCGAAGGATCAACGCGACCGGCCCGACGCCCTCGGGCAGCGGCTCGCCGGTACCCAGGCGGATGGGCAGCACCGCAAACTCCTCGTCGCGCAGGCGCACATTGGATGGAGACGCCCCATCACTTAAGAGATCAGAGAGCAGTTCACGGTCGGCGCGAGGGACGGTGGTCGAAAGAATCTGGCCGTCCATGCCGAAGGCGATGTCACTGCCGGTCAGCTGCTTCAACTGGCCCGCGAACGCGTCGTCGAGCAGAAACCCGACGCTCAGCGTTCCGAGAATGTCGGGTTGAGCCAGGCCGACCGAGATCGGCACGGTCACCAGCTGCATGATGCCGTCCGGCTGTGGCAGCAGGCTGATGCCTTCATGCCCCATCAGGGCGCGCTTCACCGAGGCCTGGCTGGCGACAATGTCGCCGGTGCGGGGCGAGCCGCCGATCGTGGCGAGAACGGCCCCCTTCTTGTTCGTGATGAGGACGAGGTTCGAGTTGAGCTGCGCCTGGTAGTCGTCCGCGGTGTCCTGCACGGTCGGTGGATCGTTGGTGTCCACCGCCGCCTTGAGCTTCGGCGCGTCGGCGATGAGACGCGCCATCATCGTGAAGGTCTGCGTTCGCGTCGCGCGGAACTGATCGACCAGCCTGGCCGTGGAGGCGATCTCGCGCTGCAGCGAGTTCTCCGCTTCGCGAGTGACGCGGACGCTCACCAGGTAGATGGCGACGCCGATCGACAGCACGGTCAGCGCTGCCGTCGCAAGGAAGATCCGGCTGCGAAGCGAAGAGAGCCACTTCATCGCAGGGAAAAGTCTGCTTCGGTGACGCCGGCGTCCGACACGAGCACTTGCCGCGATTCGGAGGTCACCCCTTCGTTCCACGCCACGAGCGTGTAGGTGCCGGGAGGCACATTGTCGATCCGGTAGCGTCCCGCGGGATCGGTCACCGCGAAGAACGGGTGACTGAACACCAGGATGAAGGCGCTCATGTGCGAGTGGATATCGCAGAACACCCGGACGATGCCCGGCCGATCGAACCGGATGGACTTCGAACGCCCGACCGCGTAGCGACCGAGGTCGAACGGGCGCGTCTTCGAGAGCGAGAAGACGTTGTGATAGATGTGATCGCTGTTGGGGAAGTCGACCGTGGTGCCGGTCGTGATCGCGAGCACGTGAGGCACGAACGTTTCGTTGCGCTGGTCCATGATCGCGCGCGTCGTGTCGGTCTGTTCGAACGCGCCACGCGGGGCCACTTCCAGGTACACGACCGACATCTGTGGCTCGGCCATCGGTTGCACCGTGGGAGTGCCAAGGTCGGTGACGCCGGGCCGGCGGCCGACCGCCACCGGCGGACGCCGGAGTTCGACGTGCCCGGCGATCGCGCCGTTCCGCGCGGCATCCACGGGGCGATACCCGGGCAGAATCGCCGCCAGCACGAGGACAGCGAGGAGCGCACGCCGGAAGGGGAACCACGTCTGCATGTCAGAACCAGTACAGGAGCTGTCCCGCGATCGCCGTCTGGTGGCGGACACGCCCGCCGTCCCGTGAATTGTGCTGGAACGTCGTGCGGAGCTGCAGGTTGCGGAACACCGCGTAGCTCCCCCCGACCTCCCAGCGGGTGACCGGCGCCTCCCACGCCAGTGAGCGGGTGCTCCCAGTGATCGTATTGAACCCGAGGTGATCGGCCCGTGCCGCGGCGAAGATCCGCGGTGTCAGCTTGTAGCGGCCTTCCAGTACTGTCCCGCGAGCATCGAGGCGCGGCTGGATGGTCGGCAGATCGTAAACGCTCCACACCGTCTCGAAGCGCACAAGATAGTGATCGCGCGAGAACTCGACGTCGGCGCCTGCCACGCGCTGCGTGAAGTCGCGCGCATCGGCATGCGCGGCCGCCGCCGCCGCCGCTGTCACGTAGGGCGCTCGCGACACTGACACCCCGAACACCAGGCCAGGCAGCGGCCGTGCCGCCGCGCGTCCGGCGATGTGCTTGCCGTCGTTATCGTCCAGGAACAGTGGATGCGCGAGCGAACCGGTTGTAATGGAACCGGCGCCTTCGAACCAGCCGACGGTCCCGTGCGCCTGCACGCCTGAATCCCATCGGAACGCATCTGCCAGGGGAAGCCCCGCGTCAGGCGTGGTGTTGCCGATCGGGAAGCTCGAGAGCCAGCCGCGTCCGCGCATCCGGAAGAGATCCTCCGGACTCGACGGCAAGGCGTCTGGCCGGAGCGACGTGAGGTACTGGTAGGCCAGCGGGTAGCCGATGAGCGGGTTGTCGGTGGAGTAGCTGCGTCGGGAAAATGCGCCGAACGTCCACGGGATACGGCCTGCCTGGATGTCGAAGGCACGATCGACGAACGGATGGATCCTGACGTAGACGCCGTAGGGCCGCGGCGTCGTGTTCTCGATCCGCATGTCGGCAAGCGCCGAGATGTGCCG